>Ga0299913_10005563_pt1 | contig 10775 bp, 14 predicted proteins | sample RVTome_9_FD_201360 | JGI IMG/M metagenome (GOLD analysis project Ga0299913, IMG submission 201360) | Soil microbial communities from uranium-contaminated site in the Upper Colorado River Basin, Wyoming, United States - RVT155D38 (version 2) ... | reverse complement strand
GAAGACGGGTGGCGGCCGGCCTGCTGCTGTGGCTGGTGACGGCGGCCGGTCTGCGGGTGACGCTGCTGGCGTCGGAGTCGTGCCCACCGGCGTCGGTCGCCGGCATCGATGCAGCCGTGGACCGCGCCGTGTCGTGGTTCGATGCGAACGAGCTGACCGACGGGCGGTGGCGCTACGCGGTCACCGAGGACGGCGAGGTCCTGCCCGGCTACAGCATCGTGCGCCACGCCGGCGTCCTGCTCGCCCTCCACCAGGCCGGCGCGCCCGAGGTGGCGGCTCCCGGTCTGGCCTGGGCGCAGGCCCATCTCGTCGAACACGACGGCTGGTCGGCGCTGGCCGACGGTCCCGACGCGGACATCCCGACGGGGGCCACTGCCCTGCTGGTGGCGGCGCTGGTGGAGCGGGACAGGGCGGGCGACGACCGGCTGCTCCGCAGGCTCGGCCGCTTCCTGCTGGTCATGCAGCGGCCCGACGGCAGCGTGCTGGCGACCTGGGACGGCGCGACCGGTCGTCCCGTTCCCGGCGACACGTCGCCGTTCTTCACTGGCGAGGCCATGTGGGCGCTGGCCCGCCTGGAGCAGCGCTTCCCGGGCGAGGGGTGGGGCGCGGCATCACGGCGCACGCTGCGCTACCTGGCCACCGCGCGCGACGAGGTCGAAGGTCGCTACCCCCTCACCCCTGATCACTGGGGCGCGTACGGCCTGGTGGAAACGCCGTCGCTCGGCTCACCGGAGATGGCGTGGGCCCGCCGCCTGGCGGGGGCGTTCGGCGTCCGGCTGCGGTTCGAGTCGCAGCAGCGGGAGGAGGGACTGGTCGGGCTGGTACGGGGCGGGTTCTCCATGGGCTCGGCGGTCGGGACGTTGGGTGAGGGCCTCGGCGGGTTGTGGCGACTGGCGCGGCGGGAGCCGTCCCTCGCCGATCTGCGACCGGAGCTCGAGGCCCGCCTGACGTGCGCCGCGGGCGTGCTGATCGGCCGCCAGGCCGGCGACGGCGCCTGGTACGCCGACGGCGTCACCCGCATGGACGACCAGCAGCACGCCATCTCCGCCCTGCTCCTGGCCCGGCCGGCGGTGGCGGGATGAGGCAGATCGTCTTCCTCCTGGCCGCCTTCAACCCAGCCCGGCTGGCCGCCGCGCTCCCAGCGTCGGGCCGTCGCACCGCCGCGGCCGTGGCCGCCGCCTTCGGGCTCGGTGCGGTCATCGTCGCCGCCGCGCTGTCGGAACCGCTGCTCGACGCCATCGACGTGAGCGCCTCGACGTTCCGCATCGCGGCGGGCGTGGTGGTGGCGATGGGTGGCCTGGTGCGGGTGGCCGACGCTCCACCCCGCCCCGAGCCGGGCATCGGCGGTTGGCGGGCCGGGATCGTGCCGCTCGCCTTCCCGCTGCTCCTGGCGCCCGACCTGGTCCTGCTGGCGATCAGCCTCGGTGCCGACGAGGGTGTGGCGCCGGTCGCGGTGGGCGGCGCCATCGGGGCGGCGGCCGTGGTGGCAGCGGCGTGGGTGCCGCGCCCGCTCGGCCCACGAGCACGGTTCGCCGGCGCGGGTGCGGCCCGGATGCTGGCCGCGGTGTTGGTGGTCGCCGGCGTCGCGTTGGCGGTCGACGGCGTGCAGGACCTCTGAGCGCGCTCAGGGTGTCTCGGTCGCCGACTCCACCTGCTCGCCGTCGCCGCCCACGCCCGTCCGCCTGGCCAGCTGGCTGAACAGCGCCCGGAAGTCGACGCCGGTGAGGTCGGAGCCGATCTGCAGCCCCTGCTCGACGTTGCTGGCCACCGACTTGGTGAGCTGGGACGCGCCGTCGGTCGAGATGACCGTCAGCTTGTCGATGGCGCCGATCGGCTCGGACGCGGCCCGCACCAGCTCGGGCAGCACCTTGACGACCAAGTCGAGCACCGCCGCCTCGTCGTACTGCTGGAACGCCTCCGCCCGCTTCTCCATGGCCTCGGCCTCGGCTTGTCCTTTGGCGAGGATGGCGCTCGCCTCGGCCGCACCCTCCCGCTCGACGGCCATCGCCACCGCCTCCCGGCGGGCCTGCTCCGCTGAGCCCTCGGCCCGGCCCTCGATCTCGGCCGCCTCGGCCAGCGCGGCGCGGCGGGCCCGCTCGCCCTCGCCACTGAGGCGAGCCTGCTCGGCGGTCGCCTGGGCGGCGGCGATGGTCGCCGCCTTCTCGGCCTCGGCCCGGGCGATGGCCGCTGTCTTCGCGCCCTCGGCCTCCTGCTCGACCTGGTAGCGGGTGGCGTCGGCGGGCTTGCGCACCTCGGTGTCGAGCTGGCGCTCGGTCAGCGCCGCCTTCTTCTGGGCCACCTTCTCCTGCTCGAACAGCACCTCCTGGTCGCGGGCCGCCTGGGCCAGCGGACCCGACGCCGCCGCCTGCGCCGCAGCCGCGTCGGTCTCCGACTTGATCTCCGCCTTGCGCAGCTCGAGGGTCCGCTGCGAGATGGCGATCTGCTCCTCGGCCAGCAGCCGCTCCTGCTCGGCCGCCTGGCGAGCCTTCGCCTCCGCGATGGCCGCCTCCATCTCCACCCGGGCCGCCTCGGGGCGCCCGAGATCGACGAGGTAGTTGCCCTCGGTCTGGATGTCCTGCAGCTGGAACGTGTCGAGCGCCAGTCCCTGGTTCGTGAGCGACGTCTCCGCTTCCTCGGCCACCGCCGACGCGAACGCGGCCCGGTCTTTGATGATCTCGTCGACGGTGAGCCGGCCGACGATGGCGCGCAGCGAGCCGGCCAGCACCTCCTGGGTGAACTGCTCGATGCCGTCCTGCTGATCGAGGAACCGCTGGGCGCCGGCCCGGATGGCGTCCTCGTTGCCGCCCACCTTCACGATGGCGACGCCATCGAGGTCGCACTTGATGCCCTGGGCGCTGACCGCGCCCCGGATCCCGACGGAGATGCGCCGAGACGACAGGTCCATCACGTGCAGCTTCTGCACGAACGGCAGCACGAACACGCTGGCGCCCATGACGACCTTCTGGCCCGACATGTCGGTCGAGATCTGCCCGGTCTCGGGGTTGCGGACCGGCTTGCCCTTGCGGCCGGTGATGATGAACGCGTCGTTCGGCCCGGCCACCTTGACCCGCTGCACGACGAGCATGGCGACGAGCAACAGCAGCCCGAGCGCCCCGAGGATGCCGATGACCAGCGGGCTGAGATCCACTACGAGCCTCCTAGCTCTGCGGTCCCCCAGAAGGTCGTCTCCGGCTCGACGAGCACGGACGACGCAGAGGTGACCTCGGTGATGACCACCGCCGTGCCGGCGGGGATCGGATCGGCGGCACGAGCGTTGAGCTTCATGCGCTGCCCGAGATGGGTGACGGCCACTTCGCCGTAGCCGCCACCGGGGATGCGGGTGACGACGTTGGCGGTCTTGCCGATGAGGTCGCCCATCCGGACCGGCTCGTCGGTGCGCATGTTCATGAGCCCCCGGGTGATCCAGAGCGCGGCCGCACCCATCAGCACGCCGGCTCCGACGCCCCCGCCCACCGCCACGCCGGTGCCGGCGTCTCCCGCGCTGTCGATGAGGGCGGCGCCGAACCCGAAGGCGGCCAGGAACGCGCCGATCACAGGGGCCGAGAACAGGCCGCTGCCGGCGTCGACGTGGAGGACGTCGAAGATGCCCTCGAAGAAGTCGTGCAGCACCAGCGACACCACGACGATCAGCAGGCCGACCCCGCCGATCAGAATGAACCCGGTCACCCGCAACGACTCTAACGACAGCCCCCGAGTCCCGCTCGGCGAATGTCAGCTCCGGCGGCGGCGCCTGACGACGAAGGCCACGATCCGGGCGAGGACGAGCGCCCCCGCGGCGGTGACCACCATGACGAGCCACAGCGGCGCGTTGAGGTCCCACGCCAGCCACTCGATGCGCACCTCGCGGGTGTTCTGGAAGACGAAGGCGACCAGCCCGCCGGCGATCAGCGCCCCGATCACGAGGCCGACGACCTCACCTTTCGGTCGCTGGGCGCCGTCCTCCAGCTCGTCGGCCATGACACACGGTACCGGGTGGGGGGTTGACCGCTCGGCCTGTGTTAGGCACACTTACCTCCAGTCCAAAGGTCGCCTAGCGGAAGCGCTGTAGGCATGGCACTCGCCACCTCCCATCTCGATGCGGTCACCGGCTTGGCTGCCGGCCTCGACGTCGACGGGCGGGCCAGCCGCCTCGGCGTGCGGAGCGGCGGAGGCGAGCTGCTCCACGTCACCGTGCCCGCGACCCCCGACCGCCGGGCCGCCGATCACGTGACCGCCGGCTACCGGCACCTGGTGTGGCAGCGAATCGACGTCTCCGACGGCCGAATCGAGTGCCGGTTGCGGGGCGTCCGCCACCGGCTGCCGAGCGAGCGCCCGATCAGCCTCGCCGCCGCGCTCGCGCTGGTCGAGCGGGGGCTGCCGACGGTGGTGCGGGTGGAGGCCCACTGATGGTCGTCTGCCACTGTCACGCGATCAACGACAAGGCGATCGTGGCTGAGATCCTCTCCGGCGCCCTCGATGCCGACTCGCTGGCCGAGCGCTGCGGCGCCGGGTCCCGCTGCGGTGGCTGCCGCCCCACGGTGGAGGCGCTGATCGCCGAGCATGCGGTCAGCATCCGCACCAGGCTCGCGGCCTAGCATCCCGCCCCATGCAGGGCAACGCCGAAGTCGTCGAGGTGCTCAACGAGGTCCTCACCGCCGAGCTGACGGCGATCAACCAGTACTTCATCCACGCCAAGATGTGCGACAACTGGGGTCTCGAACGGCTGGCCGAGAAGGTCAGGGACGAGTCGATCGACGAGATGAAGGACGCCGACAAGATCATCGAGCGCATCCTCTTCCTCGAGGGCGTCCCGAACCTGCAGCGGCTCAACAGCGTGCGGGTGGGCGAGACCGTGCCCGAGCAGCTCGAGCTCGACCTCGACCTCGAGCGGGCCGCGGTCGAGCGCTACAACCGGGCCGTGAAGCTCGCCCGCGACGCCGGCGACAACGGCACCGCCGAGCTGCTGGAGGACCTCCTGGTCGGCGAGGAGCACCACGCCGACTGGCTCGAGTCGCAGCTGCACCTCATCAACACCGTCGGCCTCGAGAACTACCTGGCCCAGCAGATCCGCAGCTGACTTTCATAGCTGGGATGCGACAGGCGGCCCTGACCGCCAGTTCCGTCCCAGCTATGCGGGCTTACCTCCGCAGTCGGGCCCGCAGGATCGACGGGGCGGCGCCCACGCCGGTGATCGGGTCGAACCGATCGGCGGCCGAGGTGAGCCGCTCGTCCTCCTCGTCGGTCAGCTCGAGATCGGCGGCGGCCACGTTCGACTCCAGCTGCTCGACGCTGCTGGCGCCGGGGATGGCGACGACGTTGTTGCGCCTGATCACCCACGCCAGCGCCACCTGGGCGGGCTTGGCGTCGTGGGACGCCGCCACCTCCCGCAGGGCGGTGAGGAGCTCGCCGGCCCGCTCCAGGTTCTCGGCCAGGAACAGCGCGTTCCCGGCTCGGATCCCGCCGGGGACGTTGGACGCGTCGTAGCGGGCCGACAGCAGCCCCTGTCCGAGCGGGCTGTAGGCGATCACGATCCGGTCGGCCGACGCGGCGTGGGGCAGGATCTCCCTCTCGGGCCTGCGCGCCACCAGGCTGTACTGCACCTGGTTGCTCACCACCGGCCGGCCCAACGACTGCTCGGCGGCCCGCCACTGCCCGGCCGAGAAGTTGCTGACGCCGACGCTGGTCACCACGCCGGCGTCCTGGAGCCGGCGCATACCGTCCATCGTCGTCCCGATCGGGACCACCGGGTTCGGCCAGTGGACCTGGTACAGGTCGATGGTGTCGACGCCGAGGCGGCCGGCGCTGGCCCGCCCCCGCTGCTCGACGATCTTCGCCAGCGGCAGGACCGGGAACACCTTCGTCGCCAGGTAGGCGCGGTCGCGTTCGACGGCGGCGATGGCTCGACCCACGATCCGCTCCGACGCGCCGAAGCCGTAGATCTCGGCGGTGTCGATCAGGTTGACGCCGAGGTCGAGGGCGCGCTGGACGATGTCGACGGCCGTCCCCTCGGCGTAGTCCTTGCCGTAGCCCCACTCCCGCGAGCCGAACTGCCAGGTGCCCACGCCGATGGCCGACATCCGCACGCCGGCGGCCTCGACGTACTTCACGACGTCGACTTCCGGGCCCGGGAGGCGGGCGCGGCGGCCTGCGCCTTGAGCAGATCGCGGATCTCGGTCAGCAGCAGAGCCTCGTCGGTCGGTGCAGGGGTCTCCTCGGCCGGCTCCTCGGTCCGCTGGCGCTGGAGGGCGGAGATCGCCCTGACGACGACGAACAGCGCGAACGCGATGAGCAGGAAGTTCACGACGGCGGTGAGGAACGCGCCGTAGAGGACCACGCCGTCGCCGATGTCGAGGGTGAGGTCGTTGAAGTTGGGCTCGCCGACGACCGCGCCGATGATCGCCATGAGGATGTCGTTGGTCAGGGACGTCACGACCGTTCCGAAGGCAATGCCGATGATGACCGCGACGGCAAGGTCGAGCACGTTGCCCCGCATGATGAACTGCTTGAACTCGTCGATCAGGTTCTTCACGTTCCCCCTCCGAGTTGGGTTGGCCGTCGGCCCCGGGTCAGGATGCGCGCATGGAAGTGGCGATCAGCGGCTCGCACGGCCTCATCGGCACGGCGCTGATCGCGGCCCTCGCAGAACGCGGCGACACCGTACGCCGGATCGTCAGGTCGAACGCCGGCCCCGGTGAGATCGCCTGGGACATCGAAGCCCAGACCATTGACGCCACCGCTCTCGAGGGGATCGACGCGGTCGTGCACCTCGCCGGCGAAAGCATCGGCGAGAAGCGGTGGAGCGACGCCCAGAAGCGCCGCATCCTCGAGAGCCGGACGAAGGGCACCACGCTGCTGGCCCGGGCGCTCGGACAGCTGGACCGCAAGCCGGCGGTGCTCGTCAGCGCGTCGGGCGTCGGCTACTACGGCGATCGGGGCGAGGAGGTCCTGACCGAGGAGAGCCCGCCCGGCGAGGGTTTCACCGCCGAGGTGTGCCGGCAGTGGGAAGCGTCCACCCAGCCGGCGGCCGACGCGGGCATCCGGGTGGCCATGACCCGCAGCGGTGTCGTCCTGTCGAAGGAGGGCGGCGCCTTCACCCGGCTGCTGACCCCCTTCCGGCTCGGCGTCGGCGGGCGCATGGGCTCTGGGCGCCAGTGGATGAGCTGGATCACGATCCACGACGAGGTCGGCGCGCTGCTGCACCTCATCGACACCGACATCGCCGGTCCGGTCAACCTCACCGCGCCGAGCCCCGTCCGCAACGCCGAGCTGTCGAAGACGCTCGGCCGGGTCCTGCGCCGTCCCGCGCTGGTGCCGATCCCGAAGCTCGGGCCGAGCCTCATCTTCGGACGGGAGCTGGTGGAGGAGCTGCTGTTCTGGAGCCAGCGGGTGATGCCGGCCCGCCTGGAGGCCAGCGGCTACCGCTTCCGCGAGCCCGACCTCGAGCACGCGCTGCGGTCGGTGCTGGCCTGACGGGGCACAGGCAGGGGATCCCGCCGCCGGCGTCGAACCCCGCTCACCATGACCCTCGATCGCAGAGGCTTTCTCAAGGGAGCCGCCGCGGGCGTGGGCGTCGCTGCGCTGGGAACCCGGGCGGACGCCTTCGTCAACATCGCTGTACCGACGGCCGCCGAGCCGGGCATCGACACCGTCGTTGTCGTGATGATGGAGAACCGCTCCGTCGACCACTTCTTCGGCTGGGTGCCCGACGTGGTGCCCGGCTTCGACGCGACCCAGGACGCGACCTACTCGGGCGTCACGACCAGCCACTGGGGCGCCCGCAGCGAGAAGCACGACTACGCCGGCTGCGGCTACGAGGACCCCGCCCACGGGTGGGATACCGGCCGGGCCCAGAAGGAGGAAGGGTTTCTCGGGCCCAACGCCGGCAACGACGAGTTCGCGGTCTCCTACTACGAGGCCGTCGACATCCCCGTCTACGAGGGCCTGGTGAAGAGCTTCACCACCTTCGACAACTACTTCTGCTCGATCATGGCCAGCACGTATCCGAACCGGTACTACATGCACTCGGCCCAGACCGGAGGCATGAAGAACAACGACTTCCCGCCCGAGGCCGGAAAGCCGACCGGCTGGGACTGGCCGACCATCTGGGACCTGCTCGACCGCAAGGGCGTCAGCTGGGCGTACTACTTCAGCAACCTGCCGGCCATCGGGCTGTGGGGACCACGGTACGCCCACAACGCCCGCCACATCTCGCACTACTACGAGGACGCGCTCCTCGGCCGGCTGCCGGCGGTGTCATTCGTCGACCCGTTCTTCGTCGCCCCCGAGGGGCTGGCCAACGACGACCACCCCCACGCCGACATCCGGCTCGGCCAGGAGTTCGTGTCCGGCGTGACGACGACGTTCATGCGCTCACCCCAGTGGCATCGGGGCGCGATGTTCGTCAACTACGACGAGTGGGGCGGGTTCTGGGACCACATCGCGCCGCCCGAGGTGCCCGACCCGCGCGGTGGCGAAGGCTTCGGCCAGCTCGGCTTCCGGACGCCGACTCTCCTGCTCAGCCCGTTCGCACGCGGCCCGCGCGTCGATCACGGCCTGTACGACCACACGTCGATCCTGCGCTTCATCGAGGAGAACTGGAGCCTGGGCCGGCTCGTCGACCTGGGCGAGCCGGCCCGTGACGGCCACGATCGCAACATCGGCGCCGCCTTCGACTTCACCCGGTTCGACCCCGAAGTGAATCTCGAGGCCCTGACCTACATCGCCCCGGCCGAGGCCCGCATCCCGTGCGAGGTCCGGGGCCACACCGCCCCCGCTTCCGACCTCTTCGCGCTGGCCGAGAACGGCTGGCTGGAGGCGATGGGCTACCGCATCGACTGGAAGTTCACCGACTCCATCCCCTGGTAGGCAGGCGGGCGCATACCTGGGATGCGACGGGCGGTCAGGGCCGCCAGTTCCGTCCCAGCTATGGAGAGTCGGTCACTTCGGCGGCATCCGGATGCCGCCGTCGAGGCGGATCGCCTCGGCGTTCATGTAGTCGTTGGTGAGGAGCTCGAGCGCCATGGTGGCGAACTCGTCGGCGCTGCCGAGCCGCCTGGGGAAGAGCACGCCCTCGCGGAGCTTGGCCTTGAACGCCTCCGAGCCCTCGCCCTGCCCGTAGATCGGCGTGTCGATCAGGCCGGGGGCGATGCAGTTGACCCGGACGCCGACGGCGGCCAGGTCGCGGGCGACGGGCAGGGTCATGCCGACCACGCCGCCCTTGGACGCCGAGTAGCTGGCTTGGCCGATCTGGCCGTCGAAGGCGGCCACCGACGCCACCGTGACGATGGCACCCCGTGACCCGTCCTCGTCGTAGGGCTCGGTCTGGCTCATGGCGGTGGCCGCCAGCCGGATGCAGTTGAACGTGCCGATCAGGTTCACCTCCACGACCTTCTTGAAGACGTTGAGGTCGTGGGCCGACTCGTACTTGCCGTCGCGGCCGACGGTGCGGGTGGCGAAGCCGATGCCGGCCGCCGTGACCAGGCTCCGCAGCGGGCCCATCTCCTTGGCCGCCTCGACGCCGGCGATGACCTCGTCGGGATTGGCGACATCGCAGTGCACGAACGCGCCACCGATGTCCTTTGCGACCGCTTCGCCCTTGTCGTCCTGCATGTCGAGGACGACCACGCTGGCGCCCCGCTCCGCGAGCAGGCGGGCGGTGGCCTCACCGAGGCCGGAGCCGCCTCCGGTGACGACGGCCGAGGTTCCGTTGAGCTGCATGGGCGGTGACTGTATGGCAGCCATGACAGCGGTTCCCAAGCGGCCCACAAGCCCGTCGCAAGCGCCCGAGCGCATCCTCGTCCCATCACGCAGATGCGACCAGGGGGAACCGACATGAACCAGACGCTCGACCACACCGACGAAGCGGTTGCCGCGCTGCACAGCCGCGCCGGCCACCTGCGCCACCAGGCCCACGGGATGCACCCGCTGGTGAGCTCGGCCTACCGGCGCCGGGCCGCCGAGCTCGAGCTGGGCGCCTGGGCGCTCGCCATCCGCGCCGGGCGGGCCCCCGCCGACTGCCGAGGCTGCACCAGCACCAGCGCCCCTGCTGCGGCCTGAGGCAGGATCGCGGCATGAACCGCACAGCAGTCAACCCGTGGCAGTGGTCGGTGGCGATGGGCTTCAACCAGGGTGAGGTCGTCGAGGGCGCCGGACGGATCCTCTTCTGCGCCGGTCAGACCTCGGTCGACGGCGACGGGAACGTCCAGCACGAAAGCGACATGGCCGCCCAGATCAACCTCGCCCTCGACAACCTGGAGGCGGTGCTGACCGAGGCGGGGATGTCGCTGTCCAACGTCGTGCGCCTCAACCTCTACACGACCGACATCGACGCCTTCTTCGAGCACTACGGCGAGGCCGCCGGACGCATGGCCGCCGCCGGCGTGGCCCCGCCCGGGACCCTCCTCGGCATCAGCCGCCTGGCGTTCCCCGGCCTGATGATCGAGCTCGAGGCCACCGCCGTCGCCTGACCTTCCGCCCGGGCTCAAGCCCTGGTCCGAGCGGCCGATCATCCGCGGGATGTCTCGCGCGACAACCCGAGCCTGGGCGCGGCTGATCCTTCCCCTGGTCATCCCCATCGTCCTCCTGCTGACCCTCCGCAGCAGCCCGCGCCTCGACGTCCTGTTCCGGGATGTCGGCTTCCACCTGGTGGTGGTGTCCAGCATCGCCGCCTGCGCGCTGGTGGTCGCCGTCGTCGCCGCTCGCATCGGGACCAAGTCGTGCCACTACGGCCCCGTGTGGCTGGCCGTCGGTTGCCTGTCGGTCGGGATCGTGATGCT
>Ga0299913_10005562_pt1 | contig 10783 bp, 10 predicted proteins | sample RVTome_9_FD_201360 | JGI IMG/M metagenome (GOLD analysis project Ga0299913, IMG submission 201360) | Soil microbial communities from uranium-contaminated site in the Upper Colorado River Basin, Wyoming, United States - RVT155D38 (version 2) ... | reverse complement strand
GCCCCTCCGCGGCGCGATTGCCGGGCGACGCGGCCGCCAGGACGGTTTCGATCGACGAAGGGCGTGAAGAGCGCGCATTACGTCGCGCGAAACGGCGATCCGGCCCGAAGCGGCGCCCGGGGGCGCGCAGCCGGCGCCTGAGCCCAGCCCACGCCACCTCCACCCAGCCGAAGCGCCCTGCAGGCGGCGGGCCCTGTCGCCCTCCGGGCGAAGCGGATGCCTCGGGCTAGAGCTTGCCCTCGGCCTCGAGCGTGTCCCGCAGGCCCTGCTCGAGGTTGCGGGGCCAGTAGTCCAGCTCGCTCATCGCCTTGTCGTGGCGGGCCCAGAAGGTGACGCCGTCGGCGGAGGAGATCAGCTCGCGCAGGTTTGGCGGCTGGCCCATGATCTTCCCCACCAGCGGGCCGGCCGGCGTCATCAGCTTCATCACGCCGGTGGGGATCGCCCGCTTCGGCGCCTTCTTGCCGGACACCCGGGCCAGGGTTTCGATCAGCTCGCGCATCGTCGTGATCTGGCCGCCCAGCACGTACGCCTCGCCGGGCTTCCCCTTGTCGAGGGCGAGCAGCACGCCCGCGGCCACGTCCTTGACGTGGACCATGTTCATACCCAGTTCGGGGAAGGCGATCAGCGGCATCCGCCCCGCGAGGAAGTCCTTCATCTGCTTGCCGAGCGCCGAGTGGTCCTTGGGCCCGTAGACGCCCCCGGGCTGGACGATCACGCAGGGAAGGCCCTCCTCGGCGATCAGGCGCTTGGCGACCTGATGCGCCTCGTACTTCGTCTGCTCGTAGTAGGAGGTGAACTCCTGGCCTGGGTGCTCGTAGGACTCGTCCACCACCTGCCCGGAGGTGTTGCCGAAGGCGGCGACGGTGGAGATGTAGACGACCTTCTCGACCCCGGCGTCGAGGGCGGCGCGCAGCACGTTCTCGGTGCCGAGCACGTTCGCCTCGTACATCGGGCGGTGCCCCGAGGCGGGGATGCCGACCTCGTAGATCGCCGCCCCGTGGATGACCGCGTCGCACCCCTCGATGCCGTCGTGGATGGCGGGGGCGTCGGTGAGCGTGCCGGCGATCAGCTCGCAGCCGAGCCCGGACAGCTCGCTCGCTTTGGCCGGGTCGCGCACGAGGGCGCGCACGTCGTCGCCGCGCTCGCGCAGGAGGCGCACGACGTGGCCGCCGATGAACCCGGTGCCGCCGGTGACGAAGACCTTCACGAAGCGCGAGCCTAACCGCTCAGGCGGGCCGGCGAGCTGCCCGCGCCCCCCGTACCCTGCGCCCGTGCCGCGCTTTCGGACACGAAGAAGGCGAATCCCGACCACCACGAATGAGGGCGAGTCGCGGGACCCGCCGCAGCGCCGGATCCAAACGGCGGCCGAGCGCCAGCCCCCCGGCTTCCTCATCATCGGCACCCAGCGCGGGGGCACCACGTCGCTTCACCGATATCTCGACGCCCATCCGGAGATCGGAACTTCCTGGAGAAAGGAGGTCCACTACTTCGACCGCTTCTACGAGCAGGGCTACGACTGGTACCTGGCCAACTTCCCGCGACGCGGCCGGTTTCGGATCGTCGGTGAGGCAAGCCCGTTCTACATGTTTGATCCGCGAGTTCCGGGGCGGGTCGCGGAGACCCTGGGCGAGGAGGTGAAGTTCATCGTGATGCTGCGCAACCCCGTGGATCGCGCGTTCTCGATGTACCAGATGAAGGTGCGGCGCGGGGTAGAGGAGCTCGACTTCGAGGCCGCGCTCGAACGTGAGCGGGAATGCCTCTCCGGCCGCAGTGACCCGGGTGGACGCGAGTTCCAGCATTACTCGTACGTGAAGCGTGGCCTGTACGCCGAGCAACTCGAGCGGTGGTTCGCGGCGTTTCCGCGCGAGCGTTTCCACGTGATCCGAAGCGAGGACTTCTACGAGCGCCCGGGAGACGAACTGGAGGCGGCGCAACGGTTTCTCGGTATCCGGCCGCATGTTCCCGAGCGCCTGCGGGCTCACAACCTGCGTCCGTACTCGTCGGAGCTCGACCCGGCCCTGCGCGAGCGGCTCGAGGAGTACTTCGCGCCGCACAACCGCCGGCTCTACCAGCTACTCGACCGAGACCTCAGGTGGGAGCGGCCCGATCCCGGTGAGCCCGACCCGGGGCGGGGTCGATGACCGCCATGCGCGTGCTGATCGCGACGCTGGGCGCGGCGGTGGCCACCGCCGCGGCCGTCTCGGTCTCAGGGTCGGAACGGGCGACTGCCGGGGCGGAACCCGAGAGCTTCGCGTTCGCGATCGGCAACCGCACGCTCAAGGGCCCGGCGGCCGATGTCGGGAAGCGCTACGAGCGTTTCGACCTCGTCGTCGTCGACGGCGACGAGGCGAGCGCGGCCGAGGTCGAGGCGATTCGCGCTAAAGGGACGACCGCCCTCGCGTACCTGAGCGTCGGGACGATCGAGCGGTGGCGGCCCTGGTACGGGAACCTGAAGCGCTACCGCCTGGGCGCGTGGCGTGACTGGAAGGACGAGTGGTTCGCCGACACCTCGAAGCAGGCCCTGCGACGTAAGCTCGTCCGGATCGCGGAGGACGAGATCCTCGTCGAGGGATTCGACGGGCTCTTCCTCGACAACGTCGACATGGTCGAGGCCCGGCGCCATCGAGCGCAGCGCGCCGGGATGGGATCGCTCGTCGCCGATCTTGACGAGGTCGTTGGGTCCGGCGCCCTGTTCGCGCAGAACGGGGCGCGAGGCGTCTTGCGCGGCTACTCCCGCCAGGACGTCGAGCCCCTCATCGACCACCTCGACGGCTGGAACCGGGAGGACGTCACCTGGACCTACGACTTCGACAGCCGGCGCTACGTCCGAAGCAGGGCCGGCGACCGCGCTGCCGCGCTCGAGGAGCTGGACGAGATCGGTCAGGCAGGCCTGACGACGACGGCGACCGACTACATCGACCTCGCGGGTGCGCACTCGCCGGGGGCGTGCCGAGCGGTGGAGAACGCGGAGGAGGTGGGAACGCTCCCGTACCTGAGCGACATCGGCCTGACGCTCCGTGCCGTCAAGGCCAACCCTGCCTGCTGAAGGTTCCAGCCGATGTCCGCGGCGGGCCTACACTGAGGCGGGTGGAGGCAGCCGCAACTGATCCAGGGGCCGGCGCCCCGACCGCGGGACTCGGTAACCGGCGAGCACGCCAGCGCGCGTTCGCCGTCGGCGTCGTGGACGCCGCGGCCGGCCAGCGGGAGGACCCGCTTGCGGAACTGAAGGAGCTGCTCCGAACCGCCGGCGTCGCCACCGTCGGCGAGTTGACCCAGGCACGCTCTGAGCCCGACCCCGACCGCTATCTCGGGCGCGGCAAGCTGGCCGAGGTAAAGGCGCAGCTGAAGCGCCACAACGCGAACCTCGTTGCCACCGACGACGAGCTACTGCCACGCCAAGAGCGCAACCTCGAAGCGGCGCTCGGGGTGCCCGTGATCGATCGGACCGCTGTCATCCTCGACATCTTCGCCAGCCACGCTCACACCGCGGAGGGCAAGCTCCAGGTCGAGCTGGCACAGCTCGAATACAACCTCGCTCGGATGCGCGGGCTGTGGACGCACCTCGAGCGGCTGGGGGCGGGGCGAATGGACGGAGGCATCGGCACCAGGGGGCCGGGCGAGTCGCAGATCGAAACCGACCGGCGGCTTGCGCGGGACCGGATCTCGGCGCTGCACCGCAAGCTCAGGACGCTGGAGAGCAATCGCGCGGTAATGCGGGCGCAGCGCGACGCGGCCAGCGTTCCCACGGTCGCCCTCGCCGGCTACACGAACGCGGGGAAGTCCACCCTGCTGAACGCGCTCACGGGCGCCGAGGTCGGCGTGGGGGGCAGGCTCTTCCACACCTTGGACCCGACGACCCGCTCCTACCGCCACGCGGGACGCGACTACCTGATGACCGACACCGTCGGATTCATCCGCAAGCTCCCTCACGAGCTCGTCGAGGCGTTCATGGCGACGCTTGAGGAGACGCGGCGTGCCGACCTGCTGGTCCACGTGATCGACGGCTCGGAGCCGCCCGAGGATCGCCGCGGGGCGATCGCCGCGGTCGACTCGGTCTTGGCGGAGCTCGGGGCGGCGGAGCGGCCGCGGCTGCTCGTCTACAACAAGCTCGACCTGCTCGACGACGCCGGTCGGCGCGATCTCCTCGTCGGCGACGCGGACGCGATCGGGGTGTCGGCTGCCGCGGGCTTGGGCCTCAACGAGCTGCGTGACCGGATCGCCTCCGCGTTCGAGGAGACGCTCCGTCCCCTGGACCTGTTGGTGCCGTACGACCGAGGCGAGCGGCTCTCTGAGCTGCACGCGCTCGCGGGCGATCTCGAGCGCGAGGACCGCGCTGAGGGCGTGCTCGTACACGCGCGCGTGCCGGTGGCGGTGGCGCACCGTTTCGCCGAGTTTGCGGTCGCCGCCAACCGCGCGAACGGGTCTTCGGCGCAGGCCGGCGGCGAGCGCGGATAGCCTGCGCCGGGTGAAGCTCGCGGTCCGCCTGCTGAACGACGCGGCGACGATGCCGACGCGCGCGCACGACGGCGACGCCGGGCTCGACCTCTACGCGGCCGAGCCCGCGATCCTCGGGCCGGGGGACCGCGCCAGTATCGGCACCGGGATCGCGATCGAGATCCCGGCTGGGCACGCGGGGCTCGTCCTTCCACGATCGGGGCTCGCGGCTCGCCACGGCATCGCCCTCGTCAATGCACCTGGGCTGATCGATGCCGGGTACCGCGGGGAGATCCGCGTACTGCTCCTCAACACCGACGGCTCCGAGCCCTTCGAGGTCGGGGTCGGCGACCGCGTCGCCCAGCTCGCGGTGACGCCGTTCGCGGCGGCCGTCCCGGTTTCAGTCGAGGCCCTCAGCGCCAGCGCGCGCGGCGACGGCGGCTTCGGCTCGAGCGGGCGCTGAAGCCGCCCGCGACCGCCAGTCGCGTGACGTCTCCTTAACGCCCGCCTCCTCTGGTCCCGCAGAGCATCTGCCAACCTCTGGGCATGGACGGCGGGACAGACGGCAGGCGCGTGACGACCTTTGGCCTTACGGTGATCCCCGCATCGGCCGTCGGCTTGGCGGCGTCGACTGCTGGTTGGACCCATGCGCCGGGCGCCGCACCGGCGTCAGAAAGAGACCACCTGCGCGCGAAGAGGCCGTGGGCGCTCTACCGGGCCAGACAGCTTTCCTTGGAGCGCGTACAGAAGCCAGTCGCGCCAGTAGATCCGATGGCCGAACGGGGCGGTCGAACACTACGACCTCGTTACGGGGCCGTGGCAGGCCGACGGAACTAGCCCGTCCCCGCGCTCGCACGACCGGTCACGAACCCGGGCGCCCAATTACCGGAGGCCGGCCGCCGCGCGGGCCGAGGCATGCGCCTCGAGCTCGAGCGCATCGTCGAGCGGCGCCAGCTCGGGCTCGGCGCCCTCACCGCGTGCCAGGGCCAGGGCGATCAGACGGTCGGCGAAGGCGCTGTTCTTAGGCAGAAGCGGGCCGTGCAGGTAGGTGCCGAACATGTTGGTGCGCTGTACCCCCTCAAGGCCGTCGCCGCCGTTGTTGCCGTGGCCCTTGAGCACCCGGCCGAGGGGCGTCGCGTCGGAATCGAGGTAGGTGCGCCCGCCGTGGTTCTCGAAGCCGGCGACCACGAACGGGCCATCGCCGAGATCGACCTCGATTGCGACGTTCCCGATCAGCCGCTCGCCCTCCTCGCGCACGGTTTCGAAGGCGGCCAGCCCCAGGCCCTCGATCCGCTCGGAACCGAGCTGGTAGGAGCGGCCGAGGAGCTGGTAGCCGCCGCACACTGCGAGCAGCACAGCCCCGTCCTCGACCGCCGCCGCGACCCCGTCGCGCTTGGTGCGGACCATGTCCCCGGCTACGAGGCGCTGGTCGCGATCCTGGCCGCCGCCGATGTAGATCAGGTCGTGGCCGGCGGGATCGATCGGCTCGCCCGGCCCCGAGGAGGTGTATGAGAATCCGATTCCGCGCCACTCGCAGCGACGTTGAAGGAACAGGATATTTCCTCGGTCCGCGTAGATGTTCATCTGCTCGGGATAGAGCGCAAGCACCCGCAGTTCCATTAGTCGCTCCTCCGAACCAGGAGCGCGACGGAGCCCACGTAGCGCTCGGAGGTGGCGACTCTCCGAGTCCCCTCGGGCACGAGCCCGGCCGCTTCGGCCTCCGCGGCAACGGTCTCGGCGTCCACCATCTCGAGGACGTCGGTGTGGCGATGCTCGCTGAGCTCGCCCTCGGGGCTCACCGCCTGGCGCAGCCGCAGCACTTGGAGCACGCCGTTCTCGGCCACGACGCCGAGCGGCAGGCTCGAGAAGATCCACCCGTCCAGCTCCCGCACATCGGGGACGATGTCGGGGGCCTCGTCTCCGATCTCCACGCGACCCTCGACGATCGCGAGCGCGGCGACGCCACCCGGCGCAAGCGCGCGGCGGATTCCCGCCAGCGCCGCGACGCGACCCGACGGCCCGCCGAGAAGCTGCATCAGCTGGGTCGGGGCGAGCACGAGCCCGTAAGCCCGAGCCGGCTCGAGCTCGCGGACGTCCGCGATCGCGCCGGTCACTCTGGCCCCCTCGGCCGCCGCACGGCGCCGGAGCTCCTCGACGAGCACCGGATCGTTGTCGACGGCGTCGACCTCGTGGCCGCGGCGGGCGAGGTGAAGCGCGACTCGTCCGGTTCCGGTCCCGAGATCGAGAACCGGCCCCGCGCTGGAGTCGGCCAACTCCTCCCACAGCCGGAGGTCGTCCTGGTATCCGCCGCACTCGACGTCGTGCCAGATAGCCTCGGCCGCCTGGGTCACGGGGCTCATCCTGCCATCACCCGTCGAGGTACCCGAACCGGCGAAGCCCGTCCCCGGCGATCTCCTCGATCCGGGCGATCTCCTTCGGGTCGCGATGACGCCAGCGCCCCGCCGACGGCGAGACCGAGGCCAGGGCCGCCGCGCGCTCGACGGCGTCGTCGTCGGCGGGAAGTCCGACCCCCGCGAGCAGGCGCCGGGCCTCCGCCGCCGGGCGCTCGCAGAGCTCCTCGTAGCGGACGACGAGGTGTGCATCGCCGCCCAGTCGCCGCCCGCAGGCGTAGGCCGCGAGGTTCACCCGCGACCACAGCGCCGCCGAGCGCACCGGCCCCGGGTAATCCGCGAGATCGCCCACGAGCCGTTCGCCATAGACCTCGAGCTGGTTCTGGTTTCGCGAGTAGGCGATGTCGCGCCCGTCGCGGACCAGCTGGACCACCCGTGCGCCCCGGACGACCGAGTGAAGCGCCGGAAGCACGTAGACCGTTCGCGGGTTCTTCCAGCCCCATGCCATGCCCGGAGACGGGATCTCCTCGAGGTGGATCGCGAGCGCCGCCTTGAACTCGTCCACGAGGGACCGCTCGGGGGCACCCGGCAGCCGGGCCTCCGGGTCGCGCGACAGCGTCTCGATCCACCTCGACTCGTCCAGGTATCGACTGGCCGACCGCCGCAGGAACTGCCCGATGACCTGGGCGTCCGCGGCGCGGTTTCGGCGCGTGCCGAGAAAGACGCCGGCCTCGATCAGCATCTCAGCGACGAGGCGGGTGCCCGACCCGCCGATGCCGAGGACGACGATCGGTGGCGGCAGGCCCGGATCCCCGATGGCTACCAAAGCTCGTCGACCCGGTGCAGGATGTCGAGGAACCTGCGCCGCTCGGCCGCGAGGCTGTGCTCCTCGGCCGTCTGGTGAGCTGCGCCGACCATGCTCTCGGCCGCCTCGGCGTCGAGGTCCAACGCCGCCTCGGCCGCCGCGGCGACGTCGTTGATCGCGTAGGCGGGCCGAAGGCAGTTGTGGGGCGGGTTGTAGATGGCGTGCTCACCGTCGTGCTCCGGACAGACGACGAGCGTCCCCACCGCCATGCCCTCGAGCGGCGGCAGGTAGAAACCCTCGGCCTCGTTGGGCAGGAACACCGTCACGCGCGCCCGGGCGATCAGGTTCAGGTACTGGCTGCGCGGTCGCAGCTCTGAGAGCAGCTCGATCCTGCGCCCGCCGCCATGCAGGCGTTCGGAGAGCTCGGCGCCCAGCTCGGGCTGCTTCAGGCCGGCGACGAGGACGTCGATGTCGCGCTCGCGGCCGGGGACGGCGGACAGTTCCTCGAGATCCACCGAGTTGGGGTTGGCGAAGATCGGGCCCTCGGCGATCCCGGTGGCGCGTACCGCATCGGCGACCACCTCGCTCACGCACACCCTGATCGCCTTGCGGGTGAGGAACTCGTAGCGATTCGACTGCGGGTCGGCATGCCGGACGTGCTGCACGAAGTTGATCACCGGCACCTCATCGCCGGCGGCGGGGTGCTCGTCCATGCGTAGCCAATCCCGCCCGGCGACGAAGAACACGTCCGGGCGGACTTCTGCGGCGGACTCGACAACGTAGTCACGTGCCACCAGCCACGGGTTCTCGTCGGTCCAGACGCTGGTGTCCGTAAAGGCGATCCGCGGCTCGAACTCCGGCGAGGCGCGCACGTGGTTGAAGTTGTCCCAGACCTTGAGATGCCCGCCGTGGAACTTCCTGAAGTCCCGGTAGAAGAGGACCGTGCGCATGCCCGCGGCGGCGCCCCTCAATCGCTGCCCGCGAGGGACAAATCGAGCAGGCGCTCGACGCTCTCGCGGCTGTAGGACTCCCAGTGGGCGCCCGCGGAGCGCAGGAGGCGCTCGCCGATCCGCGCCAGCAGCTCCCGGTCGACGAGCTGGCTTCGGTTTCGGCTCTCGAGCCCCTCGTCGAGCTCCGCCGCGCGGGGGGTGATCACGTCGAGGGCCGCTCCGTCCGATTCGATGATCGCCTCGTAGCGGATGATTCGCTGGTCTGGAAGGTGGCGCCGGAAGCGGCCGTGAAACCACCCCATGAGGTAGATCTGGCGATCGAGAGGGTCGTCGATCGCGCCCAGCCGTTCCGCAAGCTCCCGGTCGATCCGCTCCGCTGCGGGGATGTGGCCATCGCGCAGGTTGAAGTCGATCGAGTTCCAGGAGGCGAGGACCGGGAGCGGGTTGCGAACGATCGCGAACACCGGGAACCGCTCGACGAGGTGGGGGAGAAGCGCCGTGAAGGCGGAGATGTGCTTGACGACGAGGGTGAAGTCGGGGGAGAGGTCCTTGTCGGTCGCCACCTCGCCCTTGGATACGAACTTGCGACGAAGGCCCTCCGGCGTCCGGTCCGTGCCGAACGGGTTGTCGGGCATCACTCCCTTCGATTGCTTGGACACCGCGACGCCGCGCTCGTGGAGCGACGTGCGCTGCTCGGCGCAGAAGCGGGCGATGGCATCGCCCATCTCGTCGGCGCCGCGCATCCGCGCGAACTCCTTCACCTTCATCGGCTCGAACAGCGCCACGGTCTCGGGTAGGCGGTTGAGCAGATGGCACGTGAGCGTCGTGCCGGAGCGCCCTGTGCCCGTCAGCAGGATGTCCTCGGCGGCCATGGTCGGGGATGGTAGGGCCCTCAGGCCCAGTAGTCGGACGCGAGGCCACGTGCGGCGAGAAGCGTCCGCAGCTCCAGTAGAGCCGTATAGGTGGGCAGGGCGAAGAGGCGCCCTGGGGCGCGCGCCACGGCGCCGTCGAGCGAGCCCGCGATGTCCTCCTCGACCGCGATCGCCTGCTCCTCCACGCCCGCGTACTTCAGCCGCACCGCCATCTCGGGCGCGCGCGTTCCCGCGCAGACGACCCGCCGCACCGACCCGGCCAGAAGCTCGAAATCCGCGTCCCACACCCACGAGATGTCGCGGCCGTCGGCGATACCGTCGTTGAGCGCGATCCAGAGGTCGAGCCCGTCCTCACCGCCCTCCAGGCGCAAGGTGCGGAGCACCTCGTTGGCTCCGGCCGGGTTCTTGATCAGGAGGATCGACACCGGCTTACCGTCGACCGGCACGGTCTCGACGCGCCCGAAGGCCGCCTTTGTCGAAGCCAGACCCTCGGTGGCCGTCTCGGCCGGCACGCCGAGGCGAAGCGCGGCGGCCAGAGCGGCCAGCGCGTTGTAGACGTTGTAGAGCCCGGGGAGGGGGAGGGCGAGGTCAAGCGTCCCGGCGGGCGTCCGCAGGCGCACGTCCGAGCCGCCCATGCCGCGCAGCGTGATCCGCTCGGCCACGATGTCCGGGACGGGGCGGTCGGCATCGCACTCGGGGCAGGTGTAGTGCCCCAGGTGGCCGACGAAGGCCCGCTCATAGGCGTACGGGGCGCCGCAGCGCCGGCAGTGCTTGGCATCGTGGGCGTGCTGCAGCTCGGGCAGTGCCTGGGAGGGGTCCTCGATCCCGAAGTAGGTGATGCCCGGGCGGCGGGCGAGGTTTGTGTCGCGCCCAAGGTCGGCGATCAGCGGGTCGTCGGCGTTGAGCACGAACTCCGTGGCGCCGGCGCGCTCGGCGACGAGCGACGCCCACTCGTCGGCGAGTGTCTCCAACTCGCCGTAGCGGTCGAGCTGATCTCGAAAGAGGTTGGAGAGCACGATCAGCCGTGGGCGGAGCGCCTCCGCGACCTTTGGCAGCCACGCCTCGTCCACCTCGAACAGGCCCTCCGAGCCGCTCTGTTCGAGAAGCGCGGTCGCGACCCCCCAGGTCATGTTCGAGCCCGCCCGGTTATGCACTGGCTCGCGGCCCGATGCCCGCAGCGCCGCGGCGATCATCCCCGCTGTCGTGGTTTTCCCGTTCGTCGCGCTGACGATCGTCGAGCCCTCGGTGAGCCGGTCGCCGAGGCGCGCGATCGCGTCGGGCGCCATGCGCAGCAACACCCGCCCGGGGAGCGTTGTCCCGCCGCCGCGGCCGCTGCGACGACTGAGTGCACCCGTTGCGCGCGCGGCGGCG
>Ga0299913_10005561_pt1 | contig 10784 bp, 10 predicted proteins | sample RVTome_9_FD_201360 | JGI IMG/M metagenome (GOLD analysis project Ga0299913, IMG submission 201360) | Soil microbial communities from uranium-contaminated site in the Upper Colorado River Basin, Wyoming, United States - RVT155D38 (version 2) ... | reverse complement strand
GGGTTGTCGGCTGGAACGGCCGTGAACGCAACATCCGCGACAGGAAGGGACTACACGACCTCGCCGTGCTGATCACCAGGCGCGGTGAAGAGGTCCATGTGCTGGAACTCGTCGGCGGCGCCGGCGATATTGCCGACACGAGTGGCCCACAACTCGATCGGGAAGCGGTGTCGTCGTACCGCATGCGCATCGCCCAGATCGATGCCGAACTCGACGACGCCGACAGCCAGGGTGACGCCGAACGCTCCAAGGCGCTGTTCGAGGAGAGGCAAACCGTGATCGCCCAGCTCAACTCCGCGTTCGGCCTCGGCGGTCGTCCCCGCCCGATGGGCCACAGTGGCGCCGAACGCGCACGGACCGCCGTAGCCCAGCGCATCCGCGACACGCTCCGCCACCTCGACTCGGCCAGCCCCGACCTCGCCGCGCACCTGCACGGCTCGATCCGTACCGGCACTTACTGCTCCTACATCCCGGATGAACCGGTGTCGTGGACGCTGTGAGATCCGACCTCACAACCCGTCTCGAGCACCTCACGCCTTCTTGGTGAACACGTTGCGGCCGGATGGCCAACACCCAAGGAGGTCCGAAATGAACGCTAGTTCAGTCAAGCGGTTACTCGATGAGCTCGCTGACGCCTACTCCAACCAGGACCATGGCCGTGCCCTCGGCCTGTTCACCGACGACATCACGTTCGTCGGAACGGGGCAGGACGAGTTGCGCTTCGGCCGAGGCGAGGTCAGCGAACAGATCCGGCGTGACCTCACACAGGCCGACTCACTGATGGTTAGGGTGACCGACGTCCATGTCGCGGAAACCCCCGTGCCGGACCACGTGTGGTTCTACGCACACGTCGGCCTGCAAGGAACAGTCGACGGAGCACTTGCCACCTTGCCGATGCGGATGACCGGTGTCGCCTGCACGGCCGAGGGAGCCTGGCGGTTCCAGCAGGTGCACTTCTCGCTACCCGCCGCCGACCAATCCGAGGGTGAGTCGTTCGCAGCCGGCTCGAACGACGGGCCTGCTGAGATCGCGGACAAATATCGGACATTGCTCGCCTCCGGAGACCATTCGAACACGGCGGACCTCTACACCGAGGACGCCATCTTCGACGTGAACGTGCCCGAGTGGCGGTTCCAACTGCAAGGCCCGGATGCCATACGGCATCAGCTCGACGAATGGCACCGGGCCGCTCCCGAACTCGTCGAGTGGCGCCAGCGGACCACCGAGCGAGGAATCCTCTTCGAGGTGGCGCTGTGGGAGGGCGACGACAATCAGCAGTACAGCCGCAACCTGCACGACCTCGAGATCTCCGGAGGCCGCATCAAGCGGCACACCATGTACTGCACCGGAGACTGGACGAAGGAAGCACTGGCCGAAGCCTCGGCCGCACTGATCGACTCCTGACGCCAAGCACAGGACGATCGACCACTTCCCGGGCGCGAACTCCCAGCATGATGACCTGCACGACCATTCGTGCAGGTCCTCAGCCACTGTCGAGCAAGACCAAGTTGGTGCCTCGGTGGAGCCGCAGCGGCGGGGTTTCCGGCTCAGCAGCGGCTCCGACACCGAGGGACCTCGACCAAGAGCCCGAAACGGCTAGACACCGCCGGCTTGTCCACATAATTGAATCCGACCTGATCAGGCTCCGCACCCGCGAGGGCATAAAGGTCGCCAAGGCCAAGGGCCGGCTGCGCGGCAAGCAACCCAAGCTCAACCGCCGACAAGAAGCACACCACGCCTCCCTGCTGCACAGCGGCGAGGACAGCACCGCCGAGGTCGCCGAACTCTTCGGCGTCGGCTGCTCCACCGTCTACCGCGCCGGCTGTCCCGTATCCGACACCCCTGCGGGACGCTGGCGCCTCGCCACTCCCACACGGGTGCGAGCGCCCCTGGAGGAACCCGCCACGGCGACGTCCGGGCCAGTTGCGGGGGGAGCAGCCGTACTCCCTGACCGAGGGGCAAGCAGACAAGAGTGGTGGCGACCGGCTGAGTTGATACTCCGCATGACATTCCGAGTTTTGGTATGAACATGCATCAGGCAGGCCGCATGCAATTCGGCATGCGCGCGGACAGCAGCAGCTCAGCGCATTTCGGCCGGGTGTTGGCGTCAACCCGAAGATCAAGTGCGAAACTCCTGTGCCGTCGACGTAGGCAGCAGGTTCCGCCCGCCTCTTCAACCGGCGAAGCCGACGAATCGCAAGCACAGCTTATCGGCCTCCTCGTAAAGCACCACCGGGAACGCGTCGAGGTCGGCGTCTGCCGAGCGATTCGGCAGGACCGCGTCTTCGGAAAGTTACGGATGTGATGAGCGGGACCAGACACGAAAGATCGAACGCCCGCCAGTTGCTGCACAGGATCGGGTGCTTCCAGGCTCGGCCGAGTGGTGGGACAATCTGTTGCGCGGCGCCACGCTCGGTGTCGCGAACCAGAGGGCCCCTGCGATGGCAAACAGTGCCGGCGACAAGGCCGAACGGGCCGGCGACAGCGCGTCGCTGGAGGTGTTCGCCCGCGGCGGGTTGATCGCCTACGGCCTGGTACACCTCTTGATCGGCTGGCTGGCAGTGCAGATCGCGTGGGGCACGTCGGCCAGCAAGAATGCCGACCCCTCCGGAGCCCTGAGGACAGTGGCTGATCAGCCCTTCGGCAAGGTCCTGCTGTGGCTGGTTGCGGTCGGCCTGGTGGCGCTCGCGCTGTGGCAGGCCAGTGAAGCCGTCTGGGGCTATCACAACCATGACGGTGCTAAGCGGGTCCGCAAGCAAGTCACCAGCGCGGCCGAGGCCGTGATCTACGCTGCGCTGGGGGTCAGTGCAGCTTTGGTCGCCCTGGGCTCGGGATCGTCAAGCTCACAGTCCCAACGGGAAACCACCTCGGGTGTGCTGGCGTGGCCCGCCGGCCATGTGGTCGTCGTCGTCACGGGGCTGATCATCATCGGCATCGGCGTGGCCGGCGTGGTCAAGGGCGTGAAGAAGTCCTTCAGCGAGGAGATTGACACTTCGTCGATGCCCCGGGCTGCCCGTAAGGGCGTGGCGGGATTGGGCCAAGTCGGATACATCGCCAAGGGGGTGGCCCTGGTCCTGGTGGGGGGCCTGCTCAGCTATGCGACGCTGACCTTCGACCCGCAGGAGGCGCCAGGCCTGGACGGGGCGCTGCAGACGATGCTGGCGCAGCCGTTCGGGAGGTTTCTGCTCACGGCGGTGGCGCTTGGATTCTTGGCCTTCGGCCTGTTCGCGATGCTCCAGTCGCGATACCGCCGGATGTAACCCGGCTGCAGCCAGTGCACGGACGCCCAGGTTCAGCACCTCCGGAGCGGGTGCGCGGCCGACCACGCGCGTCGCAGGTATCGAACGGGCGCGCACTCACGCTGCACCACGAATCGTGGTCGGAAGGCGCACAGTATGGGTCTGTGCCCACCACGGCTGTCACGAAACCGGCACAGGAACCGGGAGGCACCGTCCTCGCATCGGCCGGGTTCCTCACTCGACACCCCCGGTGCCCCGTACCGGATCTCGGCATGAACACGCGGAATCGCGGCATGGGCGAGCACGAAATCGAGCGTGGCCAGAGCGACCAACCCCGCATGGGGCGCACTGCGGGGTAGCTGACGCCGACGGAGTGGTTGCGGACCACACCGGCCCGGTAACGTGGAGGTGAGGGCCACCCCCGGACCCTGGCCTGGCGGCGTGGCGCATCATTCTAGAGTCGGGGCCGCCCATGTCCGTCGAATCCTCACAGCCGGCACCGGTCTCCAGCGGTTACGGCGACCTCGCGCGTGAGGTTCGGCGTCTTGGGCTGCTGCGCAGGCGGCGCCCGTACTACGCCGGCGTCTTCCTGGTGACCATGCTCGGAGGCGGTGTTGTTGTCGCGACCATGCTGCTTCGACCGCAATCGTGGGCGCTGCTGGGCCTGGCTCCCGTGCTCGCCGTCGTCTCCACTCAGCTCGGGTTTCTGGGCCACGACATCGGTCACCTGCAGGTCACACGCAGCGCACGGGCGAGCCGCTCCCTGGGCCTGGTGTGCGCCAACCTGCTCAGCGGACTGAGCTACAGCTGGTGGGTGGCCAAGCACAACGCGCACCACGCTCACCCCAACGATCTCGATAACGATCCGGACGTGCGTGCGGGTGCCCTCGTCTTCGATGCCGGCCAGGCAGATCAGCGCAACGGCTTCGCGGCGTGGGTGACCCGGCATCAGGCCGGACTCTTCGTCCCCATGCTGCTGCTCGAGGCGTTGAACCTACATGTCTCGAGCGTCCGCGAAATGTTCAAGCCCGACCTGCGGGGTCGGGGCACCGAGTCGGTGTTGCTTGCAGCCCACCTGCTGGGCTATTTCGCCCTGTTGGGCGCCACGCTCACGTGGCCCCAAGCGTTGGGGTTCGTCGCCCTTCACAAGGGACTGCAGGGGGTCTACCTGGGCCTGTCGTTCGCGCCGGGACACAAGGGGATGCCGGTCCTCGACGAGGAGCAGGCTGCGGATCCCCTGCTGCGCCAAGTGCTGACCTCGCGCAACATCCGTGGCAGCCGGTTCCTCGACACCGCCCTCGGCGGGCTCAACTACCAGATCGAGCACCACCTGTTCCCGAGCATGCCGCGGCCGAACCTGCGGCACGCCCAACCCGTCGTGCGTGACTTCTGCGCCAGCCGCGGCGTCGTCTACACCGAGGTGTCTCCGTTCGAGTCCTACGCAGCGGGGTTGCGGCACCTTCACAAGGTGGGAGCCGGCCTCCGAGCGCGTTGGAGGAACTGATCGGCCAGGACGCCAGCGAAGCCGCTGCAGTCTCCCCCTCGCTGTGTCATTCGTGGGCGGTTTGACGCGGCTCCCCTGCGACGCGATTGCCACTCGCTGAGTCGACGTCAGGAGGCGAGACCCGTCCCACAAGCCGAACCCAAGCTGCGCGTGTGACGCGACTACCGGCCCTGCGCTTCGCTGAGGCGGGTGCGTCCCGGTAGACCCGTCCGGCAGCGTTCCCGGGACAGGGGCGTGCTGCGGCTATGCCAGGACCTACATCGACGGACCATCCCTGCTCGTTCCATCGCTGTTCTTCGGCCTCTACGTTCCAGCTGCTGGCCAAGAACACGAACATCCGCACGACTGCATAGGTATGAGCAGTGTGGCGATCGTTGCATGCATGGAGTCAAGCCGTGTCACACGCCGCGTGGGTGCGCGTGTCGGCGTGGGCGAGCCGACCTGGCAGGCGTCGTTAGTCGGGGTCGTCTTGGATCGTGGCAGAGGCTTCCACGAACAGCGCCGCCAAGGATGACCTCCAGCCGGAAGATCGCGCGAGAGGGTGAGCCAGGTCAGTTCGCGGTTGATCTCGTCGTACTGGATGGAGGATGAAGTTGCGGTTCGCAACCGAGAGGTCCCCTCGACTCCGTCGGGCGCGAGCACGTCGAGCCGGGGACAGCCGGTGGGCGGCCTCCCCCAGCTTCATCATCAGCGAGTCGCCGGCCCCCTGTAGGAGGGCGTCGGCGAGGTAGGCCTGCTTGCCGCGCTGGGTGATCTCGTCGACGCGCTCGAGCCAGGCGTGGAAGTGGACCAGTTCCTTGGCCGACTTGGGGTCCATCACAGCAGCACCGCGTCGCGGCGGATGTCATCATCGACGTTCGCCTTCAAGCCGCCGTAGGACACCAGGTCGACCTCGCGTCCGAGGACACGCTCGATGAGTTGCTTGAACCTGACGAAGTCGAACGAGGACGTACTCTGGGGCGCTTCGACCGGCAGGTCGATGTCGGACTCCTTGCGGGCCTCATGCCGGGCAACGGAACCGAACACCGCGAGGCGGGAGTAGGCGTGCTCCGCGGCGAGGGCCTTGAGGACTGGCGCAGCGGCCTCCAACAGCACTTCCGGGTGGACGGCGTCGAGCTCGGGGCCGAACTTGAGCTGCTGACTGACCGCTGGCTGGGTGACACCCAACGCCTCGGCGATCTGGCGCTGGCTCATGCCCGTTGCCGCCATCGCCCTAAAAGCGAGAACGCGACGTAGCCGCGCCATCTGCTCGGCGCGCTTGGCATCCCGATACTCAGCCAGCAGCTTCATAAGGTGCTCTTATCCGCATCGGTGGACCGCGCCTCCAGACGCACTGGTGGTCGTCCTACTGCGAGGCCGACCCCCCAAGATCCGCCCCCACAGCTCGTTGCAGCTCCGAATACTTGGGGAATATGTGCGGAATGCCGGCGTTGCGGGTCGGGAGCGCAGACCTGCGTTTCGCACTTCAGAGGGTGTGTCGGGACACTCCTCGAGCGACTCGACCGAGGGACCACCTGGGGATTCATTCAAAATGCCGACCGCCCCTGCACTACGTTTCCGCAGGTCAGGCAATTCGGGTCTCGGGAGCGATCTGAAGGTCAGTGTCTGAACATCAGCGACCGCCCCCGGTAAGGCCGACCTGATCGTCGCCAAGCACTGCCACGGTCCCGCCTGCGACCTCATCGTGGCGTCCCGGCCACCGCCCCCGCTCCGTCGACATGGCGCTGTGATCGCAGGCCGCTTGCTTGGTGTCGAGATGCAGGAATGATCGATGGAGCTCCCGCCGCCGAGTAGACCGGGGTGCGTCGCGTCAGTCAGTCCTCGGAGCGCGCCGCCTTCTTGGCGGCGGCCTCCTCTCGCTTCTGCACGAACCGGCTCGCCTCAGCGTCGAGTGCCTGGAGGGCCTCGGCCAGCTCGGTGCGCGCCTGCTCGCCCTCGGCGTCGAGCCCTTCCAGGTCGAACACCTTCCACTGCCCCAGCAGCGGCATGACGACGTCGTCGTGGTGGATTCGCAGGTCGTAGATGCCGGCCTTGGCGATCTGGACAGACTTGCGCAGGAATCCGGGAATGATGTTGCCCGGCATCTGGAAGCTCTTCACCTCGTCGGTGATCGCGCGCATCGTGTCGTTCGGCGCCAGCGCGAGCGCGGCCGAAACGATGTTGCGGTAGAACACCATGTGCAGGTTCTCGTCCATCGACACCCGGCTGAGCAGCTTGTCGGCGACGGGGTCCTCGGTGTAGCGGCCGGTGTTGCGGTGTGAGACCCGGGTGGCCAGTTCCTGGAACGACACGTATGCACAGACGTGCAGCAGCGGTTTGTCGCCGCTGTCGTAGCCTGTCTCCATCGTCTCCATCCGGGCGCGCTCCAGCTCGTCCGGGTCAACCCCGCGCGTGACCAGCAGGTAGTCGCGGATGCAGAACGCGTGCCGTCCCTCCTCGGCAGTCCAGCGGTTGACCCAGGTGCCCCAGGCGCTGTCCGTGCCGAACGCACGCTCGACCTCGCGGTGGTAACTCGGCAGGTTGTCCTCGGTGAGAAGGTTGACCTCGAGCGCGGTGCGCGCGATCGGGGAGAGCGTCGACTGCTCTACCGACCACGGCTCACCATCCAGGAAGGCGAAGTTGCGTCCCTCGCTCCACGGCACATACTCGTGCGGCATCCATTCCTTGGCCATGCCCAGGTGCCGGTTGAGGTTCTCCTCGACCGTCGGCTCGAGTTCCTTGAGCAGCTGACCGGCGTCCATCCCTCGTGCCTACCACGTCGAACATGGTGTGGCTAGCCTTCCGGTCTGCTGAGTGCTTCTCTCCGCCGCGTGCACTGCAGTGCCGCACACGCCTCGACGTGATGCTGCCCAGCGCGGCGCTACCGACGCAGAGGGGTTGACCTGGCACCGTGTTGGGGTGAGAGCCGCAGGCACCTTCCCGAGGCTGGACGTCGTCGTTCGCGAGGACGACTCCGCCGAGCGTCTCGTCCGACGTTTCTTCGACGCGTGCGAGGCTCCGCGACGACGCGCGCGCACCGATCGTCTGCTGCGCAGAATTGCGCACTCCGCACTGGGAGGCACGAGGCGGTGGCACGTGATCAACGCGCTCGTGTTGAACAGGTTCAGCACGATGGTGGGCATCGACGACCGGGCCAAGCGGATGCAGCTCATCAGCGCGCACCTGCTGGGCCTCGCCTACGCCCGCTACGTCTTCCGGATCGAACCGCTCGCCGCCCTTCCGGTCGAGGAGATCATCGCGCTGTCGGTGCCGGTCGTGCGGCACTACATGGCGGACTGCGCACCGGTCGACCGGCAGGTCGCCGACCCGTGCGTCTTCGCTGAGGACGATCGGCTTCCGCGCCGATGCCCGCTTTGCGCCCCGGCATACCGCTGACAAGGGTCGGTCAGGTCTGGCTCAGTCCGGAGCGTAGAAAGCGCTGCGGCGATGGCCGCGCCAGCACGCCGCAGTCCCCAACAGCTGGCTTGCCCTTGTTGACCCCAATGAAGAAGCCGCTGCATGCCGAACTGGGCAAAACGTGGCTCCGGGCGTCGGCCTGCGACCCCTTGACATTGAGCAGGCACCTGGATGTGTCTTGCTGCTCCTCGCGCAAAGTGGTCCTGACCAGCGCGAACTCTTCACGGCAGCCTTGCGAGGGTCTGCTCCAAGTAGCGCCGATCGGGCCGATCTCGACGAAGCTTCCGACCAGTAAGAGACCAATGCCGCCATGAGTTCGAGTGCGGAAGGACGGCTTCAGGTCTGCGCGGCATCGTGCACCAGGAGCGCGATCTCAACCCGGTTGCTGACATCCAGGTTGCGAGCTCCCGCGACCTGTGCGTCTTGATCGTCGCCTCGCTCAAATAGAGGGCGGTGGCGATCTCGGCGTTGGAGGTGCCCGCGCCGAACGCGGCGGCCACCTTCTGCTGCCGATCGCTGAGGGCTGCAGGCCGCTGGGCAGCCGCCAACGCCGCACGCGACGAGGCCGGCCGCCTTTCCCAAGGTCGAGGACTTCGCGAACGTCGTGGGCTGGGCGTTCAGGGCATGGTTGTCGACGGCGAGCGCAGCCACGCCGTTCTCGTCGGCCGGTCGCGGCTGCTCGAAGGGTGGTCGCGGAAGCTGCTCGGGGTCTGGAGCGTGCTCTCGGTGCGGCCCAAGTGAGGGGCCCCACCGCGATCGCAGTGGGCTGGGACGGCCAGGCCGCGGCGTGCTCGTCGTCGCGCACGCGATCAAGCCGACCTCAGCGGAGGCATCGCCAGCTCGGCAAGCTCGGTCTGGGGCCCGTGCGGCTGACCGGCGACCACGAGGCAACGGCACTGGTGGCCCCGCGAGGTGGGCATCGACGTCACGGCCGACTCGGTCATCGCGGACGTGCTCCCTCGGACAAGGTCGATGTCGGCAAGTGGCCTGCAGCGCCGGGGCCGGGTCATGGCGATGGTCTGCGACGGCGTTAACGACGCCGCAGCCCTCGCCCGGGACGACATCGGCCTCTCCATGGGCACCGGCGACGACGTCGCGATCGAGGCCAGTGACCTCACCATGGCCCGGGGTGACCTCCTCGTCCCGGCCGATGCGATCGACCTCTCCCAGCGCACCCTCGCCCCCACCAGGGCAACGTGTTCTGGGCGTTCGCCTACAACGTCGCGGCGCTGCCCTGGCCGCTGCCGGACTGCTCAACCCGATGCTGGCCTGACTGCCATGGAGTTCTCCTCGGTATGCGTGGTGGCCAATAGTCTCCGGCTGCGCCGGTTCCAGTCCGTGACCGAGCACGAAGTGGAAGAACCCCGATCCTGGGCGCGCGTCCGCTGGCGCCGCTCGCGGCTTGACCTGCACGCAGGGGTCAGCCGCTGCTCCTCGCTCCCGAGCAAGGCCCTTGTCGTCAGCCGATGGCCGATGGAGGTGTGCTGAGCGGGAGCCCGGCGAGTCGCTCGGGGTGGAGCAGACCGTCGAGCAGTTCGGCCTCGACCAGGCCGGTTGCCAGCACCAGCTCCCGGACCATCCCCTCCCCCGCCAGCGCAGCCTTGGCGATGTCCGCCGCGGCGGCATAGCCGAGGTGGGGGGTGAGTGCGGTGACGATGCCGACGCTTCGCGCGGTCGAGGCCTGCAGGTGCTCGAGGTTGACCTCGATCCCCGTGATGCACAGGTCACCCAAGGTCCGGAATGCGGTGGTCATCCAGTTGATTCCCTGGAGGAGGTTGTGTCCGATCACGGGTTCGAAGGCGTTGAGCTGCAGCTGCCCGGCCTCGGCGGCCATGGTCACAGTGACGTCGTTCCCGATCACGCTGAACGCCACTTGGTTCACCATCTCCGGAATCACCGGGTTGACCTTGCCCGGCATGATGCTGGAACCGGCCTGTCTGGCCGGCAGGCGCAGCTCACCGAAGCCCGCCTGCGGGCCCGAGGAGAGCAGCCGGAGGTCGTTGCAGATCTTCGAGACCTTCACAGCGGTGCGCTTGAGCACCCCGGAGAGCTGCACGAACACCCCGATGTCGGAGGTGGCCTCGACCAAGTTGGCCGCGCCGACCATCGGCAGGCCGGTGATCTCGGCCAGGTGGCGGCACACGGACTCTCGATACTCCGGCACCGCGGTGATGCCGGTGCCGATCGCGGTGGCCCCGAGGTTGATCTCACGCAGCAGACCCCGTGAGTCCACGATTCGCGCCTGCTCCTCGACAAGGGTGGCAGCCCACGCGGCGAATTCCTGACCGACGGTCATGGGGACCGCGTCCTGGAGCTGGGTGCGCCCCACCTTCGGCACCGACCAGAACTGCCGGGACTTGGCTTCGCAGGCCTCGGCGAGCATCTGCACGGATGCGGAGAGCCCGTCGAGCGCTGCAAGCAGACCCAGTCTCAGGGCTGTGGGATAGACGTCGTTGGTGCTCTGGCTGCGGTTCACGTGGTCAAGGGGGTGCACCTCGTCGTAGCTCCCGGCCGGCAGGCCGAGCAGCTCGAGCGCGCGGTTCGCGATGACCTCGTTCGCATTCATGTTCGTCGACGTGCCGGCTCCACCCTGAAGGACGTCGACCACGAACTGGCCATCGAGCAGCCCCTCCCTGACGTCTTGG
>Ga0299913_10005560_pt1 | contig 10785 bp, 7 predicted proteins | sample RVTome_9_FD_201360 | JGI IMG/M metagenome (GOLD analysis project Ga0299913, IMG submission 201360) | Soil microbial communities from uranium-contaminated site in the Upper Colorado River Basin, Wyoming, United States - RVT155D38 (version 2) ... | reverse complement strand
TTGGCCCTGGCATCCTCCCAGGCTGCGGTGCGGGCGGCTTCAACCAGCCCGGCGTCGTCCTCGATGGAGAAGCTGAGCCCGCTCACGGTGGCCTCGTCTCCGGCGGCGGCCACGGCCGAGTCGATGACGTCGCCGGCGGTGGCGATGTCGTGGATCTTGGCCCGCACCGTGTTGTTGACCCGGTACCCGATGAGACGCTGCTCCTGGTTGGTGCGAAAGTCGTACTCGGGGAAGATCGAGTAGTTGGTGGTGGTGATGTCGTCGCGGTCGACGCCCCCGGACACCAGCGCCTCGATCAGAGCCTCGGCGCGCTCGGAGGCACGTGTGGTGGCTTCGGCCACGGTCTCCGCCAACACGGAGACACCGAGGTCGATGGTGAGGGTGTCGGGAGCCCCGGTGACCTCTCCGGTCCCGGACACCGAGACCCCCGTGCGGTTCTCCCCGGTGTTGACGACGATGTCGGCCTGCCGACCTTGGGCGCAGGCCGCCAACGCCAGACCTGAGAGGGCGATGAGACCGATGAGCTTGGTGTTCGTCATGGCGTTTGGACGCCATCGGACGACGATTGGTTCCAGACCCGGTTCGCGATCACCAACACCCCCTCGCTGGTGAGGAGTCGGGCCTGACGGGCCCGGTCCGGGGCGCGCAGCGTGCCTCCTGCTCCCACGACCCGCCACCAGGGGAGATCTTCGCCGCAGGTCCTGAGCAGGTTGCCCACGGCCCGCGCTGCCCCCGGATGCCCGGCCTCGGCCGCCACCTCGCCGTAGGTGACGAGATCTCCCGGCCCGAGGCTCCGCAACACCTCCGTCACCGCCTCCTCGAATCCTTTCACAGGGTCCCGAACAGCCGGTCTCCCATGTCACCGAGGCCGGGTGCGATGTAGAAGTTGGGATTGAGCTCGCGATCGAGCGCCGCAGCCACGATCCTCACGTCGCCGTGGTCGGCTTCCATCCGCTCCACCCCGCTGGGGGCGGCGACGACGCAGATGGCGGTGATGTCGCGGGCCCCGTTCTCCTTGACCTTGTCCACTGCCCAGGAGAGCGATCCCCCGGTGGCCAGCATGGGCTCGAGGATGAGGACCCGGGCCGGGTCCAGAGTGGGGAACTTGGTGTAGTACTCCATCGGCTGGGCGGTCTCCTCGTCCCGTTGCACCCCGGCGAACCCGATGGTTGCGTCGGGGACCAGGGTTAGCACCGACTCGAGGAGGCCCAGCCCGGCGCGGAGCACCGCCACGGCGACCACAGGGCGTTGCAGTCTCGAGCCCTTGGTGGGCTCGAGCGGGGTGTTGATGTCGACCTCGAGGGCGGCCATGTCGGAGAGGGCCTCGGCAACGAGGAGGTAGCCGAGCCTCTCCGCCGTCTGCCGGAACTCCGGTGGCTCGGTGTCACGGTCGCGCAGGACAGTGAGCAGGTCGGCGGAGAGGGGGTGATCGAGGACGGTCAGCGCCATGACACGGAGACTAAGACCTCGGTGTCACCCGGTGTTGCGCATCCCGGCGGCGATCCCGTTGACGGTGAGCAGCAGGGCGCGATCCAGCTCCGGTGACTCCTCGCCCCCCCGGCTCCGGGCGAGCAAGGAGACCTGGAGGAAGTTGATCGGGTCCAGGTAGATGTCCCGGACCGCCAGGGTGCGGCGCAGCAGCGACGAGTCCTCGAGCAACTGGTCCCGGCCGCGCAGCGCCAGCACCTCGTGCTCGGTCCTGTCTCGCTCCTCCCTGATGACGTCGAGTAGGCGACGGTGGGCAGGTTCGACCAGCTCGTCGACGTATCGAGCCGTGATGTCGAGATCGGTCTTGGTCAGGGTCATCTCCACGTTGTCGAGGAAGGTTTGCAAGAAGCTCCACTTCTCGGCCATCTCACCGAGGATCTTCTCGTAGCCGGCCTTGCGAGCGGCTTCCAGCCCGATGCCCACCCCGAACCAACCCGGGACGATCTGTCGGGTCTGGGTCCAGCCGAACACCCAGGGGATCGCCCGTAGGTCGGCGACCCCGCCCGAGCTCCCGGGTCGCCGCGAAGGCCTGCTCCCGATGTTCATCTTCCCGAGCTCCTCGACCGGGGTCGAGGCGAGGAAGTAAGGGACCAGGCTGGGGTCGTCGACGAGGGACCGGTAGCCCGAGTACGCCTCGGCGGCGAAGCAGTCCATCGTCTCGGTCCAGGCGTCCAGTGTCTCCTTGGGGCGACGGGAGCGCCGATGGAGCATCGAGCTCTCCAAGACCGACGCCACCAGCAGCTCGAGATTGCGTGCGGCGATTCCCGGATGGGCGTACTTCTCCGAGATGACTTCCCCCTGCTCGGTGATCTTGATGTCGCCGTCGACCGTCCCGTAAGGCTGGGCGAGGATCGCGGCATGGGTTGGCCCTCCACCCCTGCCGACCGTGCCACCCCGGCCGTGGAAGAGACGGAGGTGGACGCCGTGCCGCCCCGCGGTGTCATGCATCGCCCTCTGGGCTTTGTAGATCTCCCACTGGGATGTGGTGATCCCCCCGATCTTGTTGGAGTCGGAGTAGCCCAGCATCACCTCCTGGGTGTCGCCCCGGAGCGCCACCAGCTTCCGGTAGTTGCCGTCGTGGAGGAGATCGTCGAGGAGCGTCCCGGCGCCTCGTAGGTCGTCGATCGTCTCCACCAGGGGGACCATCCCGATGTCGGCGATGCCGCGATTGATATCGATGAGCCCGGCCTCGCGGGCGAGGAGGGCCGCTTCGATGACATCGGCTGGGCTCTCTGTCATCGAGATCACATAGGTCTCGATCACCCCCTTGCCGAACCGCTGGTGGGCCTCCCTGATGGCGTGGAAGACACCGAGGGTCCGCCCTGCGTCCCCATCGAGCACGGTGGTCTTTCCCGAGAGGGGCCGGGGGCCGCCCAGCTCTGCGGAGACCACATTGAGCCTCTGCGCGCCCCCCATGGCGGCGAGGTCCGTCCCGACCAGGGCGAAGAGTCGCTCCACCGTCTCTCGATGCTTGGCGGCATGTTCCCTGACGTCGAGGATCGCCATGGCGAAGCCGAAGACGTCGACTGCCCGGCGCGCCTTGGCCAGCGCTCCCTCGGCGATCAGCGTGCCCCGGCCACTCTGCAGCGACCTGGCCATGATCTCCAGCTCGGCGGCGAGCTCCCCGGAGTGGGAGTAATCGGCGTCGGGATGATGGGTCCCGCCATCCCTGATGCGCTCCCGCGTGTTCAGCAGCCGTTGATGGATGTAGGAGCACTTCAGCCGATAGGGCTCCCCGGAGGTGCGGCGATGCTCCCGCCGGTGGACGTCGGGGAGGGATTGTTCATCCCTCTCGAGGGAGTGTTCCATCTCCGGGCTGATCGGGGCGAGCCGGGACGACACCGATAGCTCCTCGGCGAGATCCTCTATGAGCCCGATCAGAAAGGTGAGCCCCCTGTCGTGCTGGAGCGCCAGGGTCTCCAAGGTCGTCTCCGGTGTGACGGCCGGATTGCCGTCGCGATCACCTCCGACCCAGCTGCCGAAACGCAGCGGCGGCTTCCCGGGATGATCGGTCAGGCGTCGGAGTTGCGTCTGGATGGCCTCGAGCAGGTCCGGCACCACTCCCTCGGCCAAGGCCATCAGGTAGTAGAGAGCCGATCGTGCCTCGTCGACAACCGTGGGCCTCACGATGCGGAGGTCGTCGGTTTGCCAGATCTGGTCGATGACCTCGGCGCTGCGCCGGTCGATCTGGTCGATGCGCTCCGGGCGTCGCTCACGCCGGCGTTCCTCGATGAGCCCCGCCAGCTTGCCTCTCTTGGTGAGGATGCTGCGCCGGGCCACCTCGGTCGGGTGGGCGGTGAAGACCGGGCGAACCTCCAGTCGGGAGAGGATCTGCTCGATTAGGTCCTGGTCGAGATCGGCCTCGACTATCCGGTCGACGGTTGCCTTGAGATAGCGCTCGTCGGCTGCCATCTCGTCCATCCGATGGACTTGCTCGGCGACGTTTGCCAGATAGAAGTAGGTGGTGAACGCCCTGACCAGACGGATGACCTGGTCGGTTGACAGCTCGGCGAGCAAATCACGGAGCTCGGCTCCGGCTTCCCGATCCAGATCCTGACGGGCCGCCTTGTCCAGCGCCCGAACCCGCTCCACCAGGTCGAGAAGTTCACGGCCGTGCTGGCGAACCAGTGTCTCCCCGAGCTGGTTGCCCAATCTCCGGATGTCGGAGCGGAGAGCCTCGTCTGAGCTGGTCACCCCGCGGAGGCTAGGGGAGTGAGGAGCCCCCTACGCAGCCCCTCCCACGTAGAAGTAGGGGTCGAGGATGCTGATCTCCGAGATGGCGTCGACCGGCAGGCTGTTCAGACCGGCGGCGCGCCGGATCGCCTCGGGAGACGGCCCGTCGTACATGCAGAAGGTCTTGCGGTGGTCATCGGTGACGAATGACTGCACCCAGGTGACCTGCTCGGTGGCGTTGTTGTCGACGACGCCGAGACAAGCCTTCAGCCCGTCGGCGGTGGTGGGTATCTCCAGACCATCGGGGAAGGTCCTTTCCACCATGTATCGAGGCATGATGCCCTCTCCTTTCGCACCGGAATCTCCGGCTCGTCTCAAGGTATGGGATGGGCCTGGAGGTCACATCGGTGCGCACCTCCATTTCAGGGACTCGGCACCCCTACGCCGGAGTCGACCTCGATTCGCTTCCGTCTCCGGCCGACACGCCGATCCGAGCCGCTTCGGCGATGGCCTTGGCGCGGGTGTCCACGCCGAGCTTGGAGTAGATCGCGGATACGTGGTGTTCGACGGTTTTCTTGGACAAGAAGAGCTGGCCAGCGATTTCGGCGTTGCTCATGCCCCCGGCGACCAGTTGCAGGACATCGAGCTGTCGCGAGGTGAGACCGGCGGGATTGGCAGCAGTCTCCCTGGTCGGGCCGCGGGGGATGCTGTCGACTCCCCGGCCGCGCAGGCCGGCCCTGACCCGGTCTCCCGCCGGCCGGGCTCCCAGGGCGTCAAAGACGCCCAAGGCTTCGAGCATTGCCTCCTCGTCACCCTCGGAAAGGGAGAGGGCGACTTCGTACGGGCACCCGATCTCCCGCCAGGCCTCGGCGGCCTCACGCCACTTTCCTGTCATCTGCAGGGCGAACGGCTCGGCTGCAGCTGGCGGCGCGGCTTCGATGGAGCCTGCTTTCCACATCCAATAGCCGACCTCGCCCCGGGCCCACTCACTGTCGGTATCGAGGGCGCGGCGGTAGGAGCTCTCCAACACCGGGAGCATCGAGGCGGTGTCGCCCACCAGCCAGTGATACTCGGCGAGACCGCATGTCGGTGACCAAACGTGCTGTAACTCATGTGGCTCGCCCAGTCGGATGGCCTCGTCGAGGACCTGCCGGCCACCGGGGTCCCCCCGTCTCACTCTCACCCGCCCCAACGCGCCCATCGCGGTGAGGACAGCGATGCCGGTCCGGCTCTGGGACGTGCGATCCACCAGCTCCGCGTAATCCACCGCCTCATCCCAACGACCTTGCTCGAAGGCGATGCGGGCCAGCCAGGACCGGTCGTAGGCGACCACATAGTCCTGGTCGGTGGCGAGGCCCACTTCGATGCCCTTCTTGAGGGCCGGTACGGCCCGGTCGTAGATCCGGTACTCCCCGCCACCAGAGCCGAGCATCCCCAGAGCGGAAGCGAGTCCACGGTGGCTCTGCATCATTTCCTCAGCCCTCTCCGCGGAGGCCATCAGCATGTCCGCGCCCGACTGGGCGTCACCGAGGACGATCTCGATGGTCCCCCTGATCATCTCGATGTTCCACTTCAGAGTGATGTCGTCCGCCGAGGCGGCGAGAGCCCTGGCCTCCTCGTTGTCGGCGAGGGCCGGTGTCGCATGGCGCGCCAGCATGTGCAAATAGGATGACCAGTGCAACGCCCTGGCCAGATCGATGCCGGGGCCAAGTGGGCGCAGAACGGTCACCGCCTCGTCGATGGCGGTTCGCGCGCCGTCCCTGTCGCTGACGCGCCACATCGCCGAGCTCAAGTGGATCAAGGCATTGGCGAGTGAACCCAGCTCGTCCCGTCCCCGGTAGTGAATCACCACGGTCTTGGCCTGGGTCAGAGCGTCGTCATTCCGGTCGGTTATCTGGAGCTCTGTGACGAGAGCGAGCCGAATCGCCATCTCGTCACCCGGCGCCATGACATCGCGATGGCGGAGGGCCGCTTGGTAGAACGAGACCGCCTCCTTGTGGGCGCCCCTGGTAGCGGCCTGCTCCGCCGCCGGGGGAGCGTGCTCCAATATCAAATCGGGTTGGCCGGTCTCGATGGCGTGATGAGCCAGCCGGGCATGATCCGGTGGATCGTCTTCGAGGAGCATGGCGATCATGCGCCGGTGAAGGGCAAAACGGCGGGCAGGTGGTATCGAGTCCTCTACCGCGGCGCGGGCCAGCTCATGGCGGAATCGGAGACTCGTCCCGTCCCCGAGCAACATGCCCGATGCCAGTGCCTGGTCGACATGGTCGGCGACACCACCCACCAACTGCATCGCCTCCTCGACGCCCAGCGACCGTGGGGCAACAGACACTGCTTCGACCACTTGTCTCGCGCCCTGCTCGAGGCGGGACAGCCGGGCAACCACGGCGTCCTGGACGGTTGCGGGGAGCCGGTCACCCCCGGCGATGATCTCGGTGACGTAAAAGGCATTTCCTCCGGTGATGCGATGGAGTTCGCCTGCCTCCAGACTTGAGCCTTCGGCGAGCCTTGCTACCGCATTCTCGGTCAAGGGGGGCACGATCAGACGGAGTGTCGAGGGCAGCGGAATGAGCTGGCCGAGGACGGGACGGAGGGAATGGTCCGCTCCAACCTCATCGTCTCGGTAAGTGCAGACCATCACTGCCTTGGTGTCCTCCACCCTGCGCCCGATGAAGCGGAGGAAGTCGAGGGTTCCCTGGTCGGCCCAGTGGACATCTTCGATCACCATGACCACCGGCCGGATGCTGTTGCGGATACGGTCGAGCACCATGCCGAAGACGGCGATGTTGTCGGATGAGTCGACGAAGAGGTCGGCCAGGCCCGAATCCGGGTCGGAGGCGTAGTCCAGCAACGGGCTCAGGGGCCTCGGTGTCGCCAGCGGGTCACAGGAGCCCTGGAGAACCAGGGCTCCGGTCCCCACGCGTTCTATGAGCGCCCTGACCAGCGTGGTCTTGCCGGCGCCCGCTTCACCGGCGACGAGCACGAGCGAGCCCCTGCCACCCCTGGCCTCGTCGACATGACCCTCCAGGGTGTCCAGCAGGTCGTCCCGTTCGAGAAGCTTGTGCTCGGGCATGATGTCTACCCCCGGCGAGGTTAGGGCGGGTCCGCGGGCGCCGGAAGCGCGCCGATAGCATCGCCGGGTGCGATTCGACCACGTCAAGGTGGGGACTGGGCGCGCCGGGCGCGGTGGTGAGGATCGTCTCGCTGGACCTGCCCTGCCCCTTGACAGGGTGGGCCCCTTCCGATACATTCCGCTCTAATTCGGTCGATCGACCGATGCTTACGAGGAGGACGACTTGACGATCGAGACCCACACCAGGGAGACCATCCTCGTCGCGGCGCGCCAGGCGTTGCTCGAGTCAGGCTATGCCGGACTCTCCACGAGGAAGATCGCCGAAGTGGCCGGGGTCCCGCTCAGCCAGATCCACTACCACTTCGGTTCGAAACAGGGTCTCGTCCTCGACGTCCTCGCCGAGGAGAACCGCAAGCTCCTCGACCGCCAGCTTCAGATGTACCGGCAGGACATGCCGCTGTGGAAGCAGTGGGTGCAGGCCTGCGACTTTCTCGAGGACGATCTCGAGTCGGGTTATGTCCGGGTGCTCCAGGAGTTGACGGCGGCCGGCTGGTCGGACCCCGAGATCGCCATCGCGGTCAAGGAGATGCTGGGCAAGTGGTTCAACCTCCTCGCCGACGTCGCCAGTCGGGCCGCAGAGAAGGTCGGGGGGTTGGGGCCGTTCACACCCGAGGAAGCCGCGCTGCTGGCGGGGGCACCGTTTCTCGGCGTGGAGATGATGCTCCTCCTCGGATTCGAGGAGTCGGAAGTCCCGGCGCGATCGGCCCTGCGCAAGATGGGCGACTTGCTGCGTCGTCTCGAGGACGAGTCGTGAGGGCGAGAGAGCCCGACCGGTTGGGCCATGTGGACTGTGACGGAGTGCAGATCTCCTATGAGGTGCACGGTGAGGGGGAGCCGACACTGCTCTTACTTCCCACCTGGACGATCATCCACTCACGGTTCTGGAAGCTGCAGGTCCCCTATCTCGCCAGGCACTTCCGGGTGATCACCTATGACTCGCCCGGCAACGGGCGGTCAGACCGCCCCCTCGACCCCGACACTCACGGGGTCTATGCCCATCTTCGATACACCCAACAGGTTCTCGATGAGGTCGGCGTCGAGGCCGCGTTCCTGGTCGGGCTATCTCAAGGCGGCCAATTCGGAGTGTCGTTCGTCGCCGAGAATCCCGATCGGGCCCGCGGCCTGGCTCTGATCGGGGCTGCAGTGCCGGTGCTCCAAACCGGGCCCAGCGAACGAGGCCGGTACATCATGGAGCACTTCGAGAAGCCCTACCCGCCACAAACGCTCTCGGCCGTGCCGAAGGGTGGCCGGGACGACCCCGGCGACTGGGCCAAGTACAACCGCCGGTATTGGCTCGACGACCTGGAGGACTTCGCCTGGTTCTTCTTCGGTCACTGCTTCCCCGAGCCCCACTCCACCAAGCAGATCGAGGACTGCGTGGCCTGGACCCTGGAAACGACCGGGGAGTCGCTCGGGGTGGAGTGGGATGCCCCCAACGGGGACATCGAGGCCTACAGGGATTGGGCATCCAGGGTAGAGTGCCCCGTCCTTCTCATCCATGGTTCGGATGACTACATCGTCCCGATCGGCGTGAGCGAAGAGCTGGCCCGGCTCACCGCTGCGGAGCTGGTGACGATCGAGGGGGCCGGGCACATTCCACTGGCCAGGGACCCGGTGAAGGTGAATCTGGCCATCAAGGACTTCGTCGACCGGGTGGCCGAGGTTGGGGCGGTGGCACGGTGAGAGCGGTCACGCCCGATCGAGTGGGTGTCGTCGATCGCGAGGGGATCGAGATCCACTACGAGGTCTACGAGAACGACGGCCCCACGCTGCTCCTCATCCCGCCGGCGCCGATCACCCACTCCCGCATCTTCAAGGGCCAAATCCCCTTCCTGAGCCGGCACTATCGGGTGGTCACGTTCGACGGAAGGGGGAATGGCAACTCGGGCCGGCCCATCGAAGCCCTCGATCACACCCGTGCTCACAACGTCGCCGATGCGATGGCGGTCTTGGGTGCCACCGGCACCTCGACCGCGGTAGTCGTCGCCCATTGCCATGCCAACTGGTGGGCGGTGGAGCTGGCAGCGGCACATCCAGACCGGATCACCGCTCTGATCGCAATCGAGCCGGGTGTTCCCTACTTGGGTCGCTCCCAACCCCACTGGGTCGAAGCCAATGAGAGGTGGGAGGAGGTTCTCGAGGAGCCTCGAGGGTGGGAGCTGTGCAATCGCCACGCCATCGTCACCCGGCATCGGGACTGGGTGGAGTTCTTCTTCGGTGCCCAGATGGTGGAGCCGCACTCCACTAAGCAATGGGAAGACGCGGTCGGCTGGGCGTTGGAGTCCACCGGCGAGGTCCTGGTCGCCGGTGAGGAGGGCCCGGATCACGACGCCCCCTCCCGGGAGGAGTTCGAGGAGCTGTGCAGCTCACTCCACCTCCCCGTTCTCGTGATCCATGGCGATCAGGACATATGCCAGCACGTCGACCGGGGGAGGGCCTTCGCTGAGTTGACCGGGGGCGAGCTGGTGGTGATGGAGGGATCCGGCCATCTCACCTTGGCTCGCGATCCGGTGAAGGTGAATCGAGCGATCAAGGACTTCGTCAATCGGGTTGTGGAGGTACCCAGCATGAAGAGCCAGACCTGGACTCGCGCCCTGGACCGGCCCAAGAAGGCCCTCTATCTCTCCTCACCCATCGGCCTAGGTCACGCCCAGCGCGACCTGGCCATCGCCCAGGAGCTGAAGACACTCCACCCCGATCTGGAGATCGAGTGGCTGGCCCAGCACCCGGTGACCACGGTCCTGGAGCGAGCCGGGGAGACGATCCATCCGGCGAGTCGCTGGCTCGCCTCGGAGTCCGGCCACATCGCGTCTGAGGCGGCCGGTCACGACCTGCACTGCTTTCAGGCCTTGCGAAGCATGGACGAGATCCTGCTCGCCAACTTCATGGTCTTCCAGGAGGTTATGGAGGAAGGCAACCACGACCTGGTCATCGGTGACGAGGCCTGGGACATCGACCACTTCTGGCACGAGAACCCGGAACTGAAACGGGGGTCCCATGTGTGGATGACCGACTTCGTCGGCTATCTGCCCATGCCCGAGGGCGGGGAACGGGAGGCCTATCTCACCGCGGACTACAACGCCGAGATGATCGAGCACATCGCCAGGTTCCCCCGGATACGGGACCGGGCGATCTTCGTGGGCAACCCCGACGACATATATCCGGAGGTCTTCGGGCCCAACCTCCCCAAGATCAGGGACTGGACAGAGGACCATTTCGACTTCTCGGGCTACATCACGGGGTTCACACCACCTTCGCCCGACGAAGCGGCGGCGTGGAGGGCCGAGGTCGGCTTTGGCGAAGACGAGAAGGTCTGTGTGGTGACGGTGGGTGGCTCCGGCGTGGGCCGTGACCTGCTGGAGAAGGTGATCGCCGCCTATCCACTGGCCAAAGAAGAGGTGCCCGAGTTGCGCATGATCGCGGTGGCCGGCCCTCGCATCGAGCCGGAGAGCCTGCCCACCCATCCCGGTCTGGAGGTACGCGGCTACGTG
>Ga0299913_10005559_pt1 | contig 10785 bp, 9 predicted proteins | sample RVTome_9_FD_201360 | JGI IMG/M metagenome (GOLD analysis project Ga0299913, IMG submission 201360) | Soil microbial communities from uranium-contaminated site in the Upper Colorado River Basin, Wyoming, United States - RVT155D38 (version 2) ... | reverse complement strand
CGGCGTAAGAATCCTGTTGAGCAATAAGATCTCCAACGGGATCGCCAGGAGAGCGATGATTGCTACGATCCATAAGACCATCTACCTGCCTCCTCATCTTGTCGTCCTAGTTGATCCTTTTATCCACTGTTTGTTGCTTCAATTGAAACCAGTTTCAAGAATTGAAGCGGAGTTGTTCTACCATCTTTGAGCCTCCAACTTCCAGGCGGAGCCGTTGGAACCGCTCAAATTAGGCGTTTTTTTGGCCTCTAGTGGCGGTTTGGCGATTCGCGTATATATAAGAGGCATAGAAACGCGCACGACTGGGCAACATAGATTCGAATTGGATTTACATTTAGATTTAGCTCAGCGGACTTTGAGCATTCTCGAAGTTCAGGCTTGGTGTTGGGCACAAAGGTCATCGCAAATTCACCCGTCCTTAAACACCCGGTCGAAGAAACGCTAGAACTCATCGACTAGCCAGATGTCTACTATTTAAGGAGGGTCTTGGGTGAGTGAAATTCGAACTGTCAACGACGTAACGAAGGTCTTGGCGGAACAGGCCTACATTGCCGACCGAGGCCTTTCCACGGCGATTTTCCTGGCGATGTCCCTCGGACGTCCGCTCCTTCTGGAGGGTGAGCCGGGGGTAGGAAAAACCGAGACCTCCAAGGCCCTATCGGCGGCGTTCAACGTCGAGCTGATCCGGCTGCAGTGCTACGAGGGCATCGATGCCAACCAGGCGCTCTACGAGTGGGACTACACCCGCCAGCTCCTCTACGTCCGCACGCTTTCCGGCGAACAGGCCGCCAAGTCCGACACCGTGGACGACCTGTTCGGCTCCCGCTTTCTGATTGAGCGTCCCCTGCTCAAGGCGGTCAAGGCAGGAGACCGCTGTGTGCTCCTCATCGACGAGGTGGACCGCAGTGACGACGAGTTCGAGGCCTTCCTGCTCGAGGTGCTCAGCGACTTCCAGGTGACCATCCCCGAGCTCGGCACCATCGAGGCCCCCAGCCGTCCGCTGGTTATCGTCACGTCCAACCGAACCCGCGACCTGCACGACGCCCTCAAGCGACGCTGCCTCTACCACTGGATCGACTACCCGGTGCTGGAGCGGGAGGTTCAGATCGTCAAGGCTCGGGCACCCGAGATCTCCGAGACCCTGATCCGCAAGGTTGCTGCGGCAGTAGCCCGCATGCGCCGCATGGACATGGCCAAGAAGCCCGGCGTGGCCGAGACCATCGACTGGGCACGGGCACTGGACTTTTTGGGCGCCACCACCCTCGAGCCCAAGATCGCCGACGAGACCCTCGGCTCGGTGGTCAAGGATCGTGACGACCTGGACATGGTCAGAGAGCAGCTGGGAGAGGTGGTCAAGTAAGCATGAGCAGCGTAGGGACCGGGCTGGAGGTAGCCCTCATCGGTTTCGGGCGCGCACTGCGGGACGAAAGCCTGGTGGTGGGGTCCGGACACATCATCACCTACTGCAGGTGTGTGGAGCAGCTGGATCCGACGGAGCTGGCCGACCTGTACTACGCGGGCCGTTCCTGCATGATCCACAAGCCCAACGACATCCCCATGTACAACCGGGTGTTCAAGGCCTACTTCCTCGATCCCGGCGGCGAGGGGGCGAAGCTGCTCAAGACCAAACAGAAGCCTTCGCCCGAGGCCGAATCGGTCATGGAGATGCTCGAGGAGCAGGAGAAAGAGGGCGAGGAGCGGGAGGGCGAGCCGCCGTCGGGCATCATGGCCTCGACGCTGGAGGTGCTTCGTCAGAAGAAGTTCGGCGAGTGCACCCCGGAGGAGCTTGCGGCCCTTCGCGCCTTGATGGCACGCTTCCGGCTGATTCCACCCAAGCGGCTGACCCGACGTCAGGAGAAGGCGAACAAGGGGCGCCGGCCGGACCTGCGGTCGACCGTGAGGGGAGCGATGCGCCAAGGAGGCGAGATCACCAAGCTTGCCTGGCGGAAACGAAAGTTCCGCCAGCGCCGGTTGATCCTCATCCTGGACATCTCGGGATCAATGGCAACCTACTCGCGTGCGCTGCTGCAGTTTGCCTACGCCTCCACCCGGGTCCCCGGCAAGATCGAGGTGTTCTGCTTCGGAACCCGGCTGACCCGCATCACGGACACCTTGCAGAAGCGCAACCCGGACGAGGCCCTGTCGGAGGCTACCAAGGCCGTGTTCGACTGGGAGGGCGGCACCAAGATCGGCGCATCACTGGCCCACTTCCTCAAGCAGTGGGGCCGGCGGGGAATGTGCCGGGGCTCCATCCTGGTCATCTGCTCCGATGGTTTGGAGCGCGGAGACCCCTCCGTGCTCGACGAGGCGATGACCCGGCTGTCCCGCCTGTGTCACGCGATCGTGTGGATGAACCCCCTGAAGGGCAACAACAAGAACTACGAGCCCAGATCCGTGGGGATGTCCTGTGCGATGCCTTTCGTCGATGTACTGCTGTCGGGACATGACCTGGACAGCCTCCAGGAGCTGGCCGAGGTCCTCCCGACGCTGAACTGAACGTTAGAGAGGAGCAGCTTATGAGGTGGAGCGTTGGCGTGCTGGCCGAGGGCGACGAGGTGATGTCGCATGAGCAGATACTCGAGCTGGCGGATGCGGTCGCCGTTCACAGCGGCGTGGCCACAGGCATAGGTCAGGCCAGTTACGGGGCGCAGATCATAGTCGATGCCGACAACCGGGCCCTGGCAGAACAGCTTGCGAAGAAGCTGTTTTCAGAAGCCGTTCAGGAGGCCGGGCTACCCCCGTGGCCGATCTGCAGCTGCGACGCCCTCAGCGAGGAAGACGACCTGGAACCGGATATGTACTGAACTGCATTGATGCCGCCTTCGGCGGCAGCCTTTTATAACAAGCCCTTGCCTTCGGCGAGGGCTTGTGTCGCCTTCGGCGACGCCTCATCACTCTGGCGCAAGCCCGCTTCCGGCGGCAGCCTTTATAACAAGCCCTTGCCTTCGGCGAGGGCTTGTGTCGCCTTCGGCGACGCCCCTTTACTCGTGAGCGCTATGCCCGCTTTCAGGCGACGCCGCTTTACTCTGGCGCTTGCTCCGCTTTCAGGCGACGCCCTTTTACTCCGGCGCTATGCCCGCTTTCAGGCGAGGCCCTTTTACTCAGGCGCTCGCCCCCTTTCGGCGGCGTTACTCCTGCTGTTCCTTGGACGACTTCGCCAGCTTGATTGCGTAGGAGCCCATCGGATCCTCAGCCTCGTCGATCTTCCGCGGTCCGGCGACAATGCCCAGAGCTGCCTCGAGCTCGCGTTGCCGGGTCAACAGCTCCCGGTACTCTTTGTTGGAGCTGAGGCGTCCTGTGACCTTGGCGTTGGTCATACCCTCGTTACGCCACGGAGAAGGCCAGTCCCGGATCAGCTCTTCTGTAACCGCGACTTTCAGCTCTTCCATGCGTGCTGCAACCTGAGCAAGCTCCTCTTGGAGCGCTGCCCGATCCGTGTTGGACTCGTCAGTTTCCGGCATCGATTCCTCCAGGTCATTTGAAAGCCTTTTTGTGCCCAAAAAGGCGCCTCCGCTCCGAGCGGTCCCTTCAATGAGTTTATGCCCCAAACGGGCTTACTTCCTTCAGCCGGGGTCGGTTGGATTGGAATTGAGTTTCCGTTGTGTTCAAAATTCTCTAAGTGATATCGTGGGGGACGGTTTTCGTGAGCTTCTCAGAATCGGACAATCCAATCTGGAGCTGAGGAGGAAAGGAGTAACCGGAAGCAGTTTGCCGTTCATCAGGTCCCGACGGGCGGCAACGTTGTGCAAGAGTGTCAACCCAACGCCAAAAAGCCCCGATCACTGGATCTTGCTTCGGGAAGCAGGATCGGCGGATCTCCAGGGCTGAGCCGGAGTGGAAGCAACGTCCAAGGGAGTCAGGCTCCCGGACAACTCCGACAACCAGCGCTGCTAGCGCGGTCCCATAAATCCTTTCGCTCTTTGAAGCCTGGTGATCTCTGTTCATTGATTCGGCATAGGATGCTCGAATCAATAGGAGCCAGGTTGATGTTTTGCTGCGTTGGGCCCTAAAGAGCCCGGAAAGGAAGGACTACTGATGGCAGTAGACGAGATTGAGATTGGTGGCTTAGGCGCCAGTCGCAAACGAGTCGAGGACAGCCGCTTCATCGTCGGCCGAGGCAACTATGTCGACGATTTCAAGCTCACCGGCATGCTTCACGGTGAGTTGCTGCGGAGCCCCCTCGCTCATGCACGCATCAAGTCGATCGACTACAGCAGGGCCTGGTCGGTGCCGGGCGTTCACCTGGTCATCACCGGTGAGTTCGCCGCCCAGCACAACCTCGCATGGATGCCGACCCTGTCGTACGACACGCAGGCCGTTCTTGCGACCGACAAGGTTCGCTTCCAGGGTCAGGAGATCGCATTCGTCGTGGCCGACGACCCGTACATCGCGAAGGACGCGTGCGAGTTGATCGATGTCGAGTACGAGCCGCTCCCGGTCATCGTCAACCCGATGCAGGCGGTCGCCCCCGGCGCCCCCCTGATCCGCGACGACAAGGACGGGCAGCACGACAACATCTGCTACACCTGGAGCGTCGGTGACAAGGAAGGTACCGACCGTGCCTTCGCACAAGCCGACAAGATCTCCAAGCTGGACCTGTTCTACCCCCGTTGCAACCCATGCCCGATCGAGTGCTGCGGCTGCCTGGCCGACTACAAGCCGGAGACGGAGAAGCTCACCATCTATCTGACCACTCAGGCCCCGCACATCATTCGGACCGCTGTGGCCATCGTGGCGGAGCTGCCCGAGCACAAGATCCGCATCATCTCGCCGGACCTTGGCGGCGGTTTCGGGAACAAGGTGCCCGTGTACCCGGGTTACGTATGCGCCACGCTTGCATCTGTGGTCATCGGCCGGCCGGTCAAGTGGATCGAGGACAAGACCGGCAACCTGATCTCCACCGGATACGCCCGGGACATGTACTGCCACGGAGAGCTTGCGCTCACCAAGGAAGGCAAGATCCTGGGTGCCCGCTACCACGCCGACACCGACAACGGTGGCTTCTTCTCGGACGCACAGCCGACCAAGTTCAAGATCGGCCTGTACCACTCCGTGACCGGCGCCTACAAGATCCCGGTCGGTTACCTGACCGCTCGGGGCCACTACACCAACAAGGCTCCCGGCGGCGTTGCCTACCGCTGCTCGTTCCGGATCACCGAGGCGCTGTTCTTCCAGGAGCGCTTCATCCAGAATGCGGCCTACGACATGGGCATGGACCCGACCGAGTTCCGTCGTCTGAACTTCGTTCAGCCCGACGAGTTCCCGTACCGGACATGCTTCGGGTTCCTGATGGACTCGGGCGACTACGAGGCAGCCCTCGACATCGCCATGGAGCAGATTGGCTACGCCCGGTTCCAGCAGGAGAAGCAAGCCGGCCGCAACTCCGGTCGTCTGCTCGGCATCGGAACCTCCTGCTTCACCGAGCCCGTGGGCGCCGGAAACTCCCGTGAGTACGACATCATCGGCCTCAAGATGTTCGACTCCGCGGAGCTTCGGGTTCACCCGTCGGGCAAGGGGATTCTGAAGATCGGTTCCAAGACTCAGGGGCAGGGCCACGAGACCACGTTCGCCCAGATTGTTGCTCACGAGCTCGGGATTCCGGCTGCAGACATCCTGGTCCAGCACGGCGACACCGACAACACTCCGTTCGGCATGGGAACCTATGCATCACGTTCCACCCCGACCGCCGGTGCTGCCACCGCCATGGTCTCCCGCAAGGTGCGGGCCAAGGCAAAGAAGCTCGCTGCTCACCTCCTCGAGGTTTCCGAGGAAGACGTCGAGTGGGAGCTTGGGCGCTTCTACGTAGGCAGCGCTCCGGACCGTGGAGTCACAATCCAGCAGTGCGCCTTCGCGGCCTACACCAACATGCCCGACGGCATGGAGCCGGGCCTCGAGAACAACGCCTACTACGACCCGCCCAACATGACCTGGCCGTCGGCAACCTACATGGTTACCGTCGAGGTCGACCCCGACACCGGTGTCTGGGACGTGTTGAGGATGGTCGCAGTGGACGACTGTGGAGTGCGTATCAACCCGATGATCGTCGAAGGGCAGATCCACGGTGGTATGGCGGAAGCATTCGCCCACTCGAACATGCAGTTCATCACCTACGACAAGGACGGTAACTGCATCGGCGCGAACTACATGGACTACATGCTGCCGACTGCCTGGGAGACTCCTCACTTCGAGCTGTTCGAGGTTGTTACTCCTTCACCGCACCACCCGATCGGCTGCAAGGGAATCGGCGAGTCCTGCTGCGTCGGTGGCCCGGCTGCCTTCGTGAACGCAGTCGTCGATGCTGTCGAGCACCTCGGTGTCCGCAACATCGACATGCCCTGCCTGTCCGGCCGGGTATGGGAAGCGATTCACTACAAGAAGAACGTCTCCGGATTCCCGCCCCTTCCAGGACAGGACTAATTCCGGAGAAGTAGGAAACTAGGCCTTAATGGCTAAAGACCTCCTGGAACTTGCAAATGAGTTCAGCCACAGTGGCGAGGCGTTTGCCCTCGCCACTGTGGTGTGGAGGCGTGCCCCCTCTTCCGGCAAGGTGGGCTACAAGGCGCTGGTGACCTCAACCGGTGAAGTCAGCGGGTGGGTGGCCGGCGCCTGCACCGAACCTTTGGTAGTACGCCAGTCCCTCAAGGCAATGGCGGACGGCGAACCCCGGGTCCTGCTCATCGGGGCCCCTGAAGATCTCGAGACCCGCAGCCGCGACGGCGTGCTGGCATTCCCTACCTCTTGCGCCAGCGAGGGCGCGCTGGAGATCTATTTGGAACCACACCTGCCCACTCCGCAGCTGGTCGTCATCGGACGTTCCCCCGTCGTGGACACGATGGCCTCGGTTGCCAACGTCCTCGGCTGGCGGACGGTCATCGTCGACGATGAGGGAGGCTCGTTCAGCGACCATTCGAGCGCCGACCGGGTGGTAAACAGCCTGAACCTGAAGGACGAGGTCGGAGTCAACTCCAGCTCCTACGTGGTGGTGGCAACTCTCGGCCACTACGACGAGGACGCTCTCGAGGCCGCACTGGCCACCGACGCCGCCTACGTCGGCCTGGTCGCGTCGCGCAAACGAGCGGCTACCGTCATGGATTACCTCAGAGGCAACGACGTGAGCGAGGAGAGCCTGCAGCGGATCCACGCTCCGGCCGGTCTGGACCTCGGCAGGATCACCCACGAGGAGATGGCTCTGGCTGTGATAGCCGAGATGGTGAAGGCCAAGGCCGAACGAGGAAACGCCGGCCTTCCCGTAGGCCCGATGCACGGCTCGACCGATTCTGGCAGCTCCGGCTCATCGAACGGAGCCGCGGCGTCCTCAGTCGCGACCGAAATGCCCACCAAGGTAACTGTTGCGGAGACCCCGGCCGGCGCGAAGCCGGGCCCCGCTGCCGCATCGGACTCAGCTGCAGCGCCCGCCGCCGCCTCGCACACAAAGGTAGCTCCGGCCGCGGAGGCACCGGCTCCCGCTTCGGCGGCGCCCGCAGGTGAGCCGGAGGAGGCAGTGGACCCGGTCTGCAATATGACGGTCACGGTCAAGAACGCGCGTTATACGGCTGAGCATGATGGCGAGACCTATTACTTCTGCTGCCCGGCATGTCGCAAGCTGTTCCAGACCAACCCTCAGGAGTATTTGAAGGTCAAGCGGTAAGAGTAAGAGGGTGGTTCTAGTAGGAGAACGCCAACTCCTTCCGACAGGGGCGGAGATTGAATCCGTTCTCCTTTGGGTATTGATCAGATCCCGGGGGTTATAGCTTCGTGAGTGAAATTGTCGACGTTCTAAGCGCAATCGAGTCCTTGCGGGCTCGCGGCGAGAAGATGGCGCTCGCCACCGTAGTGGCCGCTCGAGGCTCCACCTATCGACGGCCGGGTGCCCGCCTGCTCGTCGCCGAGAGCGGCGAGCTCATTGGAAACATCAGCGGAGGTTGTTTGGATAACGACATCCGGCGTGAAGCCAAGGAGGTTATGGCCGGCAAGGGTGCACGTCTGGTCGACTTCGACCTGACTGCGGATGACGAGGCCTTGTGGGGTTGGGGACTGGGCTGCAACGGCGCCCTGGAAGTCTTTGTGGAGCCCCCCGACCATGCAGCCGAGGTGATCGGCGCCTTGAGGCTGGCGTTGGAGCAGCGGCGTTCAATCGGCCTGGTGACGGTCCTCACGTCCACGGTGGCGGGAGTTGAGGCAGGAGCACGGCTCCTGGTCCACCCGGACGGCTCCACCGAGGGAAGCCTCGGGGACCCGGCCGCGAATGTTGGAGGGGCCGAGTCGGCGCTCACCGCCCTGCGCGAACGCAAAGCGGGCCGCAGAACGCTGAATCTGGGAGGGTCGGGTGAGGTCGAAGCCTTCGTCGAAGCTCTCGATCCGCCGATCCGGCTGCTCATCTGCGGGGCCGGCGAGGACGTCATCCCGCTGGTCCGGCTTGCCGCGGCCATCGGCTGGGAGGTGGTGGTCGCCGACGACCGCCAGAACCTTTTGAACCACGATCGTTTCCCGGGAGCCTCGACCTTCGTCCATCTTCCTCGCGCGCTGGACCTCGTGGAGGTTGCCGGCGTGGACAACCTGACCGCAGCGATCGTCATGAGCCACAACTACGTGAGGGACCAGGACTACCTTCGCTCCCTGCTCTCGCAGAAGGTCTTCTACATCGGGATGCTGGGGCCGAAGGTCCGGCTCAAGCGCCTGCTTCCCGACCTGGCCAAGGAAGGTGTCCACCCCTCCGACGAAGACCGGGAGAAGATCTACGGTCCCGCCGGGCTCGATGTGGGGGCCGAGGGACCCGAGGAGATCGCCTGGGCGGTGATCGCAGAGATCATGGCCGTCAGATCGGGGCGGAGCGCCGGATTCCTGCGCAACAGGCAGGGGCCCACCCACCCCCGAGAAGCCGCGGCAATAGGGGCATGAAAGGTCCTGCTTAGAAACGATGCTTCGAACCGGGGGCCTTCGCCCCTCAGCTTGGATTTCGCGACGTTTGTACCGCTAGACTATCCCACAGAGAGTCTGGGGAAGAAGAAGAAAGGTTAGGTGGTTACGTGGGTATTCAGCTTCAAAACGATTTCACCGTAGCGGCACCGATCAATGATGTATGGAACTACTTCAACGATCCGCAGAAGGTTGCCCCCTGTCTGCCAGGCGCCGAGCTGACCCAGGTAGTTGACCAAAACAACTTCAAGGGCCGAGTCAAGATCAAGATGGGCCCGGTATCGCTGTCGTTCGCAGGGACACTGCAGGTTCTCTCCCGGAACCAGGCCTCTCACACCGTGATCATGAAGGGTGTAGGCGGCGAGGAGAAGGGCAAGGGTCAGGCCGAGGCCAACGTTACCGCCACCCTCACGGGCTCCGGTAACTCCACCACAGTCAAGATCGTCCAGGACATCACCATGTCCGGTGCGGTGGCGCAGTACGGCCGCGGAATGATGGGCGACGTTACGACGGCTCTCATGAACCAGTTCGCCAAGTGCCTGTCCAACGCACTGCAGGGCAAGGGAGTTTCTGCTCCCAAGGCGGCAAGCGGCTTCGGCATTGCCGCACAGTCCACTGCCATTGGCATGAAGCGTCTGTTCGGCGGCGGCAAGAAGTAACCCTGCGGAGCTAACAGTAAGCAAGAACATATCGGGGATAGTCCTGGCGGCGGGGTCCTCCTCCCGCCTGGGACAGCCCAAACAGCTTCTAGAGCTGGAAGGCCGGCCACTCCTACAGCATGCCGTCGATGCTGCGGAAGGGGTCGGCCTTTACGATGTCGTGATCGTGCTGGGCCATCGCTCCGATGAGGTGGCTGCGGCGATTCGGACCTCCGGCGAAACCCGGATCGTGCTGAACCCGGACTACCGGCAGGGTCAGGCAACCTCGCTTCGAGTGGGTTTGGAGGCGTTGGCGGACGACTCCCACGCCGCGGTGGTGATCCTGGGCGACCAGCCGGCAGTCGATGCCGGGAAGGTGGGAGCGGTCGTCGCAAGCTACCTCGAGTCGGCCAGCCCCGTCGTGCAGGCCACCTATGGCGGTAGGCCGGGACATCCCGTTCTGTTCGACAAGAGCACCTGGCCCGATCTTCTCGCCATTGACGGGGACAAGGGGGCGCGGGAACTCCTCAAGATGCACCCCGAGTGGGTCAGAACGGTGGAGCTGGGCGGGGAGGTCCCCGCCGACCTGGACACCTGGGCAGACTACGAGCGGCTCAAGAAGCTCTGGGCGACGCGTTAGACCCGTGAACTACTTTTGGCGGGATGATAGCCTTGCAAAAGGAAGGCCACCCGGTGCGCGCTTTAGTTGAGATTGAGGCAAATCCTGGAAGAGGAGGTTGAATTGAGCGAGACATACACGGCACATTACGTACGCGATGGCCAGACCTGGGTTGCCGAGGTAGCCGACCATCCAGGCCTCCGCACCGAGTCCACCTCCATTCCGGAAGCTCGCCGGGCAATTCGTGAGGCTCTCGCTCAGCACCTCGGCGCAGATGCCTCGGCTCTCAGCATAGTGGACAAAGTCGGCCTGCCGGCCAGCTTCAAGAAAGCGCAAGCGGAGGTCAGGGCGTCCCGCACCAAGCAGGAGCTGACCGAGATGGCCCTCAGCATGACCGAGCCCCGCACCGCCGAGGAGTGGGCGGAGGACATGGATCTGGCATACCGTGCTCCGGCCGCGGTGGATTACCTCAAGAGCTTTGGCAACCGCCCGATCAACATCGACGAGATGTGCTATGCGATTAGCATTTGCGAGCAGGTGGGTATGTACGATGGTGAGCGCGACGTAACGCAGCTCGAGCAGTTGATGAAGCAGGCGGAGAAAAGCGGAGCC
>Ga0299913_10005558_pt1 | contig 10786 bp, 9 predicted proteins | sample RVTome_9_FD_201360 | JGI IMG/M metagenome (GOLD analysis project Ga0299913, IMG submission 201360) | Soil microbial communities from uranium-contaminated site in the Upper Colorado River Basin, Wyoming, United States - RVT155D38 (version 2) ... | reverse complement strand
AAGTCCGCTACACGCACTTCGGCGAGGGCGACTACGGCGCGACCGAGCAGGCGATCCGGGCGCTGCTGGAGGAGGCGGGCACCGGGGGACTCGGCGACCGCGCAGGGCCGCAACCCGGCGAGGTGCCCGAGCGGGCGACGCCCGAGACCTACCTCGGCGCGGCCCGCGCCGAGCGCTGGCTCGAGCCGCCGCGGCCCGGCCTGGCCACGTACGCGGGCGCGCACCGCGCGCTGCCGCCGGACCACTTCGCCCTCGGCGGGTCGTGGAAGGTCGACCTCGAGTCCGCGCGCGCCGTGCGCGGCGCCACGCTGAGGGCGAGCGTGACCGCGAAGTCGGTCTATCTCGTGCTCGGCTCGCGCGGGAACCGGCCGCGCACCGTCAGCGTCCGGCTCGACGGCGAGCCGTACCGGCGCGTCACCGTCCGCCGCCAGCGGCTCTACACGCTCGTGCGGCTGCCGCGCACCGAGCGGCACGAGCTGGCGCTCGAGTTCGAGCCGGGCGTCGCCGGCTACGCGTTCACGTTCGGCTAGCCAGTTGACGTTCCCGGCCCGCCCCGGGCAACCGCACTAGCCAGTTGACGTTCCCGGCCCGCCCCGGGCAACCGCACCAGCGGCGCTACGCGGCCGGCTCGGCCGGCTCGACGGTGATCACGCGGCCGCGGCGGCCGGTGCGGAACTGCACCACGCCCGCCGACTTGGCGAAGATCGTGTCGTCCTTGCCGATGCCCGCGCCGTCGCCCGGCTTGAACTTCGTGCCGCGCTGGCGGACGATGATCTCGCCGCCCGTCACGGCCTGGCCGGCGAAGACCTTCACGCCGAGGCGCTTGGCGTTCGAGTCGCGCCCGTTGCGGCTGGAGCCGAGACCCTTCTTGTGTGCCATCGCTTCGCTACTTCCCGATCTTGGTGATCCGCAGGCGCGTGAGCTCCTGGCGGTGCCCCGTGCGGCGGCGGTAGCCGCGCTTGGGCTTGAACTTGAACACGCGCAGCTTCTTGCCGCGCTCGTGGCCGACGATCTCGGCCTTGACGGGCGAGGAGGCGAGCTTGCCGGCGTCGAGCACCGGGTCGCCGTCACCCGCCAGCAGCAGCGTGGTCAGCTCGACGGTGGCGCCGGGGTCGTCGGGCAGGCGCTCGACGAGCAGGGTCTGGCCCTCCTCGACCCGGTACTGCTTGCCGCCGGTCTTGATGACTGCGTAGGACATGTCGTCAGTTCTCACTCGGAGCCGTCTGCGTCGGCCGAGGCCTTCGCGCGCGAACGGCGCCGTCCGCCTCTGCGGCCGCGGCGCCGAGGGCGAGAGGATAGCGCGTCGCCGTCCTCGGAAGCCTCATCGACGGCCGCCGGCGCGGTGCCGGCCTCGGGCGACTCGTCGTCGGTGAGCGCCTGGACGGCCTCCGCCTCGACCGCGCCGTCGTCCTCCGGCTGCGCCCGCTTGCGGCGGCGTCCGCGCGGCTTCGCCGCGTCCGCGGCCGGCGCATCCTTCGCCGCGGCCTTCGCGCGCGTCTTGGCCGGCTTCGCCTTCGGCTTCGCGGCCTCCTCCTCGCGCGCCTTGCGCGCGGCTGCGCCGCGCTTGGCCGCCGCCGACCGGCGCGCGCGCTCCTCGACCCGCTTGCGCTCGGCCTCGCGCTCCTTGGCGGCCTCCGCCGCCACGTCGGCATCGCTGCCCGTGAGCGCGGCGACCGCCGACGTGCGGCCGGCCTCCTCGATCCGGACCAGCTTCTTCTCGCCCACGAAGCCGATGCCGCCCGTGACGGAGATCAGGTACCCGTCGATCTTGGCCACGCCGTCGTCCGGGTTGTACATGTGCGGCTCGACGATGTCGACGTGGACCTCCTCGCCGACCCGGAACGGGACGGCCCGCTCCTCGATCTCGTCGCGCGTGCCCTCCATGGTCACCGCGAGGTGGTCGAGCGGCAGGCCCTCGGAACCCTCGAAGTGGAAGAACTTGCCCGTCTGCTCCTCGAGCGCGTGCAGCTCGCGGGCGCCGTCGGCGGTGAAGTGGTGGCTGACCCGCGGGTTGATGCGCACGAGGTATGCCTCGGGGGCGTCCTTGCCGGCGTCCTCGACCATGTGGCGCAGGTGCCGCGCGGTCTCGATCGCGATCGTCTCCTCCGACTTGATCACGCCCTCGCCGTGGCAGATCGGGCAGGTCTTGGACATGATCTCGCGCACGCCGTCGGTGACGTTCTGGCGCGTCATCTCGACCAGGCCGAGCGGCGAGATCTCGACCACGAAGGTCTTGGTGCGGTCCTCGTCGAGCGCCTTGCGCAGGACCTTCAGCACGGCGTCGCGGTTGCGGGCGCGCGCCATGTCGATGAAGTCGATGACGATGATGCCGCCGATGTCGCGCAGCCTGAGCTGGTTGACGACCCCCTCGGCCGCCTCGAGGTTGGTCTTGGTGATCGTGTCCTCGAGCCGCGCGCTCTTGCCCTTGCCCGTGAACGAGCCGGTGTTCACGTCGATCACCGTCAGCGCCTCGGCGTAGTCGATCATCAGGTAGCCGCCGCTCGGGAGGTCGACGCGGCGGTTGAGCATGCCCTCGATCACCGGCTCGACGCCGAAGGCCTCGAACAGCGGCTCGCGCTCCTCCCACAGCTCGACGCGGTCGACCAGCTCGGGCGCCGTGCGGGCGAAGAAGGAGACCAGGCGGTGGTGCTGCTTGGGGTCGTCGACCACGGCCTTCTCGAAGTGCTCGGAGAAGATGTCGCGCACCACGCGGACCGAGAGGTCGGCCTCCTGGAAGACCAGCGCGGGCGCCTCGGTGTCGGCCACCCGCTTCTCCAGCACCTCGTTGAGCTTGAACAGGTACTGCAGCTCGCGCTCGAAGTCCGCGCGCTTGGCGCCGTGCGCCGCGGTGCGGATGATCGCCCCGCCGCCGCCGAGGTCGAGCTGCTTGGCCTCCTTGCGCAGGCGGTCGCGCTCGCCGTCCTCGAGCCTGCGCGAGACGCCGACGCCCTCGCCGGTCGGCGCGTAGACCATGTAGCGCCCGGCGATGGTGATCTCCATCGACAACCGCGCGCCCTTGGTCTTCAGCGGATCCTTGACGACCTGGACGACGATCTCCTGCCCGGGCGAGAGCAGGTCGGTGATCCGCGTTCCGGTCGACCCGGAGCCGCGCCCGCGGCGGACCTGCTCCTTGCCGGGGATGACGATCTCGTCGACGTGCAGGAACCCGTTCTTCTCGAGTCCGATGTCGACGAACGCGGCCTCGAGACCGGGCAGGACGTTGTCGACCTTGCCCTTGTAGATGTTGCCGACGATCGACCGGCCGCCGCGGCGCTCGAAGTAGACCTCGGCGACGCGGTACCCCGCCGGGACCTCAGGCTTCTTGCGCCGCCGCCCCCGCGACCGCGACTTCGTCGGTGCCGCCGGGTCCCCGGCGGCCTCCAGCATGGCGACCCGGGTCTCTCCCCGGTCGACCGTGACCAGCACTTGCTTTCTCACGTGAAATCCTCATTGGAAGACGGAAGCCCTCCCCTTGAGCTCCGCCGTCTCGCGCGCCTGCGCGTGGACGGAGTGGAGCAGGCCGAGGGCCAAGAATGTCGCGAGCATCGACGAGCCGCCGAAGCTCAGCAGCGGGGCGGTCACGCCCGTGATGGGCATGATCCCCACATTCATCCCGATGTTCACGAAGAGCTGGAACAGCAGCATCACGGTGATGCCGCCGGCGATCAGCGCGCCGTACAGGTTCTTCGCGACGGTCAGGATGTGCAAACCTCGCCATATAAGTAGCGCGTAGAGCGAGAGGATGAGCGCGCAGCCCGCGAAACCGTAGGTCTCGCCGACCACGGCGAAGATGAAGTCGGTGTGGTGCTCGGGCAGGAAGTTGAGCGACGTCTGGGTCGCGTCCGCGATCCCGCGGCCGGTCTTCTCGCCCGATCCCATGGCGATCAGCGCCTGGTGCTGCTGGTAGCCCTCGTCGCCGGGATCGGCGGACGGATGCAGGAACGAGGTGAGGCGCTCGACCTGGTAGCGCTCGAGCACCTGGACGCCCGCCAGCGGCGCCGCCACGAGCACGAGCGTGATCGCCACGGCGAACAGCGCCCCGAGCGCCGCGAAGTGCTTCCACGGCGCTCCGGCCACGAACAGCAGCGCGAGCGTCCCGGCGACGTAGACCATCGACGAGCCGAGGTCGGGCTCGGCGATCACGAGCAACGTCGGGAGCAGGCCGAGCAGCATGATCCGCGCCGTCGTGTCGCGCCCCATGCGGCGCATCCGGTCGACCACGAAGGCCGACAGCGACACGATCAGCAGCACCTTGCCCAGCTCGGAGGGCTGGAAGTTGAAGAACGGCAGCTCGATCCACGCCCGTGTGCCGCGGGTCGCCCCGCCGATCGCGAGCACGAGCAGGATGGTGCCCAGCAGCAGCCCGTAGATCGGATAGCGCAGCTCGCGCAGCCGCGAGTAGTCGATCCGCGACACCGCGTACATCAGCACGAGCCCGACCGCCGCGTAGGCCGCCTGGCGGTGCACGTAGTAGTTCGGGTCGCCCGGGATGTCGTTCCGGGTCGCCCCGTTGAGCGCGATCAGCGAGCCGGCGACCAGCCCCAGGGTGGCGAGCAGGAGCAGCGGGTCAAGGCGCAGCCGCCACTCGCGCGGGACGAGCGGGGGCGGCGGCTCGGAAGCGGGCTGGATCGGGTGGGAGCTCAATTCGACTGGTCGGAGCCTTCGTGGAACTCGTCGTCCTGCAAATCGAACCACTCATTGAGGATGAGGCGCGCCGCGGGTGCCGCAGTCTCCGCACCAAACCCGCCGCGCTCGATCGTCGTCACGACCACGATCGGCTTCGTCGGGTGGTCGACGTAGCACGCGTACCACGACTGGTCGGGGTTCGGCTGGCGCTCGGCCGTGCCGGTCTTGCCGTACAGCACGTCGAGGTAGCGGAAGTCGGCGAAGACGTCGCTCGACGTGCCCGAGGCCGCGGTCGCGGCGCCGTGCAAGCCCGTCATGATCGCGTCGCGGTGGGCGGGGTCGAAGCCGACGCGCCGGCGGGCGGGCGTGCGGATCTCCTCCAGCAGCACGCCGTTGCCGTCCTCGACGCGCAGCCCGAGGTGCGGGCGCACGACCTTGCCGGAGCTGATGATCGTCGAGTACGCGGTGGCGAGCTGCAGCGGCGTCGCCTGCAGGTCGCCCTGCCCGACCGCGAGGTTGACGTTGTCGCCCGCCGACCACGTGCGCTCGATGCCGCCGCACTCGAACAGCGCCGCGGTCGTCCCCGGCTCGACCTTGGCCTTCTTCGCGCAGCGCAGGTACGCCTTGTAGCCCTCGTCGCGCCACTCGGCGTCGGGCACGAGGCCGGCGAACTCGCCGGGGATGTCGATCCCCGTGCGGCGGCCGATGCCGAGCCGCCGCGCCCACTCCTGCAGCACCGGCCCGCGCCCGTTCATGTCGAGCCCGAGCTGGTAGAAGAAGATGTCCGAGGACACGGTGAGGGCGCCCGGGAGCTGGAGCGCTCCGTAGGAGGCGTCCTTCGCGTTCCTGAGGACGCGGTCGCCGAGCTCGAACTCGCCGTCGTCGACGATCGTGCTGGTCGGCGTGATGACGCCCTCCTCGAGCGCCGCCATCGCCGTGATCGGCTTGAAGGTCGAGCCGGTCGGATAGGTGGCGGCGATCGCGCGGTTGAAGAGCGGCGCGCCGAGCTCCTCCGACGAGAGCTGGTTGTAGAGCCGCTGCGAGATCGGCTTGGCGAACGCGTTGGCGTCGAAGCTCGGGTAGGACCCGAGCGCGAGGATCTCGCCGTTGCGCGGGTCCATCGCCACGAAGGCGCCGGCCTTGGCGCCGTTCTCGGAGGCGGCGGCCACCGCGCGGGCGAGCGCGTCGTTGGCGGCGCGCTGGAGGTTCAGGTCGAGCGTCAGGCGCAGCCGCTGGCCCTGGCGCGGCTCGCGGCGGGACATCTGGCGGCGGTCGTCGCGGCTGCCGAGCGCATTGATGACCACGCGGGTGAAGCCGTCCTTGCCGCGCAGGTACCGGTCGTAGCTCTCCTCGATGCCGTCGGCGCCGATGCGGGTGCCCGGCTCCACGCCCTTGTACTTCTCCAGCTTGAGCTCCTCGGGCGAGATCTCGCGGGTAGTGCCGAACAGCTGGGCCGCGAGCTTGTCGTGCGGGTAGTCGCGCAGGTACTGCTTCTCGACCGCGACGCCGGGGAACCGCTCCTTGCGCTCGCGGATGTAGTTGAACGCGTCGCGGTCGACCGCGCTGCGGATCGTCACGTTCGAGTAGGGCAGCTCGGCGACGCCCTCGATCACGCGCTCGTGGATCGTCTTCGGCCGCACGTCGATGACGCGCCCGAGCCGGCGATACAGCCGCCGCAGCTCGATCTCCCCCGCCGGCACCGGCTGGACCGGCACCGGCTCGGCGCCGCGCGCGGCGCGCGCCAGGCGCCGGCGATCGCGCCGCTGCTGCCGGGTGGCGTCGCGGCGCTGCTCGCGGATGTCGCGCTCGAGCGAGCGCACCTGGTCCGCGGCCGCCAGCCGCGCCTTCTCGGCCTCGCCGCGGGCCTTGCGGAAGGCGTCCGCCTGCTCGTGGACCGAGTCAGGCAGCGAGCTGGGCACGATCTGCACGACCGGCGCCACGCGCGTCTTGACCAGCACGGTCCCGTGACGGTCGACGATGTCGCCGCGCGGCGCCTCGATCCGGACCTTGCGGACGCGGTTGTCGCGCGCCTGCGAGACGTAGTCCTCGCCGGACAGGACCTGCAGGAACCAGAGCCGGAAGAACACGATCGCGAACAGCACGAACGCGAGGCCGCCGAGCACGGCGACGCGCACCGCGAGCTGCGGCGTGATCGGCGGGCGGCGCTCCGCGACCTCAGGCACGGGACAGCGGGCTCAGGCCGCCGGTCGTGTACGCGCGGCGGCGCCGGCGGCGCGGATCGTCGGGCAGGAACGGCAGCAGCACGCGGCGGCAGACCGCGTAGACGGGCAGCGCCAGCAGCGTGTTGAGCACGATCGTCATCAGGATCTGGCGCAGCAGCTGGAGCGACACCGGCGCTTCGACCCCGAGCAGGAACTGCAGCAGTGAGAAGCCGACGGCCGCGATCGCCGTCGCCGCGGCGCCGACCAGCACCGGGGCCAGCGTGTGCGCCGGGTCGCGCAGCTCGCGGACGCGGCCGGCCCCGTAGCCGATCCCGGTGAAGACGAGCGAGTTCACGCCGAGCGTCTGGAGCAGCACCGTGTCGACGAACAGCCCGAGGCAGAAGCCGAACACCGCTCCCGACACCGAGCCGGTGAGGAAGCCGACCGAGGCGACGAGCAGCGGCGACAGGTCGGCGGGGACGCCGAAGATCGACACCTGGGAGACGGTCGTGAGCTGGAAGATGCCGCCCAGCAGGCCGAGCACGGCGAGGCGGCCGAGGACGCCCGAGCTGAAGGTCATGGCGCCTGGGCCCGCAGGTCGGCACCGGGCTCGATCAGCACCTCGACGAGGTCGAGCGAGTGCAGGTCGGCGGCCGGCTCGACGTGGATCACGCGGTCCAGCTCGCCCTCGCCGGCCTCGATCCGCTTGACCGTCCCGATCGGGATGGCCCGCGGGTAGAGCGACTCGAGGTCCGAGACCCGCGCCGAGGTGCTCGTGCCGGCGGTGATGATGCGCTCGCCGCGCCGCACCTCCTTGGCGTTCGGCACCAGCTCGAAACGCAGGTCGCCGGCCGCCCCGACCGCCGGGTGCACGCTGCCCGGCTCACCGCTCTCGAGCGAGCGCGCGGAGACGCCGAACTCCGGGTCAGTCAGCAGCATCACGAGCGCGTTGCCGTCGGAGACCTCCTTGACCTTGCCGACCAGCCCCGCGCTGTTGACGACCGGCTGGTCGACGCGCACGCCGTCGCTGGAGCCCTTGTTGATCTGGAAGGTCTGGTACCAGGAGCTCGGCGAGCGCGCGATCACGCGCGCCGTGACCGGCTCGTACGCCGCCAGCCCGCCGGCCGAGTTGATCTCCTCGAGCCCCTTGAGCTGCTCGAGCTCGCGCTTCTGGACCGTGACCTCGGCGAGCTCCTTTCCGAGCGCGTCGCGCTCGGCGCGCAGCTTGTCGCGCTCCTCCTTGGCGTCGAGCGTGTCGCCGAACCAGCCGAAGAGGTCGCGGAACGGCTTGAGCGCGCGGTTGGCGCCCTCCTGGATCGGGGCGACGACCTCCATCGTCGTGCGCTGGACGGCGTGCAGCGGGCCGCCGGAGGACTCGCCGAAGTACGCCGTCAGCAGGAACAGCGAGAGGACGACCAGTGCGGCGAGCACTGCGCGTCTGCGGCGTACGACCTTGTCATGCATGTCTACGAAGCTGCGCTGTCAACGACGAATGATTGGTATGCGGCGTACTCGCACTCGCGAGCTCGTGCGAGCGCATCGATCAGCGTCTGCGGTTCCGATTGTTCCGGTTCGACCGGTGGATCGCCTCGAACTCCTCGAGCGAGCGGCCGGAGCCGACCGCGACGCATGTCAGCGGCGACTCGGCGCGGTGCGCGGGCATCTGCGTCTCGTCGCGCAGGCGCTCGTCGAGCCCCTGGAGCAGCGAGCCGCCGCCGGCGAGCATGATGCCGCGGTCCATGATGTCCGAGGCGAGCTCGGGGGGCGTGCGGTCGAGCGTCTCCTTGATGGCGTCGATGATCTGCACGAGCGGCTCCTCGAGGGCGGCGCGCACCTCCTCGGAGGTGAGCACGACCGTCTTCGGCAGGCCGGAGACCAGGTCGCGGCCGCGGATCTCGGCCTGCACCTCCTCGTCAAGAGGGTAGGCGCTCCCGATCTCGAGCTTGACCTCCTCGGCCGTCTGCTGGCCGATCAGGAGCTTGTACTCCTTCTTGACGTAGTTGATGATCGCCTCGTCGAGCTCGTCGCCGCCGACCCGCACGGACTGCGAGACGACGATGCCGCCGAGCGAGATGACGGCCACCTCCGAGGTGCCGCCGCCGATGTCGACGATCATGTTGCCGGTCGGCTCCCCGACCGGCAGACCGGCGCCGATCGCGGCCGCCATCGGCTCCTCGATCAGGTACGCCTGGCGGGCTCCGGCGCTCAGGCACGCCTCCTCGACGGCGCGCTTCTCGACGCCGGTCACGCCCGAGGGCACGCAGACCACCACCCGCGGGTGTGCCCAGCGGTTCTGGTGCACCTTCTGGATGAAGTGGCGCAGCATCTCCTCGGTGACGTCGAAGTCGGCGATCACGCCGTCCTTCAGCGGCCGGATGGCGGAGATCGTCCCCGGCGTGCGGCCGAGCATGCGCTTGGCCTCGATGCCGACGGCGTGGACCTCCCCGGAGCGCGAGTCGATCGCGACCACCGAGGGCTCGGAGAGCACGATCCCGCGGCCGCGGACGTAGACCAGCGTGTTGGCGGTGCCGAGGTCTACGGCCATGTCACGGCCACCGAATCCGGTGAGGTACGAGAAGAAGCCCATTGACGAGGAACCGCGCAGGTAGGAGCCGAGCCCGCGCCGGGCGGTGAGTGTATCGAAGGGTCCGGCCGCTGAAACGGCCTGCAAAGCCGCGTACAGGGGCCGGATTCGGGCCGGAGCGGCACCGCCGAGCGCCGCGGTCGGGCGCTCGGCGGTGCGCGCGCCGGCTACCCCCGAACGGCGGCCGGGCGCCGGTCCCGGAGGCTCGCGGCGAAGGCGGCGATCTCCACCGCCGACGCCTCGGGCCGCTCCCAGTGCGGGCAGTGGCCGGTGCCGGGGTACGTCACGAGCCGCGCCCCGTGGATCGCCCGTGCGAGCCGCTCCTGGTCGGCGCGCGGGCAGAACGCGTCCTGCTCGCCCCACAGGACGAGCCCGGGCACGGTGATCGGGCCGCCCGCGGTCGGTGCGTCGGCCTCGAGGTGAGCCCGCAGGTACTCGTGCCAGACGCGCGCCGGGAGCTTGAGGCTCTCGGCGACGATGGCGTCGATGAACCCGTCCGGCACCGGCGCCGACACGCAGCTCTCCTGGAACTCGCGCACGAACGCGGGGTCGACCGGGTCCGTCAGCCCCGCGACCTCGTCCCAGAGGCCGGTGACCGCAGGGTTGTCGCGCATCGACAGGAAGGCCCCGATCAGCACGACGCCGAGCGTCCGCTCCGGGTGGTCGCGCGCGAATCGCTGCGCCGCGTAGCTGCCGCCCGAGTGCCCGACGATCACGGCCGCCTCGAGCCCGACCGCGTCCAGGAACGCGAGCGCGTCGGCGGCGTAGTCCTCGGGCCGGTACCCGGCCGCCGGCGCGTCGGCGTCGCCGTGGCCGCGCTGCGTGACGGCGAACGCGTGGATCGTGTCCGGCAGCCGCGCCAGCAGCGGCTCGAACGAGCGCCACGAGTCGCTGTAGCCGTGCAGCATCACGACCGGCACGCCGGACGGGTCGCCCTGCTCGACGTACGGCAGCGTGACGCCGTCGCGCGCCTCGATCCGGCCGGTCATCGGCCCATCACCCGGACCCGGGCGGCGCCGACCTCGACCTGCCGGCGCCCGCGGATGTCGATCGCCTCCACGTCGGCCGTGAGGGTCTGTCCGGCCAGGTGGTCGCCGAGCCGCACGGCGATCCGCGCCGAGACCCACTTGCCCTCGCGGCTCACGCGCGAGCGCACGAGCTTGATGCCGTCACCGACGACGCGGCCGCTGCGCGGCCGGATGCGGACCTCGCCCGCGGACCGCACGGCGGTCGACAGGCGCAGCTCGAGCTCGCGCAGCTGCTTCCAGCCATCCGGGTGGCGCCAGCGCAGCTTCAGCCGCGCCGGCCTGCCGGCCACGGCCTCGAGCCGCTCGGGGCCCAGGCGGAGCGTGCCGAGCACGTCCTGGTCCTCGCAGTGGAGCACGGCCGCCTCGACGCGGTCGCGGAACAGGGC
>Ga0299913_10005557_pt1 | contig 10787 bp, 6 predicted proteins | sample RVTome_9_FD_201360 | JGI IMG/M metagenome (GOLD analysis project Ga0299913, IMG submission 201360) | Soil microbial communities from uranium-contaminated site in the Upper Colorado River Basin, Wyoming, United States - RVT155D38 (version 2) ... | reverse complement strand
GCCCAAGCCGCCGACCCCGGTGACGTCATTCACGTGACCAAGACGGTCTCCACGCCGCCCATCCCGCCGAAACCCGACATCGTGCTGCTGGTCGACAAGACCGCAAGCATGGGAGGGGAGCTCGCCAACGTGAAGGCGAACTTCAGCTCGATCGTGTCCCAGGTCCAGGCGGTCCAGCCGGGCGCGCAGTTCGCCGTCGCGGCGTACTGCGACTTCGGGGACCCCGCCCCCGCGTTCCAGCTGTTCACCGACCTGACCGGCGACGCCACCGCGCTCTCCACAGCGATCAACAACGTGAATCTCTGCGATGGCGGCGACCCCCCCGAGGCGCAGCTCAACGCGCTCTGGGAGATCGGCGACGGCGGAGACGCGGTGACCTTCCGGCCCGATTCCAGCCGGATCGTCGTGTGGTACGGCGACAACCCGGGCCACGACCCGTCCGGCGGCCACACCGAGGCCGACGCCACGCAGTCCCTGGTGGACGTCGAGGCGAAGGTGCTCGCGATCAGCACCGGCGCTGCGAACAACCTCGATGGCACCGGCCAGGCCACCCGCATCACTGACGCCACCGACGGCGACCTGCTCTCCGGTGTGGCGGCCGGCGACGTCTCGGACGCGATCCTCGAGGGCCTGCAGAACCTCGACGTGACCGTCGCCGGCGCGCCCAGCTGCGACCCCGGGTTGAGCATCGCGCTCAGCCCGGCCAGCCAGACCGTCCAGAGCGGCACGGACGCGGTGTTCGACGAGACCATCACGGTTGCTCCCGACGCCACGCAGGGCGCCACTCTGGAATGCACCGTCCCGTTCACGCTGAACGGCGCCGACGCCGGTCCGGCGTTCACCCAGACGGTGAGCATCAACGTCAACGACGTGACGCCGCCATCGGTCTCCTGCCCGCCGGGACCCAACCCGGCCGGCAACGAGCCGAGCGCGGACAACGAGGATGGCTTCTTCCGGATGGTCGCCAGCGACAACGTGGACGCCTCGGTCCCGATCTACATCAAGGACCTTGGCTCCGGCACGGTCTTCGGGCCGTACCCGTCCGGGACGACGTTCAAGCTGACCCAGGCGCCCGGCGCCCCGGTCAAGGCGAAGGCCTTCACCGGCGACGTGGAATGGAAGTTCACCTTCAACGGTGACGCCCAGCTGATCGCCACCGACGCCGCGGGCAACACCGCGACGGCGACCTGCCTGGTCCCGCCGAACGACTGACGGCACACCTGACGGCGACGGCCCCGTGCGCGAGCGCGGGGCCGTCGTGCGCGGAAAGTGGGTCAGGAGAAGCAGACGAACGGCGCCGGGGCGGCGCCCTCCCGGTGCTCGACCGCGGCGAGGGCGGCTGCCGGGTCGAGCCCGGCGCGCAACCCGGCGTGCACGGCCACCAGGGTGTCGTGGGCGACGTCGTCGTTGGCCGCGGCTGCCGACGCGATTACCCACCGCACCCCGGCGTGCAGCCATGCGGTGGTCATCCCGATCAGCTCCTCGCCGTGCCGCACCGACGACCGGCCCACCTCGCACGCCGACAGCAGCACCACCTGCGGCACCGACGGCAGCTGGTCGATGTCGTAGCCGAACCACGACCCGTCCGCGAGCTCCAGCCCGGAGAACAGCGGGTTCTCCGCCGAGTGCCGGCCGTGGGCGGCGATGTGGAGGACGTCGACCCGCCCGGCGAGCTCGGTGACCGCGGGCGCCGTAGCGGCGTCGCCGGTCAGCACCGGGGCGTTCTTCCATCGGCTCGCGGCCGCGGCTACCTCCGCGTCCGCTCGTGCCACTCGCGGTCCTGCGACGAAGCCGGCGGTTGCCGTCGAGGTCGTCGTCGGGCGCGCCAGCCAGGACGTCGCCGACCGGGCCACCGTCACGGGCCTGCCTGTGAGGCCAGGCAGCAGGGGCCACGGCACACCGGCCAGCACCCCGGACGGCGTCAGTACCAGCCGCCGGTCATCGAGGTTATCGAGCAACTGCGCCACCAACAGGTCGCCGATCCGAGCCAGGCGATCGGCCAGACCCTTCCGGACGGACCCGGCCAGCGGATCGGGCAGGTCGGATGCCGCCATGTCGAGGTCGGGCAGCAACCCGCCGACCAGGTCGTCGAGGCGGCTGCGGTCGCCAAGGTCGTGGCGGACGGCGGCACCGTCGGTGACCACGAGCGCGACCACTTTGTCGGCGGTCACGACGTACGCCGCCAGCGCGGTGTCGGCCCCGAGCCCGGCCTGGAGCTCGGCGAGGGTGACCGGGTCGGCCACCTCGCCGGAGCCCTGGTGCTGCCAGGCCTGCTCCCGGATCCGCCTCCGCAGCTCCGCTTCACGCTCTGGCGCGGCCCCGGTGCGCAGCTCGGCGAGATCGGCCGACGTCTGCTCGTCCTGCGGCGCTCGCACGGGCTGGATCCGCGACGCCAGCATGCGCGCCCGTTCGGACCACTCGAAGAGCACCTCGGACCGTGGCGAGTCGACCGCCAACGCCAGCCCCATCACCCCCAGCCGAGTGCCGTGGCCCGCCACCATCGTCTGGAGATCGAGAGACCCGAACGAGCTCTGCCAGGCGTGCAGATCGGTCAGCCCTGCCCGGAGATGACCGAGTGCCCTCGGACGCAGCTGCCGGGCGGCGGCGAACTCGGCCCGGATCTCGCGATCCAGGAGTCGGACACCGAGAGGCGCCCACCGCCCGACCCGCGTCCGCACGAGCCGTTGACCTGCCGTCGCAAGGTCACCGCGCATCACGAGCGCACGCGTTGCCATCAGGGCGACGCTCGTTGCCTCCCATCGCGCTCCTTCGGCAGCCAGTTCCCGCTCGAGCTCGGCTGCGCGCTCCAGGAGCGGTCGGCCGTGCTTGCCCAGCTGCACCGACGCGCCAAGGCCGATCGCCTCGGCACGCGCCGCCATCGCTGGTGCGCTGGCGGCTCGGAAGTGCCGCGCCGCGCGCCTGGCCTGCGCCATGGCCTCGGCCGGCGATCCGAACACCGATGCCCGGGCCAGGGCCAGCTCAGCCTCGGCCTGCCGACGCCGTAGCCGCCGAGACCCGTACGCACGCGCGGCCGCTTCCAGTGCCGCGCGGCCCTCCTCGACCAACCCGGCCGCCATCAGGACCTCGGCGCGGTCCTGCTCCCCTGTCGCTTCGCTGACCGCGCTCAGCGGGGCGAGGACGACCGCCGCTCCGTCCATCAGTCGCAGCGCAGTGACGAGATCCCCGGCAAGGAACCGGCAGTACCCGAGGTTGTGCCGGGCCATGGCGGCCTCGACGGAGAGGCCGGCCGTATCCAGCTCGGCAACAGCCGACCGAAAGTCGGTCTCGGCGTCGACGACCTCCTGCAGCTGGAGATGGACACCGCCGCGATTGAGGAGGGCGCGGCCGAGGAAGTCCGGCTCGTCGCTCAAGGTCGCGATGGCTGATGAGAAGTCGGACAGGGCCTCCTGGAGTCTGCCGCTCAGCATCAGGAGCATCGCTCGCTGCCCGCGCACGGACCCTCGCGTGCGGTGGCTGAGACCCGAGCGCCCGAGGATCGCCTCGCAGCGGCTCAGGGCCACCGGCCAGTGGCCGGTCTCGGCCTCGAGGTGAGCGAGGCTGGACTCGACGAGTGCCGTCCTCTCTGCGTCGTCGCACAGCTCAAGCGCGCGGGTCAGCAGCCGACGCGCCTCGACGTACCTGCCCGCGTTGTTGGCCGCGACGCCCCGTTGATGCAGCTCTGCAGGCGTCGACACCCCCCTAGTGTGGCGTGATCGGTGTCAGCTCCTCCAGAGCCGCCCATCCTCGTGCCACAGCGGCAGCAGGATCATCGCCGGTCGCCAGATCCGCCTGGACACGGGCAGCGAGCCGTCCGGCCAGAAGGGGCGCCGCGAACGAGGTGCCACTCCACACGGCGAAGCCCCCACGGAAGTCGTCGGGATCGATGGCTTCGCGTGTCCGGCCGAACACCTCGAGCCGAGCCGGCGGCTCCAGACCACCCTGGAAGACCGGCATGGTGCTGACCACCGACGCACCGGACACGTAGGTGCGCACCCATGGACCCGCGTTCGAGAACAGGGCATCGGTGCATCCGTTCGGGTTCATCGCTCCGACCGAGACCACGGGGAGGGTCGACGACGTGGCCTGGTACGGCCCCTGGCCGTCGGACCACGGGGCGAACGCAGCCGGGAAGCAGGGGCGGCTGGTCGCCTCATTGCCCGCCGAGACCACGACCAGCGTGCCGCCGGCACCCAGCTCGGCGAGGATGTCGTGCATGGTCGGATCGAAGAGAGCATCCTGTGCCGTCTCGTGGTAGTAGCCCATCGACAGGCTCAGTACGTCGATGGCCTGCCCGCCCGGCTCGCCGGCGCGATGGCGGCGGGCCAGCTCGGCGATCTGGCTCAACGAGGCGACCAGGTCGGACTCGACGATCGGGCCCTCCGACGGCACGACCCGCCAGCTGAGGATGTCGGCGTCCGGACAGGCTTGATGGACCAGGCCGGCGATGAAGGTGCCGTGTCCTGACAGGGGGTCGATCACCCCGTCCAACGGGCCCACGAGGTCACCGTGCAGCTCCGGATCGGTCAGGGGATCCACGTAGCCGATCGGAACGCCGTCGAGCTGGACGTCCTTCATCACCACGGGGTCGAGCCACGGGTGCGAGCCGCAGCCGGTGTCGAGGAGCGCCACGACAGGTCGCCGGACGCCGCCGTCCGGACCCCGAAGCGGTGGCGGCCCGACGTACGCAACGGGCTGGCGCCCGCCTCGGCCCGGCGAGGCATACGACGTCACGGGAGACCACTCGTCGGAGTACGGGTTGCCGGCGTGGTACGGGTTACCCGCGTGGTAGGGGTTGCCGGCGTGGTACGGGTTGCCCGCGTGGTACGGGTTGCCCTCGATCGGCGCGGAGAAGACGACATGGTCGAGCCCGACGCCGCGTACCTCCTCGACCCCGAACTGGGCCCGGGTCTGCTGCAGCAACGTCCATCCATCCGGGGCAAGCGTCGCCTTGTCCGATGCGACGACGAGCCGGACGGTCCTCAGGCCGAGCCGGAGTCCCCTGGTGCGCTCGTCCTCCGCGTCCGGCACGACCTCCCAGCCGAGCGGCTCCGCGACACGGCGAAGCACCAGGAGGGCGTCGTCGAAGTCGAACGACTTCGAGATGTTGAGCCGGGGCCCGACGTACACCGTCGACCGGGGGTCTACCCCCTTCACGGAGATCGCTGTTACCGGATCGAGCACTCGGCCTTCGACCGGAGCGATCCTCGCCGGGGCCGGAGGACGCGGGTCGCGGTCGAGGGGCTTGGGGGCGGGGCGTTCGTCCTTAGGAGGCTGCATGGTTCCTTCCCGGCTCAGATCTCGAACGTGGGGGTGACGATGGTGGTGCGGTCGCCGTCGTGCGGTTCGAGGCGCAGCCGGGTCAGGCCGGAGCCGGGGTGGGTGAGCTCGAACCGTCCGTCGGGAGTGACCTCGACGGTCGGACCCCGGTCGGTGCCGTCGGGCTCGAGCACCTGGGCGGTCATCGGGAGGGGCGGCACCACCCAGCCGTCGATCCTCGAGGCGCCGCCTTCGGCGACGATCCGCAGCAGCAGCTCGACGTCGTCGTGGCCGAAACGGAGCGTGAACGCGCCGGAGCCGCCGCGAGCGCCGGCCAGCTCCTCGGAGCGGTCCAGCAGCTCGAGCAGCTCGCAGTCCCAATCGGTGGCCAGCAGGTCCGACTCGATGCGCACGACCTCCTGCATCCGGGCGACGAGGCCTTCTGGCATCGGGTCCCGCTCCTCCCATGCGGCGCGAACGACGCCCAACAGGTCCTCGGGGCTCATCTCGGACATCACAAGACCCCCCCATCGGCCAGCGCCGTGCGCAGCTTGGTCAGACAACGTCCGCGGGTGGGCCCGATGCTGCCGACCGGCATCCGCAGATCGCTGGAGAGGGCCGCGTAGTCGGGGCGCTGCTCGAACGCCACCACCCGGAGCAGTCGCTGGCAGCGCTGGTCGAGTGTCGCGACCGCCCTCCACAGCCGGGATCGCTCGTCGCCCTCCACCACCTGGCTCTCGGCGGAGCACGCGGCGGGGATGTAGGGCTCGAGGTCAAGGGGGTCGATCGAGACGTCTCGCTGGGTCCGTGAGCTGGCCCGCCACGCGGCGCGACGCGCCGTGGTGGTCAGCCAGCCACCCACCGCCTGGGGGTCGTCGATCGAGTCGCGGCGGCGCACCAGGGCCAGCCAGGTGGACTGGATGACATCCTCGGCGACCTCGGGCGAGACGCGGTAGGCACGCACGACCTGCCACAGCACCGGCGTCATCACCGCCACCAGGTCGTCGAGGCCGCGCGGGTCTCCCTCGCGCCAGATCGCGAACTGAGCAGCGGCCGCGTCCCACAGGTCGTCGGACGCCGCTGACGCGGAACCCGCTTGGGTATCGGTCATGGGTCTCACACGACTCCAGCCCGCCCGAGAAGGGGTCGCGAATCGGCTCATGACGGTCAGGAGCAACGTGGCCCCGGGCTGATACATCTTCGCCGCGGTGATTCCGGATTGTCCAAGGAATCGGGAAAGAGGGCTGCGTCTAAGTGCAGGCGGCCTCGGGCGCTCAGTCACCCACGGGCCGCGGACCCCGGAACCGCGCTCCAGCGCAGACCTGAGGAATCCGACGTCGCTGGCACTCCCCTGCACCTGTTTCCGGGGCATGAAGGTGTAGCCCTTTGCGCCCGCAATGACGCACGCGCTTGGGGCGGCGTCCACCCCGCCGGATGATCTCCTCCTGCCAGTCCATGAGCACTTGGTCGGGCACGTTGAGAACCAACTGGCCGAGAAGATCCTCAGTGACGCTGACGGCGACCACCGCGGGGTCTGCGAGGGCGGGGTCAAGCACTTCCAGGCCAAATGGTGGGCGGGTCATCACCCGTCGCGAACGTTCCCAACCGGTGCCCGGTGTGCAGCTATGGCTGATCGACCACGAGGGCTGAGTGATCACCTGCTTCGCCACCAACACCAGAGGCCGGCGGTTGGCCGACTCGGAGGTCCGGCACCGAAAGAGGCGCTCGACTGCGCGGTGCAGTGCTACGGGCCGGGGTGAACGGTCCTGACCCAACCGCGGCAGGTCGGTGTATCAAGCCGAACCCGCGCCCCTCTTATCAATCAGTGGCCACCACATGGTTGCCACTCGGGCGGTCTCCCCCTTTGCCGCCCGTGTCCTCACTGTCTCGGAGGTTCACTGTCATGCGACCCAAGAAGTCCACCACCCTCGCCGTGGCCCTGGCCACGGCAGCCCTGGCCCTCATGGGGTCGGCCAGTGCCCACGACGGCCCCGGCTCACGCGGCCCGGATCGGCACAACGCCACAGACCACACGCTGGTATCCACCATCCAGGACGACCTGGGCGTCTCCGAGGCGCGTGCGAAGCAGATCGTCGCCGCCCAGGCGGACGCGGTCGAGCTCGACAAGAAGCTGCAGAAGGAACTGGGCAAGGCGTTCGCAGGCTCCATCTTCGACTCGAAGACCGGGAAGCTCACGGTGTTGGTCTCCAACTCGAGCAAGCTGCAGGCCGTGCGGGACGCGGGCGCCGACGCCCAGCTCGTCGAGCGCAGCCGGGCGCAGCTGAACCAGGTGATGAGCCAGCTCGACCAGGCCTCCGGCCGGGCCGCCGACGACCGCACCTCTGACCGCAAGGCGGCCCGCCAGGGCAAGTCGAGCGGGGCGCTGCGCAGCTGGCACGTCGACGCAGAGTCCAACACCATCGTGGTCACCGCGGAGAAGGGTCAGGTCGCCAAGGCCAAGAAGGCGGTGGCGAAGTACGGCGACACCGTCACCGTAGTCGAAGGCAAGGGTAAGCTCACGCCGCTCGACTCGTACTGGGACGGCGGGGACTACTTCACCCGCGCCGGCAAGGGCGGCTACTGCTCGAACGGCATCAGCGTCCGCAACAACGGCACCGGCGCCTATTACATGATCACCGCCGGCCACTGCCTGACGAAGGGCGACACCCTGGTCGGCCACACGGGCACCAGCTACGGGCCGGCGCTGGAGTCGTTCTACCCGACGTACGACGACGCGATCGTCCGCCGAGACAACTCGAGCTGGATCCAGAGCACCTGGATCGACACGAACCCGACCCACGGCGGCGTCAACAGCTACTCCAGCTACACCGACGCCCCGACGGGCACCTGGGTCTGCAAGTCTGGCCACACCACGAAGTACACCTGCGGCAAGATCACCGCGAAGAACGTGACCGTCAACTACGGAGCCGGAGCCGTCTACGGGCTCACCCAGCACAACGCCTGCGCGGAGCCAGGTGACTCCGGTGGCGCGACCGTCTCGGCGTTCTACAACTCCTCCGGCGGTTACTGGTACTACCGGGCGGAGGGCGTCACCAGCGGCGGCTACCTGTACTGGAAGGACGGCAAGCGCGTCTGCGGGCAGAAGGTCGGTCAGCCCAACGTGACCTACCACTTCCCGGTCGCGGACAGCCTGGCCTACTACGGCCCCAAGTACGGCGTCTCCGTCGGGTGACCAACTGAGGCCAATCGTGTGGGCCGGCCGGTGCGACCGCGTCGGCCGGCCCACCCGTGTCCGTCCGAGTGCTCCGCCTGTCGAACAAGTCGAGGGTGCACCTCGCTCCGTGCCACGGCAGGGCCGCCGTGGTTGCAACCGGTCTCGACCAGCGCCGAGTCGTGCGGCCGCTTCGGCGCTCCAGGGCGACGGGAGAGTAGTACTCCGCGGCCATGCTGCAGACAAAACCGCCAAGCCCCGTCAGCTTCGCCCACCTGACGCCTCGGGTCCCGGGGATCCGCGAGGTTGCTGCGGGATCCCACCAGTAGGTGCCGGACTCGATCGGGCCCACTCAACATGGCTCCGCATTGATGCTTGCCCAAGGGTCAAGCCGTTCGGGTGACCAGTCGGCGAGCCAACTCATCCGTCGTCGGCGATGAGGTGGCGTTGGTCCCGGTGGAGTGGATAATCGTCCGGAATTCGACCGAGACGATGCCCACTCCTTCCGGGTCCGCGATCCACTCGCCTCCAGGCCCCACGGCTCGCGTCGCGGCTCAGGCGAGGCCCTCACCCCGGCGTCCGCCAGGCGCCGATGTTCAGCCACAGCGCGATCGCATCCCCGGGTGGTTCCTTCGCTCAGCCACTGACCTCGAGCAGGCCGTTACCGAGGAAGAACACCAGACCGGGTGAGTCCTCGCCGCCGAACTCTCGGTAGATCGCCAGACCCAACCTGTCCCGGTAGAACCAGTGACTTGGGGGAGGTTGGTGGGGCGCAGCAGGATGCTACTGCCGAGAACCTCCATGCCGCATACGATCCACCCCAGTTGCGAATCCGTTGCCAGACTCGGACCTTGTCTCGACCAAGGGGTCTGCTGCACGATCAGGTGACAGTTTCGGTCACGCAGCTTGAGCGGCGGGTGTGCTGCACAACGAGGTGACACCTGACCCCTTGGCCGACCGAGCGAACGACCGGAACTTCGTCGCCCCCGTTTGATCGCACCGGGCAGCCCTGACGCCCTAAGTGAATAGGGGACACTTGCGCGCCACGGCTTACTTGCGGATGTTGACCGCAGTGAAGAAAACCACTGCACTGTCACCTGCGGAAACGCGAGCTGGCGGCCCAGTGCCTGTCCTGGTGGCACCATGGAGGTAGAACAGCGCCGCGCCATCAGGGTCGCCCCGACGTCGGCATGGTCCCACTGTCGGGCTTGCGGGCAATGACCAAGACGTAGCCCAGATAGGGGATGGCCCGGGCCATCCGGGGCATCAGCCAGGCCATTTTCCGAAGGTAGGCGGGGCGACTCATCGCGCGCGCCATCACCGCCGGGGCATGGCCGCGTTCGTCGGTCAGGAACCCGCGGGCGGTCATCATCTCGAACGGCCCGGACTCGGTCTTGATGTCGATGAGGCCCGCGCCGCCGTAGATGGCGGTCCACTCCTCGATCGAGTCGAACCGCATGCCCGGACAGACTTGGCCGAGGAATACCTCATGCGCCTCGTCGGGGGGTGGTGTACGCCAGTAGAACTCAGTGGCCAACACCCTGCCCCCGGGACGGGTTACGCGGGCAAGCTCCGCAGCGGCCCTGCGCCGGCTGACGAACATCGTGACCGCCTCGGCCACGACGACGTCGAAACTACCCTCTGGGTAGGGCAGAGACCGGATGTCGGCGTCCTCGATACTGATGCGGCCTGCCATCCGCGCGTGGTCCACGTTCGTTTGCGCCCGCTCACGCATCAGTGACGCGATGTCGGCGGCAACCACCTGGGCGCCGTACTCCCGCGCCAGCCGTATTGCGGTGGTGCCAACACCGCAGCCGATGTCCAGGACCCTCTCGCCGGGCCGGACGGCGGCCAGCCGCAGCAGTCGGTCGGTGGAGCCCCTTCCGCCGGGATGGATGACGCGCTGCCGAGCACCGCAAGGAACGCGTACGGGTCCAGCTCCCGCACCTGGTCGGCCGTCAACGTCGCCATCAACTCGACTCCTGTCCAACGATTCAAGCGTTCTCTTGAAGACAACGCCGGTAGTGTGTGATTGTCAAGAAAGCACTTGAATATGTTCTGGGGTGGAGGTGAGGACAATGTCGGATCACCGAGCAAAGGCAGCTCCCCCGGATCAAGTCGAGACGACGCCAGCATCGTTGGCGTGCATACGCCCCTTCCGTGTGCTGACCCGCTTCGTCGCACAGAGCACGCCAGTCGCGGTATTGATGCGGATGTTGACCGCAGTGACAAGAACCACTGCACTCTCACCTGCGGAAACGTTTGGCCAGCCCCCGCGGCCCGGGCTCAACCGATCGCAGAAGCCCTACACCCCTGCAAGCCCACGTGATGTGCCGGAGGGCCTGTGCTGGCAGTGTCG
>Ga0299913_10005556_pt1 | contig 10790 bp, 15 predicted proteins | sample RVTome_9_FD_201360 | JGI IMG/M metagenome (GOLD analysis project Ga0299913, IMG submission 201360) | Soil microbial communities from uranium-contaminated site in the Upper Colorado River Basin, Wyoming, United States - RVT155D38 (version 2) ... | reverse complement strand
TGGCAGGTGTCGACCTCGCTGCGCACCGACCTGGCGTTGGACGCCCTCGACATGGGGCTGTGGGCTCGTCAGCGGGCCGGGCAGGACGTCACCGGCCTGATCCACCACTCGGATCGCGGAGTTCAATATCGAGCGATTCGCTACACCGAGCGGCTCGCCGAAGCCGAGGCCGTCGCGTCCGTCGGCAGCCGGGGCGATTCGTATGACAATGCGATGGCCGAAGCGCTCAACTCGCTGTCAAGGCCGAGTGCATCCCGCAACCCGGTGATGCGTCCCAAGGGCGGCTGGAAGTCGGTGACCGACGTCGAGATCGCCGTGGCCGAGTACGTCGACTGGTTCAACCACAGGCGCCTGCACGGCGAGATCGGGCTCGTCCCACCGGCCGAGTTCGAGGCCGACCACTGGGCCAGCCTCACGCCCGAGCACTACCCTGAGAACCTCGTCCCCACCGGGGCCGAATCCAAGTAATCGAGCCTCCACGAAACCCGGGGCGATTCAGCGCCCGGTGTCCTGCCTGGCAGGCACGGATGCCCAGTCCGGTGGCGAGGTGGGTCTTGCCGGTGCCTGGTGGGCCGAGGAAGATCACGTTCTCCCGGGCGGTGACGAAGTCGAGGGTGCCCAGGTGCGCGATGGTGTCGCGTTTGAGTCCGCGGGCGTGGTCGAAGTCGAACTCCTCGAGGCTCTGCGTGCGGGGAAGCGGGCGGTCTTGATCCGGCCCTCCCCGCCGTGAGCGTCGCGTGCGGCGACCTCGCGCGCTGCAGGCATGCCAGGAGGTATTCCTCATGGCTCCACCCCTCGGTGCGGGCACGTTCGGCGAGCCGGTCGACGGACTCGCGCAGGGTGGGGGCCCTCAGGGCCCGGGTGAGGTAGGCGATCTCGGCGGTGAGGTCCTTGGCCGGTGTCACCTTCGCCCGCGTGGCCATCACGAGACTCCCTCGTCGGCCTCGAGCCCGAAGGCAGCGTCGTAGCTGCTCAACGGGCGCTGCTCGACCTCGGTCACAGCCCGCGGCGGGAGCAGGGCAAGGCGGTCGTGGCGCATCGCCCTTGCCGCCTGGGCGTGGACCGGGTCGGTCAGCGACTGGTGTCGGGCCCAACACCGGGGATGGTCGGCCACAACGCGCCCGTCGCAGAACACCTGGACCCGGTCGAGATCCGCGGCGACCTCGATCGGTCCACCCCACCGCGGTGGGGTGGACCGAGTAGTCGTTGGAATCGAGCCGGACGTAGTGGTCGCGAGGCAGCCGCAACGACTGGCGCCAGCCGGTCACCGGCGCCACCGGTGGCAACGCAAGCATCGCGGCCCGGTCCGCCTCGACCCGGTCAGCCGGCGAGCAGCCCAGCACCCGCATCGTCCGGGCGTTCGCCCTGGGCAGCCAGCCGGTGAGCTGGGTGTTGAAGTCCTCGGGGTCGGTGAAGGTGCGCCCGGCCAGGAAGGAGGTCTCCAGGTAGCCGTTGCCCCGTTCGACCAGGCCCTTGGCCTCGGGATCACCGGGTTTGCAGATGACGACCTGGGCGGCGAGGTGCCGCGGAAGGCCTGACAGTCCACCGTGAGCTCACTGGTGCCACGGCGCCATCGCCCGATCGCTGACTCACCGTCCCAGACCAGTGTCCTGGGCACCCCACCGAGCTCGGCGAGCAGGCTCCACCAGCCGGCGAAGAGATCCTCGGCCTCCGAGGGCAACAGACGGGCCGAGAGCCAGCGCGAGTAACCCGAGACCATGGTCAGCACCGGCAACCGCACCGCGCTGCGGCGCTGGCCGAATCCAACCGGGATATCCACCTCTGGGAACCACAGGTCACACTGACCGATCTCTCCCGGCTCGTAGCTGGTGCGCGAGGCCGGGTCCGCAGGGAGGTAGACCGGCCGCAGCTCACCCTCCCGATCACGCAGGATCCGGATCGAGTACTGCCATCCGATGCGCTCGGCGATCACCGTTGCCGGGATCGTCGGCCACGCCTGCAGCAGCTCCCGGATCCGTGGCTCGACCTCATCAGCCACCGACCCCCGCGACGGCCGCTGGTACTTCGGCGGCCCCTCGCTACGCAGCGCAGCCTTCACCGTGTTCTTCGAACACCGCATCGCCCGAGCGATCACCTTGATCGGCATCCCCTCGTTGTGATGCAGGCGCCGGATCTTAGCCCAGTCCTCCACAGACAACACCCGCTTCCTCCTGACCTCGACTGAGGCCAGCGTGTCGGAGGGGGTCAGTTTTCACCTGCCGTCGACAGCCCCGAGACCCAACCACGCTGAATCCTGAAGAGCCGGCAACCCTGCACCTGCCGGCGGCCCGGCGATGGGAGACCGCCTAGGCCGACCTGTTCGTCTGGGCAGCCTCGATCCACCGATGAGCAGGGGGTAAGCCGTCGGGGTCGGTGACGACGGGTCGTCGGGTGGGCGTGGCTATTCGTCTGGCCTCGCTGCCAGGGTCGTTCCGGGTTGGTCGTCGTGGCGGCTGCTGCAGGGTGGTCAGGTCGTCGGTACGAGCGGTGGTCGTCTTTGGCAGAGAGAGCAGGCAGTCCTTCTCGCCGTCCGTCGGATATGCGGCCGTCGTAGGTCCTCGTCTGCCTTCGGTGGGATACTCAAGTCCGCCCAGTGCCTCGGGTTAGGGCACGACGGCTGCGGATCCCGTCTTCACGCGACGACGATACTTGAAAACCCTGGTGAACTGCGTGAACTTTCCACGCACAGTCTGAACGCCGACGAAGGCGAGGGCGTCCGCCTTCATCAAGAGACATTGCGGTCTGCCGTCTTCGGCGAATCGATCGACAGACTGCCATAGAGCCTTTGTTACTCGTACAACGCGGCGCTTTGGTGCCTCAGTGTTAGCCGGATCGAGCCAGGTCCAGACGTCGCGCCCACCTCGCGGGTGCCGCTGGAAGAAGAGCACTTGGTCGACCTGAGCGAATCGGCCAAGCAAGGCAACCTGAGCGAGAGTGATGCGATCGGGCTCAGGACAGTTGGGGATCAGATCTGTCTGCGCAAGTACAGCAGACTTGAACATGCCAAAGATCGGATGGTAAGGCATGCTCCACAAAGAGTCGTGGAATCGCCTCGCCTGGCGCTCCGAGTCGGCACTCTTGTGAGCAGGTGTCACCTTGGACCGGCGAATATTGTCCGCGACCCGACATCTACCCGTATAGCAAGCTACCGCCGCAGGGTCGCGACGAAAAGCCTCCAGACAACGTTCGAGGTATGTCGGGTCGATCCAGTCATCGTGCCCATTCCAACGGAAATATTCGCCCCGAGCCAGTTGAAAAACTCGATTGTAGTTTGCCCGCGCACCGAGGTTCGTGCCATTCCGGAAATAGCGGATGCGAGGGTCCGCCTCTGCATACTCCTGACAGATCTCGCGCGTATCATCCGTGGATGCGTTGTCCGAGATGACGACCTCAAAGTCGGCGAGAGACTGCGCAAGCAGTGAATTCAAGGTATGCCGCAGTGTCTTACCGCCGTTGAGAACGGGAATGCCCACCGAGACTATCGGCGCCGACGATTTCACTGATTGATCACCCTTCCTTGTCGACACGCGTTCCACCTCGCAGATGACTCGCGGCTCACCTTTCGATTGCATTCACGTCTGGATAGCGACGATACGCTCAGCCCGCAGCGGGAATCACCTGTCGTGCCCGTCAGGTTTCCGTCGAGGCGACAACGAAGGTCTCGCTGAATCGTAGTTGTGTTCATGGGCCAAGGATCCAGGCTGTGATTGAAGAGGAGTGAATTGGTCCCGAGTAAGGAAAGTCAGCGAACGCGGCGGTTTAGTCTTTGGACCATCCCCCCCGTCATCCGATCATCAAGTGAAGCGAGTCGACGACGCCTTTCAAGAGCTTTCAACTTGCCCTCGACCGCAGATGCAAGGTCGAGGAACCCGTTGGCCCGCAATCCGTAAACGAGTTCCGCCCAGTACAAGGCGACGTCGTGGGAGATGGGAATGTTATGCAATTCATGCGGCGTTATTGAATCTGCCTTGAACGTCCGCGCCTTATCAAGCTTCCCTAAGGCTAGCAGCGCGAGCGACGTGCGGATACACTTCTCACACCTGCCACAGTTTCCCTCCCGAGCACGCACCTCATACCGGTTGATGCAGACACTGACGATGTCCAAGGCCTCTTGCCAGTCCGCCACTATGGCGGTCTCTGCCAAGCGCGACAGACGAAGACCTTCATTGACGAAGCGCAGATACCCCGAGCTCAGGTTCGTGTCGATGAGCGGGTGGCTACCCAATGGCTCCAGGTCTGGTAGGTCATGGCTCGAGGCGATATGGACCGTGTGGAGCCCGCCCGAGAGAGCGTGTGCGGCGCTTGCGAATGCCGCACCGTGGATCGCCTTGCCCCACCAGGGGGCGCGTGGGTAGTCGGCGAGCGACAACACATTGGAGTACACGGGCACGAATCGAACCCCCGCACCGGCAGCGAATGGTTCGAGTTGGCGGCGCTTTGCTTCCACCGACTCGAAGGCCCGCCGGTCAACGTCACGTTCGCTGCCGACGTTCCAGTTGACAAGTGCACACACCTGTATGCGCGAAGGGTGTTCGATGGGCAAGCGCAGATGGTTGGCACGCAGGATCGCCAGCGAGTCGATCCCGCCCGAGAGCAGTGACCCGGCGACGCGTTGGCTCGGGCTGCGTGGTCCGTGGCCTGAGACCTCTACAGTGACAGGATGTACGGCGTCGGGGTACCAGAGGCGCAGCCACTCCAGGACTGTCCGAACCCCCTCCGCCAGCACAGGGCACGCGCGCTCGGCGGTGACTGTCTCCTCGCCGGCCATCGACGCGAGCACGGCAACAATGGGCAGGAAAGCGTCAGGGGTGTCGGCCAAGAGGTCGCCGCAGTCTGCCGGCACCTCGAAGAAGACCTCGGCGTCTCCCTGCGTCCGCTTCACGTGAGCGGTCAGGCGTCGTCTTCCCCCCCGTGACAGGAGTTGCACATCTTCAACCTGCATTGTCACCCCCGGTGGAGGCAATTCAGGATAGTGGATGCAGCGGATAGTTTACGGGGCTTACAGGAAACCGATGTGGCGTCCACACCGGCGGTGGCGAGAAGCCGCCCATCTCGTCGCCGCGGTTCAGGATCCCGGCGGGCAGCGACTCTGCGCGATCACAGTCGCATTCCCCGGGTCCTAGATGACCCCAGGTTGGCAACTCGTCAAGCGGCTTCGGGTTCTCTGGCCCGCCAGTGTTGAACGCGATCGTCTAGTCGTACGCGGTTTGGTGGGTCAGGATGCCGACGGGCTTGCGTCTGGCGGTCTTGCCGGTCATGGGACCGGGGTCATGGGCGGCGTAGTACGTCCGGGCGCCGGGTGAGGCGCTCAGCGCACAGAACGCCCATCGGTAGCAGGCATCGAAGTGGCGTTTGTTGCGCACCATCCGTGCGATCACGAACTCGTTGGCGCCCCGAGGGGATCACGAGCGTCGGAGGTGCCTGCTGACGTTGGTGGGACCTACGTCAGCGGGTCGCTCAGGATGGAGAAATTCAGTGAGCAGGTCTGGCAGATTCAAATCAGCGTGATCAGCGGCTGAGGAGGCGCTGGAACTCGCCCCGCTCAGGGAGTACGTGTCAGAACTGCCCGCAGGTCTTGACACAGCGGTCGGGGAGCGGGGCGTGCGCCTGAGCGGCGGCCCACGCCAACGTGTCGCGATCGCTCGCGCGCTCTACCGGCGGCGCGACGTGCTCATTGTGCGACGAAGGAACCTCAGTGCTCGACAACACCACCGAGGCTGAGCTCATGACCGCGCTGGAACGACTTCGCGGAGACCACACGATCATCATGGTGGCGCATAGGTTCTCCACCGTCCGTGGGTGTGACCGGATCGCACTTGTTGAAGGCGGACGCATCTCCGGGCTGGGCACAGTGACCTGATCGAGGGAAGTACATCGTTCCGAAGACTGGCCGCCCTATGGGCCGCGTGGGAGGCTCGCTCGCCGAGCAGCCCTGACCTTGACTACCACGCAGCCGTTGCCCAGGGGACCTGCTTGCGGCAGTCAGGGTCAGCGAGCAGAGCCGAGGCGACCTCCATACCGTGCTTCACGGGAGTGTGCCCGTCCCACGTCGGCCGCACCGCCAGGTAGATGCACGCGAGCGTGACTGCCCAGCCGAGCGGAAGCGGATGTGTCCACCGAGCAGCCAACTCCGCATGAACGATCCGCCCCGGACGTGACCGCAAACCCAGAGTGGCTGTCACAGCCTCCGAGTCGACCGGGAGTGCCTGCTGAAGGGCTCCCATGTGAACGATCGCCAGAGGCACCATGGCTGCATCCAACCAGGACGGGTGGTCCGGACGTGCGTCCTCCCAGTCAACAAATGCCGCTCGCCCTCGGTGAGTCAGGATGTTGCCAATGCTCGGATCGCCATGCTGCCAACTCGAGAGCCAGAGAAGGTCCGAGGACCCCAACGTCTCGGCGAACGCGTGTGCGCGGCGGGAGACCGTTTCGTTAGTACAGAGGGTTGCGAACCTGTTGACCACCCGCGCAGCCTTCTGTGGTCCGTCTCGATCCGGTTGCGCGCTCGCGGAGGCGAGCCGCCCGCTCAACTCATCGACTATTGCGACGTAGTGCTGGAGGTGCCTGCGTTGGACGGGGCCGAATCTCTTGAACTGGGGCGCTTCGAGCCTGCCTCCCGGCAGGGCCTCCATGGCGATTGCATAACCCCCTCGGAGGTCTCGTGCTCCGTACGGTTGCGGGGCGGCAGTGTTCATGCGCGAGTCATGAATGCCGTGCAAGCTGACCAGGGCAGCGAACTCCTGCCGAAGGCGGCATCGGCCGTGAGGATCGGTAGCGAGCTTGACGATCACTGCAGGCCTGAACCCCTGGTAGCTGAAGACTAGGAGGGACTGGCGGCCTGGCTTCCGGCCCCTGATCGTCAACGTCTTTCCGGGCGGGCGGTCGTTGTTCGTCCACGAGTTCCAGCTGGCTTCGACCCATCGGCGTAGATCACGACCCGTCTGGCCGTGGTTGTGAAGCTCGTCGTTCACTTGATTGATCCCTCCCGATCGCACGGGGTGCCGCGAGACCTGGCGGACAGTTCACTGAACTGCACAGCGCCCCCTCCCGCTCGCGGAGGGAGGTTGCAGCCTGGGAACATGCCTTGGAGGAACATCGCGTGCGTGCTCACCAGTTCCAGCCTGTGACGACCAGCCCGGACGCGAAGGATCGGACGAACGGGGAGAAGAGCGAGGACCTGAACAACGAGCGCAGGGGGGCCGTCCTCCCGCCCCCCAGGACACCGGCATGTTGTGCCCAGCGCCATGGCATCCATGCCGTGGGCGCGACGACGCGACGCTGCTCGAGACTGGGCCATGCGAGGTAGCCACTGTCGACCACGAACCCGTTGTCTCTCATTGCCGTTGTCACTTTGCGAAGACTAGGTAGCGCAAACCAGAGGTCTAGGCGGCCATGTCGTTGCGCGAGCGTGCGAAGGCAGCGACGCTCGCAGATTACAACGACCGCTGTAACAGGCGGCGCAGTGCTCAGCGCAGCCCTGAGCGATCTCAGGCCAGCCCGCGGGTCTGCGTGATCGAGGTGCAACCCCAGGACATTCCGATATTCCGGGAGGTCGGACAGGAGGCCGATCCAGACCGGATCGGCGAACACGTCGGTGCACGTCGCCGCCGTCCCATTCTCGCCATCATCGCGCGGCGAGCGCAAAGCCCCACACTCAGATCTCACCAAGTTCCTGCTGCCTTCGTCCTGTGTCGCTACCGTAGGTTATCCGTACCGCTAGTGTTTGGTTTTCGCCGTATCGAGTGTTGCGTGCCCCGCGAAGCGCGGCGCTCCTAAGCCCCCACTGGGAGGCAAGGTGCATGCTTCTCGCCACGAGTCCCTCGGGGGACGCGAGAGCCGCGACCCGGACGCGGCGGGCCAAACGATCCCGCGCGTGGTCTTCGATGGGTATTACGGCATGCGCAACGCCGGTGACGACGCGTTTTGCGTGGTCGCCTGCCACGTGGCGGCCGGGCGGTGGGCAGTGCGCACGGTCTCCTTCGTGGCGGCCCAGTCCCAGCTTCCCATTACTCCGGTGCCAGCGCGGGGGATCTTCCCGGATCCTCCGCGTTTCCGGGGTCATGGACGCCTTGCTCCGGTCATGCGCATGTTGCGTTCGCGGCGTGTGGTGCACGTCGGTGGGTCGACGTTCATGCGGCCTCTAACCCATCATCGGGATGAGATGTTGTTGGCCCGGGCGAATCTGCTCGAACTGCATGCCGTAGGCGTGTCGGTCGGACCCTTCCGGAACTCCAAGGACGCAGCAAGAGTTGCTCGAACGTTAGGCACGTTCCGGTCGATCACGCTGAGGGACACCGCCTCACTTGAACGTCTTGGTGAGCTCAGTCCGTACATTGAAGCGGAGGTTGGCTTCGACGTCGCCGTCCTTCTCTCCGAGGTCCCTTGCGTGGGCAGCCTTAGACGACGGCCAGTGCCCGGTCGCCCGCTCCTGGGGGTCTCATTGTGCGCGCACGGTGCTGCATCGGGAACCGAAGGCGACATGGAGGCGCAGCGATACGAACGAACAGCTGCGGCCGTGCTCGAAGTTGTACGTCGTACCGGTGCGGCAGTCCGGCTTCTGGTGTTCAACGATCATTCGCTCTGGGGCGATCTCGAGATCTCTCTGCGGCTTGAGGCTCACTTGCGAGAGGCGACTCAGGTCGATGTAGTAGTTCGTGGGAGAGACACTCGCTGGCTCTACGATGCGGTGGCAGATTGCGATGCGCTGATCGCGACTCGGCTCCACAGTGCAGTCTTTGCGTATGCCTGTGAGGTCCCCTTCGCCCTCGTCGCCTACCAGCAGAAGGGTGCTGACTTCGCCCGAGAGGTGGGCCTCCCCGAGGAACTGCTCTATCCAGCCCATGGGCCCGACCCTGCTGATGCGGCCGAGTCACTCGTGTCTTTGCTCGAGGGAGCCGAAGAGTTGGCGCCGAGGCTCCCGCTCGAAGTTGCCAGACGAAGAGCGAGGCTCTCCTTCCCGGAGTCACTATGATGGCCGGCTTTCACGCAGTGCCATCGAACGGCACCCCACAGGGGGGGGAGGGTCTCGATGGAGTGGTAGCCCTGGTTCTGACGTTCCGACGTCGACGCCTTGCGACGGAGGTGGTTCGAGGTTTGATCGAGCGCGAGGGCTTTCCCGCGGAGTCCGTCATCGTCATAGTCAACGGCGAGGGAGGGCTGGAGGACGACGACCTTGCGGGCCGCGTCAGGATGGTCTATCTCGAGCAAAACCTCGGCCCAGCCGGGGGTTTTCGAATCGGTCTGCAGCTTGCGGCAGACCTGGGAGCGGGTTGGGTCTATCTGTGTGAGGACGACGTTGGCTTGTTCGACCTTCCCAGCCCGCGCGTCGCTCGCACCCTCAAACGACTCCACAACCACCCCGGCCAGTCATCGATAGGTGCTGTTGTTGCCTATGGCCGTGTGCTCGATCGCGGGACCGGTCGGACGGTTCCATACATTCCAGCCAGTGACGTTCGGGACTCTTTTCCAGAGGTCGACGTCGCTGCCTGGGGGGCGAGCCTTGTTCGCTGTGCCGTCGTAGCGAAGGGCATCCTGCCAGACCAAGAGATGTTCTTCGGATTTGAGGACTTCGACTTCTGGCTCGCAATGCGGGCGCAAGGCCTGCGCCTTGTCGTAGACGGGGACATCGCCGCAGACGTGGCGGAAAGGGTCTTCACGCGTCGCGAGGACTTGCTACGGGCGTCGCGACCGATCGATGCGGAGGAGCCGTGGCGCATGTACTACGAGGCACGAAATTTCGTAGCATTTGCCAAGCGCCACGGTAAGCGGATGTGGATCATGCTCCATGTTGCCCTTACGGTCCGCCGCATACAACTGTCACCAACCCGCGCACACAAGTGGGCGGCGGTCCACGGGCTGTTCGACGGGCTGCGGGGAAACGGAGGCATGAATCCTCGGTACCTGAGGGGGCGGCCGGAGCGCGCAGGCCACGAATTCCTCGCCTCAGGAGAGCAAGGGGTAGGGACGGAATGAGCTGCGGTGTCGTGACAGAGTCAGAACTCCTCCAGGTCCCCGAGGCCCTTACTCGGCGACGGTACTTCACGACTCTCGAGTACTGCCTCAACTTGCCGCGGACACTCTGCACTACAACGAACATCGCGGCATCGAACTTCATTGCAGCATGGCGGACTGTTCCCCTTCGGCGGATTGGTCAACGGACGCCCCAAGTGCTTGGGCAACCCTCACTACCCGGCGCTTGGGGGCGTTTGAATTTACTGGGTTGAGCCATGCCCAGACGTCGCGGCCACCCTGAGGCTGTCGCTGAAGGAGCAGGGATCTCATCGACATGGGTGAACCGACCGAGCAACGCAACCTGAGCCAACGCTATTCGGTCAGGCTCGGGACAGTTCGGGATGAGATCGGTTCGTGCCAAAACCACGATCTGAACATGCCGAAGACGGGGTGATAGGGCATTTTCGACAGAGAGCCGTGAGAGCGCTTCACCTGACTGATATGGAGTGCCTGTCTGTCAAGGGGCAGGGTGAGGCGCCCGTCTGGATTGTTCCGGGCGGGCGCCTCGTGCTGAGCACAGCTGCTCTTCCGGTTCGTCGCCGCTGCCTACGAACACCGCTCGCTCGGCATCGGATCGCACTGGCCGTTCGAGTCCTGGGGCCGGTTCCTGCCCGAGCACACCACCGCCGTCAGCCTTCTCGACCGGCTTCTCCACCACTGCCACACCGTCGTCACCGACGGCGACTCCTACCGAATGAAACAAGCCCGAGCGAACGGAGGAACCCGACTCAAGACCGCCTGAACAACCGACGAAGGGTGGGACTTTCAGTTGGCCACCA
>Ga0299913_10005555_pt1 | contig 10790 bp, 10 predicted proteins | sample RVTome_9_FD_201360 | JGI IMG/M metagenome (GOLD analysis project Ga0299913, IMG submission 201360) | Soil microbial communities from uranium-contaminated site in the Upper Colorado River Basin, Wyoming, United States - RVT155D38 (version 2) ... | reverse complement strand
CCGGCTGGCTGGACCGCCCCCTGGCGCTCACGGCGGTCGCCTTCCTGCCGGTGCTGCTGGGCATCGGCACCGACTTCATGACCTACCTGCACCGCGGCGTCGGAGCCCGGACGGTCCTCGCCGCGGCCGTCGCCTCCGCGGCCGGCTTCGCGGCGCTGGCGGTGGCGCCGGTGCCCGCGGTCGCGGACCTGGGCCTGAGCCTGGCGGTCGGACTGCTGATCACCGTGGGCGTCTCGCTCGCCGTGCAGCGCTGGCTCCCCGCCCGTGCCGGGGAGCGCGCAGGCGCCGCCGAGCAGCTGCCCCCGCCGCCCGTGGCGTCGCCGGTCTCACGGGGCGCTCGCCGGGCGGTGCTCGGGGCCGCCGCGCTGGCCGCCGTGGCCGGCTGGGCGCTGATGCCGCTGCTGCCGCTGCAGGCCGACTTCCGCTCGATGGCCTCCGACCTCCCGGTCTACGAGGAGGCACAGGAGGTCGAGCGGGTCATGGGCGCCTCCGGCGAGGTCGTGCTCTCGGTCGAGGGCGACACGGTGCTCGACCCCGAGAGCCTCGCCTGGATGCAGGACGTCGACCGCCAGGTCGTCGCGCGCCACGGCGACCAGCTGGAGCCCGTGCTCTCGCCACCGGCTGTGCTCGGCTTCCTGGGGGAGCAGCCGACCGACCGACAGCTGGCGTCGGCGATGCGCCTGCTGCCGCGCTACCTGGCCTCGAGCGTCGTGACGCCCGAGGGGGACCGGGCCGTCATGTCCTACGGCGTGCAGCTCGACGACGTCGAGGAGCTCCAGCGGCTCCGCTCCGACCTCGACTCGCTCGTGGCCGACGCGCCCGAGGGGCTCGACGTCCGGGTCGCCGGGCTGCCGGTCGTCGGGGTGTCGGCGTACGAGTCCCTCCAGGACGGCCGGTTCGTCACCGCGGCGCTGGGCATCGTGGCCGCCGGCCTGGCCCTGTTCCTGCTGCTGCCGCGGCGTGCCGTCGCCGGCCTGGCCGTGCTCGCCGCTGCCCTCACCTCGGGCCTGGTGCTGCTGGGCATGTGGGCGGGCGGGCTCGCGCTCACCCCGCTCACGGCGGGCGTGGGATCGCTGACCGCGGCCGTCGCCTGCGAGTTCACCGTCGTGCTCGCGTACGCCGTCCGGGCGGGGGACCGGCGCATCGTCCGGGCCGTGGGGCTCGCCGCGGCCGCGTCCGCGACGGGGTACGCCGTGCTGGCGCTGTCGGACCTGGCGCTGATCCGTGGCTTCGGGCTGCTGCTCGCGGTCACCGTGCTGCTCGCCCTGGGGGCCTCGCGGCTCGTGGTGTGGGCGTTCCTGGAGGAGGTGGCGGCACCGGCGCCGCCGCCGGAGGACGAGTCCCGGGCCCCGGCCCGGCCACTGGTGGAGGTGAGCGGATGAACCGCCGTGTCGTGCCGGCCGCGGGCGTGCTCGCGGTCGTGGCCGCCGTCGTCGTCGGACTGGTGTGGCGGCCCTGGGCCTCCGCCGTCCCGGAGGACGCCGCCTTCGTGGTGGGAGACCGGGAGGTGAGCATCACCGACCTCGACCGGCGCAACGACTCCCTGCGCGCGCTCTACGGCGTGCAGGAGCCGTCCGAGGAGTCCGAGCGCGCCGACTTCCGGCGCCAGTCCGCCAAGTCGATGGCGATCGGGATCGTGCTCGAGCGTGCCGCTGACGAGGCCCCGGTCGAGGTGCACGAGGACGAGGTCGACGCCGCGCTGGCGTCGTTCGTGAAGTCGCAGTTCGACGGTGACCGGGACGCGTTCGTCGACTCCTTGGGCAACGTCGGCACGTCCGAGGACGAGGTCCGCGACGAGATCGGGCGCCAGCTGCGGCTCCGGCTGCTCCTCGACCACGTGGCCGGCGACGTGCAGGTCCCGGACGACGACCTCGAGGCCGCGTTCGCCGAGCGCAGGGCGCAGCTGGCCACGCCGGAGAGGCGCCAGGTCAGCAACATCGTGGTCGCCACGCGCGCTGACGCGGCAGGCGTCCGCCGCCGGCTGGACGCCGGTGCCGACGTCGCCGCCCTCGCGCGGCAGGCAAGCATGGACGCCGCCACCCGGGACAAGGGCGGCGCGCTCGGGAAGGTCGCCCGCGACGACCTGGTCCCGAAGGTCGGCGAGGCCGTCTTCGGTGCCGCGGCCGGCGAGGCCTACGGCCCGGTGAAGGGGCCGCAGGGCTGGAACGTCGGCGTGGTCACCGGGGTCGTGCCCCGCGTGCCGGCGACGCTCGACCGGGTCCGCGACGACCTGCGGGCCACCCTCACGCAGGAGGAGCGGATGCGCCGCTGGTCGAGCTGGCTGGAGGAGGAGCTGCGCTCCGCCGACATCGAGTACGCCGACGGCTACCGTCCCGAGGACCCCTACGAGGTCACGCCGTTCCCGGGCTCCACGCCCGCCGACGTACCCGCGGGGGAGACCCGATGACCTCGCTGCTGGACGCGCTCACCTGCTTCGCCGTCGCCTGCGTGCTCTTCCCGCTGGGCGCGTGGGGCCGCGCCAACGCCGAGACCCTGGTCGTCCCCGCAGTGCTGGGGGAGGACCGCGAGGCCCGCATCAACGTGCTGCGCCGTGGCGCGGTCACCTGCCAGGTGCTCGCCGGCGTGTTCTTCCTCGTGGGGTTCGTGCTGCTGCTCCTCTGAGCCCTGAGAGGATGCGGCCCATGAGCAACGCGCCTGCCCCCGACGCGTACGCCCGGCTCCTCGGGATCGAGGTGACCCAGCACGGCGGCGGCCACGCCGAAGCGCACGTGACGGTCACGGGCGACCACCTCAACCCGCACGGCACCGCGCACGGGTCGTTCCTCTTCTCCCTGGCGGGCATCGCGCTCGCTGCGGCCGCCAACGACGCCGAGCACTCGGGTGTGGTCAGCGCCGTGCACATCGACTACCTGAGCCCGGCGCGCGAGGGCGACCGACTGCTCGCCACCGCACAGGTCGGCGAGCGGATGCCCAAGGAGGACCTCTTCGTGGTCCGGGTGACCCGCGGTGACGACGTCGTCGCCCGGGCGAGCGGCCGGGCCAACCGGCGGGTGCGCGCACAGGGCTGAGCGCGCGGACCCGGGCGCGACGTGGGAGCATCGCCGGCTCCATGTGGCTGGGATCCTCCCAGGACCGGAGTCAGGCCGGCCCGGCCGTGGCGCGCGGGGACAGGAGGCGTCAGGCCGTCGCCGCACCCAGCTCGTCGCCGGGCAGCCGGCCACCGAGCTCGCCCAGCAGCCGGTCACGCAGCGCGACCAGCTCGCCGACCGCCTCGATGAACCGCACCGTGCTCTTGCCGACGCCCAGCTCGTCGAAGTAGTGGTGCCGCATCGCCCTGCGCCAGACCAGGTGCTCGTCGTGGTCGAGCCGGGAGTCGAGCAGGGTGGTGAGACCGGCCAGGCTGGTCGAGTCGACCACGTCGGCGCAGCGGCTGACGGGCGCCTCGGTGCGCAGGCGCTCCGGGTCGTCGTGGCGGTCGGTGACCAGGATCGGCTTGTCGGTCTGCAGGTAGAGCCAGTCCAGGCCCACCGACGAGACGTCGGTGACCATGGCGTCGCAGCCCGGGAAGAGCGCGAGGATGTCGCCCTCGCAGACCGCCGTGTGGCCGGCCTGGGGCTCCGCCTCGGCGGCCCGCTCGAGCTGGTTCAGGATCGCGCGGTGCGCGGCACGGATCGCCGGGGTCCGGCTGGTGGTGATCCTGGGGTGCGGCTTGTAGACCAGCCGGACGTCCGGCACCGCCAGGACCGCGCGCACGATCTCCGGGCCGAAGACGTCGACGGAGGTGTAGTCGTTGTAGTCCGCGTCGCCCTCCCAGGTCGGCGCGTAGAGGACGGTACGCCGGTCGCTCGGCGCCAGCAGCGGCTCGGGACGCAGGTCGAGCTGCGGCCGCCCGACCCGGACCAGCTTCGCGGCGTCGAAGGCCATGAGCCCGCCCACGTGCCGTTGGACGGCCGCCTCGCCGGCGACGAAGACCCGGTCGTAGGCCTTCGCGTTGTTGCTGACCATCGACTGCTTGTCGCTCTCGCCGTGGTTGATGTGCACGTGCAGCATCCGGCCGTCGAGCAGCGACTGGAAGTTGCGCATGCCGTTGTTGACGTAGAGGACGACCTTGGCGTCGAGGTCGGCGTACAGGTCGGCCAGCTCGCGGAACTCCGGGACGTCGAGGACGGGGAGGTGCGTGCGGCGGCGGACGATCTCCGCGGTCGCGGGGTCGCGGGTGACGACGCCCACGCGGTGCACGACGTCGAGCCGCTCGACCACCGGGAGCCACGGAAGCAGCTGGTAGACCCGCGTCGGGTCGTCAGCGAAGTGGATGAGGACCTCGACGTCGTGCACCGGCACAGCCTAGGTGCGCCCGCGGGGTGCTCATGACCACCGAGATCGACCTGTGACCGCCGTCACGGTTGCAGCCGTGTTGCAACGTGACGCCGGTTACGTTGCGAGTCCCGCACCGGGGGTGACCGAGCCCGACCACCACCACCTTCTCGAGGGGGCCGCCCGCTCCATGACGACGATGACCGCGCCCGTTGTACCCCGACCCCGCCACGACCTCGTGGACGAGGTGGGCGGCGCCGATCCGACCGACGAGCGCCGGCTGCTCAAGTTCCAGGTGCCGGAGATGGTCTTCGGGCTGGACTCGCTGGCCGAGGCCGGCTTCTGCGCCGGCCGGCTCGGTGCGCGGCGCCCGTTCGTGGTCACCGACCCCGGCATCATCGAGGCGGGCTGGGTCGCCGAGCTCGTCCTCCACCTGCGCGAGGTCGGCCTGCACCCGGAGGTCTGGGCCGGGGTCACCCCCAACCCCAAGGACCACGAGATCGAGGCAGGGCTCCAGGCGTACGTCGAGTCCGGCGCCGACGTCATCATCGGCATCGGCGGCGGCTCGGCGCTCGACGCCGCCAAGGGCATCGCGATCCTCAGCGGCAACGGCGGCTCGATCCTCGGGTACGCCGGCGTGGACCTCGTCACCCGTCCGATCCCGCCGCTGCTGATGATCCCCTCGACGTCCGGCAGCGGCTCGGACGTGTCGCAGTTCTGCATCGTCACCGACACCAGGCACGCGGTGAAGATGACGATCATGGGCCGCTCGGTGGTGCCCGACATCTCCCTCACCGACCCGCGGCTGCTCGCCAGCATGCCGCCGGAGCTGGCCGCCGCGACCGGTCTCGACGCGCTCACCCACGCGATCGAGTCCTACGTCTCGCTCGGCCACAACCCGCTCGCCGACGGCCACGCGCTGAATGCTGCACGGCTCGTGGGCAAGGCGCTCAACCGCAGCGTCGACGCACCCCGCGACGAGCGGGCCCGACTGTGGATGGCACAGGCGAGCCTCGAGGCCGGTCTGGCGTTCTCCAACGCGATCCTGGGCGCCACCCACGCGATGAGCCACCAGGTCGGCGGGCTGCTCGACCTGCCGCACGGAGTGGTCAACGGCGTGCTCCTGCCGCACGTGGTCCGGTTCAACGCCGCCGTCGTCCCCGAGCGCTTCGCCGCCCTGGCGCAGGCGATGGGGCTCGAGGTCGGGGGCGTGCCCCACGACGTGGCCGCCGAGCTGCTGGCCGAGCACGTGGCGGGCCTGGCCGAGTCGGTGGGCGCTCCGCGACGGCTCAGTGACCTCGGTGTCGGGGCCGACGACGTCGAGCGCATGGCCGCCACCGCGGTCCGCGACGCCTGCCTCACCACCAACCCGCGGCCGGCCTCGCAGGACGAGATCGCCCATCTCTTCCGGGAGGCGCTGTGACCCTCGCCGGGCACGGCCTCCGACCGCCCGATCAGGAGCCCGACCTGGCGGCGCTCACCGGCGTCCGCTCCGGCAAGCAGACCTATTACAACGCCTACCAGCGTGCTGACGAGCGGCTGCAGCGTGCGGTCGCCGCGATGGACTCGATCTCGCGGGCACTGGTGCGCCCGTTCGAGGGGTCGCGGCCCTTGGCCGAGGAGGTCGTGCGGGTCGCCGCCGACCACCTGTTGGCCGAGTGGACCGTGATCGCGCTCCACGACCGGACCCACCCCGACGCCCGGCCCCGCTTCCTGGCGGTCGACGGCCGCAGCGAGGTGCACGACCGCGTCGAGGAGCTGCCGCCGGGCGCCCGCGCCGCGCTGACCCAGCTCCGGGCCGGCGACCTGCCCGAGGCCGCGGACATCGACGCCGCCGGCTGGGTCCGGGTGCCGATGATGCTGGACGGTACGCCGATCGGGGGCCTGGTCGCGCTGCCCGGGCTGGAGGAGCCGCTCGAGGGGCCGGACCTCTCGGTGCTCCGGATCCTGGCCAACCTGGCCGCGGTCTCGGTGCACACCTCCGACCTCTACCGCAGCGGGCTGGCCCAGCAGCGCCGGGCGCAGCAGCTCTTCGACGAGGTCTCCGAGCAGGCCGGCGTGCTGGCCGGCCGCACCGAGGAGCTGCGTGCCGCCGAGCAGCGGCTCCGGGTCGCCGACCAGCGCGCCCTGCTCGACAACGAACGCCGGCGGATCGCGCTCGAGCTCCACGACAGCGTCGCCCAGACGGTGCTCACCGCCGGGCTGGCCGTCGACGTGCTCCGCGGCGAGGCGGCCGCCTTCCACGGGGGCGATCGGCTCGTCGCGGAGCTCGACCGGGCCCGCGACCTGATGTCGACCGCGACCGAGCAGCTGCGGTCGGTGATCTACGCGCTCCACCACGCCCGCACCGCTGACGACGTCGCGAGCCTGCCCGAACTGCTCGCCGAGATGGCCGCCCAGCACCGCCCGCACCTCGTCGTCGCACTGCGCGTCGAGGGCCGCCCGGTCCCGCTCGGTACGGCGGCGGAGCACGCGCTTGCTCGCACGGCCGGCGAGGCTCTCTTCAACGTCGCCATGCACTCCGGAGCGAGCCGGGCACTGCTGCGGCTGCGCTACCTCGACGACGCCGTCGTACTCCGGATCAGCGACGACGGCGACGGCGACCCGGCCGCGATGCGCCGCACCGTGCGGGTGGCCCGCCGCAGCCCGGCCGACGGCCGCCACCGCGGCCTGGTCGGCATGGTGCTGCGCGCGGAGGGACTCGGCGGGTCGCTCACCATCCGCCGCTCCCGATCCGGCGGCGTCGCCATCGAGTCCCGCATCCCCCTCGGCCCCCACGGCCAGCCGACTCCGTCCCAGGAGAGTGACCCGTCATGACCACCACGCCCGCAGAAGCCACCACGCCCGCAGGGGCCGCCGCGACCGACGTCGCCACGATCGACCTCGTCCTCGTCGACGACCACGCCATCGTGCGCCAGGGCCTGCGCTCGGTGCTCGAGCGCGAGGCCGACCTGCGCGTGGTGGGGGAGGCCGGCACCTCCGCCCAGGCGATGGCCGTGGTCGCCGGCTGCCGTCCCGCGATCGTGCTGCTCGACCTGCGGCTGTCGCCCTCGACGGACAACGAGGGCATCGACCTCTGCGCCAAGCTGCGCGCCGCGCATCCCGACGTCGCCGTACTCGTGCTCACCACCGTCATCGACGACCACCTGGTGCTCGAGGCGATCCACCAGGGCGCTCGCGGCTACGTGGTCAAGGAGGTCGACACCTCCGAGCTGGTGCGCGCGATCCGGGCGGTCAGCCGCGGCGAGAGCGCCTTCGACTCGCGCAGCGCGGCAGCGATGGTGCGCGGCATCAACGCCGAGAGCTCCGCGGAGAACCGGCACCTCACTGAGCGCGAGCACGACGTGCTGAAGCTGCTCGCACGCGGCATGTCCAACCGGGCGATCGGGCGGCAGCTCTTCATCTCCGAGACGACCGCGAAGTTCCACGTGTGCAACATCATGCGCAAGCTGCAGGTGAGCCGGCGGGCCGAGGCGGTCTACGTGGCGAGCAAGGAGGGCTTCATCTGAGGATGAAGTCTATTCACACAACTATTCCGGTAGCGGTACTCTTCTGTTATGGCTGTGAGCGTTCCCGAGGCTGCCGCACGACTCGGACTCTCCGAGCGGCGGTTGCGCGCGCTCATCGCTGCCGGGCAGTTGCACGCCGAGCGCATGGGACGAGCGTGGGCCGTCGACGAGGCCGACCTCGCGCGACACGAGGCTCGCTCCCACGGACGACCTCTGTCGGAGCGGAGTGCGTGGGCACTGATCGACGTCGCATGCGACCGTCGACCGGACAATGTCCTGCCCTCTGAGCAGTCCCGCGCACGCGCTCGCCTGCGGCGACTGCTCTCCGAGGAATCGCCCGAGCAGCTTCTCCGTTCATGGCTGGCCGCCCGTGCGGCTCGTCGTGTCTACCGAGCCTCACCGCGAGATCTCGAGGATCTACGGGCCGACCGTCGGCTACGGGTTTCGGGCGTGAGCCACCCGGACTCAGGCATCTCCGCTGCCGACATCGCCGAGGGCTACATCTCCGAGTCCGATCTCGACATCGTCGCGGACGAGTACCTCCTGGTCGAGGCGTCGGACGGACGGGGGAACGTCATCCTCCATGTCGTCCGAGGACCGGTGCCTGTGATCTGGCCAGTTCTCCTGGCAGCGGACCTGGCGGAGCATCGCAGCCCGCGTGAGGAAGCCCGTGCTGCCGAGATCGTCGAGTCCCTCAGGGACTCCTCATGATCGTCATGCCCGCCATGAGCGCCGCGCAGGAAGCCTCGTGGAACGGCCTGCTCGATCTGCATGCCGCGTTCCCGGACGGCTGGACGCTGGTCGGCGGCCAGATGGTCCACCTCCACTGCGCTGAGCGTGATTTCGAGCCGCGCCGACCGACGCCCGATGTCGACACGATCCTGGACGTCGTCGGCCGGCCGACCATCTTGATGGAGTTCACGACCGTGCTGGTGAAGGAGCTCGGCTTCGAGTCTGCGGGAGTCTCCCCGGACGACGTGCAGCACCGGTTCGTGCGGGGAGCCGCGTCCATCGATGTCCTCGTTCCTGGGGGCGTCGGCGAGCGCGCCGCTTCGCGGAAGGGCATCACGGGCAGTCGGACGATCGAAGCCCCAGGCGGTAAGCAGGCCATCCATCGAAGCCATCCGGTCGAGGTGCGCATCGGCGACCGCGTGGGCACTGTCCGCCGCCCAAGCCTGGCTGGGGCCCTGATCTCGAAGGCGTATGCGCACACGGTGTCCGCCGACACAGGCAAGGGGCGTCACCGTTCGGACTTCGCCACCTTGGCGGCCATGGTCGGCCGGCGGGACTTCCTCGACGAGGACATGTCCAAGAACGAGCGGAGGCGGCTCCGAGCGATGATGACCGCCGTCCTGGCAGACCCCCTCGCGACCGAAGGCTCGCGCGAGGCGCTCGACGGACTGGCCCGCCTGGAGGTTCTCCTGAGCCGATGAGCTGGTCGTCAGGGCGTCGAGGGCTGGTGGGCCCGCACCTCGAGACTGACCGCATGTCCCGTGGTGCCGCAGTCAAGGGCCGACGAGCGGATCCCGGCAGGTCCGTGCCCTGAACGCGGTCGTGGTCCGGGTGGATGGACTCACCGACTGTTCCGTGCCGCCCATCGGCTGCGTGCCCTTCCGAGCGGGCGCGGGCTACACCGTTGAGCGGCGATCCAGCACCAGCCACCCGCCGTGGTGCTCGTGCGTCGCCCACGCCCAGCCACTCGCGGCACCCAGCGTCGCAAGGTCGTCGGCGTCGAAGGTCCGCACGTGGCCGAACGCGGCGGTCGGCTCCTCCTCGAACGGCACCGCGACCACCACCCGCTGCCGGGCGAGCCGCTGCATCTCGCGCAGCACCGCCGCGCCGTGGTCGGGCTCGAGGTGCTCGAGCAGGTGGATCGCCAGCACGGTGTCGTACGACGACGCCGGCCGCGGCACCCGCGCGGCATCACAGATCAGGGTGTCGACGGAGAGCCCGAGCCGGGGCGCGACCCGGGCCAGCAGCCGCACCGTGTTGGCAGTCGCGTCGCTCGCGGTGACCGGCACCCGGCGGGCCAGCCGCAGGCTCAGGAACCCGAAGCAGCTGCCCAGCTCGAGCACGGTGCCCTGCCCGACCAGCCCGTCGGCGTACGCGTAGACCGGGGCATAGGCGGCCAGCGAGCCCTCGACGTGGCCCGGGCGGTTCGGCTCCGTGGAGTCCTCGAGGTCCGCGAGCCGGTCGAGGGTGTTGCGGTAGAACAGCTCCCAGGCAGCGGCGGGCTCGGCCGCCGAGCTCACCACCACGCCGGTCATCACCCGCTCGAAGAGGTCGCTGCCGCCGAGCCAGCCGGGGGCGAACAGCTCCTCGGCGACCAGCCCGGCGAGGTCGTTGTCGATCCGTTCGGGCGCGAGCTCGTGCACCAGGTGCACCCGGTGGTGGTCGGTCCAGGTCGCGAACGACGGCGTCCGGGTGGCGTGCGGGGGCACCGGCCCGCCGCGGCGCACGTCGATCACGTCGTCGGCGTACCGCCCGGGCCCGCCTGGCGCCAGCGGGTCGATGGCGCGCGGGAGCTCGAGGCTGCGCGGGGGCGTGATCGTCATCGCCCCGCCGCGCTCAGCTGGTCGGTCACCCGGTCGAGGCCGGAGAGGTCACGCACGACGTGCACACGGTCGCAGTGGGTGGCGTACGCCGGCAGGTCGCAGCTGCCCAGGCCCCACGACCACCGCGGCTCCGGCGTGATCCAGACGGTCTCGCGCGCCCGTCGGGCGACCTCCTCGAACGCCGACAGCGCCGGGTCGTTGCCGTTGCCGCGGCCGTCGCCCAGCACGATCACGGTGGTACGGCGGTTGATGCCGCCGCCGTGCTCCTCGAGGAACTGCCGGAACGCCGTCCCGTAGTCGGAGTCGGCGTCGACGTCGAGCACACCGCCGGCGGGCAGCCCGGAGAGCGTCAGCGAGAGCGCCTCCTCCATCGGGTGCTCGGAGAAGAGGTCGGTCACCTCCGTCAGGTCGGAGATGAACGCGAAGGTCCGCACGTGGGAGACCATGCCCT
>Ga0299913_10005554_pt1 | contig 10791 bp, 9 predicted proteins | sample RVTome_9_FD_201360 | JGI IMG/M metagenome (GOLD analysis project Ga0299913, IMG submission 201360) | Soil microbial communities from uranium-contaminated site in the Upper Colorado River Basin, Wyoming, United States - RVT155D38 (version 2) ... | reverse complement strand
GCACGGCAGGCCCCAGGTGAGCTCGTCGTTGTACGGGTCCTCGAAGATCGAGCCCGCGCAGTACACGAGGTCGGTGCCCTTGTACTTGCCGGCCGCCGGATAGCCGAAGGCGTAGGATGCCTGGCCCGACGACGTGAACCCCGGAACCACGACTGGGTAAGACCCGACGGTCGCGTCGAGCTGGGCGTTGGATTTGCCCCCGGAGCCGACGACCGCGAAGGCGAAGTCGTGCAGGGTGGCCTGCGTGTTGAATCCGCCCGCCGTGGCGTAGCCCTCGTGCACCACGAGCGCCTGGGCGGTCCAGCAGCCGTACTCCGTGCTGCCACAGGTGAAGGTCGGTGACTGGTCGAAGTCCGGGATGAACAGCCAGTTCGTCGCGAACTCCTCGTTGGCCTCGTCGTAGGCGCAATGCGCCGCGGTGAGCACAAGCGACACCGTGCTGCGCGTGTCAGTCGCCACGGTTCCTGAGCAGACGTAGGCACCGCCGCTCATCTCGAAGTACACCTTGCCGGTGCGCTCCTTGATCACGCCGCCGGCATTCCAGGAGGCGCCGTTGGTGAAGCCGGTGCCGCCCCCGCCTCCGCCCCCGCCTCCGCCGCCACCGGGCCCTCCGGGGGGCTTGGCGGCTGGGGCGAAGCCACGGCCGGGCGTGTAGACGAAGTCGCGAGGGACCGCCGAGGCCATCCTGGCCGGGGTCCAGTGCGCGATGGTCTGCTCGTGGCGAGATCCCTGCGGCCCGCGCGCCTGGACGGGCGCGACGACGATGACCAGCAGCATGGCCGAGGCGAGCAGGGCGGGCAGGCGGTGTCGCATGCGCTTCTCCCTCAATGTGCCCGGGCAGTGGGCGTCCCGGGTCGTCGCGGGAGTATGCCGTTCCGCAAGGCCACGATGAAAGGCCGATGTGCTCGGCCGCACCACCGAACCGAGCCAGCCGCAGGCGAGTACCTTCAGCGTGGAACGCATCGAGGACGACGATGGTGTCTGACACCGAGGACGGCGCGCGGGTCGCGGACGTCCGCATCGGCGACGAGTCCGCGTGGCTGGTGGAGCCCACCGGTGGTGCCCGCGGCGCCGCGGTCATCTTCCTCCACTGGTTCGATACCGAGGCGCCCGACGGCAACCGCGACCAGTTCCGGGACGAGGCCGTGGGGCTCGCGCGCGACCATGGCGTCGTGTCGATCCTGCCCCAGGGCCGGTTCCCGTGGTCCGACGCACCGACCGATGCCGAAGCCGACCTGCGACGCATCCGGAACGAGGTCGCGGCGCATCGACGCGCCGTTGACCTGCTGGCCGGCCGTTCCGACGTCGAGCCGGGTCGGATCGGCCTCGTGGGCCACGACTTCGGCGCCATGCACGGCGTCAACCTCGCCGCGGAGGACGACCGGATCGCGGCGGCCGTCCTCATCGCCGCCACCCCGCGATGGGGCGACTGGTTCCTGCCGTTCTGGCCGATCGCCGGCGACCGCTGGGACTACCTGCGCGCCCTGGCCCCGGTCGACCCGATCACCCGCATCGCGGAGCTGGCGCCGCGGCCGGTGTGCCTCCAGTTCGCGAAGGGTGACTTCTTCATCGCGGATATGACGGGGCTCGAGCTCCACCGTGCGGCTGGTGAGCCGAAGGAGCTGCACGCCTACGAGGCCGATCACGCCGTGCGGCCCCCGCTGGCCCGCGCCGATCGCCTCGCCTTCCTGCAGCGGATCCTGAGCCTCTAGGCTGTCCGCATGCCGGACGCGCCGATCCTCCTCACCGGGCTCGTGAGCCTCGGCGACCTCGCCGGTCCGTCTTCGGTGCTCATCGGCGACGGTCGGATCCTCGCCCTCGACGCCGATGCACAGGCCGCGGCCGGCTCGGCGGCCGTGGTGCGCGCCGATGGCCTGACGGCCGTGCCCGGCTTCATCGAGCTGCAGCTCAACGGGATCGACGGGCACGACTTCACGAGCGACCCGGCCTCGGTCTGGGAGGTCGGCGCCGGACCTGCGCGCCACGGCGTCACCGCGTTCCTGCCGACGATCGTCACGTCGCCGCGAGGCACGGTGGAGTCCGCGCTCGAATCGTGGCGCCAGGGGTCGGTGTCGGACGGCCAGCCCGTCCCGCTCGGCCTGCACGTCGAGGGGCCGTACCTGGCTGCGGCCCGCGCGGGTGCCCACGATCGCTCACTCCTCCGGCCACCGGAGCCCGGCGAGATCGCCGGCTGGCTCGCCCGTGGAGGGCTCCGGGTCGTGACGCTCGCGCCGGAGGTGCCTGGGGCGCTCGAGGCCATCGCACAGCTGACAGCGGCGGGCGTCGTGGTCTCCATCGGACACACCGACGCCGATGCCGCGACCACACGACAGGCGATCGACGCCGGTGCCCGCTACGCGACCCACCTCTTCAACGCGATGTCGCCGCTGGCGCACCGCGCGCCCGGCGCGCCAGGCGTCCTGCTGGCCGATGAGCGGGTCACGCTCGGCCTGATCCTGGACGGCCACCATCTCGACCCGACCGTCACCGTGCTCGTCGCCCGCCTGGCGGCCGGTCGCCTGTCGCTGGTGAGCGACGCGATCGCCGCGCTCGGCCTGCCGGACGGCGCGCATCGGCTGGGTGCGATGGAGGTGGTCGTGCGCGAAGGGGCGGCGCGGCTTGCGGACGGTACGCTGGCCGGCAGTGTCGCGGGGCTGGATGCCTGCGTCCGAGAGCTGGCCCGCGTGACGCGCTCCGCCGCGGCCGCGGTCGAGGCCGTGACCGCCACCCCGGCCCGCCTGCTCGGCGCCGCTGATCGCGGCCATCTGCGGCCTGGTGCTCGCGCGGACCTCGTGCTGCTCGACGCCGACCTCGTCGTGCGTCGCACGATCGTCGGCGGTCGAACCGCGTTCGAGGCCTGAGGGGTGCAACGGCCGGCCTTCGCCATCGTTGCGCTGGTGCTTGCCGGCTGCGCGGAGTCGCCGGTCAGTCTGGCGCCGTCCGCATCGGCGTCGTCTTCGGCCAGCCCTGTTGAGTCACTTCCCGCTTCGGTGGCGCCGCCGGCATCCGTCTCACCGCTCCCATCGGCGAGCGAAGAGGCGGATCCGGTCTACGAGCTGGCGACGTATCCGGTCGTGGCCGGCAGCCGCCCGCACGATGTGGCGCCCGCGGCCGATGGCGGTGTCTGGTACACCGGCCAGGGGAATGGGACGCTCGGCTGGCTGGATCCCGAGACCGGCGACGTCCGCGAGGTGGCGCTCGGGCCGGGTTCCGCTCCGCACGGCGTCATCGTCGGGCCGGACGATGCGGCATGGGTCACCGACGGGGGACTCAATGCCATCGTCCGGGTCGATGCGGAGACCCTCGAGATCACCACGTTTCCGCTCGACGTGCCGGACGCGAACCTGAACACCGCCGCCTTCGATGGCGACGGGATCCTGTGGTTCACCGGCCAGAACGGGTGGTGCGGGCGGCTCGATCCTTCGACCGGCCAGATCCGGACCTTCCCGGCGCCCCGCGGAGCCGGACCGTACGGGATCGCCGCGATGCCCGATGGCGCTGTTGTGTACAGCTCGCTGGCCGGCAGCTACCTGGGGTTCGTCGACAGGGCAAGCGGGGACGTCGAGGTCGTCGATACGCCGACCCCCGGCGGCGGTGCCCGCCGCGTATGGTCGGATTCATCCGGCCGGCTGTGGGTGACCGAGTGGTTCGCGGGGAACCTTGCCGCCTACGACCCGGCCGACGGCAGTTGGGAGGAGTGGCGGCTTCCCGGCGAGAACCCGCAGCCCTACGCGGTATACGTCGACGAGGCCGATGCGGTGTGGGTCACCGACTTTGGCGGCAACGCCCTCCACCGCTTCCAGCCGACAACCGAGAGCTGGACGACGTTCGATCACGACTCATCGCCGGCGAACGTGCGGCAGCTGCTCGGCCGTCCCGGCGAGGTGTGGGGCGCGGAATCCGCCGCAGATCGCCTGGTGGTCGTTCGCCGCGTGGACCGCTGATCATCGGCGGCGGTGGAGCCCGACGAACAGGCTGACCGGCTCGCCGCCCGGATCGTCGTCGGTGTGGGCGCGCATCACGGCGACCTCGATCCGCCGTTGGAGCCGGCGAAGGGCATCGGGCCGCAGGCGGACGCCGAGCCGGACGTTCTGGAGCACAGCCCCCGGGCCTGCCTCGAGCATCTCGGCGCGGAACGCGTCGATGGGCGCGACATGGCCGCTGCCGCTCGGGTCGAACTCGAGTGTCCACGACTTGCGCGTTGCCCGGTAGGGGATCTCTCGAGCTCCTCGCCGGCCGCGCCGCTCCTCCTCGGCCGCCAGGAACCCGTTCTTCACCAGCGTGCGCACGTGGTACAGGACGGTGGCCGGCTGCTCGCGAAGGCGATCGGCCAGCTCCCGGTTGGTGAGCGCGACATCCAGGCACAGTCGCAGGATCCGCAGCCGGAGCGGATGCGCCAGGGCGCGCGCCTCGGCCCGGGTGGCAGGTCGGCGGTCGGGCTTGCCGGTCTTCACGTGGCCATTGAACCATACTGGTTGACAGTTATCAATCACTTCGGGCAGACTCCGCGGCATGCTAGGCCTTCCCGCGAACTACTGGCGCCTGTGGAGCTCGTCGGCCGCCTCGAACCTGGCCGATGGGCTCTTCTTCATCGCGCTGCCGCTGCTCGCCGTCCGCCTCACCGACTCGCCGATCCTGATCGCCGGACTGGCGATCGCGGGACGCCTTCCGTGGCTGGTCTTCGTCCTGGTCGCCGGTGCGCTGGCCGACCGCCTGGATCGCCGGACCACGATGCGCAACGTCGAGTTCTTCCGGGTTGCGGTCGTGGGTGTGCTCGCCGCGCTGGCGGTGATGGAGGCGCTGTCCCTGCCGGTCCTGTACGTCGCGGCGTTCGTGCTCGGCGTGGGGGAGACGCTCTTCGACACGGCCGCGCAGTCGATCCTGCCGTCCGTCGTCGACAAGGAGCGGCTGGCCACGGCCAATGGCCGGCTCTACGCGGTCGAGCTGGTCATGAACCAGTTCGTCGGCCCGCCGCTCGGTGGGGTGCTCATCGGCGTGTCGGTGCCGCTGGTGCTCGGCAGCAGCATCGTCGGCTACGCGCTCGCCGCCCTTGGGCTGACGCTGGTGGTCGGCTCCTTCCGTCCGCAGCGCAGCGGCCCGCCAACCCGGCTGACCAGCGACATCGCCGAGGGACTGCGCTACCTGTGGCGGAACCGGGTGCTGCGCACGATGGCCTTTATGGTCGGCGGCATGAACCTGGCGTCCACCGCGACCTTCGCGGTGCTGGTCCTGTACGCGGTCTCGCCCGGGCCGATGCGTCTCTCCGAGCCGGCCTTCGGCGTTCTGCTCACGACGTTCGCGATCGGCAGCTTGCTCGGCTCGTTCCTGGCCGCCCCGCTCCAGCGACGCTTCGGCCGCGTGCGGATGCTCTTCCTCAGCGTCGTCATCATCGGCGCCGGTCTCGCGGTGCCCGCGTTCACCACCAGCGCGGTCGTCATCGGCGCCTCGTTTGCGATCTCGGGCGTGTTCATCGTCGTCTGGAACGTGATCACCGTCACGCTGCGTCAGCGGATCGTTCCGGACGGGCTGCTGGGCCGCGTCAATGCCGGCTACCGGCTCTTCGCATGGGGCACGCAGCCCATCGGTGCCCTCCTCGGTGGGGTGGTGGGGGAGCTGCTCGGACTGCCGGCGGTGTTCCTGCTGGGTGGCGCCCTGGGCCTGACGATGCTGCTCGCGCGACTGGTCATCGACGAGTCCGCCATCGCGGCGGCGGAGGCCGAGGGTCACCTGGCGGCCGCCTGAGGGAGACGAGCCGAGGGGCCGCCTGCTGGAGGCGACCCCTCGGCGCTCACCGACTCCTGCGTTCGGTCACTTGGGAGGCGGAGGGACCAGGCAGTCCACCGGGTCGGAGGTGTTGCCCGACCCGTCCACGGCAACGAGCTGCGCATCGCCGGTTCCCTTGAGCATCCAGTCCACCGCGCCGGGGCCGGGTGACTGGCTCGGGGTGGCGCCCGGTGCCTGCACGTACTTGATGTTCGTGCCGCTCGGGAACGGACCGAAGATCGTGCCGCTGCCGGTGTCGAGCACGAAGAGCTCGAGGTCGGCATCGACCGCATCGGTCGCCGTCAGCAGGAAGAAGCCGTCCTCGTTCTGGCCGGTCGAGCGCTGGCCCGCGCGCGGGATGTGCCCGGCCGGGTTCCAGCCCTCATCGCAGCTCGCGACCGGGGCCGTGGTGTCGACCCAGTGCTTGGTCACCGCACGCGACTGCGTGACGCCACCGACGGTGGCGCTGGCGGTGATCGTGTCGGTGCCGATGCTGGCCGGAGCGATCGGAACGGAGTAGGTGAACGTCACCTGCCCCGCCGCATCGGTCGTGCAGTCGGCCGGGACGCAGACGCCCGCGGCGCCGGCGTTCTGGCCGGTGACCGCGAAGTCGACGAGGATGCCCGCCACCTGGCTCGGGTCGCCCGAGATGGTGGCCGTCACAGTGTGACTGTTGTCGCTCCCCAGCTCGTTCGTTTCCTCGAGCGGTGTGAGCGCGAGGTCGATGACGCCGAGCGTCGTGTCGGCGGTGACCACCGTGCCGTCCTCGGCCGTGGCGGTCGCCTCGATCGTGTTGATGCCGACCACCAGCGACGAGGTGATGTCCACGCCGAGGAGGGACATCGACAGCGGCTCAGAGCCGGTGGCGAGGGCCACGCTCGTGCCGTTGACGAAGAGCTCGAGGCTCGCGATGTTCGTCAGTGCGGCGGGAAGCACGGTGTCGAGCGTGCTGGGATCCGCCACCGCGGTGCACGTCCCGCCCGTCGAATCGGCGATGACGCGCAGGGGGCGGCCGGCATCGCAGGCGGTCGCGGCGACCGGTCCGATGCCGTACGTGTTCACCACCGTGCCCGCGTCGATCGCATCCTGCAGTGGCGATCCGGCGCCGGTGGTGAAGGAGGTCGGGTCGCCGTCCGACACGAAGAACACGGTGTTGACGTCGGCCGGCGCCGTGGCGATGGCCGCGTTCGTGTTGGACAGCGCCGCGTTGTAGTTGGTCGCGAGCGCGAAGCCGGGCGTCAGATCGGCGGTGAACAGGCCGATGCCGGCGGTCGCGCTGCCCTGGAACTCGGTCTGCAGCGACCGGATCACCTGTTCGACGTCCCCACCACCGAGGCTGTCGGCGTCGACGTCGGGTGGGGTCGTGAACGTCTGCGCCCCCACCGCCGGCGACATGTCGGCGGTCTTGGCGCCCTCGGCAAAGCCGACGAGTCCGATGTTGAGGTTCGACGCGCTTCCGAGGCTGTCGTTCAGCGCGATGAGGCCGACGCAGGCGGCGTCGAGGGCGGTGCCGACCAGGCCGTCGCCGTCACAGTCGCCCACGGCCGGCTGGAAGGGGTTGAAGTCCGGGTTCTCCATGCTGCCGGAGATGTCCACGGTGTAGACGATGTTGGCGGTGTCGCCCTCGCCGAGGGTCGCCACCGCATCGGCGTTGACGGTGGTGCCGAGCCAGACCGGATCGTTCGTGGCGTCGAGGGTGATCTGGACCGACAGCTCCTGGTCGGTGGTCGTGGTGCCGCTCGCGGGATTGGCCGCGAGGGCAAGACCGCTCGCCATGGCCAGGAGGAGCATGGCGGCGAGGAAGGCGACGGCCGGGTGGCGCCGCAGTGCCGGGAGGGTGCTCGGTGTGCCCACAGGTGCATCTCCGTACGTGGCGTGGCGCACGGGAGGTGAGTCATCTGGCAGCCCTGGGTTCCTCCCCTGCTCTGCAGGGTATAGAGCGGCGGATGCCGCCCCACAATCGCTCGGTCGTACCGATGGGCGGTGACCTTCGGAGGTGCGGCCGGACACCGGACCCCGCGGGCACGCGTCGCGGAGCGGAATCGAACAAGCGTTCACACGAGGGCTTGCACGACCCCGGTATGCTTGCCCCGCCGTCGGTGCCCTTCGGCAGGCAGGGGGGTGAGGACCTGCCCGGAGGTGGCCTGCGATGGAGCTCGCGACGGGACGAGATCTGCTCGGAATCCTGCTGCTGGTGACGGCCCTGCTGGCCGTGATGTGGGTGCTCGCGCGCACCCGCCGCTCGCCGCGCTGATCGTTCGACGGCGGCACGTCGGTTGACACCTGCGCGGTGGGCGGTGACGATCGCCGGACCGTGCGCACGCTGCCGACCGTCCTCGCTCGACGCCCCTCCTCGATTCGTGGCGCCGGTCGGGTCGGGCTGCTGATCGGCACCGCGCTTGTCCTCGCGCTCCAGGGGCCGAGCGCCGCGCTCGGCGACCATGGCGGGCGCGACCTCGGGTCCTTCGCGGCCTGTGACCGGCCGGTTAACCCGCCGCGCTGCACGTCGGTCGGGAACAACGTCCGCCACTACGTTGCCTTCGACGCGTCGTTGACGGCCGAGCTCGCGGACGCGATGCGCTTCGCGATGGAGCGGGTCTACGAGCCCACGCGGCTCGTGATGATCGAGCAGGCCGCCGTCAGCCCGCTGACCGACGTCATCGCCTTCTCCGCCGACTACGGCGAGAATGGTGCCGCCGGCTGGGTGTACTGCCCGTCCGACGAGCCGCACGGCGTGAACGCCCAGGGTCATCGGTGGTGCCAGGGCCAGGAGCTCCACCTCAACCTGAATCCCCGGTACGGCCTCTTCTTCGGTGACGACGCCAGCCGCCGCCACGTCGCCTGCCATGAGCTGGGCCACACGCTCGGCCTCCGGCACTGGGGCAACCCGCCGGAGACCGATGGTCCGGTCGGTGCCACCTGCATGAACGCGAACACGCCGAACGGGCCGACGGGCCTCCACCCGACGGACCTCGATCACATCAACGCCTACCCCGCCTACGTCCGGCGTCCGCAGCGTGGGGTGCGGATCGTTCGGGCGCCGACGACCGATGCGGTCGCCAGCGCCCCCGCGGGGGCGCTGGCCGGCGCCTCCCAGGTCGAGAACCCACGGACCCTTGCGGAGCTCGTGTCGACCGCCGACGCCGTCGTCCGGGGCCGGATCGTGGCCGTGGAGGCGGGAAGGGTCTTCGGCTCGTCGAGCTATGCGCTCCACTACGCGGCCGTCACCGTCCGCGTGGACGAGGTGCTGGCGGGCGCCGTCGGGGCCGGCCCCGCGACGACCCTCACCCTGGAGATCCCGCTGTTCGATGGCGCCGACTCGCTCCCACAGCTCCGCGCCCAGATGCTCGGCAGCGACCGGATCCTCTTCCTCCGCAACAAGGGCACCTCCGCGCGCGAGGCCGGACGCTCGAGCGAGGAGCAGCGGGCGGAATCGGCCTACTTCCGTCTCGTGACCTTCGGATCGGAGGTCATCGACCTAGGCGGCGTGGCCAGCGTCCCGCCGGACGATGGCCGCGCGCTCGCCGGGCTCGCCGGACGCATCTTCGGCCACGTGAGCGCCGACGTCCGCGCCGCGGCGCCCTGACCGGCGGCCGATGGCAGAAACCGCGTCACGCCTCCGTCGCCTCGGCCGGCGCGCGCGCGGACGAAGTCTCTCGCTCCTGGCGAGGGCCACCTCGCGCGGGCTCGGAGCTCTCCCGGGCGGGCCGCGGCTCGAACGGTTCCTGCTGGAGCGCACGTGGAACGCCCGTTCGGCCGCGATGCTCGACCGCTACCTCGTGTCCGGCTACCAGAACCCGCGGATCAACCTGCAGAGCATCCTTCTTCGTCACTTCCTCATCGAGCGCGCCATCGGTGCCGGCTTCGAGGAGGAGAAGGCCGCGGAGATCCGCCTGGCCGTCGACCTCAACGAGGCCCTTCGGCTGCGGGCCGCCGAGCTCGGCGTGAAGATGGGGTCCTACCTCAACCCGGCCAGGCAGGCGGCCGTGCGGCAGGTGGACGAGGCGATCGCCGATCGAGAGCTCGAGTCCGTCGACCGATGGCGTTCGGTGCTGCCGCCGCCCGGAGACGCTCGGCTCGAGGTGCTCGAGCTCGCGTGCGGATCGGCCAATGACTACCGGGCGTTCGTGGAGTGCGGCCTCGCGGCCCACCTGGAGTACCGAGGGATCGATCTCACCGAGAAGAACGTCGAGAACGCGCGCCGCCGGTTCCCGGGCGTGGCTTTCGAGGTCGGCGACGTCCGGGATGTGCGCCATGCCGACGGTGCGGTCGAGTACGTCATCGCCTCCGACGTGTTCGAGCACCTCTCGCTCGAGGGCATGGAGCAGGCCCTCGACGAGGCGATGCGGCTCGCCCGTCGCGGCCTCGCGCTGACGTTCTTCAACATGAGCGAGTCAGCCGATCACGAGGATCGGCCGACGAAGCTCTACCACTGGAACCGCCTGAGCCGCCCGCGCATCGAGGCCCGACTGCGCGAGCGCTTCGACTCGGTACGCGTCGTCCCCATCGCCAGGTGGCTGCGCGATGAGCACGGGTACGCACGCTCGTACAACCCGCACGCCTATTCCGTCTTCGCGGAGTCGACCGGGCCGCCCGACGGCTAGACCTGCTCCATCCTCACGATCGGTCCTTCCAGCTTCACCCCGGTTGCATGCACCGGGCAGTAGCCGTTCGGGACCTTGGCAAGGTACTGCTGGTGGTATTCCTCGGCGAAGTAGAAGGTGTCGGCCGGGCGGATCTCCGTCGCGATCTGCCCGTATCCGGCCTTCGTCAGCTCGCGCTGGTACATCTCGCGTGACGCCTCGGCGGCGGCGCGCTGCGCATCGGTGTGCGTGAAGATGGCCGAGCGGTACTGCGTGCCGACGTCGTTGCCCTGCCGCATGCCCTGGGTCGGGTCATGGGCCTCCCAGAACAGCTTGAGCAGCTGGTCGTAGCCGATGCGCGCGGGGTCGAACACGACGCGCACCGTCTCGGCGTGGCCGGTCCTGCCGCCGCAGACCTCCTCGTAGGTCGGGTTGGGGGTGAAGC
>Ga0299913_10005553_pt1 | contig 10793 bp, 11 predicted proteins | sample RVTome_9_FD_201360 | JGI IMG/M metagenome (GOLD analysis project Ga0299913, IMG submission 201360) | Soil microbial communities from uranium-contaminated site in the Upper Colorado River Basin, Wyoming, United States - RVT155D38 (version 2) ... | reverse complement strand
CGTTGGCGGCGTCCTCCCGCAAGCCAACTCCTGATGCATCTGGTCCTCCGCCCCATCCCCTGTCCCGGTTGGGGCTCTGCCTCACGGCTCGCCTTTTCCCAAGGTGCGTGCCGATTGGCTTCGAGGGAGCCGGAAGGCATGCCGGCTCCGGGCACAGCAGCCGCGATCTACGTCGACCTCACCCGATCGCGGTCAATCCTCCATTGCGCAGATTCGTCCCTCCGTCCTAGTGATCGACTGTTGGCTCGAGGAGGTATGGAGACGCGGGCGTGTAGTCGTACGGGTAGTCAAGGAACAGCGATGCGCTGCCGCCGTTGAACTTGGCCGTCCAGGCCAGCACCTGGCCGACGGTGTTGAAGTTGTTCCGACCCGTGATCTTCACGTCGTCGTACGGTGCGTAGAGGACGGCCTTGAACAGCACGCCGGGAGCGTCTGCGTTCCCGTTGCCGCCCATGTAGAACCGCCGCTGAATATCCGGATTGGACCAATCGGGCGTGAGGTAGAACGAGACTCCGCGGCCGTACTGCATGGTGGTGACCGTCTGCCCGCCGCACGCGCTCACGTTCGTGTTCATGTAGCAGGCACGGGGCACGCAGTCGTTTCCGCCGGCCAGGCAGACCGGCCACGAGCTCACGCCGTCGCGTGGGTTGGTGGTATCCGCGTTGTCGACGCGCCAGGCGGCGCTGATCGCGTCGGCGGGCAGCGCGCTCAACGGCGCGGATGGATTCGACGTCGTCGTGCCGGTGTTGATGACCATCGCGCCGTTTCGGTCGATGTCGATGCCGTTGTCCGGGAAACCCGTGTTGCCCGCACGTGGGTCGAACAGCATCGTGACCGCGTCACCGATAAGCAGCGCGCCGTTCCCGAGCACGATTCGCGGCGCGCTGGCGCCGTTGCCCGTGCCCCCGAACCGATAGACGCCAGGCTGCTGGTACTGGAGCAAGCCCGTCGAAGGGGCAGGATCCATGACGGCACAGCCGCCGGCGGGGATCGTGATCGACTTCCAGTAGCCGGGCTTGATGGTCGGCGGAAGCGGCTGGCTGAGGCTCGAGAGCTCGGCCTCCGCCCACGACACCCCGGCGCCGCGAGCGGCGACCGCGGTCGGCACCTCGAACTCGAGGTACAGGTTGTTATACCAGGTGCTCCCGCTCATCGAGCCGAGTGGAACCTGGTACTGGTAGACCGTCACGTTGTGATCGAGGTTGTGCGTTTGCTGGTCTCCTCGAAGCTCGTACGCGCTGCCGACCTTCTGGACAAGCCGGACCTCGAGCGGAACCGTCGCGCCGCCGGCAGCGCTGAGGACCTGATTGGCGGTTCGGAACGTCACGTACCGCACGGTCATGTCCGTGCCGCCAGGGGTCCCCTGGGGCGGGCTGAGCGCGACGCGGTAGAGGACGGCGCGGTTGTCTTCGCTGGCGACCCAGTCCGTGGGCGAGCCCGCGAGCACGGCATTCCCGGGGTTTGAGCCTGGAAGGCTGCCGGCCGGATCGGGACCCGGGCTGTCGTCGATGTTGCGGTAGATGTCGCTCGTCAGGGAGAAGCCATCCCAGCGGCCTCCCTGGTTATCGTCATCGGCGTTCGGCCGCAGATAGCGCGAAGCAGGGACGAACGCGCCCGCGCCGCAGGTGGGCGGGACGGAGGCGATGTTCGGCGTGCCGCACGGCGTGGTGCCGTCGTTACAGGTCCAGTCGCCCGGGCTGGCCGCAGGCACGCCGCCGTACTGGGACTGGAACGGGATGCACGGGCTCGTCGCCGACGCACCGGCGCAATCGCTGCCCGAAGCACTGTCGGACGGCGACTCGTATCGCGGGACGGGAAGCGGCGCGATGTAGAACGCGTTCTTTCCGTTGCCCCCGCCGTCGGAGATGCCGCCGCGCGATGGCGGACCATTCGGGCATCGCCAGGTGGAGTTGTGGCACGTGCGATTCACGACGAAGACGTTGCCGTCCTGCATGACCACGCCGCCACCCACGTTCGAGGTGACCGTCAGGCTCTCGTTGCTCCCGACGTCGCCCTTGACGAGCGTGACGCCGCCCTGCCCGTCGATGGTCAGGCCGGCCGAGTTCTCGCACACCCCGCTCTGGGGCGAGATGTGATTGCGACAGAAGATCTGGAGGGCGAAGTCAGTCGGCAGCGCCCCGGCCGTGGCCCAGCCTGATCGGACCTGCGGCTGGATCCCAAGCGCACCCCCCAGGAATGATGTGACGGCGCGATCGATCCGAACGAAGACAACCCCGTTGTTCAGGTCATAGAGGCCCGGATACGCCGCGTAGGTCGGCGGTGGTGTGGAAACCCAGAAGCGGTCCTTCATGGCCGTCGTGACCCCGGTCACGCCGGGGGCAAGCGTGTTGTCGACGGCGAGCGTGTCGATCTGACCGGGAAGCAAGCCCAGGTCGAGCTCGTCGTTGAGCGACGTCCACGCCTGGCGCCGGGCGTCGTAGCACTTGGTGCCCGTGCAGGTGGTCGCCGTTGTTCGGTCCTGGAACTGGGACGCACCCGCGAGCGCAGCGTGGTCCGCGGTGTTCTGCAGGTTCCGGTCCGTCAGGAGCCATGTTGCGTAGTCGATGCCCACGGCGGACACGCCGAGCAGGACCAGCAGGAACAAGACGAACAGGACGAGAACCTGGCCGGCCGAAGCGACTCGAGCGGTCATGTGATCCGTGCTCCTCATGGACATGCGGGCGGGGCGCCCGGGGGATCACTGGACGGCTGGAGCGCCGGATTCTCGATTCGCATCTGCTCCGTGGCAGTGAGCGTCAGAACGCCGTCGACGACGCCGTCGGCGCGATCGAGGAAGGCCGCCACGAGCGGCACATACAGCGGGTGGTCATAGGATGCGGTGACCGACGCCACGAGCGAGTAGTCGCCCGCCTCTGGATTGGCGATCCACTCGTAGGTGACCGTCGGCGTCAGGCTGTTCCGGACGTATCCGGGGATCGTCCGGTCCCCGAGCTGGAAGACCTCCTCCTCGATCGTCGCGCAGATCGAGCCCCAGACGGTTGCATCGAAGCTCTGCTCGTTGATCCGGTACGTCGCCGCCCGCCGGGCGGCCTCTCGCGCGCCGTTGACGAGGCCGTTCTGGGTCCCGAAGACCAGGCCGAGCTGGATGACGCTGAACACCAGCAGGAAGAAGATCGGCGCAACGAGCGCGAACTCGGCGAGCGACTGGCCGCGGTCCCTGCGCTTGCGGCGCCCCACGAGGTGGCGGTTCACGTGCACACCCCCGGATCGGCGAACCCGGCCACGGTTGGATCGATGTTCTCGAGGCGCATCTCGGCCGAAGCTGACAGATCCCACGCGTTGTTTCCGGCGTTGCCGTCCACGAGATCGGTCGCGAACGCGAGCAACCCGAAGAACAGTGGGTGTTCGTAGCTGACCGCCACCCGGACTCGGTAGTTCGTGGTGCCTGCGGCCGGATAGCTGCAGAAGGTCACTGAAGGATTCGGAGGAGTCGTCGACAGCCGGCTCGAATCGAAGCCCTGGACGTTGTCCTCGAGCAGCCCGCCGGTGCACGGCGAGATCGACGGACCACACAGCTGCTGCCTGACCCAGGAGTTATAGGTGGTTCCCCACTGGGGTGCCGTGGTCGGTTCGGTCGCAGCAACTCGCCTGGCGGCTTCGCGGACCGCGTTCGTCAGGCCCATCTGGCTCTCGATGACGAAGGCGAACTGGAAGATCGCGAGCGCGATGAGGACAAGGATCGGGACCACGAGCGCGAGCTCGAGGAGCGCCTGACCGGACTCCCGGTCACGGCGCCGTGCAGCGCGAAGCAGCCTGAATCGTCCCGGCATCTTCTGGGCTCCCCCGTCCCCCTATGCGACCGATGCGACCTCCCGACACCTTCCTGCGTGTCGGTTCCCCTGTTCGGGGTGCGCACAATATGCCGGGTAGTCCTTTCGTTCAACCTTTCGGGCTATGCGGCGACGCAACATTCGGCGCGGCCGGGCAACGACTCGTGCGGTTGGATGCAGTTAGGCGGAGAGAGTGGTGAAAACAGGCCGCGGCGCTGCGGCGCGCGGCGGGTCAGCTGGCGGGCTCCCTGGGTCCTTGCGAGCCCGGCGCCGCGCGTGCGCTAGTCGACGAGGCCGTACTGGAGCGGGGCCGCAAACAGGTTCTTCTGGTACGCGAAGTAGAAGTTGTTGTTGCCCGACACGGTCAGGTCCCAGACGATGAACTGGAGAGTCGTTGCGGCCTCGCCGCCGCCACCCGTGCCGCATGTCGACCCGCCGAAGTCGACCTGGCCACCCGCCGCGTAGACGGTGCCCGAGATGATGATGCAGGCGCCGCCCGCCATGGAGATCGGGGGTTGCCCGCTCGCCTGCGTTGGCGCGGGCAGGCGTGCCTGCCAGATGACCAGGCCGCTGTAGGACTCGAACGGGACCCGGTTCGCGACGATCTCATCGTTGGCCGCGTTGTACGCGCGCATGAGGAGGAGGCCCTGCGAGCCATTGTTGATCTCGTCGGCGTTGCCGCCCGTCGTGACCCAGCTCGCGCCGCTCGGGGCGTTGTAGAGCATGACCCCGCACTTGTTGGCGTTGAGGGGGCATGACGCGAGCCAGTTGTTGATGATCGTGCTCTGTGTGTGGGTCGTGGCGAACTGGTTCTTCGCAACGTTGTCCGGCATCGTCGTCGCGTCCGGGATCGCGATGACCCGTGCCGAGGCCGACTTCAGCTTGAAGCCGCTGCCGTCCAGGTAGTACACGCCGGGGCGCAGGAGGAGCGTCGAGGGCGCGCCCCCGCCGCCGGCCGCGATGCCGTCGGGGTACTTGCCCGGCGGAAGGATGCAGGGATCCTGGTTCTTGCAGATCCCCGAGCCGGTGGTCGCCATGTTGATGGTCGGGAGTGAGGCGCCGGAGCCGTTCGACAGGTACGTGTCCGGCGTGATGAGCCCAGACAGCGGGTCGGGCATCAGCGGTCGGAAGTTCTCAAGCGGCGCGGGCGTGATCTTGCCCGCCGTGTTGAGCGCCATCTCTCCGCCGATTCGCAGCTCCGAGCCGTTGAGCATGTTCATCTGGAACGAGCTGTTGATCGCCTTGAGGGCGCCGTTGTTCGAGTCGGCCACCTGGCACTTGGAATTGACGATCACCTTCTTCTCGAACGTCATGGAGATGCCGCCGTTGATGAGGAAGGACGCACAGCCGTTGCGCTGCGAGTTCCAGCTCAGGTTCGACGGGTTGAGGAGGACGACGGCGTAGTCCTGGTCCACCACCTGACCGTTGACAGCCGTGCTCGTCGTTCCCGCGTTGAGGCCGGCCATCCCGAAGTACGACGGCCCAACGCCGCTGAGCTCCACCTTGACCCCCCCGTTGAGGTAGGTGGCGTCGCAGGTCACGATGACCTTGCTCAGGTCGTAGCCCGGCATGTTCACGCTCACGTCGTTCTTCGCAGCCGTGACAATCGCAGCCCGCGGTGGCCCGCCGCTGCCGGACGCGCTGCAGCCCTCCTGGACGATCAGCAGGTTCGCAGCGGCCAGCGCCGCGGCATCGCCGGCGTTCTGCAGCTGTCGCCGGAGGACGAGCGCCTGGGCGCCCGTGTAGACGAGCGCGCCGAAGGCGAGGAGCGCCACGAGAAAGATCGAGAACAGGACGATGACAACGCCCTCTTCGCCGTTGCGGTGCCGGGGAGCTCGCGACAGCTTCATCGTCAGTTGTTGATCAGGACCGTCGACTCGCCGGAGACGGTCCAGCTCCCGGCGCCGAAGAAGCTGCCGACGATGATCGGCACGTGCGAGGTGACCCGCACGGTCACGATGTTGCCCCGCGCATACCCAATCTCTGGTGATTCATCCACGTCGCCGCTGCAGCCGGCGCCTTGATTGGCAAGTGTTGCCGCCGAGGCGAAGCACACCGTGGCGCTCGGGCTGGAGCCACCGGCGATCACGAAGTTCAACGCGTGCGCCTTGATCTGGTCCTTCGTGGCGAGGTTTTCCTCCCTGATATAGCCCGCGTGGACGGACGCGAACCGCGCGCCCTCGCGCGCGGCGCCCGCGACCACGTCATTGGCCCAGATGACCCGCCCGATATCGATCGTTCCGAAGACCATGAGGAAGAAGAGCGGCGCCACCATCGCGACCTCGACGAGGGCCTGGCCGCGCGAGCCATTGCGGCGTGTCTTCCGCATCTCAGCGGCCCACGAGGATCTTGAAGTTCCGATCGGCCTTGATGACCCAGACGCCATTGTTGGTCAGCAGCGGATACGCGAACAGCGTGCGGAACGGCAGGCATGAGACGACACGAGCGGTCCCCACGGGATTGGACGCCGAGCCGCCGTTCGCGAAGGTCGTGTCGGCGGTGAAAGTGGTCGTCAGCTGCGGCCCGCTGCAGTCCGTGAGCGTCCCCTGCGTCCCGGAAGGGGTGAAGGTGAATCCAGTCGCCTCGCTGACGATGAAGATCGCCTTGTTGTCGGAGTTCGTGCCCTGAACCGTGTAATCGGGCGACGTCGGATCCGTGTTGCTGGTCGCGAGGTACTGCGCGGCATCGCGAGTCGCCGACTCCAGGTTCGTCCAAGCCTGGTACACCCGTGCGGCATCGATGATGACGCCGACCATCGTCAGGAGCAGGGGCAAGACGATGGAGAACTCGACCAGGCTCTGCCCACGATGGCGCGAGCGCTTTCGCGCACGCGGAGCCCGGGCAGCCGGCGTTTTCTCGGTCCACTCCACCATGCCGCTGATTAGGCAGCATCCACGCGGGTTTGGTAATCCTGACCATCGTCAGAACCCGGCGGACCGGTGATCGGCTGCAACGCGGTACCGAACCAACCGAGAGTACTGGGGTGCGGAAAGGTGAATTGTCAGGTTGGCAGGCTCCTGTTCGCAGCCAGCCCGCGCCGCGCACGCTGGGGCAACCTGCCGCGTGACACCGTCCGGATGTGTTTGGTGCGCTTGTCCGCCTGCTTCTCTACCGCTTCCTCGGGGCGCGGATCATGATCGCGCTCGCGATATTCGGCTGGCTCCGGCGTGTGCTTGGCGGCAAGCGCGCTCCCACCGGGAGCCCGCCCGATGTTCGCCGGTCGGGATCGGCCTACCAGCCCTCCCAAGGCGAATCACAGATCGTGCAGCGCGAGCCGCGGTAGCGGCTCCAGCCCCGCTCGGCATCGGTCTCATAGCCATCGCGCCAGCGGTGCGCGCCCACGACATGCAGGGCCGACCAGGCGGCATCGGCAATCCGGGTGGTGATGTCCGTCTGGACGCGCATGACCCGGGCGGTGACCGAAGAGCTCTCGAGGCCGGCGAGGTCCGTGGGGCGCGACCGGTGGGACAGCGGCATCGAAGAGCCTCGAGCGGGTAGCGACCTGCAACGGATCTTGCAAGATCGTGACAGAACGCGAGGCTAGCCGTGTGCCCGTTGCGCTTCTGTCAACCATGGAACAGATGACGTGATCCGAATGTAATCCTCCGGTGCGCATCCTTGGGTCATGGGCACCGTCCGCGCAGGCCCAATGGGGACGGGCGCGCAGGGGTCGCAACTGCTTGCCTCGCTCCCGTCGCGGGACCTCGAAACGCTCAAGCGCGACCTGGAGCGCGTTCGGCTCGATGCCGAGCGCGCGATCATGCACGCTCATGCACCGGTCCGGCGGGTCTACTTCCCGGAATCGGGGCTCGTCGCCCTCTCGGTGACGATGGCCGACGGCCGGACGGCGGGCGTCACCATGGTCGGCTCTGACGGGATCATCGGGCTTGCCGCAGCCTTCGGCGACGTCGGCCCGATGGACGCCACGGTGCTGGTCTCGGGCACGGCCCAATGGATGCCGGCGGATCGATTCAGGACCGCATGCCGGGAGAGCGAGTCGCTCCGACGGATGGTCGGCACGTATTCGGTGGCGATGCTGCGACACCTCGCGCAGACCGTGGCATGCAACCGGCTGCACAGCCTCGACCAGCGCTCGGCGCGCTGGCTGCTCCTGGCGCGCGATCGGATCGGCAGCGACAGCTTCCCATTGACCCAGGAGGCGTTCGCCGACCTGCTCGGCGTGTCGCGGCCCGCCGTCTCCACCGTCGGTGCACGGTTTGCCCGCGAGGGCGCGGCCGAGTTCCGGCGGGGCACGGTCCACATCCTCACGGTCGATCGCCTCGAGAAGGCGAGCTGCGAGTGCCTCATCACCGACCGCGACGCGCTCGAGCCGGCCAGGGCGCCGGCGATCGATCCGATCCACCGGCTGCCACGGACCATCCCCCGGACCGCGATGGGCCTGATCCGCCCGGAGATCCGGCGAGCCCGATAGGCCCTGGAAGGAGACCTGCGATGACCGACGAGAAGCGGCGAGTCGACCTCAGCACGATCGAGCCGGTCGTCCAAGGGGGCGACCCCGAGGACGCCGACTCGCGAGAAACCCGTCAGGACGTCGATCGCGTCGGGACGGTCGCGGCCGCGGCCGCCGGCAGCACGCCCGCCGTGGGCCTGCTCGCTGAGACCGACGACGAGGCGCCACCCGACCCGGACGACCTGGACCGCCTCCGCCGGGGCTGAGCCGCGGGGTCCGATCAGTCGCCGCGGGGCTGCCCCGGGGCGGCGATGAGGTCCGCGTCCTCCGGGTGGCGCTGGAAGTGCGCGACGAAGAACGGGCAGCGCGGCGTGACCGTGCCGCCGGCCGCACGGACGTCGTCGAGGACGCGGCGAACGAGCGCTGACGCGATCCCGCGGCCGCCGTACTCCGGGAGGACCTCGGTATGGATGGCCACGAGCCGGTCGCGAACCCGCCCGTAGTCGACCCAGCCGGCGACCTCATCGCCGATCCGCGCCTCGTACCGGCGCTCGTCCGCGTTGTCGACGATCGCCAGCTCGCCGCCGCTGGCACCCGGAGTCGGCGCATCGCGCCTGCTCATGCCGGGGGCTCCGGCTCCTCGATGTCCGGCAGGAGCGGCTGACCCGTGATCAGGCGCGAGCCGCGGCCGTGCGTGAAGAAGCTCCATGACCAGCGGGTCAGCACGACGAGGCGATTTGCGAACCCGGCCAGGAAGCTGATGTGGATGCCGAGCCAGAGCAGCCAGGCGAGGAACCCGCCGGCCTGCCCGAGCGGGCCCAGCCACGGGATGTTGGTGACACCGGACAGCCGACCGATCACGGCGACGTCGCCGCGGTTGCTGAACCGGAACGGCCGCACCGCACGCCCATCCAGCCGCGCGAGGATCGCCGCGGCCGCGTGCTTGCCGCCCTGGATCCCACCCTGGGCGACGCCGGGCACCGGCCGGTCCGGCTTCCACGGCTGGATCGCGGCATCGCCGATCACGTAGATCTCCGGGTGGCCCCGGACCGTCAGGTCCGACTCCACCTTGACCCGGCCGGCCTTGTCGGTCTCGGCCCCGGTCGCCTTGGCGACGGCGCGCGAGAACGACGATGTCTGGACACCGGCCGCCCACAGGACCGTGCGCGATGGGATTCGCTCGGGCGCACCGCCCGCTGCGGGCTCGACCACGACCTCGTGTTCGCTGATGTCCGTGACGCGCGTCTCCGTGCGGACCGTCACGCCGAGCTGCTCGAGCTGGCGTCGCGCGGATGCCGACCGGCCGGGCGGGTAGCCGGGCAGCACCCGGTCCATCATCTCGACCAGCACGATCCGGGCGTCCGGCGGGTTGATCGACCGGAAGTCGCGCTTGAGGGTGTCGTTCGCGATCTCGCCGAGCGCGCCCGCGAGCTCGACCCCCGTCGGGCCGCCCCCGACGACGAGGAACGTCATCCACTCGCGGCGCCGCTCCGGGACGTGCTCACGCTCCGCGGCCTCGAACGCGATGAGGATCCGCCGGCGGACCTCGAGGGCGTCATCGATCGACTTCAGGCCCTGCGCGAATCTCGCCCACTCGTCGTGCCCGAAGTACGAGTGCCGGGCGCCGGTCGAGACGACGAGCGTGTCGTACGGGATCGGGCCGCCGTCGGACATCTGGACCTCGCGTCGCTCGACGTCGATCCCGGTCGCCTCGCCCAGGATGACGGTCGTGTTCCGGTTGCGGCGGAGGATGCTCCGCAGCGGCTGGGCAATCTCGCCGGGCGCAAGGGCGCCGGTCGCGACCTGGTACAGCAGGGGCTGAAAGACGTGGTGGTTCCGGCGGTCGATCAGCGTGAGGTCGATCCGGTCGTCACGGCCGAGCCGCCGGGCGGCATACAGGCCTCCGAATCCGCCGCCGATGATGGCGACGCGGTGCCGGGGCCCGGTGTGCATGTGCCCATGATGCCGGGGAGTGCGAGAACGGTCGCGTGGACCAGGTCAGGGTCGGCCGGTGGTCGAGCTCAGCCGATGACGACGCCGGCCCCCTTGAAAGCGCGGTCGCGGCTCCAGTCGCCGCCGAGGCCGCGGCCGGGACCGCGGACCTCCTTGAGGATCGCGTCGATCTCGGGGCGCAGGTAGCGACCACCGGGCACCGAGCGCAGCCACTCGAGGAAGTCGGGATCGACCGTCGCGATCTGGCCGAGCGTCCAGCCGTCATACCGGCCGTACGTCAGCTTCGTGCCGGACGGCTGCCCGACGGGCGGGCCGGCGTGATCGGCGGCTGGCTGGCGCGGCGCCTGGTTCTGTGCGGCAGCGTGGATGATGCTCGAGCCGTTCGAGGCGGGCACGTTGCCACGCGACCGGTCGTACTCGGCTCGGCGATCGGCGACGCCGAGCACCTCCCAGGCGGCGTTGATCCGCTTCATCGTCTCGTCATTGCCGGAGAGATCAGGGTGGTACCGGCGCGCGAGGACGCGATAGGCAGCCTGGATCACCTCCGGGTCGGCCGTCGGGTCGACCTGCAGGACGCGGTAGTGGTCGCTCGATTCCGAGACCATGTGCCAACGATGGGACCGACCGCCGCCGGAGGC
>Ga0299913_10005552_pt1 | contig 10793 bp, 5 predicted proteins | sample RVTome_9_FD_201360 | JGI IMG/M metagenome (GOLD analysis project Ga0299913, IMG submission 201360) | Soil microbial communities from uranium-contaminated site in the Upper Colorado River Basin, Wyoming, United States - RVT155D38 (version 2) ... | reverse complement strand
TGCCGGCATTCCGGTCACTGCCCGCGGCATCGCGCACTCCATTACAGTCGTGAGCGGCCATACGGCTGGAGGCGGAGAAAACCTTCCCGTCTTACCCGTCCTTCCCGTCCCCTCGCTTGCTGGCTCGGGGCAGGCTCTTCCCGAGCACACGCTCGTCATCATGATGGGGCGGGCGAACCTTGAGGCCCTGGCCGCAGAGCTGATTGCACAGGGCCGAGATCCCTCTACCCCCGCAGCTTGCATTCAGTCGGCGACTACAACAGAGCAGCGAGTCGCTCGCGCGACGCTCGGCACGATCGCTGAAGCGGCGGACCGCGAGGGATTGGAGTCACCTGTCATCACGATTGTTGGAGCAGTGGCAGCGATGGGCGGGGAAGCGGGCAGCGGGGCAGCGGGGCAGCGGGGCGGTACGGAGGAAGGTGTCACCCTGAGGGCCTAAAGGCCCGAGGGGGCCATAGCCTCTTCCAGTTTACAATTTCAGGGCTCTATCTCGAACACTCCCACCTCACCTGGCTTCAGGTTCACGCCACCAAGCACTCTCCCATCAAACTTCGGCCACGCCGCGCCGCTCCCGTCGAGCTCATAAGAGACCGCGCGGCTGCCAGGGCGTGCCAGCCGAAGCTCCAGCGTTGGGCTCGAGTCGCGATCCCACACAAAGATCAGCTGCCTTCCATCGGGCCGAATGAAGAGGTGGTGGTACAGCTTCCGCGCGGTACCCTCGGTGACGCGGACGCCCAGCTCGCCATCGGCCACCGTGATCGAATCGCTATCGAAGAGGCGGAGCAGCATCCTCACTGTACTGAAAGCGAGCTTGGGGACTCGGTCTTCACGCAGCAGTCCGAGATAGTAGTTCGGCGCGTCACCGATGACCGGCGTGCCCTTCCGCTGATCCTTGATCTCGTAGATGCCGAGATGCTCAACTCGAGGCGCAGCGAGGAAGGTTGCAAAGGCGCGAACCCACCACTCGGCCTGTTGCCGCTCGGTCTTTCCCGGAGTAGTCGCGAATCCGGTCTCATTGATCCAGACCGGCTTGGCACCGCAGTGCTCATCGGCAAGCTCGAGAAAATCCTCGCGGTATCCGGGGCCCAGGTATGTCTCCACCGTTACCGATTCGGGGGTCCAGGTTTCGGGGTAGGCGTGAAACGGCAGCACATCGAACGAGCCTTCGCCGCCACAGGCACCCTTCAGCCAGTCCGGATCGGGCCAGACCATTCCACCGAGTAACACTTCGGCGTCAGGGTCGGCGCGGCGTACCGCCGCCGCGCCCGCCCTGAGGACGGCAGCGTACTCCTCGACCGTTCCATCCCACCAGAGCGGCACATTCTCCTCGTTGTAAATCTCGTATGAACGGATGCTCCGGTGGTTTCGTAGTTCTCCCGCCAGAGCGGTTACGAACCGCCTCCAGTCCTCGATCCGCTTCGGGGGATCGTTCCAGACCTGGTCGTCCTTGCCGCCGCCTGCCGCCCAGGCGGGCGTGTATCCCAGGTAGGGACGGAGCGTAATACCCGAGCTGTCGGCGAGCGCGGCGAACTGCTTCAACCACCTGAAATCGAAGCGGCCCCGCTCGGGCTCGTAATCGTCCCAGCCGATGCTTCCCCGCCAGACAGTGACCCCAAGCTCCTTGAAAAGGGCGAAGTCCTGCGCTACCTCCGCGAGAGCATCGCCCTTGTCGTAATCCTCGAGAATCGCGAAGGAGATCGGCTTGGTAAATGAGCCACGGGCGGCGGTTTCGATCAGGGGAGTCGGTACGGGCGGCGGGTCAGCCCGGCATGCGGGGAGAACGGCGAGGAGGACCGGACCAATCCAGAATTGGCGCCAGATTCGAGCTTGCATGACTAACAAGAATAGCGGCCGATAGGAAAACTGTGCCGTCTGGTGCGAATGGCTTTCCAGCCTGTATACTGGTACTTCCTGTTGGCCAGTTACGGACCATCCAGTGCAGCTATTCATTGGCGGAGCCGGCAGCCTGGCGGCACGCCTGGTCATCCCTCGACGAGGACGACGGTATGCCACAGATCGTGTTCGCTTCGATTCGCACTCTTCTCTGCGCCGTATCCGTCGTCCTCCTCTGCCTTGTCCCCCGAGCAGTAGGCGCTCAGGAGACGGGGACCGTCACGGGAACGGTGACGAGAACGGAGGAGGCCTCACCACTGGCGAGCGTATCCGTGACTGTGCAGGGCACCGGGCTGAGCACGATAACCGGGCCGGATGGCAGGTACACTCTGCGCCGGGTTCCAGCAGGCCCCCAGGTCATAGTGTTTCGCTGGCTCGGTTACCGGCCTACGGAGACGCAGGTCACGGTCGAAGCAGGAAGCACGGCGACGGTGGATGTCGCGCTCGAGCCGGTTGCCGTGGCGCTGACGGAGATCGTAGTACAAGGAGCGTCCCGGGCACCCGAACGCATCGTCGAGGCTCCCGCGGCCATCTCAGTGGTGCCGCAGGAAGTTCTGCAGACCACCTCCATCACCGGTCAGGCGCCCCTCGCGCTCCAGGCGGTGCCCGGCGCCGATGTCGTGCAGAGCGGCGTCAACGACTTCAACGTCAATGCGCGAGGGTTCAACTCCTCGCTTAACCGCCGGGTGCTCGTACTACAGGATGGACGTGACCTCGCGATTGCATTTCTCGGGTCGCAGGAATGGAACAGCTTGACCCTGCCACTCGAGGATGTCAGCCGGCTGGAAATGGTACGCGGTCCGGGCTCCGCGCTGTATGGCGCCAACGCATTCAGTGGCGTGGTCAACATCACGACGCCGCTGGCTCGCGAGGTCGCCGGCACCAAGGTGACGCTTGCGGGTGGCGAGCTGGAGACATTCAAGGGGGACTTCCGGCAGGCAGGAGTCTTCGGTGGTGACCGGTTCGGCTACCGTTTCAACGCGGGCTACAACCGCAGCGATACCTATACCCGCTCACGCACTCTCCGGAACGGCACCTCCCTTCAGGAGGAATACGCCCCGGCGACCGACGAACCGGTGGGACCCGTCGTCGAGGCTCGGCCTCTCGCTGGGCAGACTGCGGACCCGGTGACCGGGGCACCCACCGGTGAGAGAACCGCGCTCCAGAATGCCTACGGCGCCGCCCGCCTCGACTACTACCTGAACAACGGAGCGGTGCTCTCGGCCGATGGCGGCGGTGCCCAGGTCGAGAACGAAGTCCTGGTCACCGGCATCGGCCGGGTCCAGGTGACCAAGGCCATCAAGCCATACGCTCGAGTTGCCCTGGCACATGACCGCTACAATGTCTTCGGGTTCTGGAACAGCCGGACCTCGCTCGATCCCCAGTATTCGCTGGTCTCCGGCCTCCCGCTCGAGGAGCGGTCGGACATCTTCCATCTCGAAGGCCAGCAAAACTGGAATTTCCAGTCCGATCGGGGGCGGGTGGTTTACGGCGCCAGCTACCGGAATACTCGCGTGAACACCTCGGGCACCCTGATGGACCCGAGCAACGATGATCGGAGCGATGATTACTACTCCGCCTACGGCCAGGTCGAGTACCGGCTCATCCCGGAGCTGCGGCTGGTAGCCGCCGGACGGGTGGACGACGGCACGCTGTTCGACACCGAGTTCTCGCCCAAGGGCGCACTGGTGTTCAGCCCCAACGAAGCCCATTCGTTCCGGGTGTCGGTGAATCGCGCCTTCCAGACTCCGAACTACTCGGAGTTCTTCCTTCGCGTCCCGGTGGCGCAGCCGACCGCCGGTCCCGCCACCGTGGAAGCCGGCATCCAGACGTACTACACCCAGGTGCAGGCGAGCCTTCCGCCGGCGGCCCTCGCTGGTCTGAACCTGCACACGGCCCTGCCCTGGAACTTCTCGGCCCAGACGCAGGCCTTGGCCCTGGGCAACGCGGATCTCGACGTCGAGACCGTTCTCGGATGGGAGCTGGGATACAAAGGCAGCGTCTCGGACAAGCTCTACGTGACTGCGGACTTCTACATAAATGACCTGGAGAACTTCGTTACCGATCTATTGCCCGGCGTGAACCCCGCATATCCGACTTTCTCGCTGACCGATGGCGGCTTGAACGTCCCTGCCGATCTCGCCGCCCTGGGTACCCGTATCGATCAATTGGAAGCCGGCGGGCAGATCAGTCCCGCTCAGGCCGCGGCGCTGCGGGCCCCGATTCCAGTGCTTCAGGGTGGATATGCTCAAGTAGCGGCGGGAACCACAATTCAGGGCGCGAACGCGCTCGCGACGCTGCCTGACGGCAGCCGTGCGGTTGTTTTGTCGTACACCAATTTCGGGGAGGTACGGGAGCGCGGCGTAGAGCTCGGGGTGGGATATCAGTTCACGCCGGAGTTCCGGGGCGACGTGTCGGTCACCGGCTTCGATTTCGAGGTCAAGTCTCAGCGCCCCGGCGACCAGCTGCTGCCCAACACGCCGAGCAAGAAGGCCAACTTTGCGGTGTCGTACGCGGGGGCCCAGGGCTTCGATGCCAACCTCTCGGTCCGTCTGATCGATGGCTACCAGTGGGCTGCCGGCATCTTCCAGGGATACGTGCCGGCCAGCGAGTTCGTCAACCTGAGCGCCGGATACCGCATCAACAACAATTTCAGAATACATGCCACAGCAACGAACCTGCTCGACCAGGAGCGGTTCCAGCTGTACGGCGGCTCAGTAATCGGGCGGCGGGTGCTGGGCGGGCTGACAGCGAACTTCTAGACGGGCGGACGGTCGGACAGGCGGACGGGCCAGAGGCGGACGGCCAGAGGCGGACGGGCGAGAGGCGGTAGAGTTGTCACCCTGAGCCGCAGGCGAGGGGGCCATGACTCTATTCGATCACCTGTCCGCTCGTCTATCTGTCCGCCTGTCCGACCGTCCGCCCGTCCGCCCGTTACGGAGACAGCCGCTCCACCCTCCATCCCTCACCATCTCTGACGTATCGGATCCGGTCGTGCAGCCGGTCCTCGCGGCCCTGCCAGAACTCCACTTCCTCGGGATGGAGCCGGTAGCCGCCCCAGTGCGGCGGCAACGGCACGTCCTCGGTCTTAAAGCGCCTCTTCACCTCCCGCAGGCCGGTCTCGAGCGGAGCTCGCGACGGGATCACCCGGCTCTGATGCGAGACCCACGCGCCGAGCCGGCTGCCCAGCGGACGAGTGCGGAAATACTCCTCTGATTCCCGGGCCGAGGTCCGTTCGACGGTGCCGGTGATCCGCACCTGGCGTTCCAGCTCGCTCCAGTAGAATGCCAGGGCCGCCCGAGGATTGTTCTCGAGCTCCAGCCCCTTCCGGCTGCGATAATCGGTGAAGAAGACGAACCCCTGCTGGTCGAAGTCCTTGAGCAGCACCATACGAACCGATGGGCTTCCGTCCGGCGTGGAGGTGGCGAGCGCCATTGCGTTCGGCTCCAGGACCTTCGCTTCCTGAGCCTGGCTGAACCAGCGGTCGAACTCGGCCACCGGGTCGGCGCTCACGTGGGTTTCGTCGAGACGTGCCCGGGCGTACTCGCGCCGGATATCGGCAATGGACATGGCGGTAAAATACACCATGAACCCGCTCCTCGATCTTTCCAGCAGACCGGTCATCGCTCACCGCGGCGCTTCCGGCTCAGCGCCGGAGAACACCATTGCCGCGTTCGAGCTGGCGGTCCGGCAGGGTGCGGACGCGATCGAGCTCGATGTCCGCCTCACGGCGGACGGTGTGCCGGTAGTTCTGCACGACGCCACGCTCGACCGAACCACCGATCGTCGTGGGCTGTTGAGCTCACTCTCAGTGACCGAGCTTCACGAGGTGGATGCCGGCGCGCGCTTCACTCCGGATGGCGGCCGGACCTTCCGTTTTCACGCGGCCGGTGTGCGGATCCCGACTCTCGCCGAGGTGCTGCGCGCCTTTCCCGAGATGCCGCTGCTGGTGGAAGTGAAGGAGCCGGCGGCACAGGAGGATGTGCGGCGGGTGCTGATCGACGAGGGCGCAACCGAGCGATGCGTGCTCGCATCGGAGCACCATGATGCGCTCCGGGTCTTTCGCGAGCCGCCGTTTGCTGTGGCCGCGTCGAGCGCCGAGATCGGGGCACTCTACTGGTCGGTGCTGCTCCGGCGAGTTCCCAGTTCGGTGCCGTACCGTACCCTATCGGTGCCGGTACGTCATCGCGGGCTTCCAGTGCCGACCCGCGGGTTCGTGGCGGCGGCGCGCCGGCTTGGCTGTCCGGTGCACGTGTGGACGGTGAACGATGCCGCCACCGCGATGATGTTGTGGGGGCGCGGCGTGGCGGGAATGGTGACCAACTTTCCGGAGGCAGTCCTCGAGGCCCGAAAAGACTGAAGGCCCGGCGAGTGCCGGGCCTTCTGATGCCTGTGCGAAGCTTTACTTGTTGAACTTGAAGTATGCTGAGTGCGTTGTGCCGTCGTTGAGCTTCACGTCTAGCCGGCGGCAAGTTCCCGGCGTACCCCAGGCCTTGTCCGTCTTCCAGACGTAGACATACTGGCTGGCGGAGAGGTCGTAGGTGAGACTGCTGCCACCAGCGTTCACCGTCTCCTCGATCGTATCCTGATCCTCATTGATGGCAGCGCAGTTGACCTTGCTCGAGTTCGGATAGGCGTTTGGGTCACCGACATAGAAGATTGCCAGGCCCTGGTTCCCGCCCAGATTGAACTTGATGGGAATCGCGCTTCCCGCCTTGGCAACATTGAGATTCTCGTTATCCACTGGCTGGAAGAAACCGGTCCAGTTGTAGATGACCTGCACTACCTTCGTCGCGGCGACAGAAACGGCATCGTCATCGTCTGTCACCGTAACGCTGATCGTATTCAGGCCCACATTCGCGACGGTGTAGGTGCAGCTACCCGAGCTGCTCCCGTAGGTCGTCGGTGTGCCGGTGTCGCTTGTTCCATTCCCGCAATCGATTTGGGTCGTATAGGGCGCGTCTAAGGCACCAGCTGGATCGGTAAAGGCTACTGCGACGGTCGTGGTAGCCTGATTGTTCGAGCCGAGGACCAACTGGCCGCTCGGAGTTGTGGTAATGCTCGTGATCGTTGGGGGCACGTTGTTGACGGTAACCGTGATGGTCTCCTCATCTGCCATCGGAGGTGATCCATTATCCGTCACAATGACTTTGAACGTCGCCACAGTGTTGTCTCCAGGTGTCCAAGTGAAGGCACCTGCTGGGCTGATCGATGCTCCCGCTGGAGCTCCATCCAGGGTGAACGTGAGCGTGTTGGCCGGGAGATCGGGGTCAGTGGCCGTGGCCGTGAACGTCAGTGGCGATCCTTCGCCGATAGTCTTGTTCCCGACGGTGCCGAGAACTGGTGCCCTGTTCACCTCTTTCACTGTCACGGTGATCTCCTCTTGATCAAAGAGGGCGGCCGAACTCGTTCCGTCCGTGACTCTGACGTTGAACTTGAACTCACCTGGACCTTGAGCTTCCGTGGGCGTCCAAGTGAACTTCCCGCTGGTCGCATTAATTGCAGCACCTGCAGGAACGGGATCGGCCCCATCTTCGAGACTGAAGCTCAAGGTATTTGCCGGAACGTCAGGGTCAGTCGCGGTTGCAGTGAAGGTCAGCTCTACTTCCTCATCTACGCTCTTGGCCCCGATGGCACCAAGCTCGGGCGGCAGATTTACTTCGTTGACCGTTACGGCTATCGTCTCGCAATCCGAGAGGGACGGAGAGCCGTTGTCGGCGACACATACGTCGAACGAGTAGTTGCCTGGTCCCTGCGCCTCTGTGGGAATCCAGCTGAAGACGCCGGTGCTGCTGTTGATGGATGCCCCAGCAGGTACTGCTCCGGCAGTCCCTGGTTGGAGGCTGAAGGTCAGCATCTGAGCCGCATCATCGTCCGCATCAGCAGTGAAAGTCAGTAGTGTCAGTTCGTCGACCGTCTTGTTGCCGATCGCCCCCAGAACCGGAGCGGCGTTGCTCGGCGCGTTGACCTGTTGGGTGACACTGTTCTCGCTGGCTGCGAGTGTCGAGGTACCTCCGTAGCAGGCCCTGATGATGTGCGAACCGAGAGCGAGGTTCGGCGACGGGGTGTACGTTACCTGCCCGCTGACGAAGTTCTGCGGTCCTTGCGCTAGAGTCGCGTCGGCGCAGGAAGTGCCCCCAGTCTTGAAGCTGATCTGGCCGGTCGTCACGGCAGTCGCGGGACTGCCGGTCGTAACCGTCGCAGTGAAGGTGACCGGATTACCAATAATTGAGGGGTTCTGGGATGAGGTTACGGTCGTGCTCGTGCCGATGCGCACAACGAGCGAAATGAGGGCACTAGTCCTACTGGCTGGGCCTCCACACGCTTCACCCGTTTGGGGAGTTGGAGTTTCAGTCACTGTAAACTGGTACGTATCTGGGGCCATGCCAGCGGGGATTGTAACTGTGAGCGTAGAAGTGGGATTTGAGCCGCCAGACCCCGTAACGGAGGTCGGAGAAAACGAGAAAAACCCCCCGGGCGGAGGCGCTGGCCAGGCGGGGGACGCCGTGGCCGTAGCGCTCAATTGAACGGTGCAGGGAGCCGCTGAACCGTCGTACGGAACGGTAACAATGTAGACAACTGAGCTCCCTGTTATGGCTGGGTTGGGGCTTTGAGCTCCAACCGTCGGAACCAGAGGATTGCTGTCGGTGAACTGCACCGTCAGGCTTCGACCAGTCGCCCTGCTTGTCGCCACCAATGTGAACTTCACATCCAGATCACCCTGATCTACGACGTAGGTGTCGTCCTCAAACGTGCCGTCTGGCCTGACCTGTACAGTCCAGGTATGCGGGTCGTGCGTTAGGGGATCATCTGTAAGTACGATGTCCAACACATCTCCAGGCTGCCAACCGCTCCCCGTGAAGTGCACCACATCACCCGGCTGGTAGTCGTCCTTGTCGGTGCTGATCGAGAGACCGTCCTCGGTCGTGGTAGTGGCGAACGCAATGTCACCGCCCGCCGGCGAAACCGTCGTACGGTCCGGCATCGGCTCGGTGACGCTCTCGCCGCAAGCGAGGGCAAGGGCCATGGAGGCGCAGAACAGAAGGGTACGACGCATCGGGACTTCTCCTCAGGGGACGGACGACCAGAGACACGAAGGCGCTCCACCCAGGCGGGTCATGCGGCGCTTCGGCAGCCAGGCCATCTCCGGAGAGACCCATCGGCTTTGCGGACCGGCCTCGCGGCCGGGGTGCCCTTCGTTTGCTTCAATTGTTCGGGGGTATCAACGACGGTGACCGCAATTCACAGACCCGCGCAATCTCCCGAGCTCCGCTGACTAACCACTTACTGCGACCCCACTTCTCCAAGCCGCAGATTCCCGCACGTTGCAACGTCAGTGGATCTTTCTGTAGTGACACTGCTGCAAAGCTGGCTTTCGTCCGGAGCTGCTGAAGGGCGCCTGAGAAACGGGTCGCACGTCGGCGGCTTAAAGGGAAGCGCGGCTTTGAAGGAGTGACACCGTCGGCTTGGAGTGTTGTCTTTCCTGGATCGGCGCCGTAACCTAAGCACTGTCGGTTAGGTGACGGTTATACGGCGGTTATAAGAGCCACCTCACACCCCATGCTGCGCCTCAGGACCCTCGGCGGTCTCACCATCGAAGACGAAAAGGGACCGCTGGCGGGTGCCATCGCCCGAAAGCGGTCGCTGGCGTTGCTGGCCCTGGTAGGCATGAGCACTGAGCAGGGGATGAGCCGGGATCGGGTCCTCGCCTATCTCTGGCCCGAGAGTGACACCGACCGGGCCCGCAACAACCTCAAGCAGACGCTGTTTCAGCTCCGCCGGGACCTTCATGAGGAGGTGTTCGCTCGTGGCCCCGGAGCTCTCCGGCTGGAGCCCGGGGCCATCTCCGTCGATGCCTGCGATTTCCAGGCGGCACTCGACCGGGATAACCCCACGACGGCGGTGACGCTCTATCGCGGTCCCTTCCTCGACGGGTTCTACCTCCCCGGTCTGATGGAGTTCGAGCGTTGGGTCGACGCGGAGCGGGTCCGGCTGGCTCAGCACTACGCCGGCGCACTGGAGGACCTGGCCGAATCAGCAGCCCGGTTGGGTGACCGCCATGGAGCCACAGAATGGTGGCGGCGGCTGGCTGCCTTCGATCCCCTCAGCAGCCGTTACGCCCTGGGATTGATGCGGTCCCTGGCGCAAGCCGGGGACCGGAACGCTGCGTTGGAGCACGGCCGGATCTACGAGGAGCTGGTGCGCGGGGAGTTCGACGCCCCGCCCGAGCCGGAAGTCACGGAGTACGTGAAGCAGCTGCGGGGAAGGTTCGCGCGCTGGACCGGGAGCGATGCCCCCAGACCGACGCCCTCGAGTGCGTTCCCGCCTCCCGAGGAAATGACCGCGCCGGCAACGGCAACACTCGAGCAACCCGAGCCGGAAGCACTGCCCTCGGCAACCCCCGTCGAAGCGGCCGGAGCCAGCGCGTCTCCCCAGCCTTCTCCTCAGGTCACACCACAGGATCGCCCCTCCCGTCCTCGACTCGCCCGGCTGGCTGCGCTTGGGCTCGCCGTGCTGGGCCTGGGTGGTGTTTGGTGGGGAGACCGAGCCGTCGAAAGCCCGCGCTCACCCGACCTAGTCGCCGTCTTTCCCTTCAACTTTACCGGCCCCAACGAGCCTCGCTTCCTCGGCACCGGCATGGTCGACCTGCTGAGCGCAAGCCTGGATGGAGCCGGTGAGCTCCGAAGCCTCCACCCGAGCGCGTACCTGTCCCAGATGGAACGGCAGGGGAGCGAACCACTGGACCCCGGACGTGCTCGTGGCTGGGCCCGGCGATTCGGCGCCGAGCTTTATGTACTCGGTGATGTCGTCGCGACCGGCAACCGGGTTCAAATCAGCGCAGCCCTGTATGATCGCGGCCGGAACGAGGCCGTGGCCCACTCAGCAGTCGAGGGTGAGAC
>Ga0299913_10005551_pt1 | contig 10793 bp, 10 predicted proteins | sample RVTome_9_FD_201360 | JGI IMG/M metagenome (GOLD analysis project Ga0299913, IMG submission 201360) | Soil microbial communities from uranium-contaminated site in the Upper Colorado River Basin, Wyoming, United States - RVT155D38 (version 2) ... | reverse complement strand
CACATTCGAGAAGTACGACATGGACGAGATGAAGACGAACGAGAAGGGAATCGCCCCGCTGGGCGATCAGCAGGGCGCCTGGTTCAAGGATCCCGACGGCAACATCATCGGGCTGGGCGACGCCTAGACCGCGGAGTGGCTATCGGGGGCGGGGCGGCGAGCCGCCGCGCCCCCGGCTGCTCCTAGCGACGCCTCTTTACCAGCTTCACCTTGCGCTTCTTCGTGTTCGGGACACCCCCGCTCGGCGTGTAGGTGACCCGCACCTTGCGCTTCGCCTTGCCCTTCTTGCGCAGCCGGATCCGAAGCTTCTTCGCCTTCTTCCCCTTTTTATGGGGCCGGATCCTGAGCTTCACCCGGCCGCCGGAGGTAAAGCGCGAGGGCCGTGCGCCCCCGCCGCGGATCGGCCTGATCCCCGCGCCGCGCAGGGCGATCTCGCCGGGGCCCGGCACGAAGGCGATCAGGATCGCGATCCCCTTCTTCTTCTTGCGCTTCAGCTTGCCGAAGCCGAAGTCGTTGGAGGGGGTGGACGCCGCGGGCTGTGGGGAGGGTTGGGTCTGTTGGGGCGGCTGCTGAGGAAGCGGCAGGGCGTCGACGGCGACTCCGCATGGGTTGCGCGCGCCGGTGATGAAGCTCTGATCAACGCCGGTGCCGTCGAGGTTCGCACGGCCGATACTGTCGGAGCCCCGGTTGGCCCAGTACACGTGGGAGGCGTCCAGGGCCACCCCGCAGGCGACATCGCCGCCCGTGATGAACTCGCCTTCGAAGTTGTCGCCGTCGAGATCGGCCCGACCGAGTGTCCCCGCGCTGTTCGCCCAGAAGATGTGGCTTCCGTTGACCGCCACCCCGCAAGGGTTCGGCGTCGGGAACTCGAGGATGAAGTCCTTCTCGACGTTGTCGCCATCGAGCTCGGCCCGACCGATCCTCCCGGAGGCGCTCCTGTTCGCCCAGAAGATGTGCGTCGCGTTCACGTCTGCGCCGCAGGCGAGGGGAATGTCGTGGATGAAGTCGTGCTCGACGCTCGAGCCGTTGAGATTGGCGCGGCTGATGCCACCCATGTGAGAGACGTCGAGGAAGGAGTACGCCCAGAAGATGTGCGTGCCGTTCACCGCCACCCCGCACGGCTCGGTCGCTCCCGTGATGAAGTCGAAGTCGACGCTCGCGCCGTCGAGGTTCGCACGGCTGATCCAGCCGTCGCTCTCGTTGGCCCAGTAGATGTGGTTTCCGTCCACCGCCACGCCGCAGGCCTCGTCGGGGGGGCCGCCGACGATGAAGTTCTGGTCGGCGCCCGACCCGTCGAGATTGGCGCGGCCGATCGTGCCGTCTTGGTGGTTGGCCCAGTAGATGAACGCCTCGGCGTGGGCGGCGAGCGCCAGCGAGACGACGAAGGCCACCATGGCGAGCCCTCCGAGCGCGAGCCCGCCGAGCCCGCGCGGGGAGGCTGTATCGCGCAATCTAGGCATCGTCCGTCCCTCCGTGGCTGGGGTCCTGTGACTGGCCATCCCCGCCATCCGCCTCGCGAGCCCCGCGATACAGGCGTTCGATTGTCGAGTTGAGCTCGAGCCAGCCGTCGAAGTGCCGCTCGGGGCCGCCCGGCGGGCGAACCTCGCCGCTGATCGGCTCGGTGAGCTCGAGCCGGAGGCCGATCTCGAGCGCCTGGGTCACTGGCCCTCCTCCCCGACGCGGGTGCCGTTCCAGTAGCCGTCGTCTGCACTTACCTCCACGTCCCCGTAGGCCCAGCTGCCGACCCACGAGTCGCCGTCCTCGCTCAGCCTGAACGAGAAGTTGCCCGAGGTTTCTGGGCTTCCATAGGTGAAGGTGCCATCCCACGTTCGCCCGGACACGGTCCCCTCGAGCATGTAGTTCTCGGTGGGCGTGCCGTAGCAACCGATGACCTCGTCGCCGGACTGGGAGATGCTCGTCGCGCCGTAGTCGCTCTTCCACTCGCCGTCCCACTCGCCGCCGGTGCCCTCGGGCACGTCGCATGCCCCGCTTACCTCGCCCGAGACCTCTCCCAGCGTCTGCGCCAGCTCCTCGGCGTCGGCGACGTCGTGGAAGGAGCCGCCGCTTGCCTCGGCGATGCAGGTGAGCTGGGTGCGGGCGGCCTCGTTGCCCCCGAGCGCGAAGCCGACGGTTTCGATCCGCACCTCGATCCCCTGCTCCTGGAGCTCGGAGGCGACGTCGCAGGGATCGGGGGGAGCGCAGGTGTCCTCGCCGTCGGAGACGAGCACGATCGCGCGCCCGCCCTCGGCGGGCAGGTCGGCGCCGGCCCCCTCCAGCGAGAGCCCGATCGGGGTCTCCCCGCCGGCGTCGAAGCCGTCGATCGCGGCATCCAGCGCCGCGGCGTCAAGCGGCTCGACCGGCGCGATCAGCTCGCTCGCCTCGCAACCGGTGCCCTGCGCGCCGCCCATCACCCGCAGCCCGACCTCGGTGCCCTCGGGGAGGGTGGATGTGACCTCGCGCAGGGCGGCCTTGGCGGCCTCGAGCCGGGTGCCGCCCTCGGGCAGGGGCTCGCGCATCGAGCCCGAGGCGTCCATGATCAGCAGCAGGGAGGCCTGCTCCTCGCCCTCGGCGGCGAACGCGGTCGTGCTCGCCTCGGTCGCGGCCTGCTCCTCGTCGCCGTCGTCGTCGCCGCCGCAGGCGGCGAGCAGGAGGACCGCGGCGATGAACGTCGCAGCCGCCGCGCAGCGCAGCCAGAGGCTCCGGCGCTCCATCTACTTCCTCACCAGCGTCACCTTGCGCGCGAGCGTGTTCGAGGCGTCGCCGCTCGGGGTGTAGGTGACCCGCACCTTGAGCTTCGCCTTGCCCTTCTTACGCAGGCGCCGCTCCAGACGCTTGGCCTTCTTGCCCTTCTTGTGCGGCTTGATCTTGAGCTTCACCTTGCCGCCGGGGGTGAAGCGGGCCGCCTTCGCGCCGGCACCGGAGATCGGCTTGATCCCGGGGCCGCGGAGGGCAACTTCCCCGGGGCGCGGAACGATCACGGTCAGGATCGCGATTCCCTTCTTCTTCCTGGCCTTCAGCCGCTCCAAGAGGAACGCGTTCGTGGGCCCGACGTCAGCGGCGATGTTGACGCGGAAGCCGGGGATACCGGGGCTGAAACCGCCCGCCGCACCGTCGGGGAGATCGCCGGTGAGGTCGAGGTAGCGGAAGGCCTCGGCGCCCGCGTCGAACGCGCACCCAGTGCCGAAATCGCCCTCCGCCACCACGTGCATCCCGAGCACGTCGCCGGTCTGCACCGGGACGGCCGCCGGGAATCTGTTCAGGGCGCCCGACCTCAGCTCGCGGGGGCCGTCGTGGCCGACGGCGGCGTAGGTGTTCGCCGAGACCTGGCGGAAGACCTTCATCGTCAGGCGCTGACTATCGCTCTCGCCCGGGGCGGCGTGGGTACTCCACGAGGTGATCGTCCCGTTCGCGGGCGCGACGTAGGAGTTACCCGAACTCACCTGCGGCTGCAAGAGGTCGTGGCCGGCGTCGCAGAGTAGAAGGGGAGCGGGGGCGACCTGCCCGATTCCCACCTGCGCCGAGGCCGGCACGGCGCTCGCGCCCAGCGAGAGGGAAGCGATCGTTGCGGCAAACGCGAATCTCTGGCAGAACGGACGGCGTCTCATCGCTCTTCTCCTCTGGTGGCTTGCGCTTCCTCAGCCCGATCATCGCCCTGCGGGCATCGGTTTCGCATCAGGGAAGGCACCCTGATCTTTTGGGTCGCTGCCGATTCCGGCCTGTGCCCTCCGCGCCGACCACACCAGTCATCGTGGTACGCTGACACCATGAAGGCAACCGTAGACAGTGCCGGACGATTGGTGTTGCCGAAGGCGCTGCGGGAGCGGGTCGGCCTGCGGGCCGGTGAGGTGGACGTGTTCGTGGACGGGACGGGGCTGCGAGTGGAGCCGGTGGCCGGCGACGGCCTCGAGGAGCGCGACGGGCGGCTGATCGTGTCCGCCTCGGGCGCCGCGGTCGGCGACGAGCTCGTCCAGGCGCTGCGCGATGCCGACCAGCGCTGAACCCGACCGACTGGTCGACACCAGCGTCGCGATCGCCCTGCTCGTTGCCGACCACGAGCACCACGAGGCGGTCTTCTCGGCGCTCGGCCCGCTGCGCCTCGGCCTTGCCGGGCACGCGGCGTTCGAGACCTACTCGGTCCTGACCCGGCTCCCGCCGCCCGCGCGCCGAACTCCCGCCGCCGCCGCTCGGCTGATCGCGGGGAGCCTTCCCGAGAGCCGGTTTCTCAGCGCCGACGCGGCCGCGGCGCTCCCCGGCCGGCTCGCGCGCCGCGGGGTCGCCGGAGGGGCGACCTACGACGCGCTGGTCGGCGCGGCGGCGCACGAGCACGGGCTCCGCCTGTGCACGCGCGACCGCCGCGCGGCCGCGACCTACCGCGCGCTCGAGATCGAGTTCGAGCTCCTCGGCGACTGAGGGTCGTCACTGGATCCTCGGTTGTCCGAGTCAACCCACTGCGAGATCCCGCGGCTTGCCCTTGTCCGCGTGCGAGGTCTCCGTGGTCCGACGAGCCCAAAGATCAGGGTGCTGACCCTGATGCGAAAGGGCGCTCGCCTCGGTCAGGATCGGCCGCGCTGGCGGAACGACAAAGGGAGGTACGGGATGGGACGGCGGATCGGTATCGCGGCGGCGCTGACGGCGCTGCTGGCGCTGGCGCTTCCGGGGTCGGCGAGCGCGTTTTTCTCGATCGCCCCGGCCGAGGTCAACTTCGGCAAGCAGAAGGTCGGGACGAGGAGCGAGACGGTGAGGGTCATTGCGCTTGGACACTGCCCAGACGTCATGCAGCCCGATGGTCACATCACGGTCGGGCCGTGCGTCGACCTGCCCGTCGACATCGCCGTCTCGGGGCAGTTCAGGATCGAGTCGGCGAGCTGCGTGAGGAACGACCTCCGTCTTACCTGCGTAATTGACGTTCGCTTCACCCCGAGGAACCGGGGCAGGCAGAGGGGCTTCCTGAGAATCGACAGCGACCCGATCGAGGGCGTCCCGCTCGAGGGCCGCGGCTGCGTGCCGAAGGGCAAGGCGAGGCGGCTGCGGGCAAAGGGCAAGAAGGTCGGCAAGAAGAACGTCTGCAAGTCGAAGAAGAAGAAGGGCCGGAAGAAGTAAGGCGGGCCGGTCGGCGCCGGCCCCGCCTTTTCTGCGCAGCTGCCGGGGTGCGCTTCCTGTGCACTTCAGCTTGTAGGCGTATCCCTCGGCCCGCGGTTCAAGGGAGAGTGAGCGCCGCGGCGACGAGCTTTGCACCCGCCGCCGCGATTCTCCGCGATCCGCCCGGGTCGTCGCGAAGCGGGCGGTCACTCCCAGGAGCTGCCTCCTCGCTCAGCAGGTGATGTAGAGCTTCGTCGCCGGGCCGCGAAACTTCTTCTTCTTCGGCTGCTTCTCCTTCTTCCCGCGGTCAGTAACCCGCACGCGCGAGAAGACCCGCCCACCGCAGCCCTTCCCCCGCACCGGCTTTGTCAGCTTCACCCAGATGCGCCGGGGCTCGCCCGTCTGCATGATGGAGTCATCCGACAGCCCCTTGGCGATCGCGCTGCCGTGCTCCCACAGGTCCCAGCGGAGCTCGTACGTCCGGATCCTCCCGAAGCAACTGTCACAGTCATCGGGTTCGCGGCGCCTGAAGAACGCGCACCCCTGCGGCTTGCGCTTGACCGAAGGTGGTTCTCTCTCCTCCGGCGGTGGGAAGGTCCCCGGAAAGTCTGGCGGGAAGTCCGACCAGCAGAGCACCTTCGGGGTCGGCTTCTTCTTCTTCGCGTCGGCCTCCGGCGGGCCCTGAGCCAAGACCATCGCGCCCAGGATCGCGGCGCCGAGTGCCAGCAGCGAGACGACCGCCGCACGACCCGCGCGATTCGTGTTCACATCGTTATCGCCAGTCCTCATTTGATCTCCCCTCGGCCGTGGGCTCCGTACGAGCGAACTCTGCTTCACGTATGCGGCGATCTTGCAGGCTGGACGCCTCCTTCGCATCAGGGTGACCACCCTGATCTTTTGCGAGCTACCCACGGTTTTCAGCCGGTCGCCTCGGCGCCTTCGAGCACGGCCGCCAGCTCCGAGCGGCCGGAGATGTCGAGCTTCTGGTACGCGTGGCGCAGGTGCGTCTCGACCGTCTTCTGGGTCACGAACAGCGCCTGGGCGATCTCGCGGTTGGTCATCCCCTCGGCGGCCATCCGCGCGGTGCGCAGCTCGGATGCGGTGAGCGACTCGAGCCCGGAGTAGAAGGGCTTTCGGGGCCGGGCGCCGGTGGCGAGCAGTTCGTCCCGGGCGTGCTCGGCGAGGAGGACGGCGCCGCAGCGGGCGGCGAGATCGAGCCCCTCGCGCAGCCGCTTGCGGCCCTCGGCGCGGCGGTTGCCGCGTCGCAGGGCGGCGCCGAGGTCGACCAGGGCGCGGGCGTGCTCGAGGCGGTCGGGGGAGGCGGCGAGCGCCTCGACCGCCTCGGCGAGCAGCTCGAGGCCACGCTCGCCGCTTTCGACCAGGCCCAGGGTCCGCAGCGAGATCCCGACCGCCCGCGGCTCGCCGAATCGGCGCGCCAGCTCTAGCTCCTCGGACGCCAGCCGCATCGCCTCGTCGCTCTCGCCGAGCTGCAGCTGGATCAGCGCCGCGTGCGAGCGCCAGGCGGAGAGCCCCGGCCCGATCACTCCCCAGCGTTCGTAATGGCGGCCCGCTTGGAGGAGGTCGTCGCGGGCGCCCTCGCGGTCGCCGCGGGCGGCTCTTAGGCGGCCTCGGCTCTCGACCAGGAAGGAAGTGCCGAAGAAGTCAGGGAGCTCGCCGGTCATCCCCAGGTCCTTGAGCTCGTTCCAGGCGGCCTCGGCTCGACCGCGCTCGATCATCGGGTCGATCAGGGACGAGAGGCAGTGGGGAAGGCCGATCGTGAGGCCGTGGCCACGCGCCACTCGGACGGCCTCGTCCCCGGCCGCCTCGGCCTCCGCGACGTGACCCTCGCGAAGCGCCGCCAAGGAAAGCAAGCTGGCGCTCTGGGCAATCCCGATCAGGATCGCGGTCGCCCGCGCTCGCCGCAGTCCCTCGCCGGCCCAGGCGCGCGCGTCCTCCAAGGCGCCGGCACAGATGAGCCCCTCCACGCCACAGTGGTAGATCGGCCCTCCCGGCGGGAACTCGTCCAGGAGCCCCTCGTCGAGTGCCTGGCGCGCGGCCTGGGCGGCGCGCTCGGCGTCGTGTCCGAGCTGGACCAGCCGATAGGCCCGCGCGGCCAACAGGCCGCGCTCGGCGCGGGAGCGTGTAGGGGGACCCTCCTCCACCTCCTCGAGGATGGCGTCGACGGCGCGGGGGTCGGTGTCGAAATCAAACAGGAGCGTGCCGACCAGATCGCACTGGAGGTCAAGCCTGACGTTGCGCGGGGGCCCCGGGGTCGCCTCGAGCTCGGCTGTGAGCAACTCCGCCCCCTCGCTGACGCGTGCCCCCTGGCCCAGGGCCAACGCCGTTGCTCGCGCCAGCTCCCCACGCTCGTCGGCGTCCTCGCTCAGCTCGGTCGCCTCGGCGAGGTGCTCGATCCCGGCGGGGATGGCGGCGCGGACCTCGGCGCGGCCGAGCTCGGCGAGCACAGTGCGTCGGTCCGGCCCCCGGGGGCCCTCCTCGAGCGCACGCCCCAGGAAGGCTGCCGCGGCGCCGGGCGCGCCCCGGGTGAGGGCGGCGGCGCCCGCCTGGCGCAGCAGCGGAAGCCGCGCCTCTTCGCCACCGCGCGGCACCCGCAACAGGTGACCCGCACTCCCCTCCGGGTCGGCGCCGAGTTCGTCCAGGGCCGCGGCCGCGCGCGCGTGCATGCGCCCGCGCTCGTTGGCCGGCAGATCGTCGTAGATCGCGGTCCGGACCAGGGGGTGGGTGAAGCGAAGCGAGGGACTGTCGTCGAGGACGCCCCCCGCCGTGAGGGTGTCGGCCGCCTCCTCGACCGCCTCGATCTCGAGCCCCGACAGCGCCGCCACCGCGCCCGGATCGGCACCGTCGCCGAGGACGGCGGCGGCGCGCGCGATCTCGGCCGCCCCGTCGGGCATTCGACCGATTCGGATCAGCACGCTGTTGGCGATCGCTTGCGGGGTTATCGCCGTGACGCGATCGACCGACGCCGCGACGGGGGCGATTCCCTCCTCGGCCAGGGTCCGCGCGAGCTCGGTGAGCAGGAAGGGGTTGCCGCCGCTCGCCTGCCACGCGGCGCGCGCGAACGCGCGCTCAGGCTGCTGGGTGAGAGTCGCGGCGAGTAGCTCCTCGGCGCCCGCCTCGCTGAGGGGGGGCGGCGCGATGCTGCTCACTGCGGCCGTCGAGCGCATCGCCTCGATCAGCTCGACCGGCGCCTCGGGGGAAGTCGAGCGGGCGCAGGCGGTTACGAGTACGGGGAGCTCATCGATTCGGGCCGCGAGGTAGTGGAGGAACTGCAGAGAGTGGGGATCGGCCCAGTGGACGTCGTCGACGGCGAGCAGCAGGGGTTCGTCCACGGCGAGGTTGGCGCACAGCCAGTGCAGCCCGTGCAGGAGGGGGAAGATCTCCGCCGGCTCGCCGGGCTGAGGGGATTCGGCGACCCCGGCGTCGAACAGGGGGGATGCGAGCTGCGCCGCGCCGGAGAGCGCTTCCTCGCGTTGGTCGTCACGCAGCTCGACGACCGGCCGCTCGAACAGCTGCCGGGCGACGCCGAAGGCGAACTCATCCTCGAGCTCCGAGCCGCGAGCATTGAGCGAAGTGAACCCGTCCTCAGCGGCGCGCTCGCGGGCGGCCTCGAGCAGCGCCGTCTTCCCGATCCCCGGCGGTCCCTCGACCAGCAGGACCGAGCCGCGACCGGTGCGGGCGCGCTCGATCGAGGCATCGACGGCCTCGAGCTCAGCCTCCCGCTCTAGCAGCTCCGCGCTCACCGCAGTTGCCCCCGTCCTGGTGCAGGGACCGATCATGGCCCGCCCCGGATCGGGGATCAATCGCGCTGTCCGCCGGCTTACATGGCGGGGACTACTCGATCGTCGCCAGCACGTCCCCGGGGTTGACCGAGGCGCCCTCCTTGGCGGCGAGCTGGGTGATCTTGCCGGCCTTGTGGGCGGTGATCTCGTTCTCCATCTTCATCGCCTCGATCACACAGACGATGTCACCCTCGGAGACCTCCTGGCCCTGCTCGACGGGGACCTTGAAGACGTTGCCCTGCAGGGGTGAGACGAGATCGTCGCCCGAGGCGGCCGCCGAGGCGCCGGCGGCCTTGCGCTCGCGCTTCGGCGGCTTCCGCAGCGCCGGGCCACCGCCCGGGTTACCGGCCGCAGCCGCGGCGGCGGCGTCGCCGATCACCTTCACCTCGAACAGCTTCCCGCTCACCTCGACCTGGTAGTCGCGGGCGACCCTCTCGCCCTCCTCATCGGGGGGCACCGCCTCCTCGGCGGCCAGGGACTTCAGCCACTTGCGATCGCCGACCAGGTCGCGGCAGGTCTCGCCGTTCGCCCACTGCTTGGTCGCGAGGATCGCCTTGTGGAACGGGATCAGGGTGGTGAGGCCGCCGATCTCGTACTCGTCCAGCGCCCGCAGCATCCGCGCCGTCGCCCGCTCGCGGTCGAGGTCCCAGACGATCAGCTTCGCGACCATCGGGTCGTACATCGGGGTGACCTCGGAGCCGGCCACGACGCCGGAGTCGACCCGCACCCCGGGCCCGGCGGGCTCGCGGTAGCTGGTGATCGCCCCCGGGGCGGGAGCGAAGTTCTTGTGGGCCGCCTCCGCGTTGATCCGGCACTCGATCGCGTGCCCGCGCAGCTCGACCTCCTCCTGGCTGATGGAGAGCTTCTCGCCGGCGGCGATGTGAATCTGCTCGCGGACGATGTCGAAGCCGGTGACCATCTCGGTCACGCAGTGCTCGACCTGGACCCGGGTGTTCATCTCCAGGAAGAAGTAGTCCGAGCCGACCTGCAGCCCCTCCACCGTGCCCGCGGAGCGGTAGCCGACCGCCGCGGCCGCCTCGGTGGCGATCTTGCCGATCCGCTCGCGCATCTCCTCGTCGACGTGAGGGCCCGGCGACTCCTCGATCAGCTTCTGGTGGCGGCGCTGGATCGAGCAGTCGCGCTCCCCGAGGTGGATCACGTTCCCCTTCGAGTCGGCCAGGACCTGCACCTCGACGTGGCGGGGGTCCTCCAGGTAGCGCTCGAGGTAGACGGTGGGATCGCTGAAGAACTTCTCCCCCTCGCGGGCGGCGCCCTCGAAGGCGTCCTCCAGCTTCTCCTCGGACTCGGCGACGCGGAAGCCCTTGCCGCCGCCCCCGCCCGCGGCCTTGCAGGCGATCGGGTAGCCGATCTCCTTCGCCTGCTTCGTCGCCGCGGCGACGTCGGCAACCGGGGAGGTCGCCCCGGGCACGATCGGCACCCCGGCCTTGTCCATGATCGCCCGGGACTCGGTCTTCGAGCCCATCGCCTCGATCGCCTTCGGCGGCGGCCCGATGAAGGTGATCTTCGCCTTCTCGCAGGCCTTGGCGAAGGCGGCGTTCTCGGCCAGGAAGCCGTAGCCGGGATGGATACCCTCGGCGCCGGCGTCGGAGGCGACCTCGAGGATCTTCTCGACGTTCAGGTAGCTCTCGCCCGGCGCCGCCGGCCCGAGCAGGAAGGCCTCATCGGCCTCCCCGACGTGCGGGGCGTCGCGATCGATCTCGGAGTAGACGGCGACCGATCCGATCCCCATCTCGCGCAGGGTGCGCATGACGCGGATCGCGATCTCACCGCGGTTGGCGACCAGGACCTTCTCGAACATGGCGGCGCAGTATTGCGGCTGCCCCGCCGCCGGGTCGGGCGAGGCCGCTCGTCAGTCGCGCGTGGTGACCGGCGCCGACCGCGCCTCGGCTCGCC
>Ga0299913_10005550_pt1 | contig 10795 bp, 8 predicted proteins | sample RVTome_9_FD_201360 | JGI IMG/M metagenome (GOLD analysis project Ga0299913, IMG submission 201360) | Soil microbial communities from uranium-contaminated site in the Upper Colorado River Basin, Wyoming, United States - RVT155D38 (version 2) ... | reverse complement strand
GGTCCCCTGCATCCATCAACAGGTGGGACGAGAGACGGTGAACGTCGACGACGGCCGCCTCGTCAAAGCGCCTGACCAGCACGCGGGCTTTGTAGCAGAACGGGCCGCGGCCGGTGTGCGGCGCGCGGAGCTACCTGGCCTGCTGGAGCATGGCCTTCACCTGCTCCTGGAGCGCCCCGAGGTCGGCGGCGAGGTCGACTGCGAGCTTGCGGTCCTGCTCGAGCTTGTCGAGGCCGGCCTGGTTGAGCGCGACCCGCACGTTCTCGAACTGGCCGGGGTCGATCGCGATGTCCTCGACCTGCCCGTAGTCGATCGCCGGGTTGTCGCGGTCGAGGAGCTTGATCGCGCCGACGCAGGCCGAGGTGTCGAGGCAGTCGACCACCGTCTTGACCTTGCCTCGCTTCAGGAACAGGTCGAGCGGGGCAATCCCCACCGCCGGATCGCCCTCGGGGATGACCGCCTGGCACTCGGAGTGCTCGGAGGTGCCCTTGCCCTTTCCGAGCTTGGTCACCGTCATCGAGACGATCGGGTCGGCGATCGCGCCGAAGTCGAAGTCGAGCTCGTCGAAGACGGCGTTGAACAGTCCCCTGCGATTGGTCTCGACCACCTCGGAGCCGAGGAACTGTTCGCCCTCGCCCTGGCCCTCGGGCCCGCACTCATCAGAGGCGAACATCTCGATCCGGTACTTGGTCTTGGGCTCGCTCAGCAGCGAGATCCGCGCGCCGGTGTCCGCCAGAGTCCGCTTGACAAACCCGAAGAAGCCGTAGTTCTGAAGGCCGTTCGGGCCCTTGTCGGGGTCGAGTGGATCGGGCTCGCGCAGGTCCCCGGCGCCCTTGACCAGCTCGATCGAGCGTCCGATGTTGTCGAAGATCTGGTTCTGGGAGAGCAGTCCCTTCGTCTTGTTGCCCTGGACTGCGACGCCGGCGGCGGAGCTCTCGCTGATTGTGTTCTCCTCGAGCTTGGCCTTCAGGTTCTCGAGCAGGACGCCGGCGCCGCCGTTGATCTCGTTGCCGGTGACCTCCACCTTCAGCAGCGAGTCCTTGAGCCCGGCGAGGTCGAGCACCTTGCCCAGCAGGCCGCCGCCCCCGCCACCGGTCTTGCCGCAGGCGAGGTTGCCGCCGGCGCTTGCGAGCACCGGCTGGAGCCCGCCGATCACGATCGGGCCGAGCTTGCCGAGCTCGAGCTTGCCGAGCTTGCCCCTTAGCTTCGGCTTCGCCCGCAGCGACTTCGTCAGGCGCACGCTGAGCTGGCTCACCGCGTTCTGGACGCCGCTGCCGGCGCAGGCGGCGGCGGCGTAGATCTGGCCGAGCGCGTTGCCGCTCACCTCGATCCCGGCCGAGTCGACGATCGCGAGCCCGTGGCCGCGGTTGTTGGCGATCGAGTTGAGGATGATCGTGGTCGGCCCCAGCGCGCGCTCGAGCAGGCTCTTCTTGACGAGGACGCCGTCGCCGATGTTGGCCAGCAGCTCGGAGTTGGCGCCGGCTGTCGGCGGCACCCCGATCGAGTTCCGGCTGAGCTCGTTGAGCTGGCCGACCTTCTTCAGCAGGACGCCGATCCCGTTGTTGCCGATCACGTTCCCCTCGGCGGGCGTCTCGCCGCCGATCGTATTCTTCGACGCGCCCTTGACCAGCGCGATTCCCGCCTTCAGGTTGGAGACGAAGTCGGGGTTCGGCGAGAGGTCGGGGGGCGGACCGATCGTGTTGCCTGCGACCGCCGCCAGCTTCGCGAGGTCGCCCTGGAGGCGGATGCCGTAGTCGGTCGCGCCGGAGACCACGTTGCCGAGGTCGCCGGGACCGCCGATCGTCGCCTGCTTGTGCTCGATCCGGATCCCGGTGCCGTTGCGGGCGAGGGCGTCGCCGGCGAGCATCCCGAACCAGTTCGACTGCATCGCGACCTGCTTGTCGCGGATCAGAGCGCCGATGTCGAAGCTGCCGATCGCGAGCGACTTGATGACGGAGCGGGCCGAGCCCTTGTCGAGCGCGAGCGCGATGCTGTCGCCGATTCCCCGCTTCGCCCGTGCCTCGGTCCCGTCGAGGTGGATTCCCGGCTCGCCGGCAGTGGCAGTGGGCTGGGTCGAGCCGTCAATGGTCACCTCGTCGGTGATCGCGGGCAGCGACTTCCGGGGCTCGATCGTCTGCACGCCGCCTGGATCAATGTCGAAGCCGATCTCGTTCGCCCCCTCCTGCTTGTTCGCCTCCTGGATGGCGGCGCGCAGGGTGCACTGGTTGCCACCGGTGTCGGGGTCGGCGTCGCAGCGTCCGTTCTTCTTGTTCGCGTCGGCGCCGTCGCCGGTGTCGTTGACGACGAGGCCAGTCTCGACGATCGGCTGCCAGCTCGGAGCGCGGGCGTCATCATTCGGATCCTCTGCCGCCGACCCGGCGATGCTCTCCTGTCCCGTGCCGTCGGCGTTCATCACCCAGACGCGGGACACGGTCAGCGATATGCCCCTTTGGAACGCGATCCGTTCGCCGTCCGGCGAGAAGGCGGGCCTGATCTCGTCGACGCCGGGGCTCTGCGTCAGATTGGTGGCGCCGCCCCCGTTCGCGTTCATCGCCCAGAGGTCGACGCCGTTGCCGCTGTCGTTGCTTTGGTAGGCGATCGTTTCGCCGTCCGGCGAGAACTCCGGATCACCATCGGTGTTGGGGCCGGCGCCGTCCTGGGTCAGGTTGACCCCACCGGTGCCGTTGGCGTTCATCACCCAGATGTCACCGGCTTTGGCGAAGGCGATCTTCTGGCCGTCCGGAGAGAAGGTCGGGAACACTTCGCTCTGGTCGTTGTCGGTCAGTTGCACCTCCCCCGACCCGTCGGCATCCGCCACCCAGATGTCCTGCGAGGTCTCTCCGAACCTGTGGAACGCGACCTTCTGGCCGTCGGGGGAGAATGCCGGACCACTACCGCCTTCCGTGAGCCGTGTCTCGTCCGTGCCGTCGGCGTTTATCGTCCAGATCCCCAGCTCCCCTAGCGGGCCGAACCGGGTGAAGGCCATCCGCTCCCCGTCCGCGGAGAATGCCGGCTCGCGATAGCTCGTCCCGGCGCCGCTGATCCGCTCGCGGTTGCTGCCGTCCGGGTCGACGAGGTAGATGTGATCCAGATTCAGGCCTTCGAGGCAGCAGCCGTCGAACGCGATCTTGCCGTTCTCTCCTGGGAAGGCGGCGTGGGCGGTCGCCGCCGTCGCGACCAGCCAAGTGCATGCGAGCACGGCCGCTCCGGCCAATCCAGCCCCCGCTCGCTTGTCAACCGTGCCCGCAGTGATGCTGCACCTCCATAACAGCCGGCTGCTTCCGCCGTCCTCCCGAGGTTCTCGCGCGCGCGCCCGGCGCGCATCCGTAATAACCCGCAGAGTGCTGCGGAGACCCGCTACTTCACGACCAGGTTGACGAGCTTGCCCGGGACGACGATCTCCTTCACGATCTCGCCGCCGTCGAGGTGGCGACGGACGCCGTCGGACTCGCGCGCGAGGCGAACCAGCTCCTCCTCGGGGGTGCCCTCGGCCGCCTCGATCTGGTCGCGGCGCTTGCCGTTCACCTGGACGACCAGCGTGAAGGTGTCGCTGCGAAGCAGAGCCGGGTCGGCCTCGGGCCAGGGCCGCTCCCACACCCGAGCGCCCGCGACGGCCTCGTACGCCTCGGCGCCGAGGTGGGGCGCGAACGGGAAGATCAGCGACGCGGCGGTGGCGGTCGCGAAGCGCACCGCGCCGTCGCCCCCCGGCGTGCCGTAGAGGCCGTCCTTCAGCCGGTAGGCCTCGTTCACCAGCTCCATCACCGCGGCGATCGCGGTGTGGAGCTGGAAGCCGTCGTTGAAGTCGTGGGTGACCTTGTCGATCGCCCAGTGCGCCTTTCGAAGCAGCGCCAGGGCGTCGCCCTCGGCTCCGGCCGCGTCGGCCTCGGAGGCGTCCGGAGCGGTGCGCTCGACGACCTCCTGAGTCAGCCGCCACAGCCGGGAGAGGAAGCGCTGGGTGCCCTCGAGGCCCTGGTCGGTCCAGTCCGCCTCGCGGTCGGGCGGGCCGATGAAGCAGATGTAGGTGCGACAGGCGTCGGCCCCGTAGCGCTCGACGTACTCGCGCGGGTTGACGGTGTTGCCCCTGGACTTGGACATCTTCGCCCCGTCGCGGGTGATCATCCCCTGCGCGAAGAGGTTGGTGAAGGGCTCGCGCACGTCGAGGTGACCCATGTCGGTGAGCGCCCGGCAGAAGAACCGCGAGTAGAGGAGGTGAAGGATGGCGTGCTCGACGCCACCGATGTACTGGTCCACGGGCATCCAGTAGTCCACCGGCGGGCGGGCCCAGGCGGCATCGTGGTTGCGCGCGTCCAGGTAGCGCAGGTAGTACCAGGACGAGTCGACGAAGGTGTCCATGGTGTCCGTCTCGCGGCGGGCCGGCTTGGCGCAGACCGGGCACTCGGTGTTCACCCAGCCCTCGACGGCCGCGAGGGGGCTCTTGCCCTTGGGCGCGTAATCGTCGGTGTCGGGCAGCTCGACCGGGAGCTGGTCGTCGGGCACAGGAACCGCTCCGTGCTCTGGGCAGTAGACGATCGGGATCGGGCAGCCCCAGTAGCGCTGGCGCGAGAGCAGCCAGTCGCGCACGCGGTAGTTGACCGCCCTGCGGCCACGGCCCTCCGACTCGAGCCAGGCGGTGATCTCGCCGATCGCCTCGCTCGCGGCCATGCCGTCGAAGCGGCCCGAGTTGACCAAGCGCTCGCCTTCAGAGTGCTCCACGTAGGCCTCGTCCTCCGGCGGCTCGCCGTCCGCCGGCACCACCACCCTGCGGATCTCGAGGTCGAACGCCTTGGCGAAGTCGTAGTCGCGCTGGTCGTGCGCGGGGACGGCCATGATCGCCCCGGTGCCGTACTCCATCAGCACATAGTCGGCGACGAACATCGGGATCTCCTCGCCGTTGACCGGGTTGGTGACGGTGCGGCCGAGGGGGACGCCCGTCTTCGGGCGCTCCTCCGCGGCGCGGTCCTCGGTCGAGGCGCGCGCCGCCGTGTTCACGTAGTCGCGTACCGCGCCCTCGTGCTCGGTGCCGGCCGCAAGGCGCTCAAGCTCGGGGTGCTCGGGCGCGAGCACGAAGAAGGTGGCGCCGAAGAGCGTGTCGGGCCGGGTCGTGAAGACGGGGAAGTCGAGGTCGAGGCCCTCGCACCGGAACACGACCTCGGCGCCCTCGGAGCGGCCGATCCAGTTGCGCTGCATCGTCACCACGTACTCCGGCCAGCGCTCGAGCTGGTCGAAGCCCTCGAGCAGCTCCTCCGCGTACTCGGTGATGCGGAAGAACCACTGCTCGAGCCGGCGCGAGACGACCTCCGAGCCGCAACGCTCGCAGCGGCCGTCGATCACCTGCTCGTTGGCGAGCACGGTCTGGTCGGTGGGGCACCACTGCACCGGCGCCTCATCGCGGTATGCCAGGCCGTTTTCGAAGAAGCGCAGGAACAGCCACTGCGTCCAGCGGTAGTAGGAGGGGTCGCAGGTGGCCAGCTCGCGCGACCAGTCGAGCGAGACGCCCCAGGTGCGGAACTGGCGGCGAAACTCGTCGATCGAGGCGTAGGTCGCCTCGCGCGGGTGCTGCCCGGTCTTGATCGCGTTGTTCTCGGCCGGGAGGCCGAAGGCGTCGTAGCCCATCGGGTGTACCACCTGGAACCCGTGGCGCCGGCGGAAATGCGCGATCGCGTCGCCGACCGAGTAGACCTTCAGGTGGCCGATGTGCGGCTCGCCCGAGGGGTAGGGGAGCATCTCGAGCACGTAGCTTTTCGGCTTCGAGTCGTCGAAATCGGGGTCGCCGGGGTTCGGGACCTCCCAGGTTCGCTCGGACTCCCACACCGCCTGCCAGCGGCGCTCGATCTCGTGCGGCTCGTACTTGTTCACGCGCCAAAAGCTAGCCACCCGCACGCCCGGACGCGAGAGCAGCATCAAAATGCCCGCGGCGTAGCCGCGGGCCAGGTGTTCAGGGCGGGAGCGGAGGAGGTGGCGGGTATATGTCTGTGAGACCGGTCACGCGGCCGTGCCTGGCGCACGCGTAGACTGGCTCGGCAAGCCGACGAGGAGGTTGCTGATGGCACGGTTGGTGAGGCTGGATCGGATGGGGCACACGACGCTCGCCGAGTGGGCCGCGGGCGACGGTGCGGGCCACGAGGCCGCGGTCGCGGCGTTCCGGGCGGAGCTCGAGCAGGGGATGGTCGCCTCGCTGACACGCCCCGACGGCAGCGCCGAGGTCATTCGCGAGCTGCCGCGCGAGGCCGATCTGGTCGTGCTGCGGCGGCCGATCGCCGGCGGCTGATCGCCGCCGTGGACGCGGCGCTCCCAGCCCGCCTCGGCGAGGCGCAGGCCCTCTCGTGGCGCGAGGGGGCGAGCGAGCGCACGCTTCGCCGCGACGGCCGTCGCTGGAGCGCGTGGACCGGCTGGGTGCTGCTCGTGTTCACCACGCCGGGCGTGCTGCTTCTCGCGATCGAGCCGCTGACGCTTCCCGCTGCCCTGATCTGCTTCGCCCACGCCTACGCGGTGCCGCGGATCCAGGCGGCACGCGGCGCGCGCGCACCGGTGCCGATCGGAAGCGAGCGCAGCGCCGCCCGGCTCGCCGGTACCGATGAGCGGGCCGAGCGGGTGGCGCTGGGGCTGCTGGGGGACCTCGTCACCCACGAGGCGCGCGAGCTGGTTGCGCGCAGCGGCCTCGTGATCGAGCGGGGGCGGATGGGCACGTGGCTGCTGGGCGAGCAGGGGGCGCTGCTCGTGCGGCCGGGCGGGCGCCGCATCTTCTGCTGGTGCGTGCGTATCGCCCAGCCGGAGGAGCTGCCGGCGGGCGACAGGGTCGCGCACCTGCTGCTGGCGCTGCGCGAGGACGAGGAGGGGTTCGCAACGGTCGCGAACCTCCAGTTCTCGGGCGCAGTTTGGCGCGTGCGCCGGCTGATGGACGCGCGCTCGCGCGCGGCGCTTGCGGCGGCGCAGGCGGAGGCGCGCTGACGGTGGAGAGCGCGACCGCCGCGACCGGCTACGACACAGGGGTGGCGCGGGCGGGACTTCCCCCCGGGCCGCGGACGCCGGCCACGCTCAACACAGCCCGCTTCCTGCGGCGGCCGCTTCAGACCCTGCTCGGTTGGCACCGGCGCTACGGCGACGTCTTCACGATCCGGATGCTGGCGTTCGGCACCGGGGTCTACGTGGCCGACCCGGGCGAGATCCGCCGCCTCTTCACCGGCGACCAGTCGGACCTGCACGCGGGCGAGGCAAACGCGCCGCTGGCGCCGATCCTGGGCAGGAACTCGGTGCTGGTACTCGACGGCCCCGAGCACCTGCGCCAGCGCCGGCTGCTCCTGCCGCCCTTCCAGGGCTCGGCGGTGGAGAGCTTTCGCACGGTGATCCGCGAAGTGGCCGAGGCCGAGGTGGAAGGCTGGCGATGTGGCGACGAGCTGGTCCTTCGCGAGCGGATGCGGGCACTCACCTTCGAGGTGATCTGCCGCGCCGTCTTCGGCGTGACCGAGCGCGAGCGGGTTGAGCGCCTGCGCACGGCCCTGCTCCGCGTGATCGATCTCAGCGCGCTCTTCTTCCTGCCCGCTCCGTTGCGGCGCGACCTCGGCCGCCTCAGCCTCGGCGGCGTCCTCGCCCGGCGGCTTCGTGCCGCCGACGCTCTGATCTACGAGGAGATCGCGCGCCGCCGCCGCGAGGCCGACCTCGACCAGCGCACCGACGTGCTCTCGCTACTCCTGCGCGCCCGCGACGAGGACGGTAAACCGATGAGCGACGCCGAACTGCGGGACGAGCTGATGACGATGCTCGCCGCGGGCCACGAGACGACCGCCACGGGGCTCGCGTTCGCCTTCGACCTGCTGCTGCGCCACCCGCGGGCCCTGGCCCGGTTGCGCGCCGAGCTTGACGCCGAATCCGACGACTACCTCGACGCCGTGGTCACCGAGACCCTACGCCTGCGGCCGGTGATCGACGCGGCGGAGCGGACGCTGAAGGCGCCGCGCGCGATCGCGGGCTGGGAGCTGCCGGCGGGCATCCGCGTCTATCCCGGGATCGCGCTCGTTCACCGCCGCGAGGACCTGTACCCGCAGGCCGCGGAGTTCCGGCCCGAGCGTTTCCTCGACGGCGGCGCCGAGTCGTACTCGTGGCTCCCGTTCGGCGGCGGCATCCGCCGCTGCATCGGCGCCGCCCTGGCCAGGGCGGAGATGGCCGAGGTGATCCGCACCGTGGTCAGCCGGGCCGAGCTGAGCCCGGCACGGCGCGACCCCGATCCCGTGGTCCTGCGCGGGATCACCCTCGCGCCCCGCCACGGCGTGCCGGTGACCGTGGATGCGGTGCGCCAGCGCTAGGCCGGCAGGCCGTCGAGGAAGGCGACGAACTTCTTCGTGTCGCGGACGGGCGGGCCGTGCCCGAACACGACCAGCTTGGGCTCGAGCGCCGCGAGCTTCTTCGCCGAGCGGCGATTCGCGGCCGGGTCGGGAGTGAAGAAGGTCTTCGGCTCGCGCAGTCCGGGGATGCCCGTCAGCGGGTCCTGGCTGTTGAGCACGTCGCCGATCACCAGGACGCCGTCGCCCTCGCGCCAGAAGACGACGTGGCCGGCGGAGTGTCCGGGCGTCTCGATCACCCTGAACCCGGCGACCTCGTCGCCCTCGGTGAGCACCCGGTCGACCTTGTGCGCGGGGCCGGTGAAGAGGCGGCCCATGAACTGCGCCATGAAATGGTCGGGCTGGCGCTCGCCGATCAGCGAGGGGTCCTCTGCCGCGGCGACGTCGCGCTCCCCCACCCAGTAGGGGACGCTCAGCGTCGTGCAGACCTCATGGCTCGCGCCCTGGTGGTCGGGATGGGCGTGGGTGAGCGCGTGGGCGGAGACGTCGTGGCCGTCGAGCTGGCGCAGGATGCGCCGCCCGGAGCGCTTGCCGCCCGCGTCGACCAGTACATCCCCGATCAGGTAGGCGTTGACCGCGTTCGGGATCGGGATCGTGTTCAGGTGCCAGACGTCGTCGGCGAGCTTCTTCACGGCGGATAGCCTAGTCCCCTTCCGGCGACCCGGATCCAGGCGGAACGCTTCCGCATTGCATGGAAAGCGCAATGAATTCCGCGATACTGCGCGGGCGATGTCGCAGGAGAACGTCCAAGCCATGCGCCGTGCAATCGAGATCTGGAATCGAGACGACTTCGACGCGTACCTGGAGCTCGTGGAGGAGCTTGTGCACCCGGACCTTGAGTGGTACGCCGTAATCGCCCAGATGGTCGAAGGCCGAGACAGCGTTTATCGGGGTGTTCCCGGGATGCGTCGCTTCTGGGAGGACTGGCATGAAGTCTTTGACTTCCACTTCGAGGACACCGATATCCGTGAGGTTGCGGGAAAGGTGGTGGTCCTCAGTCGCGCCGTCGTCAAAGGGCGCGGTAGCGGGGTCGACCTCGAAACTCCACTCGCCATGGTTCTGACGTTCGAGGGGGACCGATTGATCCGCGAGGTGTCGTACCTGGATCACGCCGAAGCCCTCGAAGCCGCCGGGCTGTCGGAGTAGTCGCTTGGGACGAAAAGCGCCTGTCAGCGCATCGCTGTTAGGTCGCGGAGTCTCGAAACGACCTCGCCGTTCCTCGGTCCGCCCTGCTCGGCTCGGCGAAGGTAGTCGGCGAACTTCTTTTCGGCGACCACGGCGTCTGCGTATCCGGTTGCGCAGGAGAGAAACGTCATGTCGACGAGATCGTTTGGCTCCCAGCGATCGGACGGATTTCGCAGGCGGTGATAGAGAACCTCGCGCAGCGAACCAATCGCGGGGGCCGCTCCCAGATCTTCCTCCGAGTTCTCACGTAGCCACCCTGCGAGTCGCATCGGCGAGGCTTCCGCTTCGGCCGCGGCCTTTTCGATCTCTTCTCGCAGATCGGTCATGAGCAGATTGTGCGCGCGGATCCTGGTCTCCCCCCGGCTCAGCCGATCCTGATGCGCAGCGGTAGCAAGCGCGCCGTAGGTCTGCGCCCAACGTTGTGCCGCTTCTGGTCCCGGTCCTGCGCTTGGATGCTCAGCCTCTTCGAGCATCGTGGCGATGTTTGCGGTGATGCTGGTGAGCCGCCAATACACCTCGGCGAATGCCGGTGGGAAGTCAGAAGGCGCCTGAACACGTGCGCGATTTGTCAACGCCACGTCTGGCTCGAGCGTGATCACAGCATTCGCCCCGGGAGGATCGCCAGCCAGCGCGTGCTGAATCTCCTGTCTCCGCACACCTAGAGGGTTTCGCATCTGCCAACCGCGCGAGAGCTCAATCATCGTGAATGCAAGGTCGCGACGATGGCGACCCCACGGTGCCGTCTCGACGATATGCGCGGCGGATATCGGAAGGATCACCTCAGCTGACTGCGCCTTCTGAATGAGAGCCTGGGCGGCATCACGCTCCTCGACGGAGACTCGTTCGGGAGAGTGCAGCTGTTGAGCGAGAGTTATCCAGTGGCGCTGGTCGAGATAGATCACCGGCACACCGGCCGGCGGCGCATCGCACTCTCCTGCCCAGCCCAGCTGCGTGCGTAGGACCCGACCCGACTGGAGTGTCAGCACGACTTCCCCCTCGTCGAGGTCAACCTCAGTAGCCGCAAGCTCTGGCCAGGCTTCCGATGGCCCCGCAGCCATGGGCGCGTCCGGCCGAGTGCCATCGGGTAGTTCGATCCAGCAACGGCCAGCGCGAATGTCCAGTCCCATGCGCGATGGGAGGCTCAAGTCTCGTTGCGTTCGGGCGATGGGATCAGCCTAAGGCGAGTGTCCCGCGAACCAGCGCTTCTCGTCTCTATGAAGAAGGGCCTCGTGTCAAGTAGCGGTCGATAGCTCGTCGTCAGGCTCCTCTCGTGA
>Ga0299913_10005549_pt1 | contig 10796 bp, 13 predicted proteins | sample RVTome_9_FD_201360 | JGI IMG/M metagenome (GOLD analysis project Ga0299913, IMG submission 201360) | Soil microbial communities from uranium-contaminated site in the Upper Colorado River Basin, Wyoming, United States - RVT155D38 (version 2) ... | reverse complement strand
CCTGCAGGACCGGGAAGCCGTAGAACAGCACGCCCCAGCCCGTGAGCTGGGTGGCACAGAGGGTGGCCACCACCCGGCGCCGGCCGACGGCCCCGAGCGGGTCAGCCCGTACGCCGTCGGCCGGCCGCACCGTCATGCCACCGGGACCCGCCCGAGCTCGACCACCTGCGGCCCGCTCGTCGGCCCGCAGCAGCCGCCGGCCGACCCGGTTGCGACGTCCGCTCCGGCCTCGGCATCGGCTGACGTGGGCTGGTCGAACCGACCAGCCCCACCGCAGACGCCGGACTCGGGCAGCACCAGCTCGACCCGCGCGGCGGCCTCGTGGTCGCCGGCGATCGCCGCGACGATGCTGCGCGTCTGCTCGTAGCCGGTGAGCGTGAGGAAGGACGGCGCCCGGCCGTAGGACTTCATGCCCGCGAGGTAGAACCCCGCCTCCGGCTGGGCGAGCTCGCTCGCGCCGTGCGGGTAGACCGTGCCGCACGAGTGCACGTTGGGGTCGATCAGCGGCGCCAGCTCACGCGGGGCCTGCAGCACCGGGTCTAGGTCGAGCCGGACCTCGCTGAGGATCGAGAGGTCGGGCCGGAAGCCGGTGACGACGACGACCTCGTCGATGCCCTCGGCGACCTGGCCGTCCTCCGCCTCGAGCCGCAGCCGGCCGGCACCGTCGTCGGCGACCGCGACGGTCCGGAAGCTGGTCAGCGTGCGGACCACCTCGCTCTCGGCGACCTGCTGGGCCCGGCGGCCCAGCGCCCCGCGCTCGACCAGCTGGTCGTTGTCGCCGCCGCCGAACGTGGCGCCGGGGCGGCGTACCAGCCAGCTGACCCGCGTGCCGGGCTCCTGCTCGGCCAGCCGGGCCAGCGCGACCAGCACGTTCTGCGCGGAGGCGCCGGTGCCGGCCACGGCGACGTGCTTGCCGGCATACCGCGCCTGCACGCCCGGGTCGGAGAGGTCCGGCATTCCCCGGACGATCCGGTCGGCGTGCTCGCGCTCCCCCAGCGCGGGGTAGCCGTCCGCCCCGAGCGGGTTCGGCCCCGTCCACGTGCCGGAGGCGTCGATCACCGCGCTCGCGACCAGCCGCTGCGGGCCGTCCGGGGTCTCGACGTGTACGACGAACGGCTCGGTGTCTCGACCCGCGTCCACCAGCACGTCCCGGCCACGACGGGCGACCCCGGTGACCTGGTGTCCGAAGGCGACCGTGACCCTCTCCGTGGCGGCCAGCGCCTCGGCGAGCGGCGCGAGGTAGTCCGCGACCCAGTCCGCGCCGGTGGGGTAGGCGGTGTTGTCCGGACCGACCCACCCGTGGTTGGCGAGCAGCTTCTCGGCGACCGGGTCGACGAGCTCGGACCACGGCGAGAAGAGCCGGACGTGACCCCAGTCCTGCACCGAGGTGCCGGCGGCCGGGCCCGCCTCGAGGACGACGGTCGACAGCCCACGGTCGTGGGCGTGGGCGGCGGCGGCCAGGCCGGTCGGGCCGGCGCCGATGATGACGAGGGGGTGCTGCATGGCGACTCCTGGGTCGATTCGGGAGGGTTGCCCATCCGCGTGGCTTACATAGATGCTTGTCGAAGTCTTACTCTATCGACCGACGTCGATCAATGCAACCATCGATCCAGATCGATGTAAAGTGGTGCGCATGAGCGCCTCCGACGTCACCATCGCCCCCACCGACAGGACCGCCCCCGCCGATCCGCACGGGTCGGCCGATGCGGGGGGCCACCTCGCCGACGAGACCGCCGCGACCTACGCCGCCTGGTTCGCGACGCTCGCGGACCCGACCCGGGTCCGGCTGCTGCACGCGGTCGCCACCGCGCCAGCGGGCGCGATCAGGGTGGGCGACCTTGCCGACCGCCTGGGGATCAGCCAGTCGACCTGCTCGCACCACGTCCGGAAACTGGCCGAGGTCGGCTTCGTCCACGTGGACAAGGTCGGGACCGCCAGCATCGTGTCGGTCAACCAGGCCTGCTGCACCGGCCTGCCGCACGCCGCCGACGTCGTGATGGGCACGCTGGAGGCACAGCCCTGCTGTCCTGCGGACCTGCCCTCCGACGTCCACACCCGCGCGGTCGAGGAGCGTGACCTCCCGGCGGTGCTGCGGATCTACGCCGAAGGGATCGCCACCCGGCTGGCCACCTTCGAGACCACCGTCCCCGACGCCGACACCCTGCGCGGCCGCTGGCTGCCCGGGCACGCATGGGTCGCCGAGCGCGACGGCGAGCTGGTCGGCTGGACCGCGGTCACGCCGACCTCCGACCGGGCCTGCTATGCCGGGGTCGGCGAGACCTCGGTGTACGTCGCCGAGGCCGCGCGTGGCAAGGGCGTCGGCACGGCACTGCTGCACCGGCAGGTCACCGAGGCCGACGCGGCCGGGCTCTGGACGCTCCAGACGTCGATCTTCCCGGAGAACCGCGCCAGCCTGGCGCTGCACCGCTCGGCGGGCTACCAGACGCTGGCCGTGCGCAGCCGGATCGCCCGGCTCGACGGGGTCTGGCGGGACACCGTGCTGCTCGAGCGCCGCAGCGCCTGCTGCTGACGCCCGCCGCACCAAGCAGCGTCACACGCGGGTCAGGGACGTGTGCACCGGGACCGGGTTGGCCAGGCAGTCCCGGACCGGAGAGGTGTCCTGGACGTAACGGCACAGGGCATGCAGGTCCTCGTCGCTGGCGTCGGGGCTGCTCACCCGTCCCTGCACACGGATCTCGGTGAACCCGGCGCGGGGACCTTCCAGCCCGAGGAAGGCGCGGACGTCGAGGTCCCCTTCCACGTCGTACTCCATCCGGGTGATCTCGATGCCGCGAGCCGCAGCGTTGGCGACGTACCCGACGGCGTAGCAGAACCCGAGTGCCTGCAGAAGCAGCTCGACCGCGTTGGGGCCGTGGTTCTCGCCCAGCAGGACCGGCGGCTCGTCCCCCTCGAGGCGGAAGGGCTCCGCGCGGGAGTCGTCCTCGGCGCCACCCTGGCGGAAGCCGCCGATGCTGCCGATGTTGTGGGTGCCGTCCTGCCAGCTGCTGGAGGCACGGAACGTGAATGCCCCCACTCCCGGGTCCTGGCCGATCGCCTCGATGGTCCCGACCAGCTGGGCCACGTCGATGCCGTTGCGGACCGTGACCGTCTCGTTCGTCGTGCTCATGGTGTTCCTCCTCGTGCTCGCGATTGCTCGGACATGGGAGGGACGCCGCCGAGTACCGGGCTTATTGCACCGGGCTCAGCGCACCGGGGCTCATTGCACGAGTGACGGGTTGGCGCGTTCAGCTCCTGGCCGCGGAAACCACGACGGCGACGGCGACGCGGGGGTGTCGCTCGGCCGGCAGCAGGCGGCGCATCAGGTCGATCACCTCGGCGGGGAAGAGCGGGTAGAGCGCGCAGTCGTCGATCGACAGCGGCTCGCGCCGCAGCACCTGCGGGTCCTCGAAGCCCACCCGGACGAGCTTGGCGAGGAAGTCGTCCTCGGCGAGCGCACCGGCGACGCAGCCGGCCCAGGCGGCGGGCTGGGTGAGGATCTCGGGCGGGAGGTCGTCCTGCTCCACCGTGAGGTCGGAGACGCACAGTCGTCCGCCCGGACGCAGCACCCGGGCCGCCTCGGCCATCGCCCTCACCTTGCGGGCCGACAGGTTGATCACCCCGTTGGAGATCACCACGTCCACGCTGTCGTCGGGCAGGGGGATGGCCTCGAGCTCGCCCAGGGTGGGCTCGACGGTGTCGAGGCCGGCCTCGCGGGCGGCCTGGGCCGTGCGCTCCAGCATCTCCGGCAGGAAGTCCAGGGCAACCACCCGGCCGGTCGGGCCGGCGCTCCGGGCCGCGAGGATCGAGTCGATGCCACCTCCGCAGCCCAGGTCGAGCACCACGTCCCCGGGTCGGATCTCCACGTGCCGCAGGTGGTTCGCCACGCCGAGGGCGCGGTCCACCGCGGACTGGGGCACCTGCGCCAGCTCCTCGGCGGTGTACAGCCGCTCGGCCACCACCGCCGTGGTGGGCGGAACGTGTCGATAGGCGGCCCGGACGATCTCGCGGATCTCCTCGCCGTGCATCAGGTCCCGGCTCATGTCTCCTCCGTCGTCGACCGGTGCCCGGACACGCGGTTGTTCTCCAGGTCGTCGAGCGCCCCCTGCAGGCGCGTCAGGGCATCGTCGGGGAGCGGCAGGTCCCGCCCCGACGCGAGCAGGCCGCGCAGCTCGTGCGCGAACTCCAGCTCACCGCAGCAGCGCCGACAGCGCGCAAGGTGGTCCTCGACGAGCTCCACGTCTGGACCCTGCAGGGTCCCGTCGAGGTACTCCCACAGGTGGCGTACCGCCTCCGAGCAGCTGATCACACCGTCACCTCCTCACCGGCTCACCGCGCAGCAGTCCGCGGTCCCTCGCGTAGTTCCACAGCTCCCGCTCGAACAGCTTCCGGCCGCGGTGCAGCCGCGCCAGCACGGTGCCCAGTGGCGCCCCCAGCATGTCGGCGAGCTCCCGGGCCTTGTAGCCGTCCATGTAGACCACCACCAAGGGGATCCGGTAGTGCTCCGGCAGCCGCGCCAGCACCTCGTGGAGATCCTCCGCCCCGAACTCGGCCAGGAAGTCCAGGTGCAGCGAGTCCGAGTACGGAAACGGGTCCTCCTGGGCGATGGTGCGATAGAGGGAGAAGTCCTCCACGTCCTCGACCTCGATCTCCTGGAGCCCGCGGCCCCGGGCGCGAACTCGGTCCCGGACGCAATTGACGAGGATGCTGGTCAGCCAGGCGGGAGCGGCCTGGGGGTCCTCGAGCTGGTCGAACCTCTGGAACGCCTTGAGCAGGCAGTCCTGCACCGCGTCCTCCCCCTCGTCACCGATCATGCGGCGTGCGAGGGACAGCAGGCGCGGCAGCTGGTCGCCCGCGACCGCGCGGAAGGACGGCCGCCCGCCCACCGGGTCGCTGCTCACCGTTTCCTCACCCGTCATCTGGTCGTCCACCGTCCCCCTTCCGGGTCGGTGCTGCTGAGAGCGGACCTGGCCCCTCCGGGGCGGCGCCGCCAGCGATGCCATGTCCGTGAGGACGCTCCTGCCCAGTGTTTTATTGCATCGGGCTCCCCGCAACCGGAACCGCAATATTCGCGAGTCCGGACCGCGTCCTCCAGGTCAAGCCATCCGAACAGGCAAGACACCCCAACAGGCAAGGCATCCGAACAGCCGAGGACCCGAGGAGGCCCCGATGACCACCACGATCGACACCCACGAGCTGGACACGAAGGTCCAGGAGATGTACCGCGAGGTCGCCGTACACCCCCAGGGGGCCTTCCACTTCGAGACCGGGCGGTCGCTCGCGGAGCGGCTCGGCTACCCGCCGTCCCTGCTGGACGCCGTACCCGCGGAGGCATTGGAGTCCTTCGCGGGGGTCGGCTGGTTCTTCGACCTGGCCGCGCTGCAGCCGGGCGAGGAGGTCGTGGACCTCGGCTGCGGGTCCGGCACGGACACGTTCGCCGCCGCCCACCTGGTCGGACCGACCGGACGGGTGCGGGGTGTGGACTTCACGCCGGAGCAGTTCGACAAGGCCACCCGGCTGGCCGAGGCCGCCGGACTGGGGGACGTCGTGGAGTTCTGGGAGCGCCGGATCGAGTACATGCCGTTCGCCGCCGAGTCCTGCGACTGCGTGGTGTCCAACGGGGTGATCAACCTGATCGCCGACAAGGGACGCGTGTTCGCCGAGGTGGCGCGACTGCTGCGTCCGGGTGGCCGGCTGGCGATCGCCGACATCGTCACCGAGCGCCAGCTCACCGAGGCGATCACGTGCAACACCGACCTGTGGGCCTCCTGCATCGGCGGGGCTGCCCAGCAGGACGACTACCGCGGGATGATCGAGGCCGCCGGTCTCGAGGTGCGCGAGATCCGGGGCAACGACTACGGCTTCCTTTCCGGCCAGGCACGCGGGGCGTCGGAGACGTACGGTGTCCGCTCGGTCTCCGTGCTCGCCGTGAAGCCGGCCTGACGGGAGAGCGGTACGCCGCCGCCGGGAGGGGACTCAGGCCCGCCAGGTGAGGTGGGTGACGTGGGGGGTGGCCCGGCTGGAGACCGGGGTGAGGGTGAGGTCCGGCACGCCGTCGAAGATGCGGACGCCGTCGCCGACCGTGATCGGGGCGACGTGCAGCCGCAGCTCGTCGAGCAGACCCGCGGCGAGGTAGGCGTTGATCGTGGTCGCGCCGCCGGCGATGGCGACGTCCCGATCACCGGCCGCCTCCCGCGCCTGGTGGAGCGCGGACTCGATCCCGTCGTGCACGAAGACGAAGGTCGTGCCGCCCTCCATCTCCACCGGGGGGCGCGGACGGTGGCCCAGCACGAACACCGGCTGGTGGTACGGCGGGTTCGTTCCCCACCAGCCGTGCCAGTCGAGGTCCCACTCACCGCGGTCGGGGCCGAACATGTTGCGCCCCATGATGAAGGCGCCGGCATCGGTGATCGCGGCGACCTCGTCCGCGTTGTCGTCGCCGTGTTCGAACATCCAGGTGTGCAGGCGCTCCCCGACCGCCGGCCCGAACGGGTGTTCGGCCGACTGGTCGTGACCGGCCGCCACCCCCTCCAGCGACACCGACAGGTCTGCCGTGACGATCCCACTCATTCCGGGCCCCTCATTCCTCGACGGGCCCGTAGGCGAGGTGGACGACGCCGTTGTCGTAGACGTCCTGGGCCCGCAGCGCGAGGCGGGTGGCCGCGCCGTCCTGCCAGAACGTCTCGCCCTTGCCCAGGGCGAGCGGGTAGACGAACAGGTGGAGCTCGTCGACCAGCCCCTCGGCCAGCAGTCCCCGCACCAGCTGGCCGCTTCCGGAGACGTAGATGACACCGTCCCGCTCTTCCTTGAGCCGGCGGATCGCGTCCGGGTCGTAGGGGCCGAGCGAGGTCGAGTTCGCCCACTCGCCGGTGGGCACGTCGCTGCCGACGACGAACTTCTCGGTGTCGTTGAAGAACGGGGCGCCCGGGTCCTCCTCCGCGGTCCGGCCCCGCCACGCCGGGGCGAACATCTCGAACGTCCGCCGTCCCAGCAGGATGGTGTCCGACGCGTCGGTGATCGCACCGAGCGTCTCCGCCATCTTGGGATCGAAGCCGTAGTCGAAGGTCCAGGACGGCGACTCGAAGACGCCGTCGAGGGCGATGAACTCGTGCACTGCGATGGTGGCCATGGTGGTGTCCTCTCGTGGTGGTGTTCTGACCGTTCCACGAACGCGATCACCGGGATACGACAGCCGCCGTCGAGGAATTTCGAGAGCCGTCGGAGCCGCGCCGTAACCTCGTGTCGTGACCGCCGTGCTCCACCTCTCGCGTCGCGACGCACGCCGGATCGCCGTTCGGGCCCAGCTGCTCGCGAGCCCGCGGCCGACCGACCTGCTCGCGGTGGTTCGCCACCTCGGCATGGTGCAGGCGGACCCCACCAACGCCGTCGCGCCGAGCGCCGAGCTCGTGGCCTGGAGCCGACTCGGGTCGACGTACCGTCTCGGCGACCTGACCGCGGCCGTCGAAGAAGGGTCGCTGGTCGAGCTGGAGGGCCGACTCCGGCCGGCGGAGGACCTCGCGCTGCACCGTGCCGAGATGGCCGCGTGGCCCGGCCCCGGGAAGTTGCGCGACTGGCAGGAGGCCCAGGTCGACTGGGTGCAGGCGAACGACGACTGCCGCCGCGACATCCTGGCCCGGTTGTACGACGACGGGCCGCTGCCCACCCGCGCGCTGCCGGACGGGATCGTCGTCCCCTGGCACTCCACCGGATGGAACAACCACCGCAGCGTGCGGATGCTGCTCAACCTCATGGTGCGGCGCGGTGAGGTGGCCGTGGCCGGACGGCGCGGCCGCGACCCGCTGTGGGACCTGGCCGAGCGGGTCTATCCCGACGACCCCGTGGTGCCGCTGGACGAGGCCGTCCGGATCCGGGACGAGCGGCGACTGCGGTCCTTGGGCATCGTGCGCGCCACGAGCAAGGAGACTCCCGGCGCCGCGGCCGTCGTGGACGGCGTACCGGGGTCGTGGCGAGTCGACCCGGCGCTGCTCGACCACTCCGGGCCCGACCACTCCTTCGCCGGCCGCACCGTGCTGCTCTCACCGCTCGACCAGCTGGTCTTCGATCGCAAGCGGGTGTCGGAGCTCTTCGAGTTCGACTACCAGCTCGAGATGTACAAGCCGGCCGCCAAGCGGCGCTGGGGCTACTGGGCGATGCCGGTGCTGCACGGCGACCGGCTGGTCGGCAAGCTGGACGCCACCGCAGACCGTGACGCGGGCGTGCTCCGGGTGGACGCGATCCACGAGGACGGAGCCTGGACACGAACCCTGCGGGCAGCCGTGGACCGGGAGGTCAGAGAGCTCGGCGGCTGGCTCGGACTGCGGGTGCAGGACGGTGCGGTGCCTGCCCGCTAGCTCCGCTCGACGGGTCGGGCAGGCCGGTCAGCTCGCTCCGCGAAGTCCGGTCAGGCCCGCTTCGGCCGGGCCCGCAGGTGCGCGCGCTCGCCCTGCTTGCCGAACAGGCTGAGGAACTCGACCGGCTCCGCGTCAGCGGGTCCGAACCAGTGCGGCGTGCGCGTGTCGAACTCGGCCGCCTCGCCCGGAGCGAGCACCACGTCGTGCTCGGCCAGCACGAGCCGCAGCCGCCCGTTGAGGACGTAGAGCCACTCGTAGCCCTCGTGCGACTGGGGATCGGGCTCCGGCGGCCGGCCGCGTCCCGGCCGGATCACGAGCTTGTACGCCTGGATCCCGCCGGAGCGCTGGGTCAGCGGCACCATCGTCATGCCGTGGTGGGTGACCGGCCGCAGGTGGACCCGTGGGTCGCCCGTGGGCGGCGCGTCGACGAGCTCGTCGAGGGTGACTCCGTGCGCCCTGGCAAGGGGCAGCAAGAGCTCGAGGGTCGGGCGCCGGTCGCCCGACTCGAGCCGGGACAGCGTGCTCACCGAGATGCCCGTGAGTTCCGCGAGGTCGGCGAGCGTGGTCTGGCGGCGCTTGCGGAGCTCGCGCAGCCGCGGGCCGACATTGGTGAGGGTCCGGTCGTCGTCATCCATGGCCCAAGTTTGCCAGAACAGCAATGGAGTTTGCCCAGACAGGCGGGGTCTGCCCACAATCGTCGCGGAGGTGGTCACATGACCGACGAACGGGCCGACGAACGGGCCGACGAGATGGGGAACGACTACGACGTCGTGGTGATCGGCGGAGGCGCCGCCGGGCTGAGTGCCGCCCTGATGCTGGGCCGGTCCCGACGCGCCGTGGCCGTGATCGACGCGGGAGCTCCGCGCAACGCGCCGGCCGAGGGCGTGCACGGGCTGCTTGGCCACGACGGGATCGGTCCGACCGAGCTGCTCGCACGCGGCCGCGAAGAGGTGCGCCGCTACGGGGGGCAGGTCGTGACCGGCGAGGTGGTGGCGGCGAGCCGGGCTCCCGAGCGGGCCGTCCCGTTCGCCGTGACACTGGCCGACGGACGATCGGTCCACGCCCGCCGGCTGCTGGTGACCACCGGCCTGGTCGACGTACTGCCGGACGTCCCGGGCCTGCGCGAGCGATGGGGACGCGACGTCCTGCACTGCCCCTACTGCCACGGATGGGAGGTGCGTGACCAGGCCATCGGCGTCCTGGCCAGCGGGCCGATGTCGGTGCACCAGGCTCTGCTGCTGCGCCAGCTGAGCGACGACGTCGTGTACTTCACCCACGCCCAGGCTCCGCTCACCGACGAGCAGGCCGAGCAGCTGGCGGCCCGCGGTATCGCGGTACGGGAGGGTCGGGTCGCCTCCCTCGAGGTGGTCGAGGACCGCCTGACCGGCGTACGGCTGGCCGACGGCACCCTGGTCGCCCGCGAAGCCGTGGCGGTCTCGCCGCGGATGACGGCGCGGGCCGGCTTCCTGGCCGGGCTCGGGCTGCATCCGGTCGAGCACCCCAGCGGGATGGGTGAACACCTGCCCTGCGACGCGACCGGCCGGACCGACGTACCCGGAGTGTGGGTCGCGGGCAACGTCACCGACCTCGCCGCCCAGGTCGGCGCGGCCTCGGCCGCGGGTGCCGCGGCCGGCGCGCAGCTCAATGCCGACCTGGTGACCGAGGAGGCCCGCGGTGCGGTCGAGGCCCTGCGGGAGGTGCGGTCCGCATGACCGACGAGCTGGGGCGGGCGTTCTGGGAGGAGCGCTACGCCCATCACGCCTCCGACCACGCCGAGGGCGGCCCCCACCCGCCCCGCCACCACCTGCCCAACGCCAGCCTGGTCTCGGAGGCGGACGAGCTGCCCCCGGGACTCGCGCTGGACGCCGGCTGCGGCCAGGGCACCGACGCGGTGTGGCTCGCCTCGCGCGGCTGGCGGGTCACGGCGGTGGACTTCGTCGCCACGGCGCTGCAACGGGCCCGGGAGTACGCCGCCACCCGCGACGCCGAGGTGGCCGGGCGGATCGACTGGGTCGAGGCGGACCTGACGACGTGGACGCCCACGGAGCGCCGGTTCGACCTGGTCTCCAGCCAGTACGTCCACCTGCCGGCGGCTCCCCGCGCAGCACTGTTCCGGCGGCTCGCGGCGGCCGTCGCGCCCGGCGGCACCCTGCTGCTCGTCGGCCACCATCCCTCGGACCGCGAGACCAGCATTGCGCGGGGTGAGGAACGGGACCTCTACCTCACCGCCGAGGACGCTGCGGTCGACCTCGACCCGGGGGCCTGGGAGATCCTCGTGTCCGAGGCGCGGCCCCGGCCGGCCACCGACCCGCAGGGACGCGCCGTCACCGTCCACGACGCGGTGCTGGTTGCCCGTCGACGTGGAGTCCCCGCGATGTGAGAAGGTCCCCGCATGATGCTGGTCCGGGCCGCCGAGCCGAGCGACGAACCGGCACTCGCCGCCCTCCA
>Ga0299913_10005548_pt1 | contig 10796 bp, 11 predicted proteins | sample RVTome_9_FD_201360 | JGI IMG/M metagenome (GOLD analysis project Ga0299913, IMG submission 201360) | Soil microbial communities from uranium-contaminated site in the Upper Colorado River Basin, Wyoming, United States - RVT155D38 (version 2) ... | reverse complement strand
CTCGGTGGCTCGCCAGAGCCGATGGTTCGAGCACGGGGTTCTCGAGCAGGAACGAGACGAAGGTCACTCCGAGGCCGCGGCGGCCGGGGCGCGCGTGGCGAAGGCTGCGGGCGCCGAGCGGGTCGCGATGCTCCCGGTCGACTGCCCGATGCTGGACATCGAGGAGGTCGACACCCACGTCGGCCGCTCCCCGCGTACTGTCCTGATCGTCCCCGACCGCCACGGGACCGGCACAAACGCGCTGGTCCTGGCCCCACCCGACGTCTTCGTGCCGGCCTTCGGTCCCGACAGCTGCGCGCGGCACGTCAGCCGCGCCCGTGGGAGCGGGATCAGTTTCGCCCTTGTGGAGGTCCAGTCACTCGCGCTGGACCTCGACACGCCTGAGGACATGTATCTGCTGCGCGACCGGCTGCTGCTCGATCCGCAGCCCGCCCCGCGGACCGCCGAGGTGCTCTGGCAGCTCGGCGACCGCGCGCAGCGCGCGGCCGCCTAATGTTCGGCGGCGGTGTTTGTGGCCGCCGGATATAAAGCGGGCTGGTAGCCGCCGAGAATGAGGGCGGCACGCGAACTGAGGATCAGGCCGCTCACCGGCCTACCCGAGCTCAGCGAGGGCGACGACCTCGGGGGCCTGATCGCCGCGGCCGAACCCGCCGCCGGTGACGTCGTGGTCGTCTCGCAGAAGGCGGTCTCCAAGGTCGAGGGACGCCTCCGTCGGCTGGCGGACACAGAGCCGGGGAACGAGGCGCGAGCGCTCGCGAGCCGACTCGACAAGGATCCCCGGCTCGTTGAGCTGGTCCTCCAAGAATCCGCACGGGTGGTGCGCGCCGAGCGAGGGGTACTGATCACCGAGACCCGGATCGGTTGGGTCTGCGCCAACGCCGGGATCGACGCGTCCAACCTCGACGAGGGATGGGTGACCTTGCTTCCAGTCGACGCCGACGCATCGGCGCGAGCGATCCGCGCGCGGATCGCCGAGGCGCTGGGCCTATCCCCCGGGGTGGTGATCGCGGACAGCTTCGGCCGCCCGTGGCGGCTCGGCCAATCCGACGTGGCGATCGGCTGCGCGGGAATCGAGCCGGTCGCCGATTGGCGGGGCAGGCGCGATGCGGGCGGACGCGAGCTCTCGGCGACGGTGGTGGCGGTCGCGGACCAGCTCGCCGGAGCGGCCGACCTCACGCGCGACAAGGACTCGTGGGTCCCGGGCGCGATCGTTTCGGGAGTGGGCGACCTGGTGATAGCGGAGGACGGCCCGGGCGCCAAGGAGATCCAACGATCGGCCCAGGACGATCTCTTCCGCTAACGACCCCCGCCGCGTGAATCTCTACGCGGGCGAGGCGTCCTTCGAGCCGATCTTGTCCATCGGGGGAGCAGCCGCTCCCTCGTAGGTGAACTCGGGCGGCTCGTAGACCTTGCCCGGCATTGCGCCCATCGCAAGCACCCGGGCGGCCTCGTCGCCGGTGATCAGCTTCCGCTTCTCCGCCGCGCCGACGCGGGCGAAGACCCCCGGCTCGAGCTCGTACTCCTCCCCGCCCACTCGTAGGGTCACCCGGCCGGAGAGTGGCGTGTAAACCTCTTCCTGGTCGTCGTGCCGCTGATCGTGCTCGGGGAAGAACTTGAAGTTCGGCGGCAGATCCATCACCGAGATCCCGAACGAGGTCACGCCGAGACCGGCCCGCACCCGCCTGAAGCCACCCCCGAAGATCGCCTCGAAGTCCTCGACGCGCTTGACGGTCACATCTGGCATCAGCAGCCTTCCTCTCCCGTCACCTCACTAGGAGGCGACGTTGCCGACCGAGAGTACGGCGGCTCCACGAACCCTACCGTGACGAAGGTCATTCAACGCCAGATCGGCGTCGGATAGCGGATAGAGCTGAATCTGGGTCTCGACGGGCACGGTCGGGGCGAGCGCCATGAACTCCTCGCCGTCCTGCCGGGTCAGGTTCGCGACCGAGCGCACGGTGCGCTCCCGCCAGAGGAGCTCGTATGGGAACGACGGGATGTCGCTCATGTGGATCCCGGCGCAGACGACGGTCCCGCCGGGGGCAGTCGCTCGCAGTGCCTCGGGCACGAGCTCGCCGACCGGCGCGAAGATGATCGCCGCGTCGAGGTCCCTCGCCTCCGGGTCACCCACCGCACCCGCCCAGTCCGCGCCGAGCTCCCGGGCGAGGGTCTGAGCCTCCGCGTCCCCCTCACGGGTCAGGGCGAACACCCGCCTGCCCTGCGAGACGGCGACCTGGCAGATGATGTGGGCGGAGGCGCCGAACCCGTACAGACCGAGCCGCTCGCCATCGCCGGCGAGACGCAGGGATCGATACCCGATCAGCCCCGCGCAGAGCAGGGGCGCGGCCTGCAGGTCCGGGTAATCGGCGGGGATCGGAAAGCAGAACCGCTCGTCCGCGACCGCGCGCTCTGCGTAGCCGCCGTCGAGCTGGTAACCGGTGAACCGCGCGCGCTCACAGAGGTTCTCGCGGCCCGAGCGGCAATACCGGCACTCGCCGCAGGTCCAACCGAGCCAGGGCACGCCCACCCGGTCGCCCTCCGCGAACCGCTCGGCGCCGCCGCCCGACTCGATCACCCGGCCGACGATCTGATGGCCGAGGACGAGCGGGAGCCTCGGGTCTGGGAGCTCGCCGTCGGCGACGTGGAGGTCGGTCCGGCATACCCCGCAGGCGGAGACCTCGAGCAGCACCTCTCCGCCGCCGGGCGACGGATCGGGCAGCTCGCGCTCTACCAGGGCTGCGCCGGGCGACTCTAGGACGATTGCTCGCATGCGCTGATTCAAGCGAATAGGATCGCCCCGGCCGGGGATTCAGAGAGGAGGCATCAATTGAACGACGACCGTTATGCCGAGTATGGCGCGGCCACCGGGATCGTCTTCGCCGTCCTGTTCCTGATCGGGTTCCTGCTGATCGGGGCGGATGCTCCGAGTCTCGATGCGGCAACCGATCGGTGGCCGGAGTACTTCAGCGACAATCAGGGCTCGATCCGAGCCGGACTGATCCTGGTGACGATCGGGTTGTTCTTCTTCATCTGGTTCCTGGGCACCGTCGCGAGCACGCTTCGAATCGCGGCCGGTGAGCCGCGCTTGCCGTCGATCGCGTTCGCGGGCGGGATCCTCTCGGTCGCGTCCTTCTTCATCGCGGCGACCGCGATCGCGGTTGCGACGCTGCACCCCGAAACGCGCAGCCCCGAACTGACGAGAACGCTGAACGACTTCGGGGTGATGGCGGCCCTGCCCGCGATCGCCGGTCTGGTCGCGTTCTTCGGCGCGATCGCACTGGTCATCCTGCGCAGTGCGAGCGGGCTACCCGCCTGGCTCGGCTGGCTCTCGCTCGTCGCGGCGGTCCTCCAGCTGCTCGCCTTCGGGATCGTGTTCACGGACGAGGGCGCTTTCGCCGGTGACGGCGTGCTGGGGCTGTACGTCCCGTTTGCGATCGGGATCATCGCCGTCGTCGCCCTCAGCGCCCTGCTCACAGCCTGGGCACGTGAGGCGATGCGCCCCGGTGAGATCGGGTTCACCGACCGCATTCGCGGTGGGGTGACCGGCGCAGTGACGGGTGCCGCAGCCGGCGTGCGCGGTGAGCGCACGACCACGCAGCGGCCGCCTCAGTAGGTCTCGACGATCTCGTAGAGAGTCGTCCGCTGGGCCGGGGTTCTCCCGGCCCGGCGGGCGGCGTCGATCAGCTGCTTGGGTTCGAGCCGGACGCCGTGCTTCGACCCGGCCATTCGGGAGATGTTCTCCTCCATCAGCGTCCCGCCCAGGTCGTTGACCCCCCAGCGCAGGCTCTCGGTCGCCGCGTCCAAACCCATCTTCACCCAGCTCGCCTGGAGATTGGGGATCGTCTTCCCGAGCGCCAGCCGGAATGCGGCGGTGTGCTTCAGGTTGTCCCGCCGGGAGATCTCCTCCACCCCGTGCGTCCTGCCGAGGAGCGTGTTGTACGGGATGAAGCTGAGCGGGACGAACTCGGTGATCCCGCCGGTCCGCTCCTGGAGCCTTCGCACCACCCGCATGTGCCGGGCGAGCTCCCGCGGCTCCTCGATGTGCCCGAACATCACCGTCGAGGTCGATCGCAGGCCCGAACGGTGCGATGCCTCGATGATCTCGATCCAGCGCGCTACCGGCAGCTTGTTCGGCGAGATCCGCTGGCGGACACCGTCGTGAAGCACCTCGGCGGCGGTTCCCGGCGTCGAGCCGAGCCCGCACTCGATCAGGTACTCGAACACCGACTCCGGCGAGCGCCCCGATCGCTCGCACATGTAGTGGACCTCCATCGGCGAGTAGGCGTGCATGTGGATCGCCGGCGCGCATTCCTTGGCCAGGCGGAGCCAGCGACCGTAGTTCTCGAGCGTGTAGTCCGGATGGATCCCGCCCTGCATGCAGATCTCGGTGGCGCCGAAGTCGATCGCCTCCTGGATCCGCGCGGCGAACTCCTCCTCGTTGACGTGGTACGCGTCCGGGGATCGCTTGCCCTGGCCGAAGCCGCAGAACGCGCAGCCGACCACGCAGACGTTAGTGAAGTTGATGTTGCGGTTGACGACGAAGGTCGCGGTCTCCCCCGCGAGCTCGGCGCGGAGCTCGTCGGCGCCCGCCCGCATCTCCTCGATCACCTCCGGCCGGGTCTCGGAGAACAGCGCCGTCAGCTCCTCCTCGGTGAGCTCCTTGCCCCGACGCCCCTTCTCGATCGCTCGCGGAGCGATCTCGGGCGACGGCGGGCTCTCCTGCCGGCGGCCGGATCCCCGCCTCGGGATGAAGCTCCAGTACTTGAGCTTCACCACGTCGAGGACGCCCTGCTCCATCCACTCCGGGTCCAGGTACTGCGGGTAGGCGCAGAGCCGCTCGGTGAGGGCGTAGCCCCGCGGCGCGAGCTCCTTGCGCACCTGATGGGGGCTGGGGAACGGCTCCTCGGGCGAGATGTGATCGCCATTGCTGGACAGCCCGCCGAGGTCGGTCGCGCCGGCCTCGACCAGCACCGGCCACCACTCGGCGAGATTGGGCGGCACCTGGATCCCGACATCGGGCATCAGCCGCTTCGTTTCCGCAATCAGGCGCTTCATGTCCTCGATCGACACCGGTGTAGCCCAAGAGGGCATCGGCACCTCATGGCCATTGGCGCTGCCGTTCGGGTCGCCCGGCACCCCCGGACGCGAAGCGGAGGAGGTGCCGCCTGATGAGGTCCACCTCGCCTTCGACGCCTCGTCGGCGATCTCGGCCACCTCGGCGCCGTAGTAGCGCGGGTGCGGAACGAAGTTCTGGAGGATCACCTCCTGGATGTGGCCGTAGTCGCTATGAACATCTGCGATCACCTCGAGCGAGGCGATCCGCTCCTCCTCGGTCTCGCCGATCCCGACCAGGATCCCGGTGGTGAACGGGATCCTGAGCTCGCCCGCGAGCCGGATCGTCTCCAGGCGCCGCGCGGGGTGCTTGGTCGGTGAGCCGGCGTGGACCGTCTCCATCAGGCGGTCGGAGACAGACTCGAGCATCAGCCCCTGGGAGGCGGTCACCTCGCGGAGGCGAGCCAGGTCCTCGCGCGAGAGCACCCCGAGATTGGTGTGGGGGAGCATGCCTCGCTCGATCGCCCGCTGGCAGGCCCAGACGACGTATGAGGTGAAGTCGTCGTGCCCCCACTCACGCAGGCGATCGGCGACGAGTGGGTGGACCTCCGGGCGCTCCCCCGTGAGGACGAGGAGCTCCTTGCTGTTCCGGCGCAGCGCTTCGTCGAGCCGGCGCTCGACCTCGTCCGGATCGTGGATGTGGGCCTGGTGCGTTGCGAAGGCGCAGTACTTGCAGTAGCACTGGCACGTCCGCGACAGCGAGAGCGTGTGGTTGCGCGAGAACGTGACCCTGCGCATTGCAGGGCAACCTAGCGCAGTGGATCGTTCGGCCTGGGGTGCCTAACTACCGGCGATCCCGCCCGGGGGCCGCGACGGCGGCGGGCCGCCCGGTCCACCGGGGCCGCCGGGTCCACCGGGCCGCTCCTGGCGGAACTGCGGCGACTCGCCCGCGGGCGGCGCGGGGCCGCGCGGGGCAACCGTGTCCGCCGCCTCCTGGACGGGGCCGCTCGACGGCTCGATCACGAACTTGTAGATCGCGACGGCGACCGCGGCTCCGGCGATCGGGCCGAGGATGTACAGCCAGGCATCGGTGAAGGAGTTTCCGACCAACGCGGGTCCGAACCAGCGGGCCGGGTTGACCGAGCCGCCTGTCAGCGGCCCGAGGACCATCACGATGAGGCCGAGCGCGCCGCCGACCGAGATCGCGGCCCAGCGCCGGATCTCCGGATTGAGCGCGACGGCCAGCACCGTCATCACGAGCACGAAGGTGCCGATCCCCTCGACGAGGAAGCCCTGGAACTCGCCGCCGAGGAGCGCGCTCACCTTCGGCGTGCCGTAGTCGGAGGCCCGGCCCTCGTCGAGCAGGAAGGCCTTGGTGAGCAGGGCGCCGAGGACGCCGCCGGAGAGCTGGGCGAGGATGTAGACCAGCCCGTCGATCGGGTCGATCCGCCGCAGCGCGATGAATGCGGCGGTGACGGCGGGATTGAAGTGACCGCCGCTCGCCACCCCGATGCTGACGATCAGTGCGAAGAGCACGAGGAAGTGGGTCAGGCCGACGACCGCGAAGTCGGATCCGAACTGGGCGTTCTGACCGGTGGCCACATAGAGGGCGACCACGCTGGTGATGAAGAAGACCAGGAGCAGCGTCCCGACCAGCTCAGCGATATATGCGGCGAGACCTCGATCTTGCACTTGGAAGCGACCTCCTCGACCGTAGACGCGAGGGTGCTCCGCAAGGAGCAACCCGTTTTATGGAGCCCCACCTACGGCGAGGCGGCGCCAGTCTAACCAGATTCCCTAACGTCAACATGAGTGAGACGGGTCGCCGCGCTGCTGGCGGCCGTCCTCCTCGTGCTCGCGCTCGCGGGCTGCGGAGGGGACGGCGCTGAACCGGGCGCGCCGGAAGGCGCGACCCTGGTCCTCGATTTCCAGCCCAACGCCGTCCATGCGGGGATCTACGCGGGACAGGCAAACGGCTTCTTCGATGACGAGGGAGTCAACCTGACGATCCGGGAGCCCTCCAGCACCGCGGACGCCGCCAAGCTGCTGGAGACCGGCCGGGTCGACTTCGCGGTGATGGACATCAACGACTTCGGGATCGCGCGGGAGCGCGGGCTCGACCTGGTCGCGATCGCCGCGATCGTCCAGCGCCCGCTCGCCTCGGTGATCGCCCGGGACCGGGATCAGATCCAGACCCCGGCCGACCTCGCGGGCAAGACGGTCGGCGTCACAGGTGTTCCCTCGGACGACGCTGTCCTCGACACGGTGCTTCGGGCGGGCGGGGTCGACCCGGATGACGTCCGCCGGGTGACGATCGGCTTCAACGCCGTCGCCCAGCTCGCCGCCGGCAAGATCGACGCCGCCACGGCCTTCTGGAACGCGGAGGGCGTCCAGCTGAAGGAGCTGGGGATCCCGACCCGTGAGTTCCGAGTGGACGAATTCGGCGCGCCGCGGTATCCGGAGTTGGTCCTGGTCGCGCGGGATGAGCGCCTGGCCGAGGAGATTGGCTCTGCGCTCGTAAGCGGTTACGACGTTCTCGCCGATCGCCCGGAAGCCGCACTCGACGATCTGATCGCCGAAGCCCCCGGACTCGAGCGCTCCGCTCAGCTCTCTCAACTGCGGGCGCTGACTTCAAGTGAGGCGTTCGCCAGCGGCGCGCGGACCGCGACGCCCGAGCTCAGCGAGGAATCCGTGCAGCGCTGGCGCTCCTGGGCTGAGAGCGCCGGCCTCCTCGGCGGATCGTCCTAGCCGAGCACGCGATCGACCAGCTCCGGCAGCTCCCTGACCATCCGGCTCCGCGGAATCGCCATCGCCAGGCCAGCCTCCTCCGCGCGGGCCTTCGTCTCGACGTCGGTGTGCTGGTAGAAGCCGATCACGGGCACACCGATGTCCCCAAGCCGCTCCGGCGCCACGGCGTCGAGGTCGGCCACGACCAGATCGACGCCGTCGAGCTCATCCGGCACATCGGTGCCCGGCTCCACCTCGTGCCCCGCCGCCCGAAGCGAGGTCTGCACGCGGCTGGCGAGCATCAGGTCGGCGACCAAAGCGGCGATCCGGGCCATCGCTTCACTTCATCACACGGGTTGCGCTATCGCGCACCCTTGCATCTGCGCTGGTCGCGCGCCCTAGAGCGAGCGGCGGCGCCGGAAGTCGCGGCGGATGCTCTCGGGGCGACCCCACATCTGCACGACCTCGGCCCTGCCCTCCCGGACGTCGCGCACCCGAAGCTCGCCGGCGATCTCCTCCCGGTCGAGCTTGGCGAGTATGCCGCGCACCGTCTCCGGCGCGGCCGCGTGCCCGAAGCGATGGGCCACATTGATCCGCCAGTCCCAGTTCGCCCTCGAGTAGGGCTGGGCGTTCACCTGCGAGAGCATCACGGCGGCGTCGACGTAGCGGGACTCGTCGGCGATCCGCAGGTCGAGCTCAAGGTCCGTCCAGTCGTCCGAGAGGGATTCGACCACCGAGGAGAACTGCTCCGCGAGTGCCACGGACCAACACTAAACGGGTTGCTCCTCGGCTTCACCCTGATGAATCGGGTTGCTCCTCGGCTTCACCCTGATGAATCGGGTCGCGCCTGGCGGCGCGCCCTCTCATGACCCTCGCATCCCGGCGCGAGGGCCAAGAACCGCGCTGGTCATCGACCGGCGCGCGTCACCCTCATGCTGCGGGCGAGCTCCGGGCCCAACGGGTGGTCGTCGCCGTCGAGCTCCACCATCACGGGCCCGCCGAACGGTTCCTGCCCCTTGACCACCACGATCGCCCCCGGCTGGATCTCGCGCGCCGCGAGGTAGCGCAGCATCGAGGCGTCGCTGTCCGAGACGCGCGTGAACGTCGCCCGCTCGCCCGGCTCGAGGTCGGTGAGCGGTACCGACTCGTCGTCGCTGATCGCCAGGTCGCGATCCGGAATCGGATCGCCGTGCGGGTCGTGCGCCGGCTCGCCGAGCTTCGCGGCGATCAGCTCCTCGAGCTCCTCGGAGATGTGATGCTCGAGCACCTCGGCCTCCTCGTGCACGCGGTCCCACGGCATGCCGAGGACCTCCGCGAGAAAGAGCTCGATCAACCGGTGGTGGCGGATCGTCTCCAGCGCCACTCGCTCGCCATTGGAGGTGAGGCGGGCGCCGTGGTAGGGCTCGTAGTCGACAAGCCCTTCGTCGGCGAGGCGCTTCAGCATCGCCGACGCTGAGGCTGAGGTCACTCCGAGGCGGTCGGCGACGGCGCTCGTGTGCACCGCCTCGTCCCCGCGGGCCTGCAGGTGGTAGATCGCCTTGGCGTAGTTCTCGGCGCCCTCGTTCGTGCGGCGCTCGCGGTGGGCGTGGTGGGCGGCCATCAGACGCTCACCAGCAGGCTGGTCGCGTAGAGGATGCCGACGCCTAGCAGGAGGCCGGCGATGCTCAGCGGGTACAGTGCCTGCCCCTTGCGGTCGCGAACCGCGGGAAGGAGCTGGCCGATCACCTGGATGATCGCCCCCACGCCGACCCCGATCAGGAACGTCGCGAGCTCCTGGTTGTAGGCGGCGGCGCCGATCACCGCGCCAACGATCGCCGGACCCCCGGCGATCACGCCGAGCGCCAGGAGGCGCCAGATCCCGGGCCGCTCGGCTCGGGCCAGAGGCGCGACGATTGCGATGCCCTCCGTCGTGTTGTGGATCGCGAAGCCGATCACCAGGAAGGCGCCGAGCGCGAGGGAGCCCACCGCGTACGCCGAGCCGATCGCGAGCCCCTCTCCCATGTTGTGGAGCCCGATTCCGATCGCGACCATCAGGGAGAGGCGGAATGCCCCGGCCCCGGCGGCCCGCCGCTTCTCGATCCCCGCCTTCAGGCGGCGGTCGACTGCGGTCAGGGCGAGATAGGCCAGGCCGGCGCCGAGGAAGAGGAGCTCGACGCCGCCGAATGCTCCGCTCGACTCGCCGCCGATCTCGACGCCCTCGAGGCTCCCGTCGATCACCAGGAACGCGAGCAGGCCGATCGTGACAGCCATGAACAGGCGCACCCAGTCATCCGAGACCCGCCGGAGCATGGGCATGAACAGCATTCCGAGTACCACCGGGATGATTCCGACGTAGGTGCCGAGCAAGGTCATCAGCCCGTAGAAGCCGGCCCCAGCCTCGGGCGTCTCGACCGCCACGTCGATCGTGTGCTCGATCGTCGCCCCGGTCGAGGTGAGCATGAAGATCGTGTAGGCGCCCCCCTCCTGCCAGGGATAGTCGAGAGTGAGGGTCTGCTCGCCGAGGCGGCCAACCCCGCTGTCCGGATCGGCGCCGAAGGCGACGTACGCGTCGTTGACGGCCACCTGGGCGACCGTCACCTCGTCGGGCCCCGTGTTGCGCACCGTCATCTCGATCTCGCCGGGCCGGAGCACGGTGCGCTCGACTGAGAGCTCCTCGACGGGCGGCCCCCGGCGCTCCTCCAGGCCCGGCCCGCCGAGCAGGGCGAAGAGGCCGATCGCGGCCGCGATCAGGGCGAGCGGCACGCCGATCAGCGCCCAGGTGGGTATTCGGCTCAGGGGTGCGGCCTCGGTGCGGCCCGCCGCCTCCATCAGCTGTGCCCCCTCTCCACCGCATGGGGATCGTGGAAGGCCGCCGGGTGGCGCCGGCGGTCGCGATCGCCCCCGACCCTGAAGAACCCCATCCAGCCGAGCTCGGCGAACTCGGTCTTGTGGGCGTGGAACATGTAGTCGCCCACGTACGGGAACTCGAGCTCGAGGATCCCGCGCTGCGCCTGCCCCTGCATGATCGTGTCAGTGAA
>Ga0299913_10005547_pt1 | contig 10796 bp, 9 predicted proteins | sample RVTome_9_FD_201360 | JGI IMG/M metagenome (GOLD analysis project Ga0299913, IMG submission 201360) | Soil microbial communities from uranium-contaminated site in the Upper Colorado River Basin, Wyoming, United States - RVT155D38 (version 2) ... | reverse complement strand
ATTGTCGTCGTCGTCATCATCGTCATCATCGTCATCGTCGTCATCGTCGTCGTCGTCGTCGTCATCTTCCTCTTCGACGAGTCTGATCGTGACGGTTTCGTTCCCTTCGAACATTCCGTCGTCGCCCGGCACGTTGACGGCGATGGAAATCTCCGACTGCGCAAAATCGAGACTTGCACGACCGGGCAGCGGCTCGTAATCGTCCCCCGGCGTAGCACTGCCGGAGACTACATAATCGATCGTAACAGGCTGGACAGGATCTCCCCCGACGCGACGGATGACGAATTCGCCGTTGTCCGCCGGGGTTTCGCTGGCGGCGTCATCAGATGCAACCACCGACACCATGACCTGGGAAAAAGCCAGGGACGGCGCGGCCAGCAGAATGAAGGTGAGTCCGACCGAGCGAGCAAGCGGCTCGATCGCGGTGTGAACATGGGCGCAGGGTGCGGCGCCCGGTGTGGGAGCGGGTTCGTGATGCACGTAGTTTCTCCAAACTTTCGCACATTGGCCCTGTCTGCCCCCAGGCTGCTTCTTTGCTGTCTTCTAAAGACCTATTAACCAAGCCTCTGTATGTAAGATCGTGCTCCGAGTATATACGTCGGCGGCCATCGCCGGCGAGTCAGGCGATCCGCCGCGCCGCCTTTATGAGGTCATAAGCGGTATTGATCTCGCGCGACCTTTCCTCGGCGATCTCCCGCATGCTCTCCGGAAGGCCCCGGGCGGCCAGCTTGTCCGGGTGGTTCTGGCTCATCAGGCGGCGGTAGGCGCGTTTGACCTCGCCGTCCGGCACCCCTGGCGTCAGCCCAAGGGCCGCATAGGCATCGTCGAGCCTTTTTGGCGGAGGCGGCCCGACACCCGTTCCACGTCCCGCGGACGCGGCGCGGAGCAGCGCCTCGAGCTCCGTCACGTCGCGTTCGGTCAGTCCCAGCCTGCCGGCCACGTGCACCAGCATGTCATGTTCGGCCGGGTGGACGTTGCCGTCGGCGGCGACCGCCATGCACTGTATCTGCAAGAAAAGCTGCAGCAGCGGCCCTCGGCCGCGTCCGATTCGCGCGAAACCGTCCACCGCCGCGTCAAGATCGAAGTCCGGCGCCTTGCCGCGATTGAAGGCCGCCTTGGCCGCCTCGCGCTGCTCGCCCGCCAGGTGCAGCCGGTCGAATATCTCTTCGGCGACCCGGATCTCGTCCCGGGTTACGACACGGTCCGCTTTGGCAATGGCGCCCATGACGGAAAAGGCGGCGTCGATCCACTGCGACTGCACCACCTGCAGGCCGCCGAGCAAGTTGTGCCGCAAACTCCGACCGATGAAATAGCCCGCGGCCGCGCCCATCAGGAGCCCCGGGAAGCGGCCGATCAAAAAGCCGACGACCGCGCCAATGACGATAAAAAGCATGCTGCAAGTTTAACAGCGCTTCCATGAAGGCGTGTCGACCGGTCGACACGTCAACGCGACCGGTCCTGGCGATGCAAGTGCCGCGGCACGCTTCATGATCTGGATGTACGCCCGAGTGCCCTGAGCCAGGTTGGCGACGGCAATTTTCTCATTCGTGCCATGGAAACCGGTGAGGTCCTCGCTGGTGACGATCATCGGGTTAAAGCGAAACGCATTGTCGGCCACCATGCCGTAATGGCGGGTGTCGGATGCGGCGACCATTATTCCGGGCGTGATGATCACGTCCCCGTAGATTTCGCGAATGGCTTGCCGAATCGTGGCAAAACCCGCGGAGTCCGCATCGCTGACCTGCGACGCCGGATTTGCTCCTCCTTCGGGTACACGCACTTCCACGTTGTCCCTTTCCACGACGGTTTTGACATGTGCAATGACGTCCTCGATGCTGTCTCGCGGATGAATCCTGAAATTGACCGTGGCAACGGCTTCGATGGGCAACACGTTGGATTTGATGCTTGCCGATAACATCGTCGGTGCGGTAGTGGTACGCAACATTGCGTTCGTCGTGGGAGCCGAGGACAACCGGTCTTCGACCAGGCCGCCGAAAAGCCACTGGTTCGCAAACATCATTCTGGCCGGAAAAGGCATGTGACGGCTGACCGCGTCGAACATGTCGAAGCTCAAGCCCTCGAGGCCGCCGGGCACGGGGTTTTGCTCCAGCGCCGTGATGGCGGCCGCAAGAACGCCCACTGCGGTCTGGCGTGGCGGCATCGACGAATGCCCACCTGCAGCGTGGGCAACGATATCCAGGGTAACGGTGCCTTTCTCCGCCACGTTGATGGTCGCCATAAGGGGTTTTACGCCCGGCAGCAGGTCATCGAAGACGAAAGAACCCTCATCGAGGCTCCACTCGAGCCGGACATCGTTCGCTTCGAGATATTCGCGAACCGCGCCGGCGCCATTGCGGCCGCCAACTTCCTCATCGTGACCGAAACTCAAGTAAATCGAGCGCTCCGGCGTAAAGCCGGACCGAATGAGCCAGGTTGCCGCTTCAAGTATCGCGATGACGCCGCTCTTGTCATCCAGGGCGCCGCGTCCCCAGATCGCGCCGTCCACGATGTTTCCGGCGAAGGGCGGCTCCCGCCACCGGCTTTCGGTTCCCGGGATCACGGGAACGACGTCGTAATGACCGGTAAACAGGACAGGTTGCAGGTCCGCGTTCGAGCCTTGCCACAGATAGAGCAGCGTGTGGTTCAGTTGCGTCAGGGTCGCGGCGTCGTGCAGTTCCGGATAGGTGCTTTTCACCCAGTCGATGAATGCGTTGAAAGCGGCTTCATCCATCTGTTCCGGACGCTCGTGCGAGATGGTCGCGAACTGAATTGCCTCTGAGAGGTGTGTGGCGATCCGCCGTTCGTCGACATCGATGCTCGCAATCTCCACCGGATCGAACGGCGGAGGCACGTGCAGCAGAGTGCGGCCGAGAATGACACCGGCGAGGACAAAGAGAATCGCCGCAAGCACCAGCAGAAGCGAACGCATGCGCGGAGCCCTATGTGCGCCGGGAGCGACCGGACAGGAACCGGTCCAGGCTGTTTCCGAATTCCTGGCGGTCCCTCTGGTTTATTGCCGGCGGGCCCCCGGTATTGATACCGCTTGCCCTCAAGGTATCCATGAAATCTCTCATGTTCAGTCTCGCCCGGACATTGTCTTCAGTATATAGCTCCCCCCGGGGGTTCAAAGCAAAGCCGCCTTTCGCGATTACTTCCGCTGCCAGCGGAATGTCCGCGGTGATTACGAGATCGCCGGGCGCGACGCGTTTGATTATCTCGCTGTCCGCTACGTCGAATCCGCATGAGACCCGGACGGTGCGGATGAACTCCGAAGCCGGCACCTGTATGCTCTGATTGGCAACGAGGGTTACCAGTGTTCCCGTGCGGTTGGCTGCACGGAACAAAATTTCCTTGATCACGCCAGGGCACGCATCCGCATCTACCCATATCTTCATCTCTTTGTGAATTCCCGATCAACTAACCTGCTGTGGGCGTGCCCGGCGATGCCGGCGTGTTCCTCAGGATACGCTCATCGTCGAGGTTGCGCGGAGCACAATCGAGGGTAGGATTGAGTGCGGAGAGTGGTCGTCCGCAATGGCGGGCTCCTGTAGAGCCCGATTCGTACGCCGTAGGAGCCCGCCATTGCGGGCGACCGAGAACGATAATCAATCCAGGGAGCCACGCAGCATGAAACACAGACTTCTGAAAATAGTGTCGGTCGTTGTACTCACGACCATCCTCTCAGCCTGCGATGAACAACCGCCGTCGCAGCGTGCACAACAGTCAGGCGACGCCGCACTGGCTCCCGGCGAATACACGTTCACCACCGAAGACGGCAACCGGATGCCCTACACGGTAGCCGGGGCAGGAGACGTTACTGTGGTACTGGTCCACTGCTGGATGTGTAACCGCACGTTCTGGTCGGAGCAGCTGCCCGTCCTGGCGCGCCAATACCGCACGATCGCCGTCGACCTGCCGGGTCACGGCGATGCTACAGCCGAACGAGACAACTGGAGTGTCGCCGGGTTCGGCGACGACGTCGCTGGCCTTCTGGAGTCGCTCGACCTCTCGAATGTCGTGCTCGTCGGTCATTCCATGGGCGGACCGGTCTCACTGCGCACCGCGGCTCTGACGGGTGATCGAGTGCGCGGAGTGGTCGCGGTCGACACGCTACATGATGCCGACTTCGAATTCTCCGGAGAGCAGGTGGAAGCATTCATGGCCGCGTTCGAATCGGACTTCGTCGGCGCCTGCGGGAATTTCGTGCAACAGATGTTTCCTGAGGAAGGTACCGAGGCAATCATGAACCGCGTTCGCGACACCAGCTGCAGCCGGCAGCGCGCCGAAGCGGGGCTCGCGCTGATGAAGGACTTCGGCAACATCGACATGCCGGGCTGGTTCTCCGAGGCTGGCGTCCCGATCCGTGCCGTCAACGCGGCCACACCGAACCCGACGGAAGTGGAAAACAATCGCAAGTACGCCGACTTCGAAGTCGAGCTGATGGAAAACGTCGGTCACTATCTGCACATGACGCGCCCCGAGCAGTTCAACCCGTTGCTGCTCGATGCAATCGAGGAAGTCCTGAACGCCACCTGATCGGGCTCCCGAGGTAATCGGTACGGAAGCTCAAGCGGGCAAGGGCAGTCCCAATCGCTTCAGGACGCCGGCCAGGTGCGTCATGGCTTCTTCGCTGGGGCCCGGATACTCGCCGGAAAGGGGGACATTGCCGATGTATCCGATATCTTCGATGCCCGTTTCGGTCGTGTAGAACGCGCCGACCGCGAGGTAACGAAATCGTCGGAAAAACTCCGCCTTGTCGGCGAGTTCCGCTCTGGCTGCAGAAGACCCGGCAATGGCGTCTACAACCTCCGTTTTCTGCTGCTCCGTGGCCGACGCGAAGCTCGAACCGAAACGCTCCCGGGCCTGCTGCTCCAGCCACTCGAGACCCGGAAGTATGGATGCCCGATCCTGCTGCTGCTGCAGATACGGTGCGCTCACCCATTCGTCGATGAAGTCCGGCACGCCGACTGTACTGGCGGCGGGAGAGCGTTCGTCCTCCGGCAGGATGATGTCGCAGAACGCGGCGGTCGTTCGAAGCTGTGCTTCGGTCATTGTTCGCGCCCAGGGTACGACCGGGTTCATCCGGTCGGGATCGCCGCCGTAGGCGATGCCGTCGTGATCTGCGGCAATACCGAGGCGCGATGCGCCATTCCTTGCCGGGATCTCGTCGCCCAGGTATCTGTCGTCGGAACTGCACCCGGTGTATGCCGCCGCCATCGTCGCGGCGAGCCACTTTATGGTCGTGCGCCGGTCGACGCGGAGTGATCCGTTATTATCCGTCACAGGCTTCGCTTCCCCAGTTGCTCTGCCAGGTAGTCGCTGCTGCGCCAGGCGAGCGCCATGATAGTCAACGTCGGATTCTTGTGCGCTTTGCTTGCGAAGACGCCGCCGTCGGTAATGAACAGGTTCTTGACGTCCCAGGTCTGGCCGTACTGATTGGTCACCGACGTTTCAGGGTCGTCACCCATTCGAGTCGTGCCCACTTCGTGAATGATCTCACCGCCTTTGGAAATGACCTGCTTTGGAGGCTCGTCACCCGACTGAAGCCTGCCGCCCATGCGCTCGATGATTTCCTTCGTCGCCGACTGGAAATGCCGGACCATGTTGAGTTCGTGTTCCGACCACTTGAAATGAAACCTGAGCGTCGGAATGCCCCATTTGTCTTTGGTATCGGGATCGATTTCGCAATACGAGCCCGCATTGGGAATCATCTCGCCGCGGCATACGAAACTTAAGAAACTGCCGTAATAGCGGCGCATGTCCTGCTTCAGCTGTTTGCCGTAGCTACCGGCGAAACCCGCAATGCCGCCCATGCCCATGTCGGGCTCGGTGCGGCCGTCGGCGCCCAGTTCGTAGTGGTAGCTCCGCGGAAAATCGAGTTCGCCGCGCGCTTGTTCCTTGTACAGCCAGAAGGGGATGTAGAGGTGCAAGCCCATGGCGCCGTCCTCGTTGTATGTCGGGCGGTTCTCGAGCAGGGGAAACTGCGCGCGCATGGCGGCGCCGACCGTGTCCATCAGATTGCGCCCGACCTGGCCGCTCGAGTTCGCCACGCCATTCGGGAAGCCCGGGCTTTTGGAGTTCAGAAGAATCCTTGCTGTCTCGCCGGCACTGGCCGCGAGCACCACGGACCGTCCGAACGCTGCTTCGTGCTTTCCCGTCTTCCTGTCGACATAGCCGACGCCCTCGGCCCTGCCTTTATCGTTGACACGGACCTCATACACCATCGCGTCCGTAACGATGGTGAGATTGCCGGTCTGAAGCGCCATCGGCAGCAGCGAGGTAGTGGTCTGAAACGCGGCACCGATGGAACAGCCGCGGCCGCAACCGGTTGCGTAGAAACAGGCGGAACGGTTATCGATGGGACGCGTCAGTACAGCGCGCCGGGCGGGCACGCAGGGAATGCCGAGATCCCGGCACGCCGCCTGGATATAGAGTTCGCCGACCCGGGGCGCCGGCGGCTTGTGCAGGACGCCCGGCGACGAGTCGGGATGATTCTCGAGCCCGTCGTTGCTGCCGTACACACCGGCAATGGTTTCTGTTTTGTCGTACCAGGGCGCGACGTCGTCGTAGCTGACCGGCCAGTCGACCCCGAATCCGTCCCTGGTGTGCGGCTTGAAGTCGTACGGGCCCATGCGAAACGAATTGCGTGCCCAGTGATTGGTGCGCCCTCCCAGCATGCGCGAGCGCCACCACATGAATTCGGAACCCGACGCGCTTCGGTACGGTTCGCCCGGTATTTCCCAGCCGCCGTCGGCGGTTGCATCGAAATAGCCGAACTCCTTGTCCGGCGTACCGATGCCGCGCAGGGGCGCATCACGATTCGGCGTGAACATCGGCGTCTCGGCATAGGGGTCGTAGTGACGGCCGGCTTCGAGCATCAGGACGCGCAGGCCTTTTGAGGCCAGGACGAGCGCCGTCATGCCGCCGCCCGCGCCCGAGCCGACGATCACGGCATCGAATGGTTCCCGCACTACAGAGTCCGGATCCGGATGTTGCGAAACCACACCCTGTCGGTGTGATCCTGAAGGCCGATGTGTCCTTCCCGATACCGGGCGAAGTGCTCCCAATTCGAGAACTTCGTGTTTGCGACGCGTTCGTTCCAGTCGTCGGAGCCGATCACGTACTCGACGATTTTCTTTCCGTTCAGCCAGTGTTCGACATGGCCATCGTTGACGAGCAGCCGAACCTTGTTGTACTCGCCGACCGGTTGCAGCTCCTTTCCCTGCGGCGGGTAAAGCCCGTAGCAGGCGCCGGCGCTCGTCTCCGGCGTCTTTCCATCGACGTGCCTGTCGTCGTCCAGCACCTGCATCTCGATGCCGGATTCATACGCGACCTGGTGACCGGGAATTTCGCGAACGCCGAAAAATATGCCGCTGTTTCCGCCTTCCGAGATTTTCCATTCGAGCTCCAGCTCGAAGTTCTCGTACTGATTGACCGTGATGAGGTCCCCGCCGGTAGTTTCATCGGTGTCCTCATCGACATCGAGGACGATCGCGCCGTCCTCGACGATCCACTGAGGGTTCAGCGCGCCGTCCGCGGCATAACTGCGCCAGCCCTCCAGGTTCTCGCCATTGAACAGCGCGATCCATTCTCCCGGCGTCACTTCAGTTCTCTCCACGGCTTGTGGTGTGCCATCGCCGCACGCGGTCAGCGCGGCAAGACCCGCTGCGGCGATCATCGCTCGCCCGATGCTGTCTCGCTTCATCATCGCCCCTTCTTTTACATTTGTACTAATATACCCCCGAAACCGATTCAAGCTCCATTCGAATCTAACGACAATTCAGACAGAATGTGAATCCTGATGAACAGACGCAATTTCATCTTCGCTGCCGCGGCCCTGGCGGCCGGATGTTCGCGAGACAGTGACGTGACGGGGTCGGGAACGCCAGCGTCAGCGCGGCTCGGATTGCAGCTCTATACCGTGCGCGATCTGATGGCCGAGGACATGGTGGCGACACTCGAGCTTGTTGCGGGCGTCGGTTATCGCGAGGTGGAGTTTGCCGGCTATTTCGACAACCAGCCTGCGGACGTGCGGCGTCACCTCGAAAGCTTCGGCCTGCACGCTCCTTCGGCGCATATCGGCTATGGCGACTTCGCGGCGGACGTGAATCGTGTCATCGGCCATGCGGCGAGTGTTGGACACCGTTTCGTGATCGTGCCTGCGATTCCCGACGACGAACGGGCGACTCTCGACGATTACCAAAGGCATGCCGAGAACTTCAATCGCTGGAGCGAAGCATGTAACAGCGCCGGCCTCCAGTTCGGCTATCACAATCATGAATTCGAGTTCGAGGAAATAGACGGGCAGGTTCCCTATGACGTGCTGCTCTCGGAAACAGACCCGTCCCGGGTGACGATGGAACTGGACCTCGCCTGGGCGCGAGCCGGAAATGCGGACCCGCTTGCGTATTTCGAAGCATGGCCGGGTCGGTTCCCCCTGTGCCATATCAAGGATCTCGACGTCAACGGCAACGAGGCGGATATCGGCGCAGGGGATGTCGCGTTTGAAAGGATCTTTGCGCAGGCGAAGCACGCGGGATTGAAGCATGGTTTCGTAGAGCGCGATCATCCGGCGGACGCGCGGGCATCCATCGAGAAGAACTTTGCTGCGATACAGCCGCTCTGGGACAGGTATATGCGGTGAGATTGCGGGCGACCCAACCACAACTTGATGTCTCGAAGAAAAACAAGGAACGCACATGCGAACAACGAGCACCCCGGCCCTGAATCGCCGTCACTTCCTCCGCGGGGCCGCAGCGGCGGGCGCCGCCACGCTTCTGCCGGATCTTGCTCTTTCGCAAGCGGCACGATTCAAGCTCAACTACGCTCCCCATGCCGGCCACTTCGAACACTCGGCCGGCAGTTCCATCGTCGACCAGATCGAATTTGCCGCCGACGCGGGTTTCACCGCGTGGGAGGACAACGACATGCGTGGCCGCCCCGTCCCGGAGCAGGAAAGCATCGCGGCCGCGCTTCAGGGGCGAAACATGCACATGGGCGTGTTCGTCGGCGCGGATGTTTCCTGGGAGAAGCCCGGTATAACATCGGGCGATGACGAATCGCGAACGAAGTTTCTTTCCGACATCCGGCGCTCGATCGAGGTCGCGAAGCGGGTCAACGCAAACTGGATGACCATCGTGCCGGATCACGTCGATCCGCGGATTCAGCCGCATTTCCAGATGGCGAACGTGGTCGAAACGCTGAGGCAAGCGAGTCAGATTCTCGAGCCCCACGAGCTCGTCATGGTGCTGGAGCCGCTCAACTTCCGGGACCATCCGGGAATGTTTCTCACCGAGATCCCGCAGGCTTACATGATCTGCAGGGCGGTCGACAGCCCTTCATGCAAGATTCTGTTCGACATCTATCACCAGCAGATTCAGGAAGGAAATATCATTCCGAACATCGACGCGTCCTGGGATGAAATCGCCTACTTCCAGGTTGGCGATGTGCCCGGCCGCAACGAGCCGACCACGGGCGAGATCAATTACCGGCGCATCTTCGAGCATATCCACCGCAAGGGCTTCCAGGGCATCATCGGCATGGAGCACGGCAAGTCGGTCGACGGCGTCGAAGGCGAGCAAGCGCTGATCGCCGCGTACCGCGAGACCGACGCTTTCTGACGGAGAATTTCGGGGAACCTACGTCCCGGCTGTCTTCGCATCCCCGACGGCAACCCTCCGCTCGTCGCGGAACGTCAGCGCGAACAGCACGAACACGACTGCGGCGAACGCGGCAGGATACAGCCAGATCGTGCGCCAGTCGTGCAGGGCGCCGTTCGCGTAGGCATCGGTGATCCGGCCTGCGATGAAAAAGCCGACGAGCATGCCGATGCCGTAGGTGGCGAGTGTGATGAGCCCTTGCGCCGCGCTCTTGTACCGCTCGCCGGCCTTCGAGTCCGTGTAAATCTGCCCCGAGACGAAAAAGAAGTCGTAGCAGATCCCGTGCAGCGCAATGCCGATGATGAGCATGAACTGGAGCTCGCCCGAGTTTCCGAAGGCGAACATGACGTAGCGCGCCGCCCAGGCTGCCATGCCGATCAGCAGAGTGCCCTTCATACCAACCCGGAGCAGGAAGAACGGGATCGCGAGCATGAACAGCACCTCGGACATCTGGCCGATGGTCTGCTTGCCCGTTGCGTTGGCCACCTGAATCTCGGTCATGAACTGGTTGGCATGCTGATAGTAGAAGGCGAGCGGAATACAGATCAGGATCGAGGCTAAGAAGAACGTCAGAAAATTTCTGTCCTTGAGCAGCGAGAGCGCATCGAGACCGAGCAGTTGCCTAAGGCCGGACTCCCTGCTCGCTTTCGGCGGCGTGGCCGGCAGCGTGAAGCTGAACAGGCCTAAGAGAATCGAGGCGACAGCGGCCATCAGAAAGGTCCCGCGCAACATGCCTGAAGCGATACCCTCGGCCGAGTCCCAGGCGAACAGATAGCTGATCGCGAGCCCCGCAATGATCCAGCCGATCGTTCCCCAGACGCGTATGCGGCCGAAGTGCCGGGACGGGTCGTCCATCTGCCGGAACGATATCGAGTTCACGAGCGCGAGCGTCGGCATGTAGAGGATCATGTATCCGAGCAGGTACGGATAGAACGCCCCGAAGTCCTCCGCCCGCCAGGCGAGGTACATGAGGACGCCGCCGACGAGATGAATAATCCCGAGCAGCCGCTCGGCGTTGAAGTACCTGTCGGCAATGAGCCCGATGATGAACGGCGCGATGATCGCGCCCCATGACTGGGTGGAGTATGCGAGCCCGATTTGTGCCCCGGACGCGCCGAGATTGTTGGCAAGGTAACT
>Ga0299913_10005546_pt1 | contig 10796 bp, 6 predicted proteins | sample RVTome_9_FD_201360 | JGI IMG/M metagenome (GOLD analysis project Ga0299913, IMG submission 201360) | Soil microbial communities from uranium-contaminated site in the Upper Colorado River Basin, Wyoming, United States - RVT155D38 (version 2) ... | reverse complement strand
GAATTGCAGGGATATGCGCCCGGGAGGACTCGAACCCCCAACCTTCTGATCCGAAGTCAGACGCTCTATCCACTTGAGCTACGGGCGCGTTCGGAAGGGCCGGAAGCGTAGGATCGCTCGACTCCGACCGCAAGCAGGCAGGGGGTGGTCTGCTTCATCCGCCCGCAGTCCGGACCGGCGGGGGTGCGTGCCCGCTCGTCGCAGGGCCGGCCGCCCGCGACGGCGCGATCCATGCTCAACCGGCACGCCGGAAGGCCACGTCGCGGCACGTACGGGTTCGCAGCGCCGCGGGGGACGACGGAACGCGGGCAGGGAGGGGCGGTTGCGGAAGCCGACGAGGATCGGAGCTCCCGGGGCGTTGCTGTGCACGGTGTTCGCATGCACGCAGACCGCGGGGCCGCAGCCGCCGGCCCCGCCTCCGCCCCCGAGCGGTGGCCCCGGCGTCCCGGACCTCGGTGCGGGGGCCAGCCTGAACGGCGCGCTCGCGTTTCCGGCCGACAACCCGTGGAACGCCGACATCTCGGGCGAGCCGGTGGATCCGAGCTCCTCCACGCTCATCGCCTCCTGCGGGCTCACGAAACTCCACCCGGACTTCGGCACCGTATGGCAGGGGGCGCCGATCGGGATCCCGTACATCGTGGTGGGCGAGGGGCAGCCGAAGGTGCCCGTGTCTTTCTACTACGCGGACGAGAGCGACCCGGGGCCGTACCCGATCCCGGCGGACGCGCCGATCGAGGGGGGCGTCTCCTCCTCGGGCGACCGGCACGTCATCGTCATCGACCGCGACGCCTGGATCCTGTACGAGCTGTTCGACGCGCACCCCGTGAACGGCGGCGCCTCGTGGGAGGCCGGCTCGGGGGCGATCTTCGATCTCTCCTCGAACGCGCTCCGTCGGGCGGGCTGGACCTCGGCCGACGCGGCGGGTCTCCCGATCCTCCCGGGGCTCGTGCGCTACGACGAGGTGGTGGAGCAGGGCGAGATCCGGCACGCGCTCCGCTTCACCTGTCCCCGCACCCGGCGCGCGTACGTCCACCCGGCCCGGCACTGGGCCTCGAGCGATACCGATTCGGATCTCCCGCCCATGGGGATGCGCGTGCGACTCGAGGCCTCGTTCGACGACTCCGGGTTTCCGCCCGAGGTGCAGGTGATCCTGCGCGCCATGAAGGCGTACGGGATGTTCCTCGCCGACAACGGGAGCCCGTGGTACGTGAGCGGCGCGCCCGACCCGCGCTGGGACGACGAGGCGCTCGGGGCGCTCAAGACGGTCCCTTCGTCCGCCTTCGAGGTGGTCCGCATGCCGCCGCCGGTCACGCCCTGACGCGATCGACCTCCCGCTACACCCCGGGGTATCCGGGACGAAGCCGGGCGCCGAAGTTGGACCCTCGTCGGCGCTCGACCGCCCGACCCGATTGCTGGAGGAGCGATGAGAAAGATCCGTTACGCACTGCTGTTGCTGGCGCTGGCCCTGGCGGTGCCGGCCACCGTGCGGCCTGCTGCGGCGCAGATGGCCGAGGAGCAGGCGGCCGAGACGTGGCCCGAGGCCGATCCCGAGGATGTCGAGTCGATCGACGCCGTCATCGCGGCGCTCTACGACGTGATCTCGGGTCCGGCGGGCGAGGCCCGCGACTGGGATCGGTTCCGTTCGCTCCACATCCCGCAGGCGCGTCTGATCCCCACGGGGCGCAACGCGCAGACGGGAGAGTTCGGTCATCGGGTGTGGAGCGTCGACGATTTCGTCGAGGCGTCCGGCGCCGTCATGGAGGAGCGCGGGTTCTTCGAGAACGAAGTGGCGCGCACCACCGAGCGTTTCGGCAGCATCGCGCACGCGTTCTCGACGTACGAATCGCGCTGGACCCCGGACGACCTGGAGCCCTTTCAGCGCGGGATCAACTCGATCCAGCTCATGCACGACGGCACGCGCTGGTACGTGATGAACATCTTCTGGACCCCGGAGACTCCCGAACTGCCGATTCCGGAGCGGTATCTGGACGAAGGCCGGTAGCGTCCGCGCGGCGCTCCTCCGCGCGCAGGAGTTCGCGCCGGACCAGCCCTTCATCGCCCGGCTCCTCAGCCAGCTCGAAGGCGGCGCGTAGCGGCGCGCGCGCGCTCCCCACGCGGCGGGCGGACCGCCGGTACAGGTTTTCACCCGGTGTGAAAAGAAGTTCGGTTCCCCCACGGTCCGGGCCACGGGAGGAGCGCCGCCGCTCCGTCCTGGGCCTCCGGGCCACCTCGGTCCGCACCGGAGGGGTCGCGCCCCGGTCCGGACCCGCCGGATCGCCGCTTCCCCTGCGGTAGCGCCGGGGGTCCGCCGCACCCCGTCATCTCCGCGGTCCGACCCCGTCGCGCGGCGCCCCACGCGAGCCATCCGTGGCCCGCTCACCGGCCGATCGACTCGTTTCGGCACATGGCACACCTGCTGCTCCGGTCGCACTCCCGAGCCTGCTGACGGACGTCGATCTTCCGGAGAGGACCCCTTCACCCACATGCGAGCCGACCGTTCGCCGCCGAACTCCAACGGCGCCGGAGCGCGCCGCCCGGCGTCGCGCCGTCGGCTGTCCGTTCGAGGCCGCTTCCTCCACGCCGGGCCCGAGCGGGTTCACATCCGCGGCTTCACCTACGGGCCGTTCGCCCCGGGCGGGGATGGCGAGCCGTTTCCCGATGCGGAAGGCGTCCGGAGCGACTTCGAGGCGATGAGCCGGGCCGGGGCGAACGCGCTCCGGACCTACACCGTGCCGCCGCGACGCGTGCTCGATGCGGCCCATGCCGCCGGTCTGCGGATCATGGTGGGGATCCCGTGGGAGCAGCACGTCGCGTTTCTCGACGAGCCCGGTCTCGCCGACGCGATCGAGGAGACGGTCCGGGTCGGCGTGAAGGCGTGTCGCGGTCACCCGGGCGTGCTGTGCTACGCGGTCGGGAACGAGATCCCGTCCCCGATCGTGCGCTGGTCGGGCCAGCGGCGGATCGAGCGCCACATCCGCCGCCTCTGCCACGCGGCACGCGAGGAAGACCCGTCGGGTCTGGTCACGTACGTGAACTACCCCTCCACCGAGTACCTGGAGCTCGACTTCCTCGACCTCGTCGCGTTCAACGTCTACCTCGAGTCGATCGACCGGCTCGAGGCCTATCTCAAGCGGCTGCACAACCTGGCCGGGGACCGCCCGCTCCTCATGGGCGAGCTGGGGCTCGACGCGGGCCGGCACGGAGAGGGCGGGCAGGCGTGGGGGCTCGATGCGCAGATCCGGGCCGCCTCCGCTTCGGGTTGCGCGGGCTCGTTCGTGTTCTCTTGGACGGACGAGTGGCATGCCGGAGGCCGCGAGATCCTGTCGTGGCGTTTCGGGGTCACGGACCGGGAGCGACGGGCGAAGCCGGCGCTCGCGGCGGTGCGCCGCGCCTTCGAGGCGGCGCCGGAGCCCCCCCGCCCCGACTCGCCGCTCGTCTCGGTGGTGGTGTGTGCGTTCAACGCCGGGGAGACCCTGGCCGACTGCCTCGAGGGGGCCACGCGGCTCGACTATCCGAACGTCGAGGTGCTCGTCGTCGATGACGGATCGACGGACTCGACGGCCGAGATCGCCGGGAGGTTCCCGGTCACGCTGATCCGGACGCCGAACGAGGGTCTGAGCAGGGCCCGCAACAGGGGGATCCGCGCCGCCCGCGGCGAGATCATCGCGTTCACCGACGCCGATGCCCGTCCGGACCCGGAGTGGCTGCGCTATCTGGTCGCGGCCTTCGAGGCGACCGAGCACGCCGGGATCGGCGGACCCAACCTCGCCCCACCCGGGGATGGAGCGGTGGCCGACAGCGTGGCCTGCGCTCCGGGGGGGCCGATCCACGTGCTCCTCTCGGACGACGAGGCCGAGCACATCCCGGGCTGCAACATGGCGTTTCGGCGCGAGGCGCTGGAGGCGATCGGGCTGTTCGACCCGCGCTTCCGGGTCGCGGGCGATGACGTGGACGTGTGCTGGCGTCTCCAGGAGGCCGGCATGACGCTGGGGTTCTGTCCCTCGGCGATGGTGTGGCACCACGCGCGGAACACGGTGCGGACGTACTGGCGACAGCAGCGGGGTTACGGCCGCGCCGAGGCGCTGCTCGAGGAGAAGTGGCCCGAGAAGTACAACTCGGCCGGTCACGTCACCTGGGGCGGGCGGGTTTACGGGGGCTCGCGCCGTCGGTTCGTGACCGGCCGCTCGCGGATCTACCACGGCGTGTGGGGCGAGGCACCGTTCCAGACCGCGCAGCCCGGCGTCCCCGGGCTCCTCGAATCGCTCGCCGCGACGCCCGAGTGGTTCCTCGTCCTCGCCGCGCTCTCGGTCGCCGCGCTGCTCGGGATCACCTGGCCGCCGCTGCTGGCGGCGATACCCGTGCTCCTGGTGGCGATGATCCCGCTCGTCGTCACGGCGGTATCCGGCGCGCGCCGTGCCCGGTTTCCCACTTCCGGGCTCACGCGAGGCGAGCTCCGGAGGCGGCGGTGGCTCACGGCCTGGCTCCACGTCATCCAGCCGCTGGCCAGGCTGCGCGGGCGACTCCTCTACGGACTCACGCCGTGGCGCCTTCGGACGGCCAGGCGGTTCGTGTGGCCGGCCCGACGTAGCGCGTTCCTGTGGTCCGAGCGCTGGACCCGGCCGGCCGACCGCCTCCTGGCGCTCGAGGGGAACCTGCGACAGCTCCGCGCGCCCGCGGTTCGTGGCGGCCCGTACGACGGCTGGGACCTCAAGGTGAAGGGGGGTCTCGCCGGGCGGGTGCGCATCCACGCGTGCACCGAGGAGCACGGAAGCGGCCGTCAGTTCGTGCGGCTGCGCCTCGTGCCGTGTCCGACGATCCCCGCCGCCGCCATGGCCGCCATCTTCGCGGCGCTGGCGACGTGGGCCGCCCTCGACGGCCCGCCTCTCACCGCGACCGTGCTGGCCCTCATCGGCGCCGCCGCCCTCCTGCGTGTCGGTCTCGAGGCGGGGGCGGCCCTCTCGGCCACGCTCGAGGCGGTGGACCGCCTCGCCCCGGCCGACGGCCCCGCCGGCAGCGGGGACGAGGACGCCGGCGCGGCCCCCGGTCGGGTGGTCGATGCCGCACGTCCCAAGGCGGAGATCGCGCTCGTCGCGCAGGGGTCGGCGTCATGAGGCATTTCCTGCGGGTGGTTCGCTACGTCCGACCCTACAAGGCTCTCGCGGCGCTCACGGCGCTCCTCACCGTCCTCGTCGCAGGGTTCGGGCTGCTCGCGCCGTGGCCACTCAAGATCCTGTTCGACAGCGTACTCGGAAGCCATCCGCTCCCGGGGCCCCTGCAGCCGATGCTCGACGGCCTCGCCGACGACCGCGTCCTCCTCCTCGTGATCGTGGTGAGCGGCGGGTTCCTCATCACGCTGGCGGAGAACCTGCTCGGCGTGTGGAACTCCTACGCGCAGACGAAGCTCGAGCAGGGGATCATCCTCGACTTCCGGAGCGACCTGTTCCAGCACGCGCAGCGGCTGTCGCTGGCCTATCACGACCGGCGCCGCTCGGGTGGGCTCATCTTCGCGATCAACTACCAGGCCGACAGCGCGGCGGGGCTTCTCATGGCGCTCCAGCCGCTGGTCCAGAGCGGCCTCACCATCATCGGGATGTTCTGGATCACGTACCGGATCCACGCGCAGCTCGCGCTCGTGTCGCTCCTCGTGGTGCCGTTCCTGTACTACTCGGTCGCCTACTACATGCGGCACATCGATTCGAGGCTCCGCGGAGTGAAGGAGCTCGAGGGCGAATCGCTGTCCATCATCCACGAGGCGGTCTCGATGCTCAAGGTGATCGTGGCCTTCGGGCGCGAGCGCCACGAGCACCGGCGGTTCCGCGAGCAGGGACAGCGCGCCGTCGACGCGCGGGTGGACGTCACCGTGCGCCAGACCGCGTTCTCGCTCGCCGTAAACACGACGACCGCCGCGGGGATCGCCCTCGTACTGGGGTTCGGTGTGTACCAGATCCTCCAGGGCCGCATGACGGGCGGCGAGCTCCTCATCGTGTTCTCCTACGTCACGTCGATCTATGCGCCGCTCGAAGCGATCTCGACCACCGTGGGATCGCTCAAGGAGCGCTTCATCTCGCTCGAGATCGCGTTCAACCTGCTGGACGAGAGGCCGGATATCGTGGATGCGCCGGGGGCCCGGCACATCGAGCGCGCCCGGGGTCATCTCGCGTTCGAGCAGGTCTCGTTCGGATACGAGAGTCGCGGGGAGACGCTCTCGGAGGTGGAGTTCGAGGCGCGGCCGGGCACGATCGTGGGGATCGTCGGACCGACGGGTGCCGGGAAGACGACACTCGTGAGCCTCATCCCGCGCTTCTACGATCCGGATCGGGGCCGCGTGCGCCTCGACGGAGACGACCTCAGGGATCTGTCGCTGGGCTCGCTTCGCCAGCAGGTCAGCGTCGTCCTCCAGGAGCCGCTCCTGTTCTCGGGGACCATCGCCGACAACATCCGGTACGGCAGGCTCGACGCCTCGCATGAGGAGATCGAGGCCGCGGCCCAGGCGGCGAACGCGCACGACTTCATCGCGCGGCTCCCGAAGGGGTACGAGACCGAGCTCGGCGAACGGGGAGCCCGCCTGTCCGGTGGTGAGCGCCAGCGCGTGTCGATCGCGCGCGCCTTTCTCAAGGACGCGCCGGTGCTGATCCTCGACGAGCCCACCTCCGCCATCGACTCGCGGACGGAGGCGGTGATCCTCGACGCGCTCGATCGCCTGATGGAGGGGCGGACGACGCTGATGATCGCCCACCGGCTGTCCACGATCCGTAACCCCGATCTGATTCTGGTGCTGGATCGGGGCCGCATCGTGGAGAGCGGATCGCCCGACGAGCTGCTGCGCGCGGGTGGGCTGTTCCGGCAGCTCTGGGACCTCCAGTCCGCCCCCGGCGCGCGATCCGGCGGCCCCGAGCTCGTGGCGCACGGGGCGGGAGGGCGGCGATGATCCGGCAGCGCCCCCGACTCGTTCTTCTCGGGTCGATGACGAAGATGCCGGTCGCGGGCGTCGTGTGGCAGACGGCCCACTACCTGCTCGGCTTCGAGCGCCTGGGCTACGAGGTCCACTACGTCGAGGCCCACGCGCGGACGCCCTCGATGCTCATGCGCAGCGCGGACGACGACGGCTCGGTGTCGGCGGCGGCGTTCATCGCGGGCGTCATGCGCCGGTTCGACCTGTCCGACCGCTGGGCCTACCAGGCCCTGCACGACGACGGGGCCTGCTTCGGCATGAGCCGCGCCCGGCTCGAGTCGCTGTTCGGCTCCGCCGAGCTGGTGATCAACCTGCACGGCGGAACGCACCCGCGACCGGAGCACTACGCGACGGATCGGCTCGTCTACCTGGGGACCGATCCGGTGCAGCTCGAGCTGGAGCTGGCCCGCGGAGACGCCGACGCCATCGCCTTCCTCGAGCCGCATTGCGCGTTCTTCACGTTCGCCGAGAACTACGGACGTCCGGATTGCGGTCTCCCGGTCTCCGAACGCTTCGAGCTTCTCCCCACCCGCCAGCCCGTGCTCCTGGATCTGTGGGAGCGTTCGGCGTCGGCCCGTCCCGAGTTCACGACGATCGCGAACTGGCGACAGCGCTGGCGCGAGGTCACGTGGGAGGGAGAGACCTACCACTGGAGCAAGCACTTCGAGTTCATGAAGAGGATCGATCTTCCATCACGAACCTCGCAGGCCCTCGAGCTGGCCCTGGCCAACTGCGGGCGCGAGGACCGCGACGCCCTCACCCGGAACGGGTGGCGGGTGCGGGACGCCCTCGCCTTCTCGACCGACGCGGACGCGTACCGCGACTACATCGCCACATCCCGGGGTGAGTTCACCGTGGCCAAGGACCAGAACATCCGCTTCCGGTCCGGCTGGTTCAGCGACCGGGCGGCGACGTATCTGGCGGCGGGCCGGCCGGTGATCACCCAGGACACGGGATTCGGGTGCGCGCTCCCCACCGGAGACGGCCTGTTCGCGTGGTCCACGGACGAGGAGGCGGTGATGGCACTGGAGGAAGTGGGTGGCGACTGGGAGCGCCACTCCCGCGCGGCCCGCGAGATCGCGGAAACGCGCTTCGATGCGCGTCTGGTTCTCGGCGAGCTCCTCGAACGGGTGGGGGCTCCATGCGCGTCCTGATCGTGAGCCACCGGTATCCGCCCGACGCGGTAGCCGGGGTGGAGCGCTACACCGAGTCGCTCGCTCGGGAGCTGGTCGACGGCGGCGACGACGTGACGGTCGTGTGCCGCCGACCGGCCCCGGGTCCCATCCGGGCGGTGACGGATGCGGATGCCGGCTCGCCGGAGGTGATTCGACTCGTCGGGGGCGGAGTGGACCGCGAGGACCTCCTCCACCTGTCGGGTGCGCTCGACGGGGCGTTCGGGCGCATCCTCGCGGACCGCGCTCCCGACGTGGTGCACGTGAACCACCTCGTCGACCTGTCGCCTCGCTTTCTCACGGTCGCGCGGAGCCACGGCGCCGCCGTCGTGATGACGCTTCACGACTTCTGGGTCCCCTGCCCGCGCATCACGCTCCGGAAGCCGGATGGGCGGCTGTGCGCGGGCCCGGAGGGCGGCCGGGCCTGCGCGCGCGAGTGCCACGACGCATCCCGATCCGCACCGGAGGCCCGTGGCTGGCTGCTGCGCGCCCTCTACCAGCGCCGGCTGCTCGACGTGCCGGACGAGCTTCTGTGTCCCTCGGAGTACGTCGCCGAGTGGTTCCGCCGGTGGGGAGTCGAGCCCGATCGCATCCGCGCCGTTCCCAACGGGATCCGGGTCCCCGCGCGACTCGTCGACCGGCCCGAGCCACGGGATGACGGGACCCTCCGCGTCGCGATCCTGGGCGCTGTGGTGCCGCACAAGGGACATCACGTCGTCCTCGACGCGCTCGAGGACGCGGGCGCGGGACCGGTCACGCTCCTCGTGCACGGTCCGGTGGGCGATGCAGGCTACCTGCGCGAGCTCCGCGAGCGGGCGGCGGGCATCGACGGCCTCCGTCTCCGCGTGTGCGGCGCCTACGAGCCGGACGACCTCCCGTTCCTGCTGGCCGACGTCCACGCTCTCATCACCCCCTCGATCTGGCCCGAGTCCTTCTGTCTCGTAATCCGGGAGGCGCTGGTGCGGGGCGTGCCGGTGCTCGCGACCAGGCTGGGGGCGCTCTCCGAGGCGATCGAGCCGGGTGTGAACGGCTTCTTCTACGATCACGACCAGCCGCGACAGCTCGGGAACCTGCTCGCCCGCTTCGCCGGCGAGCCCGAGGTCCGACGCCGGCTGGCGAAGGGAGCGGCGGCCACGCGAGTGACCACGCTGGCCGAGCACGCCGCGCGTATCCGTGACGCCTACGCCGGAGCCATCGAGCGGCGTGAATCGAACGTCGGGCGCGCCGCGGCCGCGGCGGCCGAGCTCGCCACGCTCGAGCGACTGATGAACGATGCTCGCGTCGCGAGCCCGGCCCTGGGGGAGGTTGCATGAGCGCCGATCATCCGACGCCCGTCCCCGAGCTCGATCCGGATGACGGGCAGCTCGTCCTCCAGCGCAGGATCCTCGAGGCGGTCGCGGATCGGGACGACGAGATCCGCCGTCTGAGGCGCGCACTGGACGAGCGCACCGCGGAGCTCGCCGAGCACCCGGACGTGATCGGGCTGCGCGAGCGCTGGCTCGACGCGAAGGAGCGCCTGGTCCGCGCCGAGGAGCGCGTGGTCGAGCTCGAGTGCGGTCAGGGTGACCCGGTGTCCACCGAACCCGAGCCGCGCTCCGACCCGGATCGGCCGTTCGCGGCCTGCACGATCGTGTGCCGGAACTACCTGGCCCAGGCGCGCGCGCTGTTCGAGAGTCTCATCGAGCACGAGCCCACGACGCGGCTCTACCTGCTCGTCCTCGACGCGGAGCCCGCGGACGTCGACGTGGACGCCCGCGTCGAGGTCGTCGCGCCCGGCCGGCTACCGGTGCCGGACTTCGCCTCGATGTCGTTCAAGTACGGCGTAGTCGAGTTCAACACGGCCGTCAAGCCGTACTTCCTCTCGCTCCTCTTCGACGAGTACGGCGAGGAGGAGGTGGTGTACTTCGACCCCGACATCCTGGTGATGCGGCGGCTGGACGAGCTCCGCGATGCGCTGGCGGCGTCGAGCATCGTCCTCACGCCGCACATCACCCGCCCGATTCCGGACGACGGCCTCACGCCCAGCGAGCCCGACATCATGGTCTCGGGGGCGTACAACCTGGGGTTCATCGGGCTCCGGGCCGCCGGGGAGACGCGGCGCTTCCTGGCGTGGTGGGCGGAACGGCTCGAGGACGGGTGCCGGATCGACGTGGCCCGGGGGCTGTTCACCGATCAGAAGTGGATCGACCTGGTCCCGGGCCTGTTCCCCGACACGCGGATCCTCCGGCACCCGGGGTACAACGTCGCGTTCTGGAACCTGCACGAGCGCGAGATCGAGCTCGTGGGACGGGGCTACGAGGTGAACGGCGGACCCGCGGCGTTCTTCCACATCAGCGGCTTCGATCCCGAGCGGCCCGATCTCGTCTCGAAGCACCAGACCCGAACGCGGGTCGAGCCCGGGAGCGGGCTCGCCTCGCTGCTCGCGGACTACGCCGCGCGGCTCGCACGCCACGGCTGGAAGGAGGCGCGTGAGCAGGAGTACGGCTACTCGCGCTTCGCCGACGGCGTCCGGGTGCATCCGCTCTTCCGGCGGCTGTATCTGGAACTCGAGCCCGGGAAGCGCGGCCAGCTCGGCGACCCGTTTCGCGAGCTCGGCCCCGGCGGGTTCCGGGACTGGGCGACGCGGCCCCGGGCGGAATGCGGGGGCCTGAGCTACTTCCTCCTCGATCTCT
>Ga0299913_10005545_pt1 | contig 10796 bp, 10 predicted proteins | sample RVTome_9_FD_201360 | JGI IMG/M metagenome (GOLD analysis project Ga0299913, IMG submission 201360) | Soil microbial communities from uranium-contaminated site in the Upper Colorado River Basin, Wyoming, United States - RVT155D38 (version 2) ... | reverse complement strand
CTGAGGAACGAGCTGGGCAGACCATCGGGTCACGACGAGCTGGCGTTTCTCTGGGTGGTCGACTTTCCTCTATTCGAAGAGGATGAGGACGGCGGCGTGACATTCTCTCACCACCCTTTCACCTCGCCCGTCTCGATCGACGACATGCGGGAGAGTCCGGAGACGGCCATCTCGAAGGCCTACGACGCCGTGGTCAATGGGATCGAGCTCGGCTCGGGATCGATCAGGATCCACGATCCCGAGGTGCAGCGTCAAGTCTTCGACATCCTCGGCATCGGTCGTGACATAGCAGAGCGTCGCTTCGGGTGGTTCCTCGAGGCCCTGCAATACGGGACCCCGCCCCACGGCGGCTTCGCCTTCGGCATCGATCGCCTCGTCATGGTCCTCCAGGGCGAATCGTCCATCCGCGAGGTGATCCCCTTCCCCAAGACTCAGACCGGTGTCGATCCGATGACGGGAGCACCCACCTGGGTGGAGGAGGCCCAGCTCGCCGAGCTCGGAATCGAATTGTCGACAGCGGCGCGCGCCCGAAGAGACGAGGAGGCCGAGCGGGAGTGAGAAGCCAGGAGATCCGCCAGGCGTTCATCGAGTTCTTCCGGGCACGTGACCACGAGTACCGGCCGTCGGCATCACTGATCCCCGTCGACCCCACCCTGCTCATGACCAATGCGGGGATGGTGCCCTTCAAGCCCTATTTCCTCGGCGAGGAGGAGCCCCCATGGCGCCGCGCGGTCTCCGTGCAGAAGTGCGTTCGCACCGTCGACATAGACATCATCGGGACCACCCAGCGCCATCTCTCCTTCTTCGAGATGATGGGCAACTTCAGTTTTGGTGACTACTTCAAGGAGCGTGCGATCCCATGGTCGTACGAGTTCGTCACCGATTCCCTCGGGCTCGACCCGGAGCGTCTCTGGTTCACCGTCCACGAGACGGACGACGAAGCCGAAGAGATCTGGATAGAGGGAGTCGGGGTTCCTGCGGAGAGGGTCCAACGAGGGGGCAAGGACAACTTCTGGCAGATGGGCATCCCCGGCCCATGCGGGCCGAGCTCGGAGCTCTTCTACGACAAGGGTGAGCAATTCGGCGAGCCGGGCGGTCCTATCGGTGGCGGGGAGGACCGATTCGTCGAGATCTGGAACCTGGTCTTCATGCAGAACATCCAGGACGAGCCCTACCACGTAGTGGGCGATCTCCCTGCGAAGAACATCGACACCGGCATGGGCTTGGACCGGATCGCCGCCGTGCTCCAAGAGGTCCCTTCGGTGTTCGACATCGACACCACCCGAGACGTCCTGCGCACCGCCGAGCGCTACACACGCCTGGAATACGGGGCATCCGAGCGAGCCGACGTCTCCTTGCGGATCCTCACCGACCACGCCCGGACCATCACGTTCCTCATCGGCGACGGCGTCGTCCCCTCCAACGACGGGCGCGGATACGTACTGAGACGTGTCCTCCGTCGCGCCGTGCGACACGGCTGGCAATACGGTGGTGAGGGCCTGATAACGCCGAAGCTCGCCGAGACGACCATTGAGGTCATGGGTGACGCATATCCCGACCTCGTCGCGAAGAAGGACTTCATCCTCGACGTGGTGACCCGCGAAGAGGAGAAGTTCCGCCGGACCCTCGAGTCCGGGCACCAATTGTTGGACACCGAGCTCGGCGAGAGTGAGCGTCTCAGCGGCACGGCAGCCTTCAAGCTGCATGACACGTACGGGTTCCCGATCGACTTGACCAAGGAGATCGTGGCCGAGCGAGGAGTCGATATCGACCTGGAGGGGTTCGAGGTGGAGATGGAGGCACAGCGGAGCCGGGCCAGGGCCGCATGGCGAGGCGCCGACTCTGCGGAGGCCGCGGAGGTCTATCGGGGAATGATCGACACTCACGGGCTGACCGACTTCGTGGGCTATGACTACGAGGCCTCCGACGGCGTGATCCTCTCGATGGTGCGAGACGGGGAGACCGTGACCAAGGCAGGCAAGGGTCAGACCGTCGAGATCTTCCTCGACAAGACGCCGTTCTACGCGGAGTCCGGCGGTCAGGTCGGTGACACGGGGGTCATCCAGACCGAGACCGGCGAGGCCGTCGTCAGCGACACCCAGCACGTGATCCAGGGCCTGCACGGTCACCGGGCCAAAGTCGCCAAGGGCGAGCTGATAGCGGGCCAACCAGTGAGCTCTGCGATCGACAGCCCGCGGCGGGAGGGGATCCGCAAGAGCCATACGGGCACACATGTCCTCCATTGGGCGATAAGGGATGTCCTGGGCGACCACGCCAGCCAGGCGGGCTCGCTGGTCGAGAACGAGCGGCTTCGCTTCGACTTCTCCCACTTCTCCCAGGTGGCACCTCGAGAGTTGGGTGAGATCGAGGGTGAGATCAACCAGCGCCTGGTGGACAACGGCCGTGTGAGTACGCAGGTCACCAGTCGGGAAGAAGCTGAGGCGATGGGAGCGATTGCCTTCTTCGGGGACAAGTACGGCGAAGTCGTGCGTGTGGTCGAGATCGGCGACTTCTCCACCGAGTTTTGCGGTGGCACCCACACTCACACCGCGGGTCAGGTGGGCCCATTGACGATCGTCTCCGAGTCCTCGATCGGCTCGAACCTGCGCCGAGTGGAGGCCCTCACCGGTATGGCCGCCTACGACCATCTCGCGTCGATGCGGAGCGCATTGGGAAAGACCGGGGAGCTTCTGCGCACCTCTCCGGACCAGGTCCCGCAGCGGGTGGAACAGCTCTTGGAGAAGGTGAGCGGTCTCGAGGAACAACTCGATGCCGTGGCGGGCCAACGAATGGGCGCGATCGCCGAGGAGCTGGCAGCAAACACCGATTTGGTGGGAGATGTGGCCCTGGTGGTCGCCGACGCCGGTCCGGTCCCCGGCAACGAGCTGAGGCAGATCGCATTGGGCGTGAGGGACCGAATCCAGGGGCCGTCCCTGGTGATCCTGGGCTCGTCCGATGGAGGCAAGGGAACTCTGGTCGCCGTCGTCTCCAAGGACCTCGTGAGCAGGGGAGTGTCCGCAGGTGAGCTACTGACCGCTCCGGCTCAACGATTGGGTGGTGGCGGATCGCGAGACCCCGAGCTCGCCCAGGCCGGCGGGCCCAATGGGAGCGAGTTGTCGAGTGCCCTCGACATGGCCCGTGACGACTCGGGGCGTGCCCTGGCTGTCCTGTGAGTCGGTTTCTCGGCGTGGACTATGGGACCCTACGGATAGGTCTCGCCGTCTCCGACGCACTCGGTCTCACGGCTCAGCCCCTCGAGGTGGTCGCGAGGAAGGACCTCACAGAGGCTCTTCGTCGGGTCGCCCGCGAATACGACATCGAGAGAGTCGTGGTTGGTTTGCCGACCTCGCTCGGTGGGCATGAAGGTGACTCCGCATCCGGGGCCCGTGACCTCGGTGCGCAAATTGCCTCACAGCTGGGAGTCGAGGTCGACTATGTCGACGAACGTTTCACCTCCAGGATGGCGGAGGGCGCCCTGCTCGAGTCGGGCATGAGGCGCAGGGACAGGAAAGCGACGGTGGACAAGGTCGCAGCAGCCATCATCTTGCAGACATACCTCGACACGAGAGGCCCTTCCGGGAACCCCACCCCTGAAAACGGCGTCGAACCACCTGATATCCCATGACATTCGAACCAGTACCAGACCGACCTCCCTTGACACGGATCATGAAGATCGTGGCCATTGGCGCCGGTATCGTCCTCGCCGGGGTGATCGTCGTGGCTGGAGCATCCTATTTGGGGCGGACCGTTGGAGATGCACTCGGACCAAACGAGGCTGGCGATGACCTGGCCAACGTCGAGCCAGGCCTGCCGGTCACCATCGAGATCCCATCCGGCTCCACAGGTCAGGACATCGGAGCAATGCTCGCGGCACGCGGCGTGGTCCGCTCGGCGCTGGAATTCGAGGTTGCAGTGCGGAACGTCGATGCCGCGCAGCGTCTTCAGGCGGGCACCTACGAGCTGACCACGCTCATGGACCCGGCAGACGTGGTCGCCGAGTTGGTGACCGGACCGGGTGCGACGGTCCACCGGGTGACCATCATCGAGGGTCTGAGGATCAACGAGATCCTCCTGCGCCTCGCGGAGCAGACCTCTCACGAGTACTCGGTCTTCGAGACTGCCTTGCTCGACGGGAGCGTCACGACATCACTCACGGAAATGCCCCCGGAGCCCAGCTTGAGTGACTGGGAGGGATTGCTATTCCCCGACACCTACGAGTTCGCGCAGGACGCCGAACCAGAGGCGATCCTGCAGAGGATGGCGTCGACCATGGAGCAGCGAGTCGACTCGATCGACTGGACCGCCTGGGAAGAGCTGGGCTACACGCCCTATCAGGGCATCGTCGTGGCATCCCTCATCGAATCCGAGGTGCGTGTCGACGATGAGCGGCCGATCGTGTCGAGCGTCATCCACAATCGCCTCGCCGAGAGCATGGCACTGGAGATCGATGCCACCGTCTTGTATGCCCTGGGAACCCGGGACGTCGCAGAGTTCGATCGCGAGATCGACTCGCCTTACAACACATATATGAACCCTGGGCTGCCGCCGACACCGATAGCCGTGCCTGGAAACGCCTCCCTGGAGGCAGCGGCCTCTCCGGACGAGACGCCCTACTTCTTCTACGTGCTCTCCGACGAAGAGGGCAACCACGCCTTCGCCGAGACTCTCGATGAGCACAATGCCAACGTCAACCAGGCGCGCGAGGACGGAATCCTGCCCTGAGGTGCCAGACTCGCCGCCCATGAGCACGTGGCGGTTTGCGGTACTCGGAGACCCGGTCGAGCACTCACGCTCACCGGAGATCCACACGGCCATGCTCCGACTATCCGGCTTGGACGGCGAGTACCTGAGGATCCGCGCTGATTCCCGTGATCTCGCCACAACCATCGAAGACCTGCGCAAGGGCGTCTGGCATGGGCTGAACACGACGATGCCGCTCAAAGGAGAGGCGGCGCGATTGGCCGACTCCCTCTCGCCAAGGGCGGAGCGGGCCGGCTCCGTCAACACACTCGCGATGAGAGGGGCGCGTGTTCACGGGGAAACCACCGACGCCTCGGCCCTTCATCAACTCTTCTCGTCCGAGCCTTTTCGCGAAATGGGATCGATCCTCGTCCTCGGGGCCGGTGGCTCCGCAGCAGCCGCCCTCGTAGCAGCGCCCGAGGACCGGAATGTGTACGTCGAAGCCCGTCGCCCCGATCGTGCCGCCGAGCTGACCGGCCGCTTCGGCGGCACTGTGGCACCCTGGGGAGCGGCGATCGCCGGGGCTTTGGTCGTGAACACGACACCCATCGGCATGTCCGGCGAGGCACTCCCCGAGCCCATCGTCGAAACGGCAGCGGGACTGATCGACCTCCCATATGCTGCGTCAGCCACGAGCGCGATCACAGCCGCCATGGGTAGAGGTATCCCCCACACCGACGGCAACGAGTTCCTGATGCGACAAGCCATAGCCTCCTTTGCGGTGTGGACCGACGTCGAGATCGAGCTCGACGACCTGGTCCAGGCGCTCAGAAACGTCTAAAGCAACTCACGCTCCGGGCCGATTCCACTCTTTGAGTCTGGGAAAAGGAGCTGAGGTGTCTCTATCAGGGAATTTGGGTTTTGTTCCAATCGACGAAGTTCTGCGTCTGCTGACGCGGTCGCATCAACAGGGCTCCGTGGCAGTCACCGGGATGGGTCTGCACGGCCGCGTCTTCATCGGCAAGGGCGGGATCGACCTGGCCACGACCTCTGACGACGTCGAGCTTCATCGTCACCTGGTCAATTCCGGCTATGCCGAAGAGCGCTCACTCAGCCGCATCGCCAACGGCGAGACCACTCTGGCCGCCATCGCCGAGGCGAACGCGGCCATCGTCGGGCTGGTCCGCGAGATGTCCGTGGAGAGCCTTTACCAGATCGCCACGCGAGGCGAGGAGTTCGTGGTGCACGAGGGAACCACCTCACCCTATGCATCACCCAAGTCCTTCGAGCTCGAGGCCCTGCTTCGGGACACCGACGAGCGCAAGAGAGAGTGGGACAGCGTCTCGACGGTCATCCCTGATCTCAGCACCGGCATCAGGTTTCGACGCGATCTCGGGGAGCGTGACGAGGTCACGGTGAAGTCTGACGACTGGAAGGTGCTGAGCGAACTCGGAGAGAGCGCTTCCGTCCGTGAGATCGCCGACCATCTCGGCACGACCGAGTTCTGGACCGCCCGTGTGGCCGCCCGCCTGGTCAAGGACGACCTGGTGGTGCTGAGCAGCACCGGGAGCGAGGTAGTCGAAGAGCCGGCAGAGGCGTCCTACGACACGGTGGACACCCTGATGCCGGCATACGAGCATGCCGTCTACGAAACCGAGAAGTCCGCAGAGGCGGAGCCGGACCTTGGCGACGAGCCCGGCTCGGTGACGCCCATCTTCGAGACCGGTGACGGCGACGCCGGCGAGCCGGACGCCGATGGATCCTGGTGGCGAGAGCCCGAGGCCGAAGATGTGAGCGACGAGCAAGAGGTCGGCGCCCCCACCCCCGAAGTGGTGTCCGAGGGTCTGTCCGAGATCCCATCGGTGGAAGCGCGCGACGATGAGGTCGAAGAGGACACCGAGGCCTTCCTGGAGAAGGTGTTCTCCGAGCTCGAGTCCTCGGATTCCGAAGATGACGAGGGTCATGGTCTTCTCCGGCGCCGCCGGATGGGGTCGTTGCGGGACTTTTCCTCCGACTCGTAACTCCCGACCAAGTACCTCTCACTGGCTAACTTGCTCCGGCGGTGACAATTGTCCTCGTCGGAGCGGTTGGCTTTCTATTGGGCTTGGTCGCGAATGACCTCGCCCTGCAATCCCTCAGCGACGACGTCAAGCTCCGTCCCCTGGTCGGGGTGTGCCGGACTTGTGGAGATCATCGAGGATGGGGACGTGCTCGATGTCAGAACTGCGGCTCTGGCGTAGCTAGGGAGCCCGTGGTGGCCGCCACATCGGCAGCGGTCGCGGTCGGGTTCCTCAATACCCTGGGCCTCGACTGGCTTCTCATCCCGTATCTCGGGCTCCTAGTCTTGACCACGGCTCTGATCATCACCGATCTCGACGACTTCCGTATCGTGGATCGCCTCAATCTGGCTGGAACACTGATGCTGGCCGTCCTCCTCGCCTTCGTGTCCGCCGTCGACGGCCGCTGGGAAGCTCTGCTCCGTGGAGTCGGAGGTGCTGCCGCGTATTTTGGCGGCGCGTCGTTGCTGTTCATGCTGGTTCGGGGACAGGGCTTCGGTGCCGGGGACGTCAAACTGGCGGTGCAATTGGGGCTGTTCACGGCCTACTTGGGTTGGAGTGTCCTCGGATGGGCAGTGTTCGCGACCGCGGCCATAGGAGGGGTCATCGCACTCGGCCTGATCGTCGCAGGCGGGGCGAACCGGAAGACCGAATTGCCTTACGGGCCGCCGATGATCATTGGAGCCTGGACCGCCATAGTCATGGTCGGAGTGGGAGCCATCCCGATTCCCTCGTAACCTGTCGGGATGCTTCGCTTCCTGACCGCCGGCGAATCTCACGGTCCAGCGCTGGTGACCATCATCGAAGGCCTCCCCAAAGGTCTCGACGTCGACGTCTCCGGTCTCGGCGCCGAGTTGACCCGTCGCCGCCACGGCTACGGGCGCGGGAAACGCATGTCCATCGAACGGGACGAGATCGAGATACTCGGAGGAGTCCGTCACGGAAAGACTCTGGGCTCTCCGGTGGCGGTGCTGATCAGGAACACCGAATGGCCGAGGTGGCGAGAGATCATGAGCCCCGGACCCGGTGCAGCCGGCAATGAGGTCACCAGGCCGCGGCCAGGACATGCCGATCTGGCGGGAATGCTCAAGTACGACACCGACGATGCTCGTGACATCCTGGAGAGAGCCTCCGCCCGTGAGACTGCGGCTCGGACTGTCGCCGGCTACATGGCCAAGACGCTTCTCGCACGTAGCGGGATTCGCATCGTCAGCCACGTCATCTCCATCGGAGACATCGTCGCCAAGTCGAGCGTTCCCGAGCCGGGAGAAGCCGACAAGATCGACGCCGATCCCGTTCGGTGTCTCGATCCCCAGGCGTCTGGTGAGATGGTCGAAGCAATCGATCGTGCAGCGGAGGCGAAGGACACGTTGGGCGGAGTCTTCGAGGTGGTGGCGCATTCGGTTCCAGTTGGAATCGGCTCACACGTCCAGTATGACCGTCGACTCGACAACCTCCTGGCGGGCGCGGTCATGTCCATCCCCGCCATCAAGGGCGTCGAGATCGGGGACGGTTTCGAGATCGCCGCCACTCCGGGCTCAGCCGCTCACGACGAGATCGTGAGAGTCGACGGGACGATCTCGCGTGAGACCAACCGCGCGGGTGGGGTGGAAGGGGGTATGAGCAACGGCCAGCCGATAAGGGTTCGAGCAGCGATGAAGCCAATCTCGACCTTGATGCAGCCTCTGCGCACAGTCGACATGACCACCGGCCGGGCCGATCAGGCGGTGCGGGAACGCTCAGATGTCTGCGCCGTGCCGGCTGCAGCCGTGGTAGGTGAGCAAATGGTCGCCTTCGTCCTGGCTGCGGAGTTCCTCAGGAAGTTCGGGGGCGATTCGATCGCTGATTTCGAGACGGCCGTGGTCGCCTATCGGCAACGGGTCGCGGCCCGCACCGGTGGGTGAGCATGTGGCTCGTGGGGATGATGGGCTCGGGCAAGACGACAGTCGGGCGTGAAGCTGCGACCCGCGTCGGCGTCGCGTTCTACGACACCGACCGGCTGGTCGAGGAGATGGCGAGGACCACGGTCGACACCATCTGGGAAGACGTGGGAGAACGAGGCTTCAGGGAATTGGAGCGTCGTGTGATTGCCACGATCCCGGAGTCCGACTTCATCGCCGCCGCTGGAGGAGGAGCAGTTCTCTCGGTCGAGAACAGAGAGCACATGAGTCGTGGAGAGCCGATCGTCTGGCTGCGCGCATCGCCGGGCCAACTCGCGAGTCGGCTCGAACTCGACGGATCACGCCCTCTGCTCGCCCATGACCCCGCTCCTGAGGCACGCCTTGCAGCAATCCTCGAGGAGCGCTCGAGTCTGTACTCGGGGCTGGCCACCGATTTCGTCGACACCGACGATCGGGATGTCGAGGACGTCGTCTGCGATGTGGTGGGACTATGGCGACGTTGAGGGTGGCTGACACCACCGAGGTCATCATCGGTCATGGCTTGCCTCGCCGTCTGCTGCCCGAGCGGGAAGGCCGAGCGCGTGCGGCCATCCTCACTCAACCTGCCCCTACCGACATAGCCCTCGAGGTGGCGTCACGTCTCGGATCGGATGGCCTCAGCTGCGAGGTGATCGGTCTTCCTGACCGCGAGGAGGCCAAGACTCTCGCCGTTGCCGCTTCGGTCTACGAGGCTCTGGCCAGATTCAGCCTTTCACGGGAGGACACCATCGTCGGCGTCGGAGGTGGCTCCGTCACCGACATCGCCGGTTACGTGGCCGGGACCTGGTTGCGAGGGGTGGAAGTGGTCCACGTCCCCACGACACTTCTCGGTGCGGTCGATGCCTCCATCGGTGGCAAGACGGGCGTCAACGTCGTGGGGAAGAACCTGGTTGGGGTGTTCTGGCACCCGACGATGGTGTTGATCGACGTCGACCGTCTCGGTCGGCTCCCGAGCTACCTCCTGAAAGAGGGCATGGCGGAGGCTTACAAGGCCGGTCTCGTCGGTGATCGCAGCCTCTCCGACCTCATCGCCGGATCCGGTCTCGACGCCCCACTCGACCTGGTCGTGGAGAAGGCGATCGGCGTCAAGTCGAAGGTCGTTGGCGAAGACGTGCGTGAGACCGGCGTTCGCGCTCATCTCAATTTCGGCCACACCATCGGCCACGCCATCGAGTATTCATCCTCGCTCTCCCATGGCGAGAGCGTGGCACTCGGCATGGTCGCCGCCGTCCGCATCTCAGAGAAGCTGGCAGGCTTCTCCAACGCAGAGGAGGTCATCGAAGCGATCGCGGGGCTGGGGCTGCCCATCGAGGCGAAAGGCCTCGAATTGGCCCGTGTGCTCGACCTCCTCGGGCACGACAAGAAACGTGACTCCCTCGGCCTGCGCATGGTGCTGTTGCGCGACATCGAAGAGCCGTTCCTGACCCATGTCGAGCGGGCCGATATCGAGCTCGGGCTCGCCGCCATAGGCTTTTGATGGCAGGTAGCGTCCCGACGGCTCCCGACTCAGGACACCGAGGAACTGCATGATCAGCACCAACGACGTACGACCCGGCATGGCCCTCCAACTCGACGACGGGCTCTTCTCGATCGTCGATTACCAGCACGTCAAGCCGGGCAAGGGGAAGGCGTTCGTGCGGATGAAATTGAAGAAGTTGGGCACGGGACAGGTCCTGGATCGGACATTTCGGGCCGACGAGAACGTGCAGCAAGCCATCATCGACCGCGCCGAGCACCAGTATCTCTATTCCGACGACCTCGGATATCACTTCATGAACCTCGCCGACTACGGCCAGATAGTGCTCAGCCCTGACGATGTCGGCGAGGCGGCGGGGTATCTCGTGGACGGCATGACGGTGACCCTCCCCATGTATCAAGGCACGGCCATCGGCGTCGACTTGCCCGCATCCGTTGAGCTCGAGGTGACCTATGCGGAGCCCGCCGTCAAGGGCGACACTCGAACCGGGGCGACGAAAGGTGTGACCGTCGAGACCGGGATCGCCGTACAGGTCCCTTTGTTCGTCGAGCAGGGGGATCGGATCAAGGTCGACACCCGAACGGGCGAATACCTCACCCGGGCATGAGTGAGACGGGGGGGATGCTCCTCATCCCGGCTCGT
>Ga0299913_10005544_pt1 | contig 10799 bp, 9 predicted proteins | sample RVTome_9_FD_201360 | JGI IMG/M metagenome (GOLD analysis project Ga0299913, IMG submission 201360) | Soil microbial communities from uranium-contaminated site in the Upper Colorado River Basin, Wyoming, United States - RVT155D38 (version 2) ... | reverse complement strand
CGCGTGAGAGGCGGGCTCCGGAGCGCGCGACTCCGGTGACAGACCTCGCCGCCTGGCTCCGCGTGAGACTCCGTGCGGCGTCCGAACCGGAAGCCGACCTCGCAGCCGACGCGCTCGTGGGCGCCGGCGCGGCCGCCGTTCGACGGGATGGCCTGCGTCTGACCACCCACCTACCGGTGGGAGCCACCCCGGGCGAGGCGCTTCGGGTGGTCCGCGACGCGCTCGAGCGCGCGGGGATCGCGACCCCGCCCGGTGCGCTCGACTGGGCCGTGGAAGCCGACCGCGATTGGACCGAAGAGTGGAAGGCCGGCCTGCGCGCGAGGCGAATCGGGGAGCGCTTCGTCGTGCACCCGACCTGGATCGTCCCCGACGCCGGGCCCGATGACCTCCGCATCGCGATCGATCCAGGCATGGCATTCGGTACCGCCGAACACGCCACGACGCGCGGCGCGCTGCGCCTTCTCGAGGCGGCCGGCGCGCGCGGGGCGAGCGTCCTCGACGCGGGGACGGGTAGCGGCATCCTCGCGATAGCCGCGCTCCGTCTGGGCGCGGCCACCGTCCTGGCGGTGGATCTGGACGCGGACGCCGTCGCCGCGGCGCGCGCCAACCTGCGCCTGAACGGCGTCGACGGGAGGGCGACCGTGCTCGTCGCCGACGTTACGCCTGCATGGTTGGGCGGCCGGCCCGAAGCCCCGCTCGACCTCATCCTCGCCAACATCCTGAGCGGCGTGCTCGAGCCGCTGCTGCCGTCCCTGCGAGACGCGCTCGCTCCGCGAGGTAGCCTGATCGTCTCCGGCATCCTCGCCGAAGAAGCGTCCGTGTTCCGGCGCGCGGCCGGCTCCGCGGGCCTCCTGATCGAGCGCGAGGACGTGGAGGAGGAATGGTGGAGCGCCCGCTTTTCCAGGCCGCGGCCGGCCGGGTAATTTTCGGCGACAGTTCGCCGTTCCGCTCACATGGACGGAGGGACCGATGCGCCAGTATCTGACGGAGTTCCTCGGTACGTTCTTCCTCGTGCTGACCATCGGCCTCGTCGTCGCCGCGGGGACGCCCATGGGACCCCTGGCCATCGGGTCGGTGCTGATGGTCATGGTGTACATGGGCGGCCACGTGTCCGGGGCGCATTACAATCCTGCGGTGACGCTGGCCGTGTGGTTGCGCGGCGGCATCGAGACGCGCTGGATCGGGGGCTACTGGGGGGTTCAACTTCTCGGGGGACTGGCAGCGGCCGCGGTGTCGGCCGCGGTGACCGGGAGCACGTTCGCTCCCGCGCCGGCGCCCGGCGCCTCTCCGCTCGGCGCCCTGCTGCTGGAGTTCCTGTTCGCGTTCGCGCTGTCGCTCGTCGTTCTGAACACCGCCACCGCCGATGAAACCGCGGGCAACTCCTATTTCGGCCTGGCGATCGGCTTCACGGTGCTGGTGGGCGCGATCGCGGCCGGACCGGTCTCGGGAGGGGCCTTCAACCCCGCGGTGGGGCTCGGCCCCATCGGCTGGCAGGCGCTCACGGACGGGGGCGGCTTCTCGAACGCATGGCTCTATCTCGCCGGGCCGCTGTCCGGCGGCGCCGTCGCGGCCGCCGTGTTCAAGGTGCAGCACCCGAGCGCCTAGCGTACCGGCGCAAGAGTGTCGTCGGCATTCGGCGCGCGCTGCATCCCGCGGGTGCGTCGTTGGAACTCCTTGCCGTAGCTACGGCTACGGCGCGTCGTTCCGCCTCGCCCCGCGAACGCTTCGCGCGCCTCGTTGCGCACCGAACTTTTGCGCCGGTACACTAGCGTACCGGCGAGAGGGAGTGCTCCTCGACCCGGCTCGCTGCGCTCTTTCAGCGACCTGCTAACCGTCGCCGGCCTCGACGTCCCGCGCGGCGTCGAACCGGAGGAGTCGCCGGCCCAGTCGGTTGGCCGCGCGTGCGGCGCTGACGACCTCCCTCCGGTGCGCGTCGTCGGCGTCGGGATCGCTCCACAGGCTCGCCAGCGAGCCCGCGAGCGCCCGCCGCACGAGTTCGGTCGCCGTTTCGGGCCGCGGATCATCGGGCGCCGGGACGGGCAGGAGCAGCGGCGACCGTGCCGCGCAGGAGCGGAGCACGGTGATCAGTTCGGGGTCCCCCGCGAGCGTCGCGTGGGCGGCCCAGCGAACCGGCGGGGACCGTAGCACGAGCAGCCCGGGCATCCCGCCGGGCCCGGGCGGGGCCGGCGCGCGCGACGCGCGCTCGGGGTCCGGCCCGGAGACCGCCGCCCAGGCGTCGTCCAGGGAGGGCGCGATCTCGCCCGAGCCGAGCACCATCGCCCGCACGCCATCGACGAAGTGTGGTCCGTACATGATCCTCCTCCGCGCAATGGTGCACGGGCGGCCCGAGCGGGGCCATGGCGGCCCGGGACGCGCGCCCCGCGGCCGCGTCCCGAGCACCTGTTGCTGCGCCCGACGGGAGCGTGCAGCTTGAGCACCCCCGTCGCGCAGCGTACGCTCCGTCGCCGGAGGGGAACCGGCGCACCCGAGGAGAGCGAGGTCATGGAACAAGACGACTGCGTGTTCTGCCGCATCGCCGCTGGCTCCACGGACGCCGCCATCCTCCACCGCGACGCCGGCGCGGTCGCGTTCCGCGACATAGCACCGAAGGCCCCGATCCACGTCCTCGTGATTCCCACGCGGCACATCCCGTCGGTCGACGCCACGGGTCCGGCCGACGAGGCGACGCTCGGTCACCTGATCGCGGTGGCCCGCGACATAGCCCGCTCGGAAGAGCTCGCCGACGACGGATACCGGCTGGTCATGAACAACGGCGCCGCCGCGGGCCAGAGCGTCGATCACGTCCACCTGCACCTCCTGGGCGGCCGCGAACTCGGCTGGCCGCCGGGTTGAGGCGACGCGGGAGCGATGGCACAGGCACTGATCGATCGTCTGCGCGCGGACCTGAACGGCGCGCGCAAGAGCCGGGACCGGGACCGAACGCTCCTGCTGGGCACCACGCTGGCCGAGGCGCGCAACCGCGAAATCGAACTGCGCCGGACGCTTTCCGACGAGGATATGCAGGCGGTGCTGAACGCGGCGGTGAAGCGCCGCGAGGAAGCGGCGCAGCAGATGCGCGCGGCCGGGCGTCTCGAGCTGGCCGACCGCGAAACCGCGGAGGCGGAGGCCCTGCGTGCCTACCTGCCCGAGCCCCTCACCGAGGATGCGGTGCGCGGGCTGGTGGCGGACGCGGTGTCCGCCGGCGCCACCGACCTGGGCTCCGTGATGCGCGCCATCATGCCGCAGATCCGCGGGCGATTCGATGGCCGTGACGCCAACCGCCTCGCACGGGAAGCCCTCGGCGAGGGCTGAGCCGCCCGAGCGCGTGTCCACCGAGCCCGCCGGCCGCCACGCGCTGGATGTCCTCGGCTTCGCCGACGCGCTATCGCTCGTCGCGTCCCACGCCGGTTCGCCTCTGGGGCGGCAGGCAATCCTGGAGCGCCGTCCGGAGACCGACCTCGACCGGATCGCCACGCAGACTACACGCGTGCGGGAGGTAATGGACCTGCTCCAGGCCGAGGTCGGATGGCGCTCCCCCGCCGTGCCCGACGCGCGCGCGGCGCTGCGTTCGGTCGCGGCCGAGGGATCGGTCCTGGCGCCGGCGGACCTGGCGGTCGTGTCCCGTCTGCTCGCCGAAGTGGGCGACGCCGCCGGGCAGCTCCACGCGTCGGGCGAGGCGCCGTCGCTCGCCCCGCTGCGGGCGGACCTGCGACCGGATGAGCCGCTGCGAGCGCGGATCGACGCCGCGATCGACGACGGCGGCGAGGTGAAGGACCGCGCGTCGAAGGAGTTGAGCCGCCTGCGCCGCGAGCTCGAGAACGCCCACACGCGCATCGTGAGGGAGCTGGAGCGCTTCGCCTCCGGCCTGCCCGACCGCGTGCGCGTGCCCGATGCATCGGTGTCCGTCCGCGACGGCCGCTACGTGATCGCGGTGCGCAGGGAAGGGCGCGGCCTGGTCGGCGGCCTGGTGCACGATGAATCGGCTTCCGGCGGCACGCTCTTCGTCGAGCCGCCCGTGGGCGTCGAGCTGATGAACCGGCTGCGAGAGTTGGAGCGCGCCGAACGGCGCGAAGTGCGCCGCATCCTCGCCGAGCTGAGCGATGCGGTCCGACCCGGAGTGGCGGGGCTACGCGCCTCTTTGCGCGCGCTGACCGAACTGGACTCGCTCGCCGGACGCGCCCGCTTCGCCCTCGCGGTGGGCGCTTCGCCTCCATCGCTGGCCGGGCCGGATGGCCCGCGCATGCGCATCGTGGGCGGCGGGCACCCGAGCCTCTTCGCCGAGGGCAGGCGGCCGGTTCCCTTCGACCTGGAGCTCGGCGCGGACGAACGCACCCTGGTGGTGACCGGCCCGAACACGGGCGGCAAGACGGTCCTGCTCAAAGCGATCGGACTCATCGCGGCGCTGCACCAGTCGGGCGTCGTTCCGCCCGTCGCCGGGGGGACGGTCCTGCCGGTATTCGATGGCTTCTTCGCCGATATCGGCGACGAACAGTCGATCGAGGCGAGCCTGTCGACGTTCTCCGCGCACCTGCGCAACCTCCGACGCATCCTGCGGCACGCCCGCCCGGGCTCGCTGGTCCTGGTCGACGAGCTGGGCAACGGCACCGACCCCGCCGAAGGCGCCGCGCTGGCCCGCGCGATCCTCGAGATGCTCACCCGGTCGGGTGCCACGACCGTCGCGACCACCCACCTGGGAGCCCTCAAGCGTCTCGCGGGCGAGGAGGGCGGCGTGGTGAACGCGGCGATGCAGTTCGACGGCGAGCGCCTCGAGCCCACTTACCGACTGGTCAAGGGCGTACCCGGCCGGAGCTACGGGCTGGCCATCGCGAGGCGGCAGGACTTCCCGGCGGCGATCGTCGACCGCGCGGACGAATTGCTCCCGGACGCCGAGCGCGAGGCGGAGCGTCTGCTCGCCGAGCTGGAAGTGGCGACCAGGGACGCGGTCGCCGACCGGCGCGAGGCCGAGGCCCTGCTCGCGCGCTCCCGCGAACGGCGCGCCGAGCTTCAGGAACGCGAGCTGGCGGTGGACGCCCGCGAGCGCCACGCCGAGGCGGCAGCGGCCGAGCGAGCGCGCGCGTTGCTCCTGGACGCCCGCGCGGAGGTGGACGCGGCGATCGCGGAGGTGCGCTCGGCGGGCGCCGCGAGGATCGCGGACGCCGCCGCGTCGGCGCGCGCCCGCGTGGAGGCGGCGGCCAGAGACCACGCGCGGCGCGCAGCCGAGACGCCCCAGGCGCCCGCGCCCGCCCCCGCGGGGGACGACGAACCCGGCGCGGGGTCCACCGTGCGGGTGCGGTCCACCGGTGCCTCGGGAACGCTGGTGGAGCTCCGCGACGGAAGCGCGGTCGTCGTGGTTCGCGGGGTGCGCCTGCGCCTTCCCGCTCAGGACGTGGAGGCGGCGCCCGATGCCGCGCCCACACGAGCCCGCGCGCCCGCCCCGGCCTCACCTCCACCCACCGTCGACGCGTCGTCCGAAGTCGACCTGCGCGGCCTGCGCGCCGACGAGGTCGCCGCCCGGCTCCACCCGGCCCTCGACGCGGCCGTCGTCGCGGACCTGACGTCGCTCCGGGTCATCCACGGCAAGGGCCAGGGCGTGCTGCGCGACGTGGTGCGGGAGCTCCTGTCCGCGGACCGGCGCGTGGCCAGCATACGGTCCGGAGGCATGGGGGAGGGCGGGACCGGCGTCACGGTCGCCGAGTTCGGGTCGTGATCCGCGACGATCTCGTGGAAGAGGTGCGGCTGCGGTCCGACATCGTGGACCTCGTAGGCGAGCACGTGCCGCTCAAGCGGGCGGGCAAGGACTACCGGGGCCTGTGCCCGTTTCACAAGGAGAAGACGCCGTCGTTCTACGTGGTGCCGGCCAAGGGGTTCTACAAGTGCTTCGGGTGTGGCGAGTCCGGAGACGTCTTCGCGTTCCTGATGAAACACCTGGGCCAGGACTTTCCGGGCGCCGTGCGGACCGTGGCGGCGCGCGTCGGCGTGGACATTCCCGACCGGCAGGACGCCGCGCGAGGCCCGGACCCGGACGCGCCGCTGCTGGAGGCGCTCTCGTTCGCCGCCGAGTTCTACGCCGGGCGGCTCGCCGACCCGCACGTAGGCCAGGCCGCGCGATCGTACCTGGAAGGGAGGGGGGTTCCGGCGGAGGCCATCGAGCGTTTCCAGTTGGGCTACGCCCCCGACGCCTGGCGGGCGCTGCGCGAAGCCGCGGGCGCGCACGGCATCGACGACGAGCGCCTCATCGAAGCCGGCCTGATCAAGACCAGCGAGCGTTCCGACGAACCGTTCGACCGGCTCCGCAACCGCCTCGTGTTTCCGATCGTGGACCAGCGGGGACGCGTGATCGGCTTCGGGGGCCGGGCGTTGGGGGAGGGAGACGGGCCGAAGTACCTCAACTCGCCGGAAACACCGGTGTATCACAAGGGCAGGGAGCTGTACGGGCTCTACTGGGCCCGGACGGCGATACGCCGGGCGGGGGAGGCGCTCGTCGTCGAGGGCTACATGGACTTCGTGTCCCTGTCCGCCGCGGGGTTGGAGAACGTGGTCGCGCCGCTCGGCACCTCGCTCTCGCCCGAGCAGGCATCGCTGCTCGCGCGCTACACCGACCGGGTGCTGATGCTGTACGACAGCGACGCGGCCGGGCAGCGAGCCACTTTCCGGAGCGGGGATGTGCTCCTGGCCGCCGGCGTCCATCCCCTGGTCGTCACGCTGCCGGCGGGCGAGGATCCGGACTCGCTCGCGCGCACGGGTGGCGCGGACGCGCTCACGCCGTACCTTAGGGGCGCCATTGACCTGCTGGACCGAAAGATCGAGATCCTGAGGGAGCACGGACTTCTCGAGGACATCGACGGCCTGCGCACCGCCGTCGACAAGCTCCTCCCGACACTGCGCGCGGTGCGTGATCCCGCGCTGCGCGACCTGTACGTCGCCCGGGTCGCCGAACGCACCGGCGTTCGTCGCGAGACGATCGCGCGCGAGATCACCGCCGACGCTGCCGCACGGCGAACGCCGTCACCTCCGTCACCCGTCGAGGACCCGTCCCGGAGCCAGGCCCGAGGCCCGGTGCGCGAGACGACGCTCATCCTCCTGCTCATGCGGGACCCGCGACTGCGAGCCGCCGCCGCGGACGCCGTCGAGCCCGGTCTTTTCCGCGACCCGACGATGCGCGAAATCTACGCCGCCCTGCTCGCCGCGGGCGACGTCGCCGCCGAGGCGCCTACCCCCGGAGAGGGCGAGGACCCCGCCGAGCCGAAGGCCGCGCGGCCGACCCCGGTCGATACTCCCCCGGGGCTCAGCGCGGAGGCCCGGCGGCTGTGGGCGGAACTCGCGGCGGATCCGCTCGAGCTGAGCCATGGCGACGCGGTGTTCACCGACACCGTGCGGGACATGCGAGCCGAGGCGTTGCACCGCGAGCTGGACGAGGTGGACGAGGCCATGCGGCTCGCGAGGCTGAGGGGGGACGAGGAGGCCGAGCGGGAGCTGTATCGGCGGCGGGCGGCGCTGACCGACAGTCAGCGCCGGCTGCTCGCCAGCGGTTCCGAGCGGCAATTCGTGAAACACCGGCGGCGGGCGCGGTAATGGTCCGCCGCTTTTCGATGCGGCGGAGCGGGCCGGAGCCTCGCACCGTCGGAGGGGGCCCGGCCCCCTCGAGCACGTAGACCGAGCACAGGGACGATGAACGACGTGCATCAAGTCTTGCTGAAGCTTCAGGAGCTGGACCGCGAGATCCACACGGCGCGCGGGAAGGTCGAGGAATTCGACCCGAAACTGGAGGAGCTGGAAGCGCCACTCGAGGCGTTGCAGGCGGCCGTGGCTTCGGCGCGCAAGGACCTGGACGCCACGAGCACGGAGCTCAGGCGCCTGGAGCGCGCGGCGGAGGAGAAACGCGCGCGGCAGAAGAAGTACGAGGAGCACCTGGAGCGCGCCCGCAACGCCCGCGAGGAGGCCGCCGCGCGCGCGGAGCTGGACCTGGTGAGGCGGGCCGTCGAGACCGACGAGCGCGAGGCGCTGGAGCGTATGGAGACGGTCACCCGGCTGGAGCTCCGCCTGGACGAGCTGGACCGGAAGCTCGAGGAGGCGCGTCTCGAAGCGGACCCGGCGCGCGACGACCTCGTGCGGAGCCGGGACGAGGCCAGCGGAGAGTTGGCCTCCCTGGAGGCGCGACGGCAGGCGGAGACGGCCGACATGGACCGCAGGGCCCGGCAGCTCTACGAACAGGTCCGGGGCGGCCGGACGCGAACCGTGGTGACCTCGCTCACGACCGACGGCGCCTGCGGCCACTGCTACAGCATGATCCCGATCCAGCAGCAGACCGAGATCCGCAGAGCCGGAGAGCTGGTCCGCTGCGAGGCGTGCGGCGTGATTCTCTACGCAGAGGAATGATCGCGGCCGGCGCCCCCCCTGCGAGGGCGTGGCGCCCGCGCTCGGCGCTCGCCGAACACCCACACTCCGGATCCGAGCGCGAGGGCTCCCTGGGGCTGCCTCCCGTGGTGCGCGCCTTCCTGCGCGCCCGCGGCATCGCCACCGAGGACGCCGCCCGTCGCTACCTGCGGCCCCGCGTGGAGCATCTCGGCCCGCCGCTGGAACTCGCGGACCTCCACGTCGCGGTGGCGCGCCTCGGCGCCGCGATCGACGCCGGCGAGAAGATCTTCGTACACGGGGACTACGACGTCGATGGCATGTGCGGCGCCGCTCTGTACGCCCGGGTCATCCGGCGACTGGGCGGCCGCGTCGTCGCGCACGTTCCGCATCGGTTGCGCGACGGCTACGACCTGGGCCGCTCGGGCATCGACAGGGCCGCGGGCGTCGGGGCGGGCGTGTTGCTCACCGTGGATTGCGGCACCATGGCGCACGAAGCGGTGGCGGCGGCGGCCGGCCGCGGGATCGACGTGATCGTCACCGACCATCACGCGGTCGGCGCCAGCCTGCCGGACTGCGTGGCCGTCGTGAACCCGTCACGAACGGACTGCGGATACGGCCAGCCCCTGTGCGGCACCGGAGTGGCCTTCAAGGTGTGCGAGGGGCTGTCGGCGGCGCGCGGCGCATCTCGCGACGATCTGCTGTGGGAGCTGGACCTGGTCGCTCTGGCCACCGTGGCCGACCTGGTTCCGCTCGCGGGGGAGAACCGGGTGCTCGCCCGCTACGGGATGCGCGTGCTGGCCAACACGCGGAACGCCGGACTGCGCGCCCTGCTGAACGAATGTGGGGCCGATCCGGCCGGCCTTCGGACGCGCGATCTGAGCCACGGCCTGGCCCCCCGGCTGAACGCGGTCGGCCGGCTCGAGGACGCCGCCGATGGACTAGCCCTGCTGCTCGAAGACGATCCCGCCGCCGCAGCCGCCGCGGCCCGCCGCCTGGGCGAGGTGAACCGCCGCCGCCAGGACCTCGACCGGGCCACCCTGGAGGAGGCGCTGGCCGGGATCGCCTCCGTCTACGATCCGGCGAGCGGCCGCTCGGTCGTGGTCGCCGCCCGGGGGTGGCACCCCGGGGTCATCGGCATCGTCGCGTCGCGACTGGTGGAGACGTTGCACCGGCCCGCCTTCGTCATCTCGCTGCCCGAGGCCGGGACGGGCCCGGCGCGCGGCAGCGGCCGATCGATTCCGGGTTTCGACCTGGTCGGAGCCCTGGCGGAGACCGCCCCGCTGCTGCTGCGATACGGTGGCCACGCCATGGCCGCGGGGCTCGACATCGAACCGGACCTGATCGCCGAGTTCCGGAGGGCGTTCGAGGAGGCCGCGAGGCGGTCGCTGCCGGACGACCGGCTGGTCCCCTCCGTCCCGTTCGACGTCGAGGCGCCGCTCGAAACCGTTCTGGACGTGTTCGCGCCGATCCAACGGCACATGGAACCATTCGGAGTGGGCAATCCGACACCGGCGTTCCTGTGCAGCGGCCTGCGCGTCGTCGGCGCCCCGCGGGTCGTCGGGCGGGGGCACCTGAGGCTCCGCCTCGAACAGGGCGGGCGCGCCGTCGACGCGATCGGCTTCCACCTGGCGGACAGGTGCGAAGGTCTGGAGGCCGGTACCCGGCTGGATGCCGTGGTTCAGGTGCGGGAGGAATTCTGGCGCGGGCGTCGGCGCCGGCAGCTCAAGCTGGTCGATCTGCGGCCCTCCCCGGTCGCGGGGCGCGCGTCACACGCCGCGCTGCCGAGCCGGGCGACGTGAGGATCATCGCGGGCCGCTGGGGCGGGCGCCGCATCCGCGGGCCGAGAGGCCGCGGTATCCGGCCGACCGCCGACCGCGTCCGGGAGGCGTGGATGAGCGCGCTGCAGGATGCGCTTCCCGGAGCGGTCGTCCTGGATGTCTTCGCCGGCTCGGGCGCGCTCGGCCTGGAGGCGCTGTCGAGGGGTGCCCGACAGGTGACGTTCGTGGAGAAGTCACCCGCCTCGCTGGACATATTGCGCGCGAACATCCGGGCTCTTCGGGCCACCGATGCCGCGCGCGTCGTGCGCGCGAACGCGATCGATTTCGTGCGCGGGTTGAGCGCGGGCAGCTACGACCTGGCGCTCGCCGACCCGCCCTACGACCGCGGTCTCGCCGGCCGTCTCGCCGAGGCCTTTCTCGAGAGTCCCTTCGCGGCGGAGCTGTGGATCGAGCACAGCCGAAGGGAGGCATTGCCCACCACTCCGGACGTTCGCACTCGACGCTACGGGGACACGCTCCTGACCACGCTCACGCGAGACCATGCCTGAACCTCGAACGGCGATCTACCCGGGTTCCTTCGACCCCATCACGAACGGGCACGAGGACATCGTGCGGCGCGCCCTGGAATTCACCGATCAGGTCATCGTCGCGGTGGCGCACTCGGCG
>Ga0299913_10005543_pt1 | contig 10799 bp, 11 predicted proteins | sample RVTome_9_FD_201360 | JGI IMG/M metagenome (GOLD analysis project Ga0299913, IMG submission 201360) | Soil microbial communities from uranium-contaminated site in the Upper Colorado River Basin, Wyoming, United States - RVT155D38 (version 2) ... | reverse complement strand
TCGGCGGCGAGGAGATGCGGACGTGCACCTCGGTCGCGCCCGACTCGAAGAGCATCGCCACGATCTGCCGCGTCGTCGAGCCACGTACGATCGAGTCGTCCACGACCACCACGCGCTTCCCGCGCAGCTCGGCGAGCGGGTTGAACTTCATGCGGATGCCGCGCTCACGCAGCCCCTGGTCGGGCTGGATGAACGTCCGCCCGACGTAGCGGTTCTTGATCAGCCCCTCCTGGAACGGGATCCCGCTCGCGCGCGCGTAGCCAATCGCGGCGGGCGTCCCCGAGTCGGGGATGGCCATGACGAGGTCGGCCTCGGCCGGCGCCTCCGCCGCCAGGCGCTCGCCCATGCGCACTCTCGCGCCGTGCAGCTCGACGCCGCGCAGGGTCGAGTCCGGCCGGGCGAAGTAGATGAACTCGAAGATGCAAAGCGCGCCGCCGTCGTGCGGCTGGACCGCCCGCTCCGCGCGCACGCCGTCCCCGTCGACGACGACGAGCTCCCCGGGCTGCAGCTCCCGCACCGGCTCGGCGCCGAGGAGGTCGAAGGCGCAGTCCTCGGAGGCGAGCAGGTGGTCGCCGTCGAGCCGGCCGAGCACGAGCGGGCGGATCCCGTCCGGGTCGCGAAACCCGACGAGCTTCCCCTCGGAGAGGAGGACGGCGGCGAACGCGCCCTCGATGCGCGTCATCGCCGCCGCCACCGCCTCCTCCAGCGGCCGCGGGTCGTGCGCGACCAGGGCGGCGATGACCTCGGTGTCCGACGTCGAGGAGAGCCGGACCCCGCGCGCCAGGAGCTCTTCCCGGATCTCCGCAGTGTTGGTGAGGTTCCCGTTGTGAGCGAGCGCGACGGTTCGAGCGGGCCCGTGTTGCACGATCGGCTGCGCGTTCGTCCACTGCGTCGACCCGGTCGTCGAGTAGCGGCAGTGGCCGATCGCCGTCTGCCCGCCGAGACCGCGCAGCTTCTCCTCCGAGAAGACCTGCGTCACGAGGCCCATGTCGCGGAGGACGGTCAGGCGGCCGTCGTCGGAGACGGCGATGCCGGCCGATTCCTGGCCGCGGTGCTGCAGCGCGAAGAGCCCGAAGTAGGAGAGCCGCGCGACGTCCCGGTCGGGAGCATGGATCCCGACGATGCCGCACATCTAGCCCGACCCTCCTTCGTGGGCCGCGCGCAGAGCGGCGAGCGGCACGCCCAGGAGCTTGCCGCCGCCGACGACGCCCAGCCGCCGGAGCGGCACGCCCTCGAGCGCCTCGGCGCGCTCCGGGGAGCAGGCGACGACGGCTCGCCCGGAGCCCTCGCCGAACCAGGCGAGCGCGTCGGCCTCGAGCTCGAGGCCGACGCCGATGTCCGAGTGGAGCGCGAGCTCCGCGAGCGCGACGGCCAGGCCGCCGTCGGCGACGTCGTGCGCCGCGGTCAGCACCGCGGCCGAGCGCCAGAGGAAGTGGACGAGCGCCGCCTCGGCCACGTAGTCGACTGCCGGGGTCCGGCCGGCCGGGCCTCCCCGGAAGAGCACCTGGTATTCGGAGCCGTCGAGCGCGAGGTCGGCGCCGCCGGCGAGGAGCACGACGTCGCCCTCCCGCCAGGCGCCGGGCACGGCGCGCACGTCGGCGACCGCGCCGACGCAGCCGACGACCGGCGTCGGCGGGATCGAGCGGCCGTCGGTGTCGTTGTAGAGCGAGACGTTGCCGGAGACGACCGGGATGCCCAGGACCTCGCACGCCCGCGCCATGCCCTCGATCGCCTCGGCGAGCTCCCAGGCGATCTCGGGCTTCTCCGGGCTCCCGAAGTTGAGGCAGTCGGTGATCGCCAGCGGGCGACCGCCCGCGCACGCGACGTTGCGGGCCGCCTCGAACACAGCCCGCGCGCCGGCGGCCCGGGCATCGAGCGGTGCGGCCCGGCCGGGCCCGTCCAGGGACACGGCGATGCCGCGCAGGGAGGGGCGCAGCCGGAGCACGGCGGCGTCGAGGCCGGGGCGCCGCACGGTGCGCGAGCCGACGAGGTGGTCGTAGCGCTCGAACACCCGCCGGCGGCTGCGGACGTTTGCTGAGGCGAGCAGCGCCAGGAGCTCGTCGCGCCCCACCCGCTCCGGCTCGTAGGGGAGCCGGTGGGCCGGCGCCCGTGCCGCCGTCTCGACCTGGTAGCGCGGCGTCTCCTCGGTCAGGTGATCCACCGGGATCGCGCCCACCTCCTCGCCCGCAAAGAGGGCGCGGAGCTCTCCCGTCTCGGTCACCTCGCCGATCACCGCGTGGTGGAGCTCCCACTTCGCGCAGACAGCCTCGACGGCCGGGAGCCGCTCGGGGGCGACGACGGCGACCATGCGTTCCTGGCTCTCCGAGACCATGATCTCGACCGGCGCGAGGTCCGGCTCGCGCAGCGGCACGCGGTCGAGGTGGACGTCGATGCCGGCGCCGCCGCGCCCGGCCATCTCGGCGATTGAGGAGGCGAGGCCGGCGGCGCCCAGGTCCTGCAGCGACTCGACGAGGCCGCCCTCGGTCAGCTCGAGGCTCGCCTCGATCAGCTTCTTGCCAGTGAACGGGTCGCCGATCTGGACGGACGGGCGCTTGTCCTCGTCCTCGTCGGAGAGCTCCTGGCTGGCGAGGACGCTGGCGCCTCCGATGCCGTCGCGGCCCGTGGTCGCGCCGTAGAGGACGACGAGGTTGCCGGCCCCACTCGCGCGTGCGCGCGTGACCCGCTCGGCGGGGAGGATCCCGACGCACATCGCGTTGACCAGAGGGTTCGCGCGGTAGGCGGGGTCGAAGACGACCTCGCCGCCCACGGTCGGGACGCCGACGCAGTTCCCGTAGTGGCCGATCCCGCCGACCGCGCGGTCGAAGGCGAAGTCGTCGGCGCCGAAGCGCAGCCCGTCCAGGAGCGCGACCGGGCGAGCGCCCATGGCGATGATGTCCCGGAGGATGCCGCCGACCCCGGTGGCCGCGCCCTGGAAAGGCTCGACGGCTGAGGGGTGGTTGTGGCTCTCCACCTTGAAGGCGCAGGCGAGCCCGTCGCCGAGGTCGATGACCCCCGCGTTCTCGCCGGGGCCCTGGAGCACCGCGGGCCCTTCCGTGGGGAAGCGCCTCAGCAGCAGGGCCGAGTGCTTGTAGCCGCAGTGCTCGGACCAGAGGAGGGAGAACACGCCGAGCTCGAAGTCATTCGGGTCGCGCCCGAGCAGGCTCCGGATACGGTCGAGCTCCCCGTCCGTCAGGCCGAGCGCGCGGTGGAGCGGCTGTTCCGCCACGGAGCTCAAGGGAGATCTCCACTCTACCGCCCGCGCCGGAGAGCGACGAGGCGCAGGTAGCCTCTGGCCGTGATCCGCGGCTACGTTCCGCTGCTCGGGATCATCGCCGCGATCTGGGGCGCCTCGTACCTCTTCATCAAGGTCGCGGTCGACGAGGTCGAGCCGACGGCGATGATGTTCTTCCGGCTCGTCCTCGCGAGCGCGGTCCTCGTGCCCGTGCTCGTGTGGCGCGCCGGCGCGCGCGAGGCGGTGGCCGAGGTGCGCTCGACGGGGTGGAAGGCATTCGGGGTCGGCTTCCTGAACGCGGCCCTGCCCTTCGTCCTGATCGCCTGGGGCGAGAAGTACGTGGACTCCGGCGTCGCCGCGATCGCCAACGCGACCGTGCCGATCTTCGTCGTGCTCCTCGCGCTCAGGTTCAACCCGAGCGAGCGCGTCAGCGGCATGCGCCTGTGGGGGATCCTGGTCGGGCTGGCCGGGGTCGGCGTCCTGGCCGGCCTCCATCCCGAGGGCGGCTGGTGGGCGGTCGCCGGGACGCTCGCCATCGTCGTCGCCTCGCTCTCCTACGCGGGCGCGAACCACTTCGTCCAGCACAACTACGGCCGCACGACGCCGCTCGTGATCGCCACGGTCTCGTGCGCCACCGGCGCGCTCATCCTCCTGCCGTTCGCGGTCGTGCAATGGCCCGACGCGCTGCCGAGCCGCGAGGCGATCGCGTCGATCGTCGCGCTCGGGATCTTCGGTACGGCGGTCGCCCTCCTCTTCTTCTACCGGCTCCTGAAGCGCTACGGCGCCGCCCGGGCCTCCCTGGTCACGTACCTGCTGCCGCCGGTCGCGCTCGTCTACGGCGTCCTCATCCTCGACGAGCAGGTGACGCTCAACGCCGCCCTCGGGCTCGTCCTCATCCTCGCCGGCGTCGCGCTCGGGTCCGGCGCCGGGGCCCGCCTTCTCCGCCGCGAGCGGCGGCCCGAGCCCGAGCCGGAGCCCGAGCCGGCGACCCCGCCCGCATGACCGGCGTCCTCGAGGGCGAGGGCTTCCGCATCCGGCGGGCGACCGCCGCGGACGTGGCCTTCCTGGCCGACCTCGCCGCCCACGAGGAGATCGAGCCGTTCATGGCCGCCGTGTCGCCGCGTACGTCCGAGGAGCTCGGCGAGGAGGTGCGCCGCTCCGAGGCCGAGCCCGGGCTCTGCGGCCGCTTCGTGGTCGAGGTCGACCGGGTGCCGGCGGGCACGCTGGCCTTCGACGTCGAGAACCGCCGGAGCCGGATCGCCTACCTGCACGCAATCATGCTTCACCCCGACTACCGCGGCCGCGGGCTGGCCACCGCCGCGACCCGGCTCCTCGTCCGCCATCTCGTGTTCGACCTCGACTTCCACCGGGTGCAGCTCGAGGTCTACGGGTTCAACGACCGGGCGCTCCGGCACTTCGACCGCGCCGGCTTCGTCCGCGAGGGCGTCCGCCGGCAGGCGTACTGGCGTCAGGGCGAGTGGGTGGACGGGATTCTCTTCGGGCTCGTGCGCGAGGAGCTCGAGGACGACCGGTAGCCGGGGGCCCCGTCCGCGGGCTCTCGGCAGGCTTTCGTCGGGCTGTCGGCGCGGTCCGCGCGCCACGGGTGCGGAGTTCGGCTGTACGCTCGAGAGCGGGTGGTGGGACGGGGTGCCCCTGGAGAGTCAAGGGCTTCGAGGCGGCGTCCTGGAAGATTCCGAACCGGTTTCGTCATTCCACCGAACATCTACAGAAGCTGAACAGAGGATCACCCCTTCAGGGGCCCCTCACGATGTTCGAGGAGGAACGATGAAGCTCATAACTGCAATGGCCGCGGCCGCCGTCGCCCTCGTGGCGTCGTTCGGCGCAGCGGCACAGACGAACGCCGCCAGCGTCACCGTCGTGCACGGCGTCCCCGGGCTGACCGTCGACGTCTACGTCAACGGCGAGGTCACGCTCGAGGGGTTCGAGCCCGGCGCGGTCACCGACCCGCTGGAGCTGCCGGCGGGCGAGTACGAGATCGCCATCCGGGAGGCCGGCGCCGCGCCGGACTCCGAGCCCGCCATCTCGGGCTCGGCCACCGTCGAGGACTCGACCGACGCGACGATCGTCGCGCACCTCGACGAGAGCGGAGCGCCGACCCTGTCCGTCTTCGCCAACGACGTCACGCAGATCGCGGCGGGCCAGGCGCGCCTGACCGTCCGCCACACCGCCGCGGCTCCGGCAGTCGACGTCCTCGCGGGCGACTCGGCGCTCGTCGAGAACCTGGCCAATCCCGACGAGGCGACCGCCGAGGTGCCCGCAGACTCGTACTCCGTCGCGGTCGCGCCCACAGGAACGACCGACGCCGTGCTCGGGCCGACGGATCTCGCGCTCGAGGACGGAACGGCGTACTTCGCCTACGCCGTCGGCTCGGCCGAGGAGGGGACGCTCGACCTGCTCGTGCAGACCGTGTCCGGCATCGGCTCGGCGCCCGCCGGCGCCCCTGCCGGGAACAGCGGGCTCGCCGCGGAGGAGGCCTTCCCGCTCTGGGCCGCCGGCCTCCTCGCCTTGGCGGCGGCCGCGCTCGTCGCCTCGGGAGTCGTGCTTGTCCGGTCCCGCGCCCGCGGCTGACCGGCAGGGCGGCGGCAGGGGAGGGAGGCCGCGTCCGGTCTCCCTCCTCGCCGCCGCCGTCTTCACGCTGGCGGGGGTCACGCTGATCGGCGTCCCCGGGCACTGGCTGGCGGGCCGCTCCGAGGCATCGGCCGGCTCGCTGGCCGCGATCGGCGCACTTCCTGACCGGGCGGGAGCCGCCGAGGGCGACGAGCTGAGAGACCTGGCCGCCCGGGCGGCCGCGGGTGAGCCGCTGCCCGTGAAGACGCGCTCTGCTCGTCTCGTCGACCTTCCGCGAGCGGCGAAGCGCCGTCCGACCTCGCTCAGGATCGCGGCGCTCGGCCTCCACGCGCCTGTGCGCCCGGTTGGGGTCGTGGACGGACTCGTGGAGGTTCCCGGCGACGCGCAGCTAGTGGGCTGGTACCGCCACGGTGCCTCGCCCGGAGGGCCGGGATCGGCCGTGCTCGTCGGACATGTCGACCTGGACGGACGTCGCGGCGTCTTCTTCAGGCTCCGGGATCTCCAGCCGGGCGCAGTCGTAGCAGTCGGCTTCGCCGGCGGCGACGCGCGTTCCTTCCGCGTCGTGGCCCGGCGACGCTACCCGAAGGGCCGCCTGCCGGCGCGGCTCGTCTTCGCGGAGTCGGGCCCGCCCTATCTCACGCTTGTCACGTGCGGCGGGGACTTCGACGCGGCGCGGGGGGAGTACGAGGAGAACGTCGTCGTGGTGGCCATGCTCGTGGGCCGAGCCCCTGAGAGGCGCACGGCCGCCAGGTAGGCTCACCACCGTGCCGAGCCCGCCCGAAGGCATCGAGTGGACGCTGCGCGGGAGCGAGAACCAGACGCTCCTGCTCGACGCCGGCCGCGCCTCGGGATCGGGCGGCTGCAACCGGTTCACCGGCGGATACCGGCTCGAGGACAACCGACTGGCGTTCGAGCCGCTCGCGACCACGCGGATGGCCTGCGAGCCCGAGCTCATGCGAGCCGAGGACGACTACCTCGCCGCGCTCGGGCGCGTGGCGCAGGTCTCCGGGCCCGACGGGGCGCTCGTCCTCGCGGACGCGGCCAGACGCGAGCTGCTCCGGTTCGTTCCCGCGACCGCACCCGACTCACAGGAGCCAGCCATGGAGCTGATCCACACCTGCTATCGCATCACCGACCCCGACCGATCCGTCGCCTTCTACGAGGCGCTCGGATTCGAGGAGCGGCGGCGCCTCCCCATCCGGGACGAGGCGGTCAACATCTTCATGGGCCTTCCCGGCGACGGAGACCGGCTCGAGCTGACCTACAACTTCGGCGTCGACTCCTACGATCTGGGAACCGCCTACGGGCACATCGCGGTGACCGTGGACGACATCCACGCGACCCTCGAGCGTCTGGCGGGCCAGGGGATCGAGCCCGAGCGGCCGCCGTACACCGTGCGCGACGGCGGGCCGCTGCTCTGCTTCGTCAGCGATCCGGACGGCTACCGGGTGGAGCTGATCGAGCGCGGCGACATCTAGGACGGTTGGCGAGAAACTCGCGAGGGCGCCGGTTGGCGCCCTCGCGCGAGCTTCGCTCTCAGCTTTCCTAGTCCACCAGGCCGCACGCGACGCGTCCGCCGGCATCGCCGGTCGCCAGCGTCGCCGAGTCGGGACCGAACACGCCTTCGGTCGTCGACTGGTAGCGCGAGGGGATGTTTGCGAGGTTGTCCGGCGCGGCGTGGACGATGATCGCCGACCCGTCGGCGTCGAACAGCTCGGCGACGGCGAACCTATCGGTGGAGAACTGCGCCGCCGCCGAGCCGTCGTCCATGACGAGCAGGGCCGGCATGTCGCCGGCGTGCGAGCCGTGCGTCGTGCCACCCGGGTTGTAGTGGCCGCCCGCCGAGGTGAACGGCGGCACGCACTGCCCGATCCCGTGCACGTGGAACCCGTGGAAGCCGGGCGTCAGGCCGCTGACCTCGCCCCGCACGATCACCTTGCCGCCCTGCTTCGTGAGCTTCACGAAGCCGACGTTCGCCCCCGTGGCGTCGTGGAGCTGGACCTTGACGTGGTTCCTCGACGAGGAGGTTCCACCGCCGCTTCCGTAGAGCGGAGCCGTCACTGCCCCGGTGACGAGGATCAGAGCAAGCCCGAGGAACAGCGTCTTCCTCGAGCGCAAGCGCTTCGGCATCATGCTGCCTTCCCCCTTTCGTTTCCCGCTTGGCCCGTCCCTCCGCGCGACGCCCTCCCCGGAACTAGGCTGCCACCACAGCTCCTTTCCGCAGTCCGGATCCGAATGCCCGTGGGGAGAGCAGCTCGGCGGCGGAACGAGGTGACGCGGGAATCCTTACACGTTGCGGCCCCGCGTCAAGGGCAGGCAGCTCGCCGCGGAGCCTTGCGAAGTCATGACGATCGGTCACAGAGCTGTGCGTTTTCGGGGGCTACCGTCCCTCTCATGGCAGCGAAGACGGCGAAGACGTCGAGGCCGGTTGCGGTGTCGACTCCGTGGGGCCGGGCGACCGTCCTCGAGGAGATCCGCGTGCCCCAGCGTGCCGGCGAGCGACGCTTCGAGACGATCGTGCAGCTCCTGGAAGGCACGAAGGGAGGTGAGCTGCTTCGATTCACGTACTCGACCGGCGGCACGGTGCGCCGCGGACCCGTCACGCTCCGCGGCCGTGATCTCGAGCGCCTGCGAACGGAGCTCGGATCACGCCCGCGACTGGCGAAGGCTCTCGGCCTCGACGCACGGTAGCCGCCCAGCACAGCTGAAGAGCCCGGCCGCGCAGACGGTCAGGCGCGGGCGTAGTTGCGCTCGCGGGCGGCGTCCACGAGGGACGCCAGGATGAGCGCCCCGTCTCCGGAACCGAGCAGCGTGTCCACGGCGTGCTCGGGATGGGGCATCAGGCCCATGACGTTCCCCTCGGCGTTGGCGACGGCCGCGATGTCCCGGTCGGACCCATTGGGGTTTGCTCCGCGCGCGTAGCGCAGGACGACCTGCTCCTCGGGTAGATCGGCGGGGGCCTGGTAGCAGCCGTCTCCATGCTTGACGGGGATCACGAGCGTCTGCCCCGGCGCGCAGCGGGCCGTGAACGGGACGTCTCCTCGCTCGACCACGAGCGGAACGTCGCGGCACACGAACTCGAGCGACGCGTTGGGGCGAAGGACGCCGGGAAGCAGCCCGGCCTCGCAGAGGATCTGGAACCCGTTGCAGATCCCGAGGACGAGCCCTCCCCCACGGGCGAATTCGGCCACGGCGTCCATCGCCGGTGCGAAACGTGCGATCGCTCCCGCTCGGAGATAGTCCCCGTAGGAGAAGCCGCCGGGCAGTACGACGGCCTCCACGCGAGGCAGTTCCGGCTCGCCGTGCCAGACGAGCTGCGGGTCGCCTCCGAGGGCGGAGAGCGCCCAGGCCGCGTCGTGGTCGTCGTTCGATCCCGGAAAGACGAGGACGCCGATGCGAGGGCGGAGCTCGCTCACCGGTGCTCGGCTCCGAGGTCGATCTCGTAGCTCTCGATCAAGGGGTTGGCCAGCAGCCGCTCGCACATCCGCTCGACCTGGGCACGAGCCTCCTCGGCGGTGGCGGCCTCCACCTCGAGGTCGATGACCCTGCCGACGCGGGCGTCGCCCACCGGGAACCCCAGCTGGCGGAGCGAGCGCTCTACGGCCTCGCCCTGCGGGTCGAGGATGCCGCCCTTGGGCCGGACGAGCACGGTTGCCCTCACCGGAGCACCACCTCCGGGTCGGCGAGATAGCTCGCGAAGTCGATCCCCGTCAGGCGCTCGAAGGCTTCGACGTAGCGGGCGCGCGTCCCCTCGACGACCTCGTCGGGCAGCTCGGGCCCCGGCGGCGTCTTGTCCCAGCCGAGCGACTCGCAGTAGTCGCGGACGTACTGCTTGTCGAACGAGGGCTGGGCGCGCCCCGGCTCGTACTCGCCGGCGGGCCAGAAGCGTGAGGAGTCGGGCGTCAGCGCCTCGTCCCCGAGCGTGAGGACGCCCTCGGGATCGAGGCCGAGCTCGAACTTGGTGTCGGCGATGACGATGCCCCGGTCCGCCGCGTAGGCGGCGGCATGCTCGTAGAGGGCCAGGGAGACCCGTTCGGCCTCGGCGAGAAGCTCGTTCCCCACCAGCTCGGCGGCGCGGGCCCGGTCGATGTTCTCGTCGTGGCCCTCGTGTGCCTTCGTCGCGGGTGTGAAGATCGGGGCGGGCAGCCGCTCCGACTCGCGCAGCCCGGGCGGAAGCCGATGGCCGCACACCTCCCCGCTGTCGAGATAGTCCTTCCATCCCGACCCGGCGAGGTAGCCGCGGACGACGCACTCGATCGGGAGCATCGCGAGCCGACGGGCCTCGGTCGAGCGGCCGTCCGGGCGGAGAGCGAGGAGGTGGTTGGGCACGATCTCGCGTGTCCGGGCGAACCAGAATCCGGACAGTCCGGTCAGGACGCGGCCCTTGTCGGGGATCTCGGTCGGGAGCACGACGTCGAACGTCGAGATCCGGTCGCTCGCCACGAGCAGCAGGCGATCGTCGTCGACCTCGTAGATCTCGCGGACCTTTCCGCTTCCCACATGGACGGCCTCAGGCATGGACGGCTTCCTCCTTTCGCTCGCGGGCTCGCTCGGCCAGGGCGCCGAGACGATCGAACAGGACGTCGAGGTGGCGGAGCGCGTCCCCCAGGTCGAACGCGGCGGCGAGCGCCTCCGGATCCAGGTGCGGGGCGATCTCCGCGTCGGCTTCGACGAGCTTGCGAAAGTCGCGCTCCCCGTCCCAGGCGGCCAGCGCGTTGCGCTGCACGAGCCGGTAGGCGTCGTCGCGGGAGAGTCCCGACGCGACGAGGGCGAGCAGCACGCGCTGGCTGAAGACGAGCCCGTGCGAGGCGTCCAGGTTCTGGCGCATGCGCTCCGGGTCGACGACGAGGCCTTCGACGAGCCAGGCGAACCGGTCGAGCATGTAGTCGAGCGCCAGGAAGGCGTCGGGCAGGACGACGCGCTCGGCGCTCGAGTGGGAGATGTCCCGCTCGTGCCAGAGGGCGACGTTCTCGAACCC
>Ga0299913_10005542_pt1 | contig 10799 bp, 12 predicted proteins | sample RVTome_9_FD_201360 | JGI IMG/M metagenome (GOLD analysis project Ga0299913, IMG submission 201360) | Soil microbial communities from uranium-contaminated site in the Upper Colorado River Basin, Wyoming, United States - RVT155D38 (version 2) ... | reverse complement strand
TCCCTGATCTGCTGCCTCGCCGAGAAAGACATTGACATGGGTGCCATCGCCTTCGAGATGTCGATATTCGTCCAGCGTGTGGGAGATAGTCTCACTCCGGATGTCCGCCAGAGGTTGAAGGCACAACTCGCCCAGACCGAATGAGCACAGCGGATATGCCCGAACCTGCGGTCGGCGGGCGCATTGTCCGGCCCTACACGATGACCGGGGGTCGCTCCGGCATCGATGCTCCGCTCATCGCACTAGAAGCGCTGGTCGCCGCCACCCCAGACGGGATGAGACGACGCCATCGATTCAAGTGGGAGTCGGCGGAGATCGTCAGGAGAAGTCGTCGGGAAACCGCGGTCATTGAACTGGCCGCGTTGCTCGAGGTTCCGGTCGGAGTGATCCGGGTTCTCGCCAACGATCTGCGCGCACAGGGGGCGGTGACCATCACCGATCCACCTCCGGAACTAGGCGCGGAGGCGGAGCGTCAGGTATACACAGACCTACTGCACAAGGTGCTCGATGGAATCAAGTCCCTCTGAACAGACCGGATTGACTCCGGTGAAGATCGTCGTGGCCGGGGGCTTCGGGGTGGGCAAGACCACTTTCGTCGGCGCCATCTCCGAGATCGAGCCCCTGCGCAGCGAGGCGATCATCACGGAGGCCAGCGCCGGCATCGACGATCTGTTCGACGACGGGACCAAGACCGAGACCACGGTGGCCATGGACTTCGGCCGAATCAGTCTCAAGCACCAGTTGGTCCTCTACCTGTTCGGAACGCCGGGCCAGGATCGCTTTCACTTCATGTGGAATGAGCTGGCGCGGGGCGCCATCGGCGCCGTTGTCCTCGTCGACACCCGACGGATCGATGCGGGCTTTGCTGCCATCGACTTCTTCGAGAAGCGCCAGACCCCCTTTGTCGTCGCCATCAACACTTTCCACGGTCGCAAACTGCACACCGTCGACGAAGTCCGCAATGCGCTTCAAGTCGGGTCTGAGATCCCAATCGTCTTTTGCGATGCGAGGGTTCGGGTCGATGTGCAGCGGGTGCTGGTGACCCTGGTCGAGCACGCTCTAGACCTGGCGACCAGCGGAGCCGGGATCAGCTAGTGCTCTGGCCGGGCTGAACGCGGCAACCGTTACTGGTCGGGCACTAGGACCCGGTGCCTGTCGATGCGGGCACCTCCCTCTGGGGCTGGGGTCGGGGGATCTCCGAGAACGGTTCGGAGGGCAGACGCAACTCGAAGATATTCCGCCCCCCGGCGGTGCGCCGGTATTCCATGTCCCCGTCCATCTGTCGCGCCAGATGTCGGCCCACCGTCAAGCTGAGTCCCACAGACGCCGGTCTGGTGACGGGCTGGCCATGGCGAAGGTCGCCACTGAAAACGCGCTCTCGTTCTTGGGCCGGCATCTCCGGCCCGTTGTCGGTCACCTGGATGACCGTGTCCGGACCCGAACTGATGGTCCCCAGCCCCACCTCCGGGCCACCGAACTTGATGGCATTGCCCACCAGGTTGGCGACGATACGCCGAGTCAAGGTGGGGTCCGCCCATAGCCTCTTTGCTTTGAAATCGAGTCTGATCTTCTGTCCACCTTCGATCCTGGAGACGACATCGCGACACAGGACCTCGGCATCGAGCTGGTGGGCCACGACGGGCACGGGCATCGTCTCGGCTTTCGCGGAGAGGACGAGATCATCGACTATCGAGGCCACCTCACGGGCGTGGGCCTCGATACGGGGGAGGGTCTCGCCCATCTCGATGTGCCGATGGCCGGCCTGATCGGTGAGGTCGATCAGCAGCCCCAGTGGTCCACGAATCTCCTCACCCACGGCTGCCACAAACCTGTCCTTCCCCTCGATCAGGGATTCCAGGCGTCGCTTCTCCTCATAAGAGCTGCTCGCATCCTCGAGTTGGAGGATCACGAGAGCGGCCTGGTTCACAGTCCTGGGTACCAGAGATAGGGAGACCCGGGCCCACATCGGTTGACCGCCGTCGGTGAGCCAGCGCATCCATTTCGTGGCGCTATGACCGGAGCTGTTGCCCATCTCCTCCCAGCCCTGGCCGAGCACTCCCCGGTCGTCGGCGTGGACGAGACGGGCAATGTTGGTGGCGAGGACGGACTCTGGTGGGTACCCCAAGATCTCGACCATGGCCTTGTTCACCTCGAGGAACTCACCCGAGGGTTTGAGGACGGCCATGCCGATGGGTGCCTCTTCGAAGCCGATCCTGAACCGATCGCTGGCGGCGGCGGGGGTGACAGGTTGGTCGGGAGTCAGCCGCCATCCTGCGATGAGAACCAACGCAGAGAGAGTGAGTGCGCCGGTGTGGATGAGGGCCTCGCCGAAGGGCATTGTCAGTACGTGATAGATGGCGGTGGCGATCAGTCCGGCGGCCATTGGTCGGGAATCTCGGTACGAGGAGATGGCACCGACCGCGACGAAGAAGGCAAAATGGGCGAGGGTGGCACCGCCGGTGTATGCAACCACGACTCCGGCCGCGGCGACCAGACCGAGGCTCACTGCCACCGTGGCAAACGTCCCGGTGGTCATTCCGGCCAACGCCAACGAAACGAGCACAAACGAAGTCAGCCCCACGGCGTATGTGGGTTTGTCGAGGGTGAGCCCGACGACAGCGAAGACCGGTACGCCTATCCAAATCGAGATCATCAAGTAGCGATGAACGGCGGCCAGACCACTCCCAGCCCGGGTCGCCACGAGACCCTGGAACATGCGGGAACCTTATCGCTGCATGACCGCGCAGCCTGGTGTCTCCACCGGCGAATTCCGCATCGGCGGGCTTGGTCCTTGGTTGCAGTCATGTGCCGGAAGTAGGGTTTCGCACGATGGACATCGTCGAACTCGTCGAGATCGCTCTTGCTAACACCGAGTCGCGACGTGTCGAAGTGGCAGCGTTGGAGCCGGCCGACGTGGCAATGGAAGCCGTTGGCGGCCTTGCACAAATCGTCTCCGAACTGGTCGACAATGCCATCGCCTTCTCCGAGCCGGGGGATATGGTCAGGATCACTGGGCTGTTCGACCAGGAGAACTATCTCATCTCCATCTCGGATCGAGGCGTCGGCATCCCCGATGAACTGATCGCCGAGCTCAATCGGCTCCTCGACGATCCCAACGCGACATCGGGACCTGAACCGAGACGGGGGATAGCCCTCGTCGCCCGGATGGCGGCTCGCACCGGCATCGAGGTGAGGCTGGTGCCCGGTGTTCCCGGGACGACGGCGCGGGTGACCATGCCGGGCCGTTTGGTCAGCGTGCCCGAAGAGCCTGAGGGACCAGGACGACCACAGGGAGACCATCGGCTTCCCCCGCGGCAGCCTTTTGCCCCACGCCAGGACAGCGACCAGGTGTTGGCGTCGTCTGCTCACATCGAACGAGGGGTCGATCCAATGAGATTCGAGAATGCCACCCGCTCGGGATCAGGCGTGGTCGCCATGTCCGAGGAATCCCGACGAGAAGCGGAGGCTTTTCTGGAGCGGGTCTTTGGCCCGCTGATCGAAGGGCCGGGAGTTTCCCGACGAGGGGAGCCACCGGTCAATGGCAACAACGGGGAGCCAGAGCGGGAGCCATCGAACTCCGATGGAGTTGACACCAGGGGCACCGTGACCGCACTGCGCACCCGGATACCCGGCGAGAATTTCTCGCTGATCGAGGATGATCCCTCGACGATCGCGGCCGAGCGAGCAATCGACATTCGTACGGCATTGTCTCGATATGACCAGGGAAGACGGGCGGCTGCGGACCGAGAAGAGCCCTAGACGGCGGGTCTCATGACCGAGCCCTTCCGAATCGCGGTGCCCGACACCCACTTGGACGATCTCGCCCATCGGTTGGGGGTGACTCGCCTGCCCGAGCCGGCGGCAGGTGAGCCCTGGGAGTCGGGAGTCGACCATGTGTACCTGGCCGGCTTGCTCGACTACTGGCGGACCGAATTCGACTGGCGCCAACAGGAAGACACGTTGAACGCGTTTCCTCAGTTCACGGCCGACATCGACAGTGAGACAGTGCATTTCGTGCATGTGGCCGCGGATCGCGACCGCTACCCGAGCGCGATCCCCATCATCATCGGGCATGGCTGGCCCTACTCGTTTGTCGAGTTTCTCGACTTCTCCAAGCGTCTCACCGACCCTCTCGCCTACGGCGGTTCGGAACGAGACGCGTTCGACGTGGTCATCCCGTCTCTCCCGGGTTACGGCTACTCGCCGGCCTTGGCCGACGGCTACTTCACAGGTGACGCCGTGGCCCGTCTCTGGCATCGGTTGATGACCGACGAGTTGGGCTACGACCGATACGCAACTTACGGAGAAGATGTCGGAGCCACGGTCAGTGACTGGATTGGCGCCTTGTTTCCCGAGTCTGTGTTGGGGCTGTTCGCCACGCATGCCGCCTTCCCGCCTGAGGAGCGCAGCGGGGGTCTCACCCAGGCGGAGCAGGCCTTCCGCCAATGGCTGTCTGAGAAATGGCGTACCGCAAGCGCCTACAGTGCCGTCCAGTCGACACGACCGGACACGCTGGCAGTGGCTTTGAACGACTCGCCCGCAGGCTTGCTCGCCTGGCTGGTCGAGAAGTTCCATGAGTGGAGCGGACCCGAGTTCGAGGAGTCCTGGACCCGGGACGACATCCTGACCACCGCGAGCATCTACTGGTTCACCCAGAGCATCGGCACATCCTTTCTGGCGTATTTCCATGGACGAATCCACGACAAGGCCCTCCCCCTGGTCGACGTGCCGGTCGGGGTTGGCGTCCAATGGGGCGAACGGGGATTTCCCCGGGATTATGCAGAACGCACATATACGGACCTGAGGTACTGGACCGAGTTTCCCAGCGGCGGTCACTTCACAGCGAAACAGACACCCGACCTGGTCGCCGACTCGATGCGGGAGTTCTTCGCCGCGCTATGAGGGGCGAGTCTCAGGGTGTCAGCTCGAACCACTCGGCGAGCAGCCCATCCCACTCGGACTCGGAGACGGGATGCTCACTCCAGATGCCATCACGGCGAAACTTGATCCGGTCGGGGAGAAGGGTCACCCGGTCAGGTCCGCCGTCCAACAAGCGTGTTGCGAACCGTGACTCGGTCCATTGCAGACCCGGGGTGGTCTGCAAGTAAGACGAAGCCTCCTCGAAGTCGGATGGGTGACGGGCGGTCCGATCGAAGCGGAAATGGGGTTTTACGTGCCCGTCGTCTTCGTGGGAGACCAGAGTGGTGGTTTCCCGGTCGAACTGAAACCCGAACTTGGCGGTACCCCCGTCGTGGGGCCCTTCCGAGTCGAGCGGCAGCGGGCGGATGAAAGAGTCACCAAACCCGACATCGACGAGATAAGGACGGTCGAGGCTCACTTGGAGAGTCAGATGTGTGGGGATGGTGGAGACGGAGCTGTAGAGGACTGTTGCTGCCCGCCGCTCCACGTCGTAGCCCAACCCGGCGAGCAGGGCTGCGAACGCACCGTTCAACTCAAAGCACCATCCACCACGGCCCCGCTCGGTCACCTTTGTCACCGTCCAGTCGTCGTCGGTGCGTACTGTCCGACCGGCGTACACGTCGAGGTTCTCGAACGGGATGCAGGTCAGGTGGGCGCGTTGCAGCCGCTCGAGGTTGTCGAGATTGGGCTCGAGGGTGGTGCTCAGGCCGAGGCGGGCGAGGTATGGGTCGACGTTCAAAGTCCTGCCGGATCAGTTGGGGTGACGACACGACTCTACGTTGGCGACTCGGGTCAACTTACCGGTCACTCACCGGCCGCCCGAAGTCGGGCATCATGACAGGTGATGTCCCCATGCGGCTCCCAACGCGCCGGTCGTGGATTGTCAAGAAGATGGTCATTGGGGCCGATGGGCTAATGAATCATGCTGTTGCGCGCACTGCTCACTGCGGCTTGTGCGGCCGTGGCAATGGCGGCCGCTCTCATCGTTGATTGCACATACGGCGTCATCGATCTCTTCGCCGACGACCTGGCGGGCTTGTGCGCCGGTGCAGGCTTTCTCGGCAATGACATCGCGGTGTGGATCGGTACGGCACTCGGTGCCCTCGCCGTGCTGGGGTTGGTTGTCACCTGGCTTCCATTGGTCAAGGCTCGGGCGAGGCAACGCAGGTTCGAGCCTGCCAAAGCTCTTGCCGACAACCTCCCTCGACTCGCCGATGTCGGCACCCAGCTGGCGGAGATCGAAAACGTCCCCACACTCGCCGAGATACAGACGACCCGGCTGATGAGAAGGGTCGAGGCGGTGGAGGTTTCGATCATGTCCGAGGCGATTCCGACTCGCGAAGCCACCCAACGGTGGATGCGGCTGCTCCGGGAGGCCAATGACCTCCACAACGACGGCACGTTGGAGACAGATGACTTCAAGAAGATCAACACTCGTCTCCTCAACCTGTTCTTCGTCTCCAAGGACGACAACGGCGATTACGAGGGCGCAGCCTCTCACTGACCGTCTGACCTGACAGGCACGGGTCAGGTGTTCGGCTCCTCGAAGTCCTGGAGCACCTCCTCGAGTTGCTCACCCACGGCTGTGATCCGCTTCTGGCAGAATTCCAACAGGTCTGACGCCCGCTGCACGTCTTCGAGAAGGCGATCGACATCGACGTCGGGGGCCGATAGACGGGCATGGATTGCTCGCAACTCGTCGAGGGCTTGACTGTAGGAGAGGTCTTCGGTGCTCATGATTCCATTGCCTCGACCTGGACCGTACCGTCGGCGAATCGGATGATCAGTCGATCTCCAGCCGAAACCTCTCCCGCCGATTTCACGACCGTCTTCCCGTCCCTGCTGGTCACGATGGAGAAACCCCGGCGCAGGGTCTGTTCCAGCCCGACCGCAGAGAACCAGTCGTCGAGAGATGCGAGCAGCCTCGTCTGGTCGGATACCACTCGTCGGGAGGTGCCGGCGATGTCCTCGGCGAGACGGCCCAAGGCGTCGCGTTGGCGGCGCAGCGCAGTCGCCGCCCCCCCGATGTCCGATGCTGCCCGGCGCAGCAGGTGTTGGTGCCGCTGCAGTGCGCTTTGCCCTTCGCGTCGGATGAGATGTCTGGCTCGATCGAGTCGATCGGCGAAGTCCCTCACCCGGTTGACCACCCATTCTCCGGCCGCGCTCGGAGTCTTCTCGGCGCGGGAGGCGGCCTCGTCGGCGACGCTTCGATCCATGTCATGTCCCAATCCGGTGATCACGGGTATCGGGAGCGCCGCGATGGCCCGGGCGACGGTCTCGCTGTCGAATACAGAGAGATCGAGCTGGGATCCGCCCCCTCTGACCAGGGCCACGATGTCGACTTGGGTCGATGCGAACCGGCGGAGGGCGACGGCGACGCGCTCGGGTGCCTTCTCTCCCTGTACAGAGGTGTGGGCAGACTTGACGGCGAAGCGATAGGGCGATCTTCGCAGCTGGTCGATGAAGTCACCGTGCGCTGCCGATCCTCGGCTGGTGACGAGCCCGATCCTGAGCGGGACCAGCGGCATGGCTAGGGAGCCGTTGGCGTCGAGCGTCCCGTCAGCACTCAGCTTGCGGATGAGCTGAGCGCGGTCGATCGCCAGCCGCCCTGCGGTGAAGGCCGGATCGATCTCGAGGAGGGACAGCCGTAAGACCGAGCTGCGTTGCTCTACACCCACCGTTCCTCGCAGCCTGACCTCGATTCCATCGCGAAGACCGCCGAGCCCGGTGTCTGCGAGCACCTGGTCGACTCCGAGCATGACCCTTCCCCGGGCGGCTACGTCCAACGCAGCATGGTCCACGTCTGGATCCGCCAGCCGGAAGAATGCCGCTCCGCCACTGGTCCGGCGATAGCTGGTCACTTCTCCTCTGACCCAGAGAGGGCGGGGGAACTCGGCGACGACGACTTGCTGGACCCGAGCAAGGAGCTCGGCGACAGTGAGCGATTGGGCGGTGTTCGGCGACAGGCTTATTCAGCCGACGATACAAAGACAGGGGAGAGATGAGCCAACAGGAGGGCCATCGAGTGACATTTCCCGGAATTGGGTCTCACGAGCGAGCCGGGAAGGAGGCCTACACATTCGAGATCGGCCAACCTCCTTGCTTCGCAGCTGTCACCGCGTCTCTCACTATCTGGCTGTGATCGAAGGCCAAATCGATGCCCTCGGCGAGGGCTGTGCTCACGGGAATGAGACTGCTGCTGGCGGCGTCGCTTCCGCCAACCGGCTCGCCGAGATCGGCCCGGTAGGCCCAGTAGGCGATGGAGACGACGCGCATCCTCGGGTCCCGGCCAGGCTTTCCGTACGCACCGAGCTGGATGAGCGCCTCGGCCGGGACGGTCAGACCGGTCTCTTCCCTCAACTCCCGGGATGCTGCATCCGGCAGGTCTTCATCAGATTCGACGAACCCGCCGGGTAGAGCCCAGCGTCCCAGAAAGGGCTCGTTGCCCCGTTGCACCAACACGAGCATTGGCTTGTCTTCACGTGAGGTGAGGATGACGGCGTCGACCGTGACCGCGATCTCGGGACGCTGAAATCTGTTGTCGACGGTGAGCGATGACATGCGACGAAGTTAGGCCGGCAAATCACAAGCCGACCGCTGGACACGTTGCGTTCTGATGCAGACCGTGGTCCTCGCGTGGTGGCGACGGGCGTTTGCGGCTGATCGGACTCGGCCGAACCCGGGCGAACTCAGTCGGTGTGTTGTCGGCTTCTTCACGTCCTGTTCAGGATTTCGAAAGATCACGCCCATACGTTGCGCAACTGGCTTCCGAAAGTCGGGAGCGCGAAAGGAGCGATCATGCGCAAACTCACGATTCTGCTCGCACTTGCGGGTGCGGCCCTGTTCATGCTGCCGGGCGCAGCCATGGCAGGAGTATCCGGGCCCGCGATCTATGTCGACGGCGAGTTGTACCGGACGGTCGGGACGCCTACCGACTTCTCCAACACGGGAGCACCGGATCACAGCTTCGACACGATCTACGACATCGCTGGCCAGCACAACGTGGCCACCGCGGCACCAGGAGACCGCGATTTCAACGGAGGCCGCTGGCAGGTCCATGCCTTGGAGTTGCTCGACCTCGGAGCGGCCGACACCAACGAAAGTGGCGACCTCGACTCCGCGGCCGAGATCCATGCCGCCATTGCCAATGGATATGCCATCGATCACGGAGTAGTCCGCTACTTCGAGTGCCCACTGATCAAGGTCCCCCGAGGCGAGGCCTAGAAATCAGCGTCCGCGGGTGCCCGCTCCCGGTCCGGCTGGTTGCGGGCACTCTCCGGGGCCGGCTCGCTTGACATTCGTTTAACGGCCAGTGGCCGATCATCGACAGATGAACCGACTGCAATGTCGAATTTGACCGTGCCGCCCCGGGTGCCGCAGAGACGAGCGATGATGGGAATGGCGCTCACGGACTTCCAGGGTCGCTCCGTGCTCGTAGTCGATGACGAGCCCATGGTGCGCGAGGTAGTCGCCGCCTACCTGACCCGGGACGGTTTCTCGGTGACCGAGGCGGCCGACGGCCGGTCCGCCCTAGAACACGTCGACACCCAACCCACCGACCTGATCGTGCTCGACGTGATGCTCCCCGAGCGTGACGGTCTCTCGGTGCTCTCCGCCGTTCGCCAGCAGGGGGACACACCGGTGATCCTCCTCACCGCCCGCGGGGAGGAATCCGACCGGGTGCTCGGTCTCGAGTTGGGCGCCGATGATTATCTGGTGAAGCCTTTCTCACCCCGAGAGCTGGCGGCTCGGGTGCGTACCGTGCTGAAACGGACCATGGGGCCCTCACAGCACGGAGACCGCATCGAGTTCGACGGGATCAGTGTCGATCCGGCCCTCCGCCAGGTGCTCGTCGCCGGTGAGTCGGCTGAGCTGACTCCCAAGGAGTTCGACTTGCTCTTCTTCTTGGCCTCCTCTCCACGTCAGGTCTTCTCCCGAGCACAGATACTCGATCATGTGTGGGACTCGAACAGTGACTGGCAGGACCCGTCGACCGTCACCGTCCACATTCGGCGGCTCCGTCAGAAGATCGAGGACGATGCACAGTCACCGCAACGCATCATCACGGTCTGGGGAGTGGGATATCGGTTCAACCCATGAGATCACCGTTGACCGCGATCGTTCTCGTCGCCATTGGAATGACGATCTTCGAGTTCACGATGCGTCCTTCCGCTGCGGACCGGCTCGGTGCCCTGCTTCTCTTCGGCTTGATGGCGGCCGGCATCGCCACTGCCGCCAACGTGTTGCCCCGGCTGGCACGTCGATTCCCCTCTCTGAAGATAACGGTCGTCGTTCTTGGAGCTGCCTCGGTTTTGATTCTCGTTCTGGCTTTGGTCGTGGCCGGTCGTCAGATGTTCATCTCGGCACACGACCTGAGTTTGCTGTTGGTGCTTATGGGGTTCGGGGTGGTCGCTTCGCTGGCCTTCGGGCTGACCGTCAGCGGTCCGCTCACGGAGGATCTGGACCGGATAGGGTCGACCTCGTCGGCCATAGCCGCGGGTGACCTGGCCGCCAGGACAGGGGTTCGCCGTTCCGACGAGGCGGGCCGGCTGGCTTACGACGTCGATGTCATGGCAGACGCTCTCCAGGCTGCTGAGGAGGGGCGACGCCGGGAGGAGCAGGCACGCCGGGCGCTGTTCGCTGCCGTTGGCCACGACCTGCGCACGCCACTGGCCTCGATGCGCGCCGCGGTGGAGGCGCTTCAAGACGGGCTCACCGACGAGCCCGAGCGCTTTCTGGCGTCTCTCCTCGCCGATGTTGATGCCCTGGGTCGTCTCGTTGACGACATCTTTCTCATGGCGAGGCTGGAGTCGGGCGACATCGACCTTTCGACGGAGATCATCGATCTCACCGAGATCGCAGATGAAGGCATCGAGGTG
>Ga0299913_10005541_pt1 | contig 10800 bp, 10 predicted proteins | sample RVTome_9_FD_201360 | JGI IMG/M metagenome (GOLD analysis project Ga0299913, IMG submission 201360) | Soil microbial communities from uranium-contaminated site in the Upper Colorado River Basin, Wyoming, United States - RVT155D38 (version 2) ... | reverse complement strand
AACCCGACCTTTCGGCGTACTCCTCGGCTTTTTGCCTACCCCAGGCTGCTCCCAGCCCTTCCCCACCGCGGGCCAGTGACTGGGTCATGCAGTGGAGTGTTGAGATCCCGTAGAGGAGGGCACCGTGAGGGTCGAGGTTGTCCTCCAGGTTGCTGCTCGCGTTGGGCTCCATCATGAGAAACTGGCCGTCCCGGGCCATGGACTCCCTGATTCTGGTCATTGCGGCAAGGGGATCGACGAGGTCGTGGATGACGTCGAAGGCAGTCACCAGATCGTTTGGCGGATCGACGGCAATGGATTCCACCGACGAGGCAGCGAACCTCACGTTGTCGAGATCCTGTGCCCGGCTTCGAGCGACTGCCAACGACTCCTGAGAGACGTCGTAGCCGGTCACCGTCGCGGTCGGAAAGGCTTCTGCCATCAATATCGCCGCGGTTCCCACACCGCAGCCGATTTCGGCCACGTTGGCGCCACCTTCCAGCTTCTCTATCAGTCCAGGCACCGCGGGGAGCCATCGTTTCAGCAGGAAGATTCGCTGTGACGGGCCGTTGCCGCGATCGATGCCCCGGATCATCCCTTTTCCGAAGTCCTCGAACCCGACACCGCCGCCGTGTCTCGCGGCTTGGGCAATTCCGTCGATCTGACTCATCACCGAGGGGATCATGTCCACCCAACCACCCATGAAATATGGGCTGGATTCGTCGGCCAGGAATAGCGCATGCTCAGGAGGCAGCGTGAACGTCCCGGTCACCGGGTCGTAGGCCAATGCACCCGCTGCGGTGAGACCGGAGAGTATCTCTTCGACGTAGCGTTCCTCCAAGCCTGCGCCCTCGGCGATTTCGCCGACCGTTCCAGACTCGTGCTCGCCGAGCCAGCCGAGCAGACCACACCGGTCGGCCACGGCGAGGAGCCCCATCGTCGTGGCGCCGGAGGCGTAACCCACGAATGTCTGGAGAAATGCTTCGATTCGATCGCGATCCATGTTGGATCAACCTACCGCCACACCCTCTTTGAATGTCCGGGCCACGAGATTGGCTCCGGGTCGGTACGGGATATGAGCCGGCGACGGAGCATCTAGGAGCACGAGGTCTGCCTTGGCGCCCGGTCCTATCCATCCCCGATCCTCGAGGTCGAGAGATGTGGCGCCGCCCAGTGTGGCGCCGGTGATCGCCTGGTCGACGGTGAGGCCCATCTCAACCACGGCGAGCGAGATGATCGGTCCCATCGACTCGAAGAACGAGGTGCCCGGGTTGCAGTCGGTTGCCAGTGCCACGTTGCAGCCCGCCTCGACCAAGGTCGGCCCCGGCGCCTGGGCCGAGCGCAGGGTGTAAGACGCTCCGGGGACGAGAACGGCTGACACTCCGGCCGAGGCGAGAGCGGCGGCGTCGTCCGGCGTGGCGTTGTCGAGGTGGTCGGCCGACACTGCCCCGATCTCGGCGGCGAGGGCCGCGCCACCGGTGTGCCCGAGCTGTTCGGCATGGACCCGGGCTCTCATGCCCTGCTCTGCGGCGGCCGAGAAGATCCTCCGGGCCTGGTCGACAGAGAACGCCCCGTCCTCGACGAATACGTCGCAGTAGTCGGCCAGCCCGACGACGGCGGGAATCATCTCCTCGATCAGCAGCTCGACATACCCGTCGTGGTCGCCCTGGAACTCGACGGGCACCGAATGAGCACCCAAGAAAGTGGTCTTCACCGTGACCGGCAGCTCCTCGCCCAACCGACGAGCGACACGAAGCATGCGCAATTCGGTAGCAAGATCGAGCCCGTATCCAGACTTGACCTCCACCGTGGTCGTTCCCGACCTAACCATTCGCCACACCCGGTCGGCGGCGGTTTCGAACAGGCTCTGCTCGGTGGCACCACGGGTCGCACTAACCGTCGAAAGGATGCCGCCACCGGCGGTAGCGATGTCTTCGTACGACTCACCAGCCAGTCTTCGGGCGAACTCGTCGGAGCGGTCTCCTGCGAAGACCAGATGTGTGTGTGCGTCGACGAAACCGGGCATGACCGCCCTTCCCGAGCAGTCGATGTGCTCACCGGTTTGCTGGGGAGCGTCCCGTGCCGGGCCGGCAAACAACACAGCGCCGTTCTCCACTGCGACCACCGCATCCTCGATGGCCGGTCCTCGGTTGGTGGTCAGGTGCCCGATGCCGGTGAGAAACAGGTCGGACATCAGACGAGCTCGGCGATGGCCCCGCCGGCGATCAGCCCGGCAACGCTCTCGATGTCGGCTGCCGGGGAGCGGTCGCCGGTGAGTGGCGAGACCTCGCTACGCACCAACTCGATGATTTGCGATGTTCCCGCGGCAGGGGTGAGCGGTGCTCGATGCTCGATCCCGGCAACGGCGCAGAGGATCTCGATCGCAAGGACCCGGCGCACGTTGTCGATGACCGTGAGCAGTTTGCGTCCCGCCCCCCAGCCCATCGACACGTGGTCTTCTTGACCGCCAGAAGTCGGGACTGTGTCCACTGACGCCGGGTGGGAGAGCACCTTGTTCTCCGAGACCAGAGCGGCCTGGACGTACTGGGTGATCATGTAGCCGGACTCGACTCCCGGGTTGGCGGCGAGAAACGGGGGGAGGCCCTGGGATCGGGCCGGGTCGAGGATGCGGTCGGTCCTCCGCTCGGAGATCGAGGCCAGTCCCGACACGGCGATTGCAGCGAAGTCGAGGACGAAGGCGAGCGGCTGACCGTGGAAATTTCCCCCGGAGATGACCTCGCCGGTGTCGGCGAACACGATCGGGTTGTCGACCACCGATCCCAGCTCGATCTCGAGCACCGACTCCACATGGTCCAACGTGTCGATGACGGCTCCATGCACCTGGGGAGCGCAGCGAAGGGAATAGGCATCCTGGACGGCGTGGTGAAAGTCGTCGGTGTGGCTCTCGATGATCGCTGAGCCGGCCATGAGCTCTGCGATCCTCGCCGCCGAAGCGAGCTGGCCGGGATGGGGTCTGAGGGAGTGGATCTCGGGGCGGAAGGGTCGCGCGCTCCCGTAGAGCGCCTCGACCGACAGGGCGGCAGCGGCATCTGCAGCTGCTGCCAGGTTGCGGGAGTGGTGTAGGGCGATGGCACCCATGGCGGACATGCCCTCGGTCCCGTTGAGCAGCGACAAGCCCTCTTTGGTCAGGAGTTGGACGGGTTCGAAGCCAGACTCCGAGGCTGGCATCACCACACCATCGACTCTGACCTCACCTTCCCCGATGATGGGTAGTGCGAGGTGAGCGAACGGGGCCAGGTCGCCAGAGGCCCCTACCGATCCTTGGGAAGGTACGACCGGAAGGATGTCTCTTTCGAGTAGTTCGAGGAGCTTGCGGACGATGACCGGTCTGACTCCCGAATGACCCTGTGCCAGGGTGCGGGCCCGCAAGAGGAGCATGGCGCGCACGATCTCGTCGGGCATTGCCGGGCCCAAGCCGGTGGCGTGAGACCTGAGCAGGTTGTATTGAAGGGCCTCGGCGTCGGCTTGGCCGATGTGAGTCGAGGCCAAAGCACCGAAGCCCGTTGTGATGCCGTAGACGATCTCGTCGGAGGCGACGGCGTCGTCTACCAGGCGCCGGGCCGGCTCGAGCCGGGCGTCCAGGTGGTCGTCGGCATGGGCGGTGGCTCCGCCGAAGGCGACGGTGGCGACCTGTGCGGGCGACAGCGGCCTTCCGTCGACGATGACTGTTTCCACTGCTGGGGACGGTAGCTTCTCGAGTGCTATGCCCACCACACAGAAGATCCGTTACTCAGACTGCGACCCACAAGGAATCGTTTTCAACGGAAACTACGCCCGGTACTGGGATGACGCCCTCACCGACTGGTTCGAAGAAGCCGGCTTTGGCGGCGCCGAGCTCGGCGGAACAGGCGCTGACGTGGTCGCGGCCCGTCTCGAGATCGACTTCAAGGCATCTGCGGTGCTGGGCGACGTACTCGAGACCACTCTCGATGTGGAGAAGATCGGGAACACCTCGATGACGGTGGGGTTCACGACCCGACGCGGCGATGGCACGGTGGTCGTCGAGGGTCGGGAGATACTGGTGTTCGTCGATCCGGAGGAATTTCGCCCAACCACGGTGCCGGATGAGGTTCGGGCTGCGTTCGACGGGGAATCGGCCTGAGCATCGCTGCGTTGAAATGAGCATGGAAGACCTGACCCCTCTCCTCGCGCAGCCGGGTACCTCGATCGCCGTGGTCGGCGCCACCGACCGGCCGGGCAAGTACGGAGGGATCATCTACAGGGACATGAAGGCGAAGGGTTTCCCTGTGTTCGCGGTGAATCCCTACCGATCGAGCGTCGACGGTGACCCCTGCTGGCCCACGGTGAAAGATCTTCCCGAGACACCGACCATCGCCGTCTTCGTGGTCCCGGCGAAACGTGGCCTGAAGGTGCTGGCAGAGTGTGCCCAAGCCGGCATCGAGAACATTTGGATCCAGCCCGGGGCCTTCTCGGCCGATCTGGAGACCGCGCTGGAGCAAGGCAACTTCAACTGGATCGCCAACGCCTGCGTGATGGTCCGGGCCCGAGTGGCCGCGGTCTGATCATTGCGAACCCGGTGTAGCTGGACCCGGATACGAGTCAAATCGCTCATGTTCGAGCTGGTGTGTCAGATGCGGTCGCGAAAGAGCTCTCTAGCAATGATGTTGCGCTGGATCTCTGAAGTCCCCTCGTAGATCCGGGGAGCGCGCACCTCCTTGTATAGATGCGCCAGGGTGGAGTCGGCCTCCAGCCCTCGGGCACCCAGCACCTGGATGGCCACGTCGACGGCTCGCTGCGCGGTCTCGGTCGCATGCAGCTTTGCCATCGCTGCCCTTCCGGTGATCCCTGACCCGTCTTCGTCGAACGTGGTGGCTGCGTCATAGACCAGATGACGGCTGGCTTCGATCGCGACCTTGACGTCGGCGAGTTGGTGGGAGATCCCCTGAAACTGTGAGATCGGGGTGCCGAACGCCTCCCGGCTCCGGGCATGGTCGACAGCGATGCCCAACGCTGCCTCCGCCATGCCTAGGGCGAACGCACCGACGCTGGGCCGGAACAAGTCCAAGGTCTCCATTGCCACTTTGAAGCCGTCGTCGACGTTGCCGAGCACGTTCTCGTCACTCAAGTAGGCCCCGTCGAAGGACCAGATGCCGAGTGCATGAGGGGCGATCATGTCGATCCGCTCCCCGGTCACGCCATCGATGTCCATAGGCACCACGAACGCCGTGACCCCTTTGGCTCCGGCTTCCGGAGTTGTCCTGGCGAACACCGTGGCGACATCGGCGTCGGGTGCGTTGGATATGTATGCCTTCTCCCCGGTGAGCCGATACCCATCACCGTCACGCTCGGCTTTGAGTGCCAGGGCGGCGGCGTCCGACCCGGCGCCGGGCTCGGTGAGAGCGAAGGCGGCGACGGCATCGCCCGAACGCAGACGAGGAACCCACTCGGAGACGACCCTGTCGAACCCGTGGCGTTGGATCGAGACACCGCCCAGGCCCTGCACCGCGAATGCCGTCTCGGCTTCGGTGCACACCCTTGCCAGACCCTGTCTGATCTGGCACAACGCCACGGCAGTGATTCGTTCGGCGCCGAAGACTCGACCGAACATGCCCGCCGAACCGAGGGCCGACACCATCTGACGGTTGACCCGGCCCGGAGTCCCGGCCTCTGCGATCGGAACGAGAGTCGTGCCGAGACGCTCCGCCTCGTCTATGAGTTGCTCGTCCACGCGGTCAGCGCGACTGGCGCCAGGGTCGAGGGGTCTCTTCCATCGATGCACAAGGTACAGCCTGGGCTCCGGCGATGCTCATCGTCTCGCCGGAGGGCCCGTTACGCTCCCGTCCCAGTGAGTCCCTTCCGCGCCAGCGCCCCACTCACCGACGATTGGGAGCATTTCCGGTTCGACGTCGAAAACGGTGTCGCCACAGTTACCTTCGATCGGCCCGACAAGCTGAACGCGCTGACTTTCGACGTCTACGCCGATTTTCGCGATCTCTTGTTGGAGGTCGAACACCGTGAAGACGTGAAAGTGCTGGTCGTGACCGGTTCGGGAAGAGGGTTCTGTTCCGGCGGCGACGTCGACGAAATCATCGGTCGCCTCCTCGAGATGGGCTCCAAGGGTCTCCTCGAGTTCACTCGAATGACAGGCGCCGTGGTCGAGAACATGCGTCGGCTCCCTATCCCGATCATCGCCTCGGTGAACGGTGTGGCGGCCGGCGCCGGCTCGGTGATCGCCCTGGCCGCAGATCTGAGAATCCTGGCCGCCTCGGCGTCTTTCCACTTCCTCTTCACCAGGGTCGGCCTCGCCGGTGCCGACATGGGGTCTGCCTATCTCCTGCCTCGGGTGGTCGGACTGGGCCGGGCCACAGAGCTGCTCCTTCTCGGTGAGAGGGTCGAGCCCGCCGATGCCGTGGCCATGGGGCTCGCCACCCGCGTGGTCGAAGACCAAGGTCTCGCCGACGAGACCGCCCAAATGGCGCGACGTCTGGCAGATGGCCCGACCATGGCGTATGGCGCCACGAAGGTGCTGCTGAGTCGCGAGCAAGACATGGATCTCGGCTCGGCGATCGAGTTGGAGGCGTTCACACAGGCTCTTCTCATGACAACCGAGGACCATGCCGAGTTCTACAGGGCATTCACGTCCAAGAGGGATCCGCAGTGGAAGGGCCGATGAGTCGTCATCGCCTCTTCAATCCGGAGGGTATGCCTCCGGCATCGGGGTTCTCCTACGGCGCCGTTTCGGCCGGCGGGCGGATCGTGCACATCGCCGGAATCACCGGCCATGCAGCGGATAGCTCGATCGATGTCGACCTGGTCGATCAGTTCGGAGCGGCCTGCGCTGGTGTGACGAGGGTCATCTCCGAAGCAGGTGGCCGTCCGTCCGACCTGGTGTCGTTGACCATCTACACCACGGACATCGAGACCTATCGGGCGAGGCCGAAAGAGCTCGGCGTCGCCTATCGGGATGTCTTTGGAAGGCACTATCCGCCGATGGCGTTGTTTGGCGTCAGCGAGCTCTTCGACCCCAGGGCTCTGGTCGAGTTGGTCGGTGTCGCCGTCGTGCCCGAGTAGGGGCCCTTCCGCGAACCCAGGGTTCCAGACCGCGCATACCCTGCCTTGAACCCTGGGTTCGCCGATCGTCTCCGAGGCGGCAGCGCATGAGGCTCAGTCGTCGAGGATGTAGATGGGGCCTTCGTAGCGCCGGATCCGGCCCTCACTGGCCCGCTCCTCCAGGAGCCGGTTGAGACTGGTCTGCGCCGCGGCCACCGAATTGCCGCGGAGATGATCGAGGGGCACGTTGATGCGAAGTGCCCGGTTGGGCACCAGGAACCGGGTGACCCCGGCCGGGAGCAGGTCGTTGCCCACCGCTGCCGTCATCACGTCGTCGACCGTCATGATGGGGAACTCGACGATCGCAGCCCAACCGGGATAGCTGGCGGCGACATGCTCGCGCCGTGGATCGATGGTTCTGGTCACCCGCCATCGTCCGATATAGGTGCGCACCAGGGCGGACAGCGTGGCGTTGTCGCTCATCCCATAGGTGCCTGTTACCAGCCGGCTGGGCCCTTCGTGGGGATGAATCGAGGGGGTGCCGTAGTTCTCCGTGGTCTGGAGGTCGGGGCTCTCCTCCACCACTGCGAGCAATTCCTCGGGGGTGCATTCGCGAACGACATGGTGCCAGGTGCTGAGTTCGACCGTGTGTGGTTCGACTATTTGGACGACGGCGTGAGTGAGCCCGATCCGTTTCAGCGTCTCGGTGCGGGTCGCTCCATCGAGGAGCACCAACTCTCCTCCGGGCGCCTCGATGCAGACCATTGGGTTGACCTGCATCCCTTCGGCGCTCATGCGACTCTGCAGACGGTCGACCCGCAGCGGATCGACCTCCTCGTGTCGCCGGATGCTCTCCAGGGGGACCACACGTAGCACGGGTACGTGAGGCATGGATCCCACTCTAGGAGTCCGAGGTTTCGCGAATCACCTCGAGGAGACGGTCGACGTCGTCGCCGTCCTGGTAGATGCCGAAGCCGACCCGGAGACGATTGCCCCGGTAGTCGGTGACCACGCCCCGGTCGTGCATTCTCTGATAGATGTCTGCGGCCTCGTCTGTTTCGAACGTGAGGAAGTTGCCCCTTTCGAAGCCACGACCCGGCGTGAGCTCGCCTGGGGCGCCGGCACTGGCCAGGAAGCCGTCCTGCAATCGGCGAGCGTGGGCGTGGATGTCTCCCGGGCCGACTCCTTCGGCTTCGAGCCAGCCGAGTACGGAGTCCATCCGATAGACCCCGGACGGGTCGTAGGTGGCTCCGGCAAATCGCGAACCATCCTCTGCGTACGGGAGGTCGCGTCCGATCCCACTCTCCAACTGGCCGAAGCCGGCATACCAGCCGGTGTCGACTGGTCGCGGTCCGTAGCCCGGTGGGCTGTGCATGAAACAGACTCCCTCCCCGGACATGGCGTATTTGTATCCGCCTGCGATGTAGAAGGCCCGATCTTGAATCGGGCCGAGGTCGGTGGGCCGGGCCATGAAGCCGTGGTAGCCGTCGATCACGAAGAAGGCACGCTCCTCTGACACCGACGAGACGATCCGATCCAGCTCGGGCACGACGAATCCCGAATCGAAGAAGACCTGGGAGACGTAGATCAGGTCGTGGGCCCCGGACCGGGCCTCGGCTGTGAACCTCTCGGCGAACGTGTCGAAGGGCTGAGTAGGAACCCTGTCCACGATCGCGAGACCCTCTTCTTCCCATCGGCGCGATTGGCGGGTGAACGAGTGGAACTCCGAGCCGGTGGACAGGATTCGCACCGGCGGGTCGAAACACGAGAAGATCCGAACCAAGAACTCATGTGTGTTCGGGGCGAAGGTCAGGCTGTTGCTCCCGTCGAGGTCGAGGACCTTTGCGATCCTTTCCCGGGTGCGGGGTATGACGGTGCCGAAGATGTGGTCCCACTTGTCGTCGGCCATCTCGGCCGCGTCGAGCCAGGCCCGGGCATGGGCGTCGAAAGACACGTCGGGCCAGGGATGATGGGAGTGCGCGGCGAAGTGGAGCCGGTCTGGGTCGGCTTCGAAGAATCGAGAGAATCCCTCTTTGAGGCTCATTCCTCGTAGCGAAAGCGCATCGACTCGACGATCCCGGAGGGGAGATCGGGTCGGTCGGCCCGGGCGACGAGGAACGTGGACATGTTGAGGAGGTCGCCGAAGACACGACTCCGCTCGGCGGACTTCTCGAGATACTTGGCTCCTGCCGACCCGCCGGTGCCAACCCGGCGGCCGATCATCCGTAGCGCCATCTGCGCGTGGCGGTAGCGCCATGTGGTGAACCCCTCGTCGATGTCCATGAGAAGCTCGAGCAGGCGGGACGGCTCTTGGAGAGCGGGCTGATCTCGGTACAGGGTGATGAAGACTGCCGCCTGAAATGCTCGCTGGCTCATCCGCAGACGGCCCGCAGCCTGCTCCAGCTCGTGCTTTTCCGGGTCGAAGAGCGCGGCGTATTGGCCCAGTACCGATTCGAACTCTTTCAATTGGGCGGCCCGCTCCTCCCCGGTCAGCTTGGGATTCGACTGGACAACTGCTCGGTCGGCCTGGATTCGGTCGTGAACGGCTCCCTGGTAGGCCTCCCAGAAATGGAAGTCCTCGTGGTCGAGGAACGGGGTTCTCTCCAGCCAGCGTTCCACCAGGTCGAAAAGAGACAGCTCTTGTTCGACGAGCTCCACGGCATGACGGTCGTCGCTGTCGAATCGGGCGGTGTACTCGTCGCCGGCCAGGAGGAGCCGGTCGCTTCGACGCAGACCCAGCTTGTTCTCGATCATGCGGAATTGCGCTGACTGAAAGCCCGACGCCGGAAACAGATAGTCCCTGAAGTCGAGGAAGTCGAGTGGGGTCATCGTTTCCAGAACCCCGATCAAGTCGATCAACACAACCTGGATCTCGGTGATCCGTCGCAGCCTGCTGACCACGGTGCCCATGTCCTGGTCGTCGACCACGTCCTCCTCGAAGATCTCCAAGATACTGTCCAGCTCCCACAGGATCTGTTTGAACCACAGCTCGTAGGACTGATGGACCAAGATGAAGAGCATCTCGTCGTGAACGGCCTCTCCGTGGGCCTTGCTCTTCAGTTCCTGGGTCGAGAGGAGTTGGTCCAGGCCCAGGTAGTCGGCGTAGTAGAGACCCTCGTCGGTCATGAGGCGGACGCTAGCAATAGCACTAGTGGGCCACCTCACACCACTGTTCCGAGCGGTCCCAGAGCTCACGGGCGAGGTCGTCGTCCTGAGCGGTGGTCGACGGCTCCCACACCTTCTTGCGTGAGTAGTAGAGCCCTGACTGATCGCCGAGTCCAGGAGCCGTCGCGCACCACACGCTGGTCTCTGCACCCTCCTCAGGAGTGAGTCGATTGCGAAAAAAGGGCCTTACGAGAGCCGGGAATATGTCGGTGTCCACCGTCCCCGGGTGAAGCGAGTACGTGTTCCATTCCGATTGCAGATGCGCAAGTCGTCGGGCGAACAGGATGTTGGCGAGTTTGGAGATGCCGTACTCGGTGAAACCGCCGATCGACCTGCTCTTGGCTTGAACGCGATCCCAATCGATCCCGTCGGCGCGGCGATGCACCTCGCTGCTCACCACGACTATCCGGGTCCCGGTACGAAAACTGGGCCTGAGGTGATGGGTCAACATGAAGTGACCGAGATGGTTGACGCCGAAGTGGACCTCGAACCCGTCTTGCGTGGTGCCACGCATCCCGCCGACTCCGGCATTGTTCACCAGCACGTCGAGGGTTCGGCCACTGTCCACGAATCGCAGCGCCGCGTTGCGTGCCGAGTCGAGAGAAGCAAGGTCGAGATCGAGGA
>Ga0299913_10005540_pt1 | contig 10801 bp, 6 predicted proteins | sample RVTome_9_FD_201360 | JGI IMG/M metagenome (GOLD analysis project Ga0299913, IMG submission 201360) | Soil microbial communities from uranium-contaminated site in the Upper Colorado River Basin, Wyoming, United States - RVT155D38 (version 2) ... | reverse complement strand
GACGCGGGATCGAACCCGAACAGCGGCGCAAATCCGAGCAGCGTCTTGCCTGTCTGAGGACTAGCCGCGAGGTAGCCGAGCACGAGCACCAGGCTGAGCATCCCACCGAGATAGCCGATCGCCCAGCCGGTACCCGAGAGACGCCCGAGCCGTTCGCGTGGCACGAGAAACGGCATCATCGCGTTGTTGAAGACCGTCGCGAATTCCGCGCCGATCGCGGCAAGCGCGAACGCGACCAGCACCGGCGTCACGCTTCCTCCCGGTACGCCGAACCACAGCGCGGCCGAACCGGCCACCAGCAGAGCTCCAAAACCCGCGATCCAAGGCTTGCGCCGCCCGGCGGCATCCGCAACGGCGCCCAGGATGGGCGAGAACACCGCGATCACAAGGCCAGCGGCGCTCTTGGCGAAACCCCACAGGGCCTGGCCCTCAGCCGCATCGGATGCGATCACGGACGCGAAATAAGGCGCGTACACGAATGTGGTGATGAGGGTGAAATACGGCTGCGTCGCCCAGTCGAACATGATCCAGCCGAAAAGGGCTGGACGCGAAGCGAGGCGGGCGGGCGGCATGCGCTCTAGTAGCACCTCTCTCGTTTGGCGGGGAGAGACGGCTCTAGTGTTTCACCAAATCTCCGAGCAGGCTCGCCGCGACGGTCAGCTTCGACAGTGTCAGCCCCGTGCTGGCGATCTCGTCGATGGCGGTGCGGACACGGCCAACGTCGTCGGCGCGCGGCGCGATCCACGCCTCCACCGCCGCGGGGCCGGAAATACCATTCGCTCCTACCATCGCGGTCGTCAGGCGTCGTTCGGCATCGCCAATGCTGTCGAGCGCGCGGTCGCGCGCCAGCCGGTCGAAATAGTCGGTGACCGGAATCTTCTGCGCTTCCATGGCAATATTGCCGATCTGGAAGGTCTCGGCGGCGGCGAAGTAGGTCGACGCGACTTCGACGATCGGGCGGCCGCAGCGGTCGGCAATCAAGACGATGTCGGATGCCGAAGTCAGCGCCGGCAGGCTGGCGATGCGAATGGCGATTTGTTCGGGCACGCCGCCTTGCATCAGTGCCGTCTTGTGCTTGGCCAGCGCCTCACCCGCGCCTTTCGGCAAGATCGTCTCGAGCTTCGCGGCAACGTTGGCAATGCCTTCGTAATAGTGGTCGATGACGCCGGCGAGACCCTGCGACAGGTCGGTGTTGCGTAAGAACCAGACCAGCCGGTCGAGCAGCAGGTCCTGCACGGCGGCATAAAGATCAAGCTGGAGCTGCCCCGGCACCTTCGCATCGAGCGTATCGATCGCAGTATTGAGTCCGATCAGGTCGTAGGCGCCGCGCACCACGGCGAAGGCCGCCGCAATCTGGGGCGGCGATGCGCCGGTCTGGTCGGCGATGCGCACCGCCAGTGTCGCGCCGCCACGGTTGATCATAGAGTTGGCGAGCTGGGTGGCGATGATCTCGCGGCGCAGCCGGTGCTGCTCCAGCGCGTCGGGGAAGCGCTTGCTGAGCTCCGGCGGGAAGTAGCGGTTGAGCTCGCGGCCAAGATAGAGGTCATCCGGCACCGTCGACTCAAGCAACTCGCTGTAGAGCGAAATCTTCGCATAGGCGAGCAACACCGCCAGTTCTGGCCGCGTCAGCGGCTGGTTGTGCTTGCGGCGCTCGGCCAACGTCATGTCATCCGGGAGAAACTCCACCGCACGGTCGAGTTCGCCCTGCCGCTCCAGCGACTGCATCAGCCGCTGTTGGAAGCCAAGAATCTCCAGGCCTCGCCGTTCAGCGAGCGACAGCGCCAGTGTCTGCTGATAGTTGTTGCGCAGCACCAACTCGGCGACTTCGTCAGTCATGGTGCCGAGCAGCGTGTTGCGGTCTTCGAGCGACAGACGTCCGTCGCGGCGCGGCAGGCTGAGCGCGATCTTGATGTTGACCTCGACGTCCGAGGTGTTGACGCCCGCCGAATTGTCTATGGCGTCCGAGTTGAGACTCACACCGTGCTGCGATGCTTCGATGCGGCCGCGCTGCGTCACACCGAGATTGGCGCCCTCGCCGATCACCTTGCACCGCAAGGCATTGGCCGCGATGCGGATCGAATCGTTGGCGCGGTCGCCGACCATGTCGTCGGTTTCGGCGGATGATCGGATGTATGTGCCGATGCCACCGAACCAGAGGAGATCGACCGGCATCTTGAGGATCGCGCGGATCACCTCCTGCGGTGTCGCATGCTCGGCATCGAGGCCGAGCAGTGTCCGCATTTCCGGCGACAGGTGGACCTCCTTGGAAGAACGCGGAAACACACCGCCGCCCTTGGAGATGAGCGTCTTATCGTAGTCCTGCCAACTCGACCGCGGCAGTTCGAACATCCGCTGGCGTTCGTTGAAGCTCGCCTGCGGATCGGGATCCGGATCGATGAAGATGTCGCGGTGATCGAATGCGGCGACCAGCCGGATCGTGTTCTCGCGCAGCATGCCGTTGCCGAACACGTCGCCCGACATGTCACCGATGCCGGCCACCGTGAACGGCTGGCTCGTGATGTCCGTGTCGAGCTCGCGGAAATGCCGCTTCACCGCCTCCCAGGCGCCGCGCGCCGTGATGCCCATCTTCTTGTGGTCGTAGCCGGCCGATCCTCCGGACGCGAAGGCATCGTCGAGCCAGAAGCCGTAGCTTTGCGAAATCTCGTTGGCGATGTCTGAGAAGGTCGCGGTGCCTTTGTCGGCGGCGACGACGAGATAGGGGTCGTCATCGTCGTGGCGCACGACGTTGGGCGGCGGGATCACCCGATCGCCCTCGAGATTGTCGGTCACGTCGAGCAGGGCGGAAATGAAAGCGCGGTAGGACGCGACGCCTTCCGCCTGCACCGCGTCGCGCGGACCGGACGGCAAATGCTTCGGCACGAAGCCGCCCTTCGAGCCAACCGGAACGATGCAGGCGTTCTTGACCTGCTGCGCCTTGACCAGACCGAGCACCTCGGTGCGAAAATCCTGCGGCCGGTCGGACCAGCGAATGCCGCCGCGCGCAACCTTGCCGAAGCGCAAGTGCACGCCCTCGACGCGGGGCGAGTAGACGAAGATTTCGAACAGCGGGCGCGGCAGCGGCATGTCTTCCAGCCGCCGGCTCTCATACTTGATGGCGATGGTCGCCTTCGGCTGACCGTCGGTATCGACCTGGTGGAAGCTGGTGCGCACCGCCGACTGCACCGCATTGACGAAACGGCGGATGATGCGGTCCTCATCCAGGCTCGATACCGCCTCAAGGGCTTCTTCGATCTTCGCCAGCACCGCCTGCTCGCGTTCGCGGCGTGCATCGGCGGCGACATCGACCGCGGGATCGAAGCGGGCGTGGAACAGTTCCACAATCTGTTCGGCGATGCCGGCGTGCTTGCGCAGCGTCGTCCACATGTAGTCTTGCGAATAGGGAATCCTTACCTGCCGCAGAAACCGCGAAATCGCGCGGATCAGCGCGACTTCGCGCCACGCCATGCCGGCGTTGAGCACCAGGGCGTTGTAGCCGTCATTCTCGGCGCTGCGCCGCATCACGTTGAGGAAGCAGGCTTCCACCCGCGATTTGTTCGCCTCGCCCTGCTTGGAGTCGACGTCGACGGTCTCAAGCAGCATGTCGTGCAGCCACACCGGCGGCGCGCCGTCGGGTTCGACCTCATAGGTGCGCTCGTCGACGACGCGGAAGCCCATGTTCTCCAGCACGGGCACCCGCTCCGAGAGGGGAATCGGCGCACCGCGGCTCCAGACCTTCAGGCCGACGCCGCGTTCGGTATCGGGCCGGCGACGGCCCTCGACACCAAGCGGCCGCGCCTCGGACAATCGTTCGATCGTACGGACGTCTTCGACGGCGGCATCCGGTGCGTAAGCCTCGCGGTAGCCGGCCGAGAACGCTTCGCGATAACGCGCCGCCAATGTCCGCGCCTTGCCTTCCTCAAACGCGCCCTCAAGTGCGCCAACCAGCGAGTCGGTCCAAGTGCGCAGAACATCCGCTACGCCCTGCTCGAGATCGGCGACCTCCGGGGCATCGAGCGGCAACGGGCCCGCGCCAATGATGAAGTGCACGCGGACAAGGGGACCTTCGGGGAAAAACGGATGGAAGGCGCTGACGTGCCCACCGTAGGCTTCCGCCAGGAAATTGCCGATTCTGACGCGCACTTTGCTGTCGTAGCGATCTCGCTGCGCATACACCATGATCGAAGCGAAACGGCCAAACTGATCGCGCCGCGGCAACACCCTCACGCGCGGACGGGCATCCAACTGCAGGATCGCCGTGGTGAACCGATAGAGCGTCTCTTCGTCGATCTGAAACAGTTCGTCGCGCGGGTAAGTTTCGAGGACGTTGACCAGCGCCTTGCCGGAGTGCCCGGTCGGGTCATAGCCGGCCTGGCGCAGCACCGCATCGACCTTGCGCCGGAGCAGCGGAATCGAACGGGTCGAGCGGGTATAGGCCGTCGACGTGAGCAGGCCGACTATGCGGCGCTCACCGATAACGGTGCCTGTGTTGTCGAAGCGTTTGACTGCGACGTAGTCCATATGGACGCGGCGGTGGACTGGAGAGCGGACGTTCGCCTTGGTGACAAGCAGAACCTGAGCCCCGGTCATCAAGGCGCGATTGTCCGGTGTGATCGGCACCATCTCGCCGCTGCGGCGCGCCCGCATCTCCGAGCCCGCCAGCAGGCCGAGCGCCGTTCCTTCAACCGACTTCAAGCTTCCGTCGGGGCCCGTCAGCGCATAGTCGCGCATGCCGAGAAAGGTGAAGTTGTCGTCCCGCAGCCAGCGCAGGAACTGTATCGCCTCATCGACCTCACCGGGCGGAACGTTCGGCGGATGCGCTGTGAGATCGGTGATCGACGCCTCAACCCGGGCAAGCATCGGCCGCCAATCGCGCACCGCCGCTCCCACGTCGGCCAGCATTGCGCCGAGCGCCTTGACCACCGCGGTCCGCCGCCCCGGATCGTCGACCGGGTCGAGATGGAAGTGAATCAAGCTTTCGCGCCGGAATCCCGCGGCAATCGGCGCTGCCGCATATTGGGTCAGCCTTCCCTGCTCATCGCGCGCGACGTTGACGATCGGATGCACCGCAAGCTGCACGACGAGGCCGTGCTCGGCGAGTTCGGTCAGGATCGAATCGAACAGGAACGGTCCGTCATCGTTGATCAGCGTCATACAGGAATAGGCAGCAGCCACGCCCGGATCGCGCACCGGTGCATCGAAGCGGATTTTGGCCCGGCCGGGCGTACGCGACGCGAGCGCCGCCCAGATTTCTTCCGCGATCCGCCCCAGCGTCTCACGCGGATACTGCAGCAGATCCTCTGCCGGCGCCGTGTGCCAGACTTGCACGACGAAGTCCGGCGGGATCTCGGGGCGTCGCGCGCCGAGCCAGGCAACGGCCGCACCGATCAGGCGGTGGGCCTCCCCTTCCTGTCCCGTCCCTGGAAGCCTTTCGAGCATGCCGGCGCTCCCCGTATCGAATCGGTCCCATGGGTTGCCTCACCTAATTTGTCCACGATCTGGCCCCCGCGTCGAGAGGCGAGAGAAAAAATCCCACCGTGAACGCCGTTTCCGGGACCTGCGGCAGGATGTAGCCTGCGAAGCAAGATGCCGCAGAGCAGGAGGATTCAGCCGTGCCTAAAGCCAGCCCCAAAACACGGGTCAAGACACCGGCCCGGTCCGGCAAGCTGCGAAAGCCGGGCAATGGAGCCAGCTCCCGTCCGGCGGCCAAGCCAAAGCTGACATCCGGGCGTGACGCAAACATGACGCATTCGGCTGTTAGCGCCGATGACGATCACGTGATGACCGCGTTGAACCTGCGCGACGCCGAACTCAGCCAGGGAATGGCGGCTTATTTTGCCAAGTGCGACGAAAAGCTCGGCTTCGTTCCCAATGTGCTGCGCGCCTACGCCTTCGACATGGCGAAGCTCGAGGCCTTCGTCGCCATGTACAACGACCTTATGCTGGCGCCGTCGGGGCTGTCCAAGCTGGAACGCGAGATGATCGCCGTCGCAGTCTCCTCGTATAACCGCTGCTACTACTGCCTGGTGGCGCATGGAGCGGCGGTGCGCCAGCTTTCCGGCGACCCGGCCCTGGGCGAACTGATGGTGATGAACTATCGCGCCGCCCGGCTCTCTAAACGGCAACGGGCGATGCTCGACTTCGCGGTGAAGCTCACCGCAGAGCCCTGGACCGTCGAGGAGGAAGACCGCGCGGCCTTGCGCAAGACCGGCTTCACCGACCGCGACATCTGGGACATTGCCGCCGTGGCGGCGTTCTTCAATATGTCGAACCGGGTCGCGTCGGCGACCGACATGCGGCCGAACACGGTGTATCACGGGCAGGCGAGATAACTCCGGCTGATGAACCGTCCTTTCCGCTTCGCCGCCGCTCTTGTTGCGCTGCTTGCCGCGGCATCGATCGGCTTTGCGCAAGCGCCAGCCCCTGCACCGGCACCGCTCACTTCGCCGTCTCCGCCGCCGATCTCGATTCCCGCGGTGCAGCCGGTTGCCGCGCGCCACGGCATGGTGGTGGCGCAGGAGGCGCGCGCTGCGCGGATCGGCGCGGCCATCCTTGAAAAAGGCGGCAACGCGGTCGATGCAGCGCTGGCAATCGGCTTCGCCATGGCTGTCACCTACCCGCGCGCCGGCAATCTCGGCGGCGGCGGCTTCATGATCGTCCATCAGCCCGGCGACGAGCCGACGGCGATCGACTATCGCGAAACCGCCCCGGCCGCGACGACGCGCAACGTGTTCCTGGACGAGCAAGGCGAAGCCGATCCGAAGAAGTCGCGCGAAAGCGGCCTCGGCGTGGGCGTGCCGGGCACCGTCGCGGGACTTACGCTCGCGTATCATCGCTTCGGTTCCGGCAAGTTCACGCTGGCCGACCTGATCGCGCCCGCCATTTCGCTCGCGCGCGACGGCATCCCGGTCGAGGACGACATTGCCGACTCGCTGCCGACCGTGATCGAGCGGCTATCCCGCTGGCCATCGACCGCCAAGATTTTTCTGCGCGACGGCGACGTGCTCAAGCCCGGCGACCTGTTGGTGCAAAGCGATCTTGCCGCGACGCTGGAGACCATCGCCCGCGACGGACCGGCCGCCTTCTATACAGGCCCAATCGCCGAGCGCATCGCGTCCGCCGTGCGCGAGGCCGGCGGACTGATGACGCCTGCGGATCTCGAAGCCTACAAGCCGGTGCTGCGCCAGCCCGTGCGCGGGCGCTATCGCGGCTATGACATCGTCTCGATGCCGCCGCCGTCGTCAGGCGGCGTGCATCTGGTCGAGATGCTCAATATCCTGGAAGGCTACGACCTGCGCAAAGCCGGCGCCGGCAGCCCCGACGGCGTGCATCTGTTGGCCGAGACGATGCGGCGCGCCTATGCCGACCGCGCATTGTTCATGGGCGACCCGGACAGCGTGGCGATCCCGGTCGCGGGCCTCACGTCCAAGGCCTATGCGGCGAAGCTGCGCGCCGGCATCGACCCCGCGAAGGCGCGCCCGTCGACCGACATTCGCCTCGGCGAGCCGGCCCCGGCGGAAGGCCAGAACACCACGCACTTCTCGGTGATCGACCGCGACGGCATGGCGGTCTCCAACACCTACACGCTCAATCTCAGCTACGGCCTGGGTCTTGTGGCGGAAGGCACCGGCGTGCTGCTCAACAACGAGCTCGACGACTTCGCCGCCAAGCCGATGGCGCCCAACGCCTACGGGCTGGTCGGCTTCGAGGCCAACGCGCCCGGCCCCGGCAAGCGGCCGCTGTCGTCGATGACGCCGACCGTCGTGCTGAAGGACGGAAAGCCGGTGCTGATCACCGGCTCGCCCGGCGGCAGCCGCATCATTACCGCGGTGCTCAACACGATCGTCAACGTGATCGATCACGGCATGACGGTGGCGCAGGCAGTCTCCGCGCCGCGCGTCCATCATCAATGGCTGCCGGACAAGCTGTTCGTCGAGCCTGGCCTGCCGGCCGAGACAATCGCGTCGCTGCAAGCGCGCGGCCACACCGTGGAGGAGACGCGCCCGTTCGGGTCGGTGAACTCGATCGCCGTGACGCCCGACGGCCTCATCGGCGCCGCCGACGCGCGCACGCGCGGAAGCCTGGCGGTGGGCTACTAACCCGAGGCAAAGTGGCTACAGATGCCAATATCCGAACCTCGTCAGTTGCCCGACAAGCAACCGGCCTTGAAGCCCCGATAGATTTCTAGCCGATCACCGCACAACAAAAACTTTGGTTGTCCCATTTACATGGGGTGCCAAATGTAAAGCACAATAGCCGGCCGCCAAGAGCGCAAGACCAATTGGGGACGATCTACGCTCGTGCCCGACAATAAGATTTCGATTGCGTCTTGTTTGTTTGATTCCGATGCCCAGCTGTCGTGAGTACTGAGAGCGTACTTAAGTTCTTTTCATGAAAGGATATCGCCATGACGAACGTCAACATTTCGGCATCCGAGCCGCAGAAGCCCGCCAATCCGGCTCCGGCAAACCCGCAGCAGCAGACGCAGGCCAATCCTCCAAAGCCTGCCGACAAGCCGGGCGAGCAGCAGAAGTAGCCTTGCCGCCGTTGGGACAAGGGGAAGCCCAGCCAAGCGCTGGGCTTCTTCACAGTCTGCAACTTAGCCGGAAACAACTACCGGCCGGAACATGGCCACGGCGGCGGTGTCTTGCCACAAGGGGCTGCGCCACCTCTTGCAACCACAGCGTCACTGCTAGGCCTTCGTTCTAAGACTTCGCAGAAAAGCCTTTCGCCTGACGCCACTAGCCTGAGTCGGAAGATACCTTCGCGTCGCGCCCGTCTTGGTGCGTGCGCGAGTGCATGCGCACCACAACAGGCGGCTCGCGACCAGCGGCCGAACGCTCACCGAAAGGGTTCCATGAAGATCGCGCAGATTGCCCCGCTAATCGAGAGCGTCCCGCCACGCCTTTACGGCGGTACCGAGCGCATCGTTTTCTGGCTCACGGAAGAGTTGGTGCGACAGGGGCATGAGGTCACATTGTTCGCCAGCGCAGATTCGATCACCTCCGCCGAACTCGTTCCCTGCACACGCGAAGCCCTGCGGCTGAATGCGTCGGTCAAAGACCCAATTCCCTACTACATGTTGATGCTCGACAGCGTAAGGCGGCGCGCCAACGAGTTCGACATTCTGCACTTCCACATCGATCACCTGCACTTCCCGCTCTTTCGCGACATGGCTGCGCGGACGGTGACGACGCTGCACGGCCGACAGGACCTACCTGATCTGCCGCCGCTCTATTTCGCGTTCGGCGAGATGCCGATGGTGTCCATTTCTCATGCGCAGCGCAAGCCGTTGCCACAGGCGCACTTCGCCTCCACCGTGTACCATGGCCTGCCGGCGAATCTGCACCAGCCGATCTTCCAGCCGCGCGGCGGTTATGTCGCTTTCTTAGGCCGCATCTCGCCGGAAAAGCGGCCCGACCGAGCCATTGAAATTGCCCGTGCTCTCGGCGTTCCGCTAAAGATCGCCGCAAAGGTCGACAAGGCCGACGCTACTTACTTCGAAGAGACGATCAGGCCGATGCTGGACGGTCCCGGCATTGAGTACATCGGCGAGATCAATGATACCCAGAAGAACGCGTTTCTAGGCGAGGCGCTCGCGCTGATGTTTCCGATCGATTGGCCAGAACCATTTGGCCTCGTCATGATAGAAGCAATGGCATGCGGGACTCCGGTGCTCGCGTTCCGCCGGGGCTCGGTGCCGGAAATCATCGATGACGGCGTAACAGGCCGGATCGTCGATACGGTGAAGGAAGCAGTGGCGGCTCTGCCGCAGGTTCTGACGATGGACCGTCGCACGGTGCGGCGTCGGTTCGAAGAGCGGTTCACGGCTGAACGGATGGCGAGGAACTACGTGAACGTCTATCGCAACCTGCTGCAAAAAGCGCCGGCGATTGAATGCGAAGAGAGCACGCTGGCGCCGAACGTGGAACCTGTCGGGACGATACCCTATGCCGCGTGACGCCGTGTCCCAAAGACAAGCTCGCTGGCTGGCCGGACTGCCGAAACGCCATTCTACATTCCAACGACCAGCTCTTCGATCCGCCCGCGCTGCATTCTGAAGCACGGCGATACTTTTGTGGTGTTCGATCGCTATGGCGACATCGGTGCCACCACCGGCAGGCCGGACGGATCCTATCTAAACGACACGCGCTTCCTGTCGCGGCTCGAAATGTTGCTGAACGGCATGCATCCGCTATTACTCGGCTCAAACACTAGCGATGATAACATGCTTCTCACAGTCGATCTGACCAACCCGGACGTATATTTTGAGACTCGGTTGCTGCTGCCGAAGGACACGATACGCATCGTGCGCACGGTCTTCCTGTCGGAAGGAAACAGCGCACCAGCGGATCGCGCTGCGCAATCACGGTGAGCATGCGGCCGGTATCAATCTCTCACTGGCTTTTGGCAACGACTTTGCGGACTTGTTCGAGGTGCGATATGATCGTCACTCTCTTCCCGAGGCTTGTTCCGCCTCTGTTGATGCAGGCAAACGGATATGCTCAAGACGGCGTCTTGGCTCCTTGCGGAGCTGCCACAATACCTCATGATCGCAATCGCTACTCATCTGGTCATGTCATTTGGGCAGACGCTGATGCACTACAAGCTAGGCCACCATCCAATGGGCGGTAGGTTCTTTCGCAACCACATTAACTTTCATCACACCTACTATTCCAAAGATCATCTCGTCTCGCCGAGATACCTCGGAGACGAAGGCAACAATACGCCCTTCTTCTTCATTCCTGTGTTTCTGATCGGAGCGTGTACATACATCGTCTTGCCAATGGACCTTTTCATCGTT
>Ga0299913_10005539_pt1 | contig 10801 bp, 11 predicted proteins | sample RVTome_9_FD_201360 | JGI IMG/M metagenome (GOLD analysis project Ga0299913, IMG submission 201360) | Soil microbial communities from uranium-contaminated site in the Upper Colorado River Basin, Wyoming, United States - RVT155D38 (version 2) ... | reverse complement strand
CGAGGAAAACCTGCGGCAGGCATACGAGTTCATCAGGGATACCGGCGGTGCGCCTCAGATCGGCTCGCTGGGCTGGTGTTTTGGTGGCGCCTGGGCGCTCAATACCGCTCTTCTGTTTCCGGACGAACTGGATGCGGCCGTGATCTACTACGGGCAAGTACCGGCGGACGAAGATCGCCTGGCTCCACTCAACGTGCCCATACTCGGCTTGTTCGCCGAGAATGATCGCGGTATTCCGGTTGAGTCAGTAAGAAAATTCGAGCAGGCACTGGACGCACTCGAGAAAGACTACGAAATCGAGATCTACCCGGGCGTCGGTCACGCGTTCGCTAACCCCAGCGGAACCAGCTACGACGCTGAAGTTGCCGCCCGGGCCTGGGACAGGAGCGCTGAGTTCCTGCGCAGGCATTTGAGCGCCGGGGCGGCCGAATGAGGTCCGGTTGCGATCAACGCGACGTCGCGTTGCCCGTCATTTCCGGCAGTGCGCAGGTCAGCGCGACATCCAGAGGCTCTGAAACGTAGACCATCCGCTGCTCGTCACCGAGGCTGCAGCGCAAGGATGCCTGCACCGAAAGCGCGGCGCCGACGGTCATTCGGCCCGGACCGGGTCGTGCAATGAAGTCGGAGTCGGCTGTTTCTGTTTTCCCTGCGGAACCTTCCGGCACAGGCTCGATCACACAAAAATCGTGCATCGGTATCGGAGCCAGCTGTTTCGAAGGAACCTTGAGTTCGAGTTCCTGGTTTGCGCCGTTCTCGAGCTCGGCGGCGGTTCTCGTCACGCGCGTGTCGGCGACGTTCAGGGACAGCGACTCCGGCTTCCAGTCGCTGTGGCAGCGCGCCTCGACGCGAAAAACATAGTCGAGGGCCGGCAGCTCGAATAAGTGCCTCTCCGCCGGTTGCGGAGGGACGGCTACAGCGGCGACTTCGGCGGCAACGGCAAGCGTATGCAGTCCGCTCTCGTCTGCCCCGGCCGCGCAAACGTAGAGTACGGGCAAAAGCCACATGCGAGCGCCTGAGGTCATGCGCCAAGGCTACGTAAAGGCAGCCAAAAAACAAGAGGACCCGGGTGATGCAATGCGCTTAAATAGTGCCGACCCGACAGCCCCGCTTACGCGCCACTGGCGTGGCGGTAATCGGCCGGCAAGTGAAGCAGACGACATGAATCAGAATATGAGCCTCATCCAGTGAACGCCTTGGTCGGGATAACCTACAAGGTCGCCCGGCGTATCGTGATCGCGATCGTCGGCTTCACGGTTCTGCTGCTCGGCATCGTCATGATCGTGACCCCGGGACCGGCCTTCATCATGATTCCGGGCGGCCTCGCCATCCTCGGCCTCGAATTCGCCTGGGCCAGACACTGGCTCAGGAAAGCACGCCGGACCATCAGCAACCAGTCGGCCAAGAGCCGCAGCCAGCGCGCCGAGCGGCGCCGCCGGAACAACCTCGGCCAATAATCGGGCAGGCACCGGTTGGATCCGCGCAGTCGACCGCGGGCAGGGAAAAAAGAAAGGAGCCGGAGCAGCTAAAATCGATGATGTTCATCTAGCGGACCGTTCCGACACGGAGCGGGCCCCGGCTCCCCAGATCAACGGCAAAAGGGGGAGTCTGCCGCCGGACCGTCCAGGTCCGTTCGCGCCGGCATCCAAACCGGCATTTCTCGGGGCGTCGAAGTCCAGACGTTTCGGGGGAGAGTGGTCTGAACTCCGTTACAGCGCCCGATTCTCAAGTCGGCGATCTTTTCAAAGGTCGCCGGCAATTGATGTTGGCCCGATCAGCCGGATATCAAGGTCCAGTTTCGTCGCCGACCGGACCGCTTCTGCCGCGGACTGCGCGGCTTCGGCTTGCGCCTGCTCAGCGCGTTCGCGGTGCGAGTTCCTGACCTCGGTTGCGGAGCCTTCCTCCGCGACCGCCGCATCGACGGGCTCCGCCGCCATCGCGGGCGTCGCAAGTCCGGTTACGAGCAGTGCCGCGATCAGGGCGGTACCGTGTGCAAGTTTCATGGTGAAATCCTTATCTTTCCAAAGGCCGCCGTCAGTGGCGGTCTTTCACAGTGTGGGTTGATGTGCTTCAGCTATTGCAGGACTCGTGCCAATCCATAAAAATTATTAAAAACAGTCACTTATAGAAAAGTGGATAGTCACGGTTTTCCGTAATTTACGAAAAACCGTAAGCATTTCGACGGAATTTCGTATAGACTGCCGGCGCATGAAGACCAACGACTACGAATGGCTGTTTCGCAGGGCGCCGGTGATGGCATCGTCGATAGGGCGCGACGGCCAGTATCTCGATGTAAACGACGCCTTCTGCGACCGCCTGGGGTTCAAGCGTTCGGACATGATCGGCCGACGTCCCGCGGAGTTCGTGACGGAAGAGAGCGCCGAGCGCATCGAAAAGGAGTTCATGCCGACCTTGCGACGCACCGGTCGACTCGAGAAAAAGCCGATCGCCTTCGTGTCGCGGAGCGGGGAGGTGGTGAACTGTCTGACCAACTCCGTGGTGGAGCACGACCCTGAGGATGCCTTCGTCCGGACGATCGCCATGTATACCGAGCTGGCAGATCAGGCGAAGGCAGACTGGAAATACCGTCAGCTGTATCGGTCGACGCCTGCGATGCTGCATACGGTGGATGCGGAAGGACGGATTCTGACCGTCACGGATCACTGGTTACAAAAAATGGGTTACGCCCGGGAGGAAGTGGTCGGGCGCTCGATTGCGGATTTTTTCAGTCCAGCCGAGCGCAAGCGTTTCGCCGGAGGGCGCCTGCAACAGATCATCAGCTCCGGTGAATTCATGAATGAGGAGCGCCAGGTCGTCACGCGCGGCGGCAAGGTCATCGATCTCGTGCAATCGGCGATATCGGACCGGGACGCGACCGGACGCGTCTACCGGATGCTGGTGGCATCGAAGGACGTGACGGAGCGCAATCGCGCCGAGCGTGCGCTGAGAACGGCCCTTGCGGAGAACGCCCGACTGCGCGAGGAACTCGAGCGAGAACGCGACTACCTCCGGGAAGAGGTCAACGTCGCGATGAATTTCGGCCGCATAGTCGGCCAAAGCCCGGCGCTGAAGCATATGCTGGCGCAGGTGGAGGCGGTGGCGCAGACGCCCGCGAACGTGCTGGTCCTGGGCGAATCCGGCGTTGGCAAGGAGCTGGTCGCGCGCGCAATCCATGCGCGAAGTCCGCGTGCCGAAGGCCCGTTGGTCAAGGTCAATTGCGCGTCAATACCCAAGGAACTCTTCGAAAGCGAGTTCTTCGGTCACGTCAAAGGTGCCTTTACAGGGGCGCACAGGGACAGGGTGGGTCGCTTCCAGCTGGCAGATGGCGGCACGATTTTTCTCGATGAGGTGGGAGAAATTCCGCAAGATCTGCAAGGCAAATTGCTGCGGGTGCTGCAGGAAAGCGAGTTCGAGAGGGTAGGTGACGACGTTACCAGGTCGGTGGATGTTCGTGTGATTGCGGCAACGAACCGGGACCTCGAACAGCAGGTCGCCGAAGGCAAGTTTCGCGAGGACCTGTTCTATCGCCTGAGCGTATTCCCCATCGAAGTGCCGCCGTTACGGCAACGGCGTGAGGACGTCGTGCAACTCGCACAGCACTTCCTGGACGTCACGTGCAAGGACTTCGGCAGAAAGCCGTTGAAACTGAATCGCAGTCAGGTAGCCGCTATCCAGGAGTACGACTGGCCCGGTAATGTGCGCGAACTGAAAAACGTCATCGAGCGAGCCGTGATTCTGTCGCAAGGAAACGTGCTCAGGCTGGACCTCTCGTTACCGGAATCTGCGCCAGGGGCGGAAAGCCAGGGAGTGGTCGCCCGGCAGGCCGGCGACGTCGTCCTGACGGAAAAGGAGCTGAAGACCCTGCAGAAAAGAAACCTGATGACTGCCCTGAAGCAGGCAAACTGGAGAATCTCCGGAAAGGCGGGGGCGGCCGAGCTCCTCGGGATTCGCCCGACGACACTGAATGATCGGATTCGGGCGTTCGGCATCAAAAAACCCCATTAGCTCGCCCGGCCTGCCATGACGAGGAATCACCGTTTCGCACGGGTCCTTGGCTATAATTGCAACGATGGCGAACCTGATCACACTGGCCCGGCTTCTGTTACTCGTCGTGGTAGTGTTCATTGCCTATCAGCCATATTCGTACTGGCACTTCGTCAATGTCGCCCTGCTGATCGTCGTTTTCGCGAGCGACGGAATCGACGGCTACGTTGCCAGAAAACGCAACGAAACCAGTGTCTTCGGTGCGATGTTCGATATCGCCAGCGATCGCATGACCGAACTTACGATATGGATCGTTCTGGTCGATCTCGACATTGTTGCCGTCTGGGTCCCGCTGGTGTTCATCATTCGCGGGACGATTGTTGATACGATTCGGGCGAGTCAGGTTACTACCGAAAAAAACGCGCCTTTCTCGATGTTGCAGACGCCGGCCGGCAAGTGGCTGGTTGCCGGCAAGTTCATGCGGGCCTTTTATGCTGCGCTGAAAGCGACGACGTTTTGCTGGCTGTTACTCATTCAGCCGCTGCCGGTGCTATGGCCGACAGTCTTCGCCGACTGGATGACCGTGCTCCGTATCATCGGCGAGGTACTGGTTTATGCTTCGGTGGTGACCTGTTTGCTTCGTGGCTTCCCGGTCATCTGGGAGTTCGCTTATCGGGAAATGGACAGCTTCGCTCCAAAAGGGGTGAAATCGGAATGAACAATGGGAGCACTGGCAATATTCGATGTCGATGGAACTCTTGTGTCCGGGCGGAGCACGGAAAAGAGGTTCATGGCATGGTTGCTGCGACGCGGCCATATAGGTCCCTACCAGGTTCTGTCGGCTGCCTGGTTCGTCGTGCGCTGGTTTCCGCGTTTCGGCCGGCACGTATTTCGAAAGAACAAGGCTTACCTGAACGGGCTTCCGGCAACGCTGGTTGCTGACGAAGCAAGGCGATTCGTCGAGTCCCTGCCCGACGCCCTCTGGATCGGGCAGGCTCTCGCCGAGCTTCGGCAGCACAGGGAAAACGGGGATACCGTCCTGCTGTTGTCCGGAACGCTGCAACCCATCGCCGAGTCGCTCGGACGCCGCTTCGGCGCGAACGGTTCCGTGGGGACGGAATGCCGTCTGAACCGGGGACGGTTCACCGCGGCTCCTCCACTGCAGCACCCCTTTTATGAGGAAAAGGCCGATTTGCTCCCATCGATTTGCGAGACGTACCGCATTGCGGCGGGAGAAATTTATGCCTATGCTGACTCCGGCTTCGATATACCACTGCTGCGAAAGGTCGGACATCCGGTTGCTGTCTGTCCGGATCGGACGCTGGCGGGGTGGGCCGAGGCGAATAACGGTCGTGCCAGAATCATACTTGTCGAGCCCTGCAAGGCCGGTTGATAACGCTAATTGATCAGGAGGGGGTGTGCCTCGATCATCAAAGATATTCCCGCGGCCCCTGTGCCCGCGGATGTCGCTCGCCTGGTTGCTGATCTCGTGGTTTCTTTGCGTTCCCGTCTGGGCCATGGCGGACGACAATCTGCCGCCCGGCGTCAAGAACGTCTTGAACCACCGGAAGCTTGCCGCCGGAAATCTGAGCCTCTACGTCGAGAACCTGCGAACGGGCGAGACTGTCCTCGCCTGGAACGAGAACCAGCCGCGAAATCCGGCCTCTGTCGCGAAGTTGCTGACGACCCTGGTCGCCCTGGACACGCTGGGTCCGTCTTACACATGGAAGACAGACGTATTCTTCGACGGCGAGGTTCGGGACGACGCCCTCGAGGGTGACCTGATCTTCAAGGGTTACGGCGACCCGTTTCTGACCACCGAGCGCCTGTGGTCGATACTTCATGCCGTCCGGGATGCCGGCATCACCAGGATCAACGGCAACCTCCTGCTCGACGACAGTTATTTCCACGTCGGCGACTACGATCCTGCGGCCTTCGACAACTCGCCGCTACGTGCCTACAACGTTGCGCCGAACGCACTCCTGATGAACTTCAAGGTCGTGCAATACCAGTTCAGACCCGACGCAGGTAGCGGCAAGGTGAATGTGCGGCTGCATCCCGAGCTCGAGAACCTGCAGGTCGTCAACCGGCTGTCGGTGCGCGACGGAGGTTGTGGGGGGTATCAGCGAGGCATTACCATTACGCCCAACGAAGATGTCGATCAGATGATCTTCAGCGGCACTTTTCCGCGTGGCTGCTCCTCCTACGCAATGACCCGGACCGCGCTTGGCCACAATGATTTCGCGTACGGGCTGATCAAATCCGTCTGGGGCGAAATGGGCGGCGAGCTTTCCGGTGGCTGGAAAAATGTGGTGGTTCCCGAGGACCTCGAGCCCGTCCTGAGCTTTCAGTCTCTGTCGCTGGGCGAAGTCATTACGATGGTCAACAAGTACAGCAACAACGTGATGGCGCGCCAGTTGCTGTACACACTGGCGGCCGCGCAGTTTGGCGCTCCCGGAACGGAAGAGAATGGCCGCATCGTGGTAGAGCAGTGGCTGGAAGAACGCGGTTTCGAGGTTGATGGCCTCAGGTTCGACAACGGCGCCGGCCTGTCGCGCGACGCGCGGATGTCCGCGCAGCAGCTGGTCGACTTGCTGCGCTACGCGTATCAGAGCCGCTACATGCCGGAATTCATGTCATCCATGTCGCTGCCGGGCCTCGACGGAACGCTGTCCAGCCGGTTTCGCAATGATGCACTGACAGGTATGGCTCACATCAAAACCGGTTCGCTCGATGACGTTACGGCAATTGCCGGCTATATGCAGGCCCGCTCGGGTGAGCGCTATATCGTCGTATCGCTGCACAACGACCGGAACATCCACCGCGGCCCCGGACAGGAAGTGCAGGAGGCTCTCCTTCGCTGGGTTTTCGAGAGATAGCAACGACGCCGTTCCCGTTCGGAGACGCAGGTCACATAAGCGAACGACATCCCCTGTAGTAGACTCGGCGCAGGGAGTTTCAACGATGCGTCTCACAGCCGGGCTGTTACTTTTCATTGCACTGCCATTGTCGGCGACCGCGGAGACCGCGTACGTTACGGACCAGTTACGCCTGGGCCTCCATCGGGCGGCGGACACCAGTGACCGCTCGTTTCGCACCCTGCAGAGCGGACAGGAGATGGAAATCCTCTCTCAGACGACCAACTATGCCAACGTGCGCCTGCCGGACGGAACGGTCGGTTACGTCAAGGCCGCCTATCTGGTCACCGAAAAACCCGCCGCTCTGATCGTTGCCGAAACGCAGGCCGAAAACGAAAAGCTCAAAGAGGAGCTGGCGCGGACAAAGTCGCAATTCGCGGGACCGGCGGCCACGATCGATGTGCTCGAGAAGCAGGTGGCCGAGCAGCACGCCGCGCTGGATGAAGGAAACCGGCGCGTCGCGGAGCTTCGTGCACAGAACGAGGACTATCTCTCGCGCCAGGCACAGTACCGCTACAGCCTTCCCGTCTCATGGGTCATCGGTGCCGCGAGCGTTTGCCTGATTGCCGGTTTTCTCGCGGGCCTGTGGTGGATCGATTACCGGAGCCGCAAGCGCCACGGCGGCTTTCGGATCTACTAGCACGGATATCTCACCGATTACGCAGGCTCTCGCTTGCGGGCTAGGGCCTGACGGCCCCAGGTCAGGCCTGGCGCTGACTCGCAATCATGCGGAAGCGCCCATCGTCCTCGGCATGGTGACTTGACGCCAGCCGTCGGATATTGTCGACTTCCTGCATGATCAGTCTGGCGCGGTCGATGAGCTGATGGCCGGCCGCAGTGAGCCCGTCAAGGCTTTTGCCCTTGCGAACAAAAAGCTTAAGGCCAAGTTCCTCTTCGAGTAACTTCAGTTGCTTGCTTACCCCGGGCTGGGACGTATACAGACGGTCCGCCGCCGCCGTGATGTTCAGCCCGTTATCAACGATCGCAAGAAAGTATTTGAGTTGTTGTAATTTCATCAACGCACGCCGCTCTGGTTGCCGACAGAGAGTAGACCAGCGAGCTTTGAGTTCGTTTCACCGTTTTTTGACGGCATCGTTATAAATTTGTGTTATGAGGATCGGCCAGGAGCCTTGAACGACGCCGCCGCGACCGGATCGTCTTGAGGTATGATTTTTTCCGCACTGGCACCGGACAGCTCGCGGGGCGATCTGCCGCGCGCGGTTCGTCCGATCGCCGGGAACCGGTCGTGGTTGAAAAACAACGAATATGGGATAAGCGAAATGATCTACGACAGCATTCTTGACACCATCGGCCGTACTCCGGTCATCAGGCTGAACCGGATTGCACCGTCCGGCATCGATATGTACGTGAAGGTGGAGTCGTTCAACCCGATGGCTTCGGTCAAAGACCGCCTCGCTTTTGCCATCATCGGCGACGCGGAAAAAAAGGGGCTGCTTTCACCGGGCCAGACAGTGGTCGAGGCAACCTCCGGCAACACGGGAATAGCGCTTGCCATGGTCTGTGCAGCGAAAGGGTACGGCTTTGTCGCGACCATGGCCGAATCGTTTTCCGTCGAGCGCCGCAAGATCATGCGTGGCCTTGGCGCCAAAGTCATTCTGACCCCTGCTGCCGAGCGCGGCAGCGGCATGGTGCGGCGCGCAGAGGAACTGGCCAGAGAACATGGCTGGTTTCTCGCCCGACAATTCGAAAATCCGGCCAATCCCGAGTATCACCGCCAGACGACTGGGCCGGAAATTCTTCAGGATTTCGCCGGCCGCCGTCTCGATTACTGGGTGACGGGATACGGCACCGGCGGCACGATGACCGGAGCAGGCGAGGTCATCAAGCTTGCACGACCGGATGTCACGATCGTGGCAACGGAGCCTGCCGCGGCATCCTTGCTGGCAGGGAAGGAGTGGCAGCCGCACAAGATCCAGGGCTGGACCCCGGACTTCATTCCCGACGTCCTGAACCGGGACATCTACGACGACCTGATTCCGGTCACCGACGAGCGAGCAATCGAAATATCCCGTCGGCTGGCCAGAGAAGAAGGCATCTTCGCGGGTATTTCATCCGGCGCCACCCTCGCCGCGGCTCTCGAAGTGGCGGCAAAAGCCCCGCAGGGATCGGTCATTCTGGCCATGTTGCCCGACACCGGCGAGCGCTACCTCAGCACCCCGCTGTTCGAGGGCGTAAACGAAGGCTCCGACGACGACTGGCTGGCAACCCTTACATAAAGGATTGAGCTGGCGCGGCCGTACGCCGAGACGCAAATCACAGCTATGGCACGGTGCCCGTGGCAAGGTAGGCCAAGCTTCTGCCGCGGAATGCACGCGAGAACGAGTCCGGAAGCAATGGTCGTTTATGACAACGGAAGTGCACAATGTCCTGTCCACCAGGGGCAACTTCGCCGTTGCCGGCGAACTGCTTCGTTTGCTGGTCCCGCAGGCACAGCAGTTCTCGTTCCACGACACGACAGCTGCGTGCCTGTGGAGTAGCACCGGCTCCGACGACTTTGAACTCGATCACGACATCGCCGAACTGAACCACGAAACCGGCGCAGGGCTCGAGCCCGACTCCCCCGCGCTGCATCGTGCTTTGCCCTCCGGGCGCACGGCGCTTCTGCTCTTTGTGTACGGGCGGGAGGGGCAGCGGACCGGCGTGCTCGCCGTCGTCTTCGCCGCAGGTGAGGATTGCCGACCCGACAACCTTGTACGGATGCTGTCGCAGACGGCCGCGATTCTGGGCGAGAGTCTGCGCCTGGAGCAGCAGGTTCGCGCAGAGCAGGACCGGGCCGCGGAAGCAGAGCAGGAACTCAGGCTCGTGTACCAGGTCGACGAGAAAATCCACGGCTCATCGACAAGGCACGCAAGCCTCGCGGAACTGGTCGGACAGAGCGGGCGCTTCCTCGACATCGCGTACAGTGTCCTCCTCCTGCCGTCCAAGAGAATCCGCATCAGCGCCACGCATTCGAGCTGGAGGGGCGTAAACCGGAAGGTCCTGGATCGATATCTGATCGGGACCCTGTTTCCGAGGATGAAGGGGGCCACCGCCCCGGTGATCTTCGAAGTGCCCGCAGTCGCCGGTTCCGACAGCATTGCCGATCACGGCTACCAGACGATGGTCTGCCCGGTGACGGATCGCATGGGAAACGTCGAGGGCATCCTGGCGCAGCTCGGCCGGGTCAACAACGAACCGTTCCGTCTCTCCCACACACGTTTCATGTCGCACATCGCGCGCAAGGCCGAATACGTCATCGAGCAATCCTTCGACGCGATGACCGGGCTCACTAACCGGGACGGATTCGAAGCCCAACTGGCCGAATCGATGAAAGCTCTCTCCGGAGACGACGACGCCCATCAGATTATCTATTTCGACCTCGACAATGTCCGGCTGGTGAACGACACCTTCGGGCACCGGGCGGGCGATGAGGTCATTACCCGGTTTGCCCAGGTCCTCGATGAGCGTTTGCCGAAAAACGCGGTCGCCAGTCGTCTGACTGGTGACGATTTCGCCGTCCTGTTGACTCACAGCACGCTCGACGATGCGTTGCAACTGACCGCGACCGTTCGCGAGGGCAGCAAGCCGCTTCGCTATCTGGAGGGCGACAAGTCACTGCAGGTGACGGTCAGCATCGGCATCGCCGCGTTCGACCGCGAGACTCCGAACGGAGAGGCCCTGACAGCCGCGCGAATCGCCTGTGATTCCGCCAAGGACCACGGTCGTGACCGCGTCGAGGTGTATGACCAGGACGATCAAAGCATCGTGCGTCGTTACGACGATATGAACCTCGTTGCGGACATACAGAAAATGCTGAGCGGCGACGGATTTGAACTGCTCGCGCAACCGATCGTGTCTTTGCAAAAAGAGCATGAATACACACGTTTCGAGATTCTGATTCG
>Ga0299913_10005538_pt1 | contig 10802 bp, 10 predicted proteins | sample RVTome_9_FD_201360 | JGI IMG/M metagenome (GOLD analysis project Ga0299913, IMG submission 201360) | Soil microbial communities from uranium-contaminated site in the Upper Colorado River Basin, Wyoming, United States - RVT155D38 (version 2) ... | reverse complement strand
TTCACCACCGCTGCGCATATCACACCTCCCTCGCGTGCATGGCATTCTCCACAGTCACTATCTCCTACAATTCCGATCCGCTACCACCACTACGCATGTGACACCTCCTTCCTCCTAAACATTCGGCCATGCCGGCGGGCGGCCGAGAAAGCCGAGCATGCGATGATCGGACGGCGCGTCGTGCGGTACCGGAATCTGCTTGCCGAACGGCGCCCCCGACCCCCAGATCGCCGGCGAGTCCTTCGGCCATCGTTCGCCGATCTTCAGCACCGCCAGGCACAGTTCCGGATCCAGCGGATGGTCGACCTCGATGGCCCTTGCCACGTCCCAACCGTGCACCAGGTAGTCGATGAAGTGCATGCCGATCGCGACCGGCGCCGGGAACGAGCCGAAGCCGTGCACCTCCAGATCGCGCTCGAGCACGCCATCTGCGGCAAAGGCCGTTCTGACCCGTTCCGCCGACTTCAGGTACGCACCGACCAGGTCGTCACCGATCCCGGTGCCCGCCCAGACCTCCGGGTCGGCCGGCCGGCCATCGGCGGCGTCGGCGAAGCCGTTGTTGTTCCCGGTCATGTGGACGAGCAGGGCTCGAAGATCCCACTCTGCGCACGGCGTCGGCGTACCAAGCCGATCGTCGGCCACCTGCGCCACGACCCGGTCGGTGGCCTCGAGCGCTCGCCGGTCGAATTCACGGATGTCCATCTGGCTCACCCCCTTGCTGGGTTCGGTACTCCGGTCGGCACAGTGCCGTCGAGCGCCGCCTCCGCGGCCCCTTCGAAATGCACGAGAATCCGACCGAAGCCAATGCCATTCATTCCCGCTGCCATGACCCTTCCTTGTGAACGGAAGTAGAAGGCGGCGCAACCCCCGATTGGCCTGCAGCTAGTTAACCAGGCCCGCGGCGCGGCGACCAGCTTTGAAAGAGCATTCGGCGACCCGCACGCCAGGTCCATGTCAGGGTTCATGGCCGGTTCGGCGGTATCCATTTTCCTACGACCCGACTCGATCGGTGAGCGCACGCGCCAACTGTCCTCTCGGCGCACTGCCGAACCGCATTGCCGCCGTGCACAGGTACCCGAGGACCGGGTCGTACTCGGCCACCACCACCTGCCGGCCCCGCGCCTGCCAGGCCGGCAGCCCAGCGGACAGCTCCCACCACACCCCGGTGTAGGGCTGGCCGGCGGGAGCGAGCACGACCTCGTACGCACCCGCGTTCCCGGTCCATCCGGCGGCAAGGTCGGCACCCAGGATCAGCGTCGCGTCCCGGCCCCCGCCGGGCAGCTCCGCGAGCTCGGCCGCGAGCAGGGCACCCACTGCGTCCGGCGTGACCGCGGTGCGCTGCCGAACGACCACCGGATCCGTCCCGGCCTGGCTCTCGGGGTTCGTGGTGTCCCCGACGGTCTCCAGCAGCAGTGCCACCGCCGCATGCCGGTCCGGGATCCGCGCGGGCTCGGCGAGCTCGTAGTGCAGGGCGGACTGCTCGACGACGAGCAGCAGCGCCCGCCGGCAGGCACCCGTCGCGGCGTACGCGTCGATCGTCCGCAACGCGCTGAACGCGGCCGCGACACCCTGGTCGCAGACGGCGAACGCCAGCGGGTTGCCCGGGCACCGGCTGCTCAGGTAGGTGGCGGTGTTCCGGCCGAGCCGAACGTCGTGGATCCCGTAGGCGACGACCAGCAGGTCCACCGGGCTCGGGCTCGGGTGCGGGTGTCCCGCAGGATTGCGCGCGGCAACCACCGCCCCGATCAGCGGCTCGGCCATCTCGCCGTACGAGTGGCCGGCCCCCGCCTCGAACACCTCGTCCCGCAGCGCCAGGCCGTACGGACCGACCATGTCGGACAGGTAGGGACGCATCGACGGATCGGTGGCCAGCTCGGAGGATCGGTCGAAGATCCGGCGTTCGGTCCGGCTGATGCGCAACCCAGTGCCGGCCGGTTCGGCCGGTGGTCCGGTTAGAAACATCCGCCTCCTTCGTAGTCCTCGGCCAGAGCTCGAATGCCAGAGCTCGAATCAGTGTTCGAACACCATCGCGGAGAAGGTCGCGCCGTACCCTGCGGCGGCCACCAGGTAGCGGTCGCCGGGACTGAGCAGACCCAGCTCCGTGGCGGACCGGTGGTTGATGAAGGCGTCGGCGGCGAAGGTGTGCCCGACCCGCGGCACGTTGTCCAGCAGCACCCGCTCGGGCGGGAAGTCGAGCAGCCGGCACACCCGTCGCCAGGACACCACGTTCACGTTGTGCGGCAGGATCAGCTTGATCTCCTCGAGCCGCAGCCCGGCCCGCCGCACCGCGGCCTGGATCACCCCGGCCAGCAGCTCGCGGTACTCCCGGGCGAACCGCTCGGCGTGGTCCGAGTCGGCGGACAGCCAGTTGTCGAGATCGCCGCGCTGATGGCACGCGTAGGACAGCACCCGGTCGCGCGTGCCGCCGGCCGACACCAGGCATGCCCCCGCGCCCTCGCCGAACACGCGGCTGTCCGGTGGCAGCTTTGCGTCGTGGGTGAACACGGTCTCGCCGGCGACGATGAGCGCCAGCGCCTCCGGGTCACCGTCGGTGCGGAGCAGCCGGCCGGCCAGGTCGACCGCGAGCAGGTTCGTCGCGCAGGCGTGGTGGGTCACGGTGAACGCGCTGGCGTGCGCCAGCCCAGCGCGCCGGCACAGCTCGTGCAACGGGTTGATCGGGAACGGGGTGGTGACCGGCACTCCGCGCGCATAGAGCACGTAGCGCACCCGGTGCTCCCGGCCGCGCAGCTCGTCGAGCTCGCCGACCGCGGCGGTGAGCAGGTCGAGGAGCGTCTCGCCGGGATTCTGCCGGCGCACCTCGGACAGGCCGCGGATCCGGCGCAGCACCTCGACCTGGGACGGGCTCAGGTCCAACCGGCCGGCCAGCTCCTCGATCGGCACGCGGCGGTCGGGCAGGTAGGCCGCGACCGTCTCCAGCGCGGTCATCCGACCCTCACCGGCAGGCGGTCGTACCCGCGGAGCATCAGCTTGTCGCGGACACCCGGCGGTTCGGCCAGCGCGATGTCCGGGAAGCGCCGGAGCACCATCGGCAGGGCCAGCTGGCCCTCCAGCCGGCTGAGCGCGGCGCCGAGGCAGTAGTGCAGGCCGCCGCCGAACGCCAGGCCCTGGCTGTCCTTCCGGGTCGGGTCGAACACGTCGGGGTCGGCGAACCGGTTCGGGTCCCGGTTGGCCGCAGCGAGCAGCACGAGCACCCGGCTACCCGCCGGCACCGGCACCCCCATGAGCTCGGTGTCCTCGCTGACCCACCGGATGTTGAAGTGCACCGGCGGCTCGTAGCGCAGGATCTCCTCGACGTACGCGGGCGTCCGCTCGGGCTCGGCGAGCAGGGTGGCCAGCAGGTCCGGCCGGTCGAGCAGCAGGGTGAGCCCGTTGCCGATCAGGTGCGTGGTGGTGACGAAACCCGCGTTGAACATGGTGATCAGATTGGCCAGCAGCTCCGCATCGCCCAGCGCGGCGCAGTCGACCTGAGCGTGCACCAGCGCGCTGACCAGGTCGTCGCGCGGCTCGGCCCGCCGCCTGGCCACCAGGTCGGCGAAGTACCCGGTGAGTTCCTCGGCGGCCGAGTCGGCGCCCTGCAGGTACCGCCACATCCCGGCCCCGAGGTCCAGGATCGCGCCGAACGACCGGACCCGGGGCGGGAACCACGGCCGGTCCGCTTCCGGCACTCCGAGCAGCTCGCCGATCACGTTGCTGGGCAACGGAAGCGCGAACTCGGCCATGAAGTCCACCGGCTCGCCGCCGGCGCCGAGCTCGGCGATCCGGTCGAGCAGCTCGTCGATCATCCGCACGACCGCCGGCTCCAGCGCGGCCACCCGCCGCGCGGTGAACTCCTGGCTGAACAGGCGGCGCACCCGGTGGTGGTCCGGCCCGTCGGTGAAGAAGATCGACGAGGTGAGCGTGCGCAGCGCCAGGTGGTGACGCCACGGCACGGCCCGCTCCGTCCGCATCGAGCCGCCGTCCAGGTAGTCGGAGTCCGTCACCCGGAACGTCGGGTCCCGCAGTACCTTGTTCACCGCGTCGAACCCGTGCACCACGATGTCGAAGCGGTCCTGCTTGCCGTCGAGCCGGCACACCGGGCCGTTGCGGTGCAGCTCGGCGTAGCACGGGTACGGGTCCCGCCGTCCCTCCTTGGACAGCAACCCCTGCAACGAGACTGTGGTCACGGTGCTCATCCGTCCTTCAGCACCCCCTGGATCGCGCTCACCAGCTGGGCGCGGCTCGGCTGAACGGCCCGGTCGAGCTCGAGAGCGAACGGCAGGACCGCGCCGTCCGGTCTGGTCACCCGCGCGGGCGCCGCGGCGAGCCCGAACCGCTCGGCCGCCGTGGCCAGGATCTCCGCGCCGATCCCACACGAGCGGTTCGAGTCGTCGATCACCACCAGACGGCCGGTCTTGGCCACCGACGCGGCCAGACCGTCCCAGTCGAACGGGTACAGGGTGCGCGGGTCGAACACCTCGATCGACGCCTCGTCGGCCAGCTCGTCCGCGACGGCCAGCGCGTCCTGCACCAGGTGTCCGACCGCGACAACCGTGACGTCGTTGCCTTCCCGGTGCACCCGGCCGACGCCGAGCGGAACGGGGCCCAGCTCGGCATAGTCCACGTCCTCGCGCAGCGCGAGCGCGCCGGCCGGGGCGAACACCACGACCGGGTCGTCGTCGCGGATCGCCGCGACCAGCAGCCCGTAGGCGTCGGTGGGGGTGGCCGGCACCACCGTCTTCACGCCGACGTGGACCATCAGGCTGTACGGGTGGTCGGAGTGCTGCCCGGCCCAGCCGGTCCGCGAGCCGGAGCCGGGGAACAGGTAGGTCACCGGGACGCACGCCTGGCCGCCGGTCATCAGCGAGAACTTGTGTGCCTGGTTGGCGATCTGCTCGAACACCAGGAACAGCAGCGACGGGATCTGGAACTCGATCACCGGTCGCCTGCCGGCCAGCGCGGCCCCGGTGGCGAAGCTGGTGAACGCCTGCTCCGACAGCGGAGTGTCCAGCACCCGGTCCGGCCCGAACCGCTGAAACAGCCCGGCGGTCACGTTGGACACCGCGACGCGGATGTCCTCGCCGAGCACGAACACCGCGGGATCGCGGGCCAGCTCGTCGCCGAGCGCCCGGTTGAGCGCCTTCTGGTAGGACAGCCATGGCATCAGCAACCACCACCCTGGCGCGCGCGCAGTCCCGTGGCGTACAGGTGGTCCAGCGCGCCGGCCGGATCGGGGCGCGGGCTGTCCAGCGCGAACGCCACCGCCTCGGCCAGCACGGCCTCGATCTCGGCGTCGATCCGGGCGCGCTGGTCCGCGGCCAGCCGCGCGCCGGCCACCTCGACCGGGTCCCTGGACCGGCCGCGTGCGACCTCGTCGTCGTCGCGGTAGCGGACCCTGGCCTTGTGCTCCCACGTGTGGTGCGCGTCGAACCGGTAGGTCAGGCACTCGATCAGCGTCGGCCCGCCGCCGGACCGGGCCTGGTCCACCGCGTCGCGCGCGGCATCGAGCACGGTCAGCGGATCCATCCCGTCCACCGTCACCGCCGGCATGCCGAACGCCGCGCCGCGCCCGGTGATCGTGCCGGCCACCGCGTCCGCGACAGTCAGCGTCGTGGCGTATCCGTTGTTCTCGCAGATGAACAGCACCGGCACCCGCCACAGCGCGGCCAGGTTCATCGACTCCAGCAGCACGCCCTGGCTGACCGCGCCGTCGCCGAAGAAGCTCACCCCGACCCGGTCGCTGCCCGCCTGCCGGGCGGCCCACGCCGCGCCGACGGTGATCGGGCCGTTCGCCCCGACGATCGCGTTCGCACCGAAGATCCCCAACCGGAAGTCCGCGGCGTGCATCGACCCGCCCCGGCCCTGGTTCAGCCCGGTGGACCGGCCGGCCAGCTCGGCCAGCATCCTGGCCGGGTCGGCGCCCTTCGCGAGCACGTGCCCGTGCCCGCGATGGGTGCTGGTGATGATGTCGTCGGCGCGCAGCGCGGCGCACACTCCGGCGGCGATGGCCTCCTGCCCGATGTACGGGTGGATGCCCCCGACGATCTCACCGGTTCTGACCAGCTCGATCGCCCGCTCCTCGAACCGGCGGATCAGCCGCACCGTTCGATACAGGCCGGCGGGGGTGTCCGGCGCATCGACCATCGTGCTCACCTCCGTTCCGCGGATCTCAACGGCCGCAACGGACCGTCGCCTCGATGGCGCCCTCGGCCGACGGATCCGCCGCCGGTCGGACGGCGACCACCTCGAAACCGGCCTTGTCCAGCAACGCCACGTACTCGGCGGCGGTGCGGTCGTGGCCCTCGAGCATGCCCAGCATGAGCAGGTCGACCATGGCTGCGGCCCCTGCGGAGGCGGGCTCCTCAGGCAGGAACTTCTCGAACACGAGCAGGCGCGCGCCCCGGCCCATCGCCGAGCCGACCTGGCGCAGGATCACCTCGGCGTGCTCGTCGGTCCAGTTGTGCAACACCCTGGCCAGCACGTAGACGTCACCGCCGGCCGGGATCTCGTCGAAGAAGCTGCCCTCCACCAACTCCACCCGGTCGGCCATGCCGGCCTCGGCGAGCCACGCCCGCGCCGCCCGCACCGAGTCCGGCAGCTCGAGCAGCACCCCACGCGCGTCCGGGTGTGCCGCCAGCACCTCGGCGAGCAGCCCACCGTTGCCGCCGCCCACGTCCACCACCGTGGCCACGCCGGTCAGGTCGCAGCCGGCCAGCGCGGCCGGCACCCGCTCGCTGCCCATGGCTGCGACGAAGGTGTCAGCGGTGTCCGGGTGCCCGGCCAGGTAGTCGTAGAACGGTTGGCCGTGCACCTTGTCGAAGGCGGGCTCTCCGGTTCGGACCGTGTGCACGATCTCGGCGAACGATCGGGCCACCTCCTCCCCGTGCAAGACCGCGGTCTGCCGCAACGAACCGGGGACGTCCGAGCGCAGCAGGTCGCCGACCGAGGTCAGCTCGTAGGTGTCCGGCGCCGTCCGCCGGAACAGGCCCAGCGACGCCAGCGCCCGCAGCAACCGGTGCAGGACCTGGGGATCCGCGCCGCACTCGGTCGCCAGGTCCGCCACCGTGCGGGGACCGGAAGCCAGCAGGTCCGGTACCCCGAGCCTGGCCACCGCGTAGCAGCTCTGCGCCAGCACGCCACCGGACAGGATGCCGAGCAGCTTGCGGCGGGCGAAGCCGTCACGCGCGAGCGCGACGGCGTTCGACGGTTCGCTCGCGAGCTCGCTCATGCTTTGATCACGTCGAGGATGCCGTCCCACAACCGGGTCCGTGCGGCCAGCGCCGTGTTCACCGTGTCCGCGCACGCCTGCCACTTCTCCTCGTCGTCAGCGCACAGATCGGCGAGCATCTGCATGGCCATCGGGGTGTGCTGCTCGCCGTCCACCTCGATGTGCCGCTCCAGGTAGTCGACGAACGTGCCGAGCCGCCTGCTCCGCTCGTTGACCGCGACCACCTGCGTGAACATGTCCGGAATCAGGTCCTCCCGGCCGAACGCGAACGCCGCGGCCTGGCAGTGCACCGGCATCGTCTCGATGATCGACCACGTCGTCTCGGCGAACTCCGCCGACGGCTTCGGCACCCCGGCCTGCGCCAGGGCCTCGCGCACCCCGGTGCCGGCACGCAGCAGGTCGATCAGCTCGTCCACGGCAGAGGTGCTCGCGCCCGCTTCTCGCATGCCCGCCACGTACAGCTCGAAGTGGCTGACGAAGCCGTCGCCGAGCTCGTCGCTCTCCTCGACCATCACGATGTCGTTGATCAGCCGCCGGCTCCCGGTCGGCCCGGTCGGCAGCCACGGCACCGTGACGCAGGTCAGCTGGCGCTGCAACGACTTCAGCAGCGACATGAAGTCCCACACCGCGAAGACGTGGTGCTCCATGAACGTCACGATCGCCTCGTGCGTGTCCAGGTTCGCGTAGAGGGGATGGCAGACCACGCGGTCGCGCGCCTCGTCCACCGCCTTCTCCAGCCGCTCGATCCCCGGGTGGCTCTTCTTCCAGTCGTACCGAGACATTGCTGGCTTCTCTCTTTGGATGTCAGGCATGCCAGAGGGTCGGGCAGAACTCCGGGTCGGCGTAGTCCGGCCGACCGTCCGGCGTACGGCGCACGAGCGAGTCGTGGTTGTAGAACGCCAGGCTTCCGTCGGAGAGCGGGAACTCGCGGTACCCGTTGTCCCCGTCCTGCAGGTGCAGCGAGACGGCCCGGCGTGGCCGGTCGCTGCGGTTGGTGCCGCTGCCGTGGTATGTCCGGCAGTGGTGGAAGCTCAGGTGTCCCTTCGGGATGATCATCGGGACCTTGGTGACCTCGGTGTCGTTGTGCGCCGCGTTGGCCGCGAGCAGTTCCTCGAGCTGGTCGCGGTCCCGGTCGGCGAAGTGCCTCGTCGCGCTGTCGTCCGTGCCGACCTCCTCCCAGAGGTGGCTGCCGTCGACCATCGTGATCGTGCCCATCTCCTCGTCGCAGTCGTGGAACGGGATGAACGCGGTGAGCATCCGCTCCGACGACGACGACGCCCAGTAGTGCTTGTCGAAGTGCCACGGCACCACGTTCGACGGCTCGCCGGGAACCGGCGGCTTGTAGATCAGCGTCGCCTGGAACACCCGGATCGCCTCGACCTGCGCCAGTCGTGCGGCCACCGCGCCGATCAGCGGCTTGAGCAGCGCCTTGGCGATCGCGTCGCTCTCGTAGTGCACGTAGTCGTTGTGCCGCTGCACGTCGCCGTGGCCCGGCTCCCAGTAGGCCAGCCGGGGCGGCCGCACCGGCAGCCGGCGGTCCCGCTCCCCGGCGTAGTACCGCTCGGTCGCCGACGACAGGTCGTCGATCTCGGCGTCGGAGAGGAGCTTCTTCGACAGGTACCAGCCGTGCTCGGCGAAGAACCGGGCGTCCTCGTCCGACGGGAGCAGTGCCTGCTCCCGCTCGGTCAGCATGGACTCGCTTACCGTGGTCACCGTTTTCCTCTCATTCCGCGGTAGCGCCGGACAGCTCGAGCTGTTTCGCGGTGTACAGCGCCTTGATGTTTCCGCTGCCGAACGTGAGGGCACCACGCCGCTCGATGATCTCCAGGAAGAGCGTCCGGCGGATGTGCATCGACTCGGTGAAGATCTGCAACAGCTGTCCCCAGTGGTCCCGGTCCACCAGCACGCCGAGCCGGCGCAGCTCGTCCAGCGGCGCGTCCAGATGTCCGACCCGCTCCTCGAGGGTGTCGTAGTACGCGGCCGGGGTGCCGAGGAACCGCACCCCGTGCTCGGCCAGCGCGCTCACCGCGGTCACGATGTCGTCGGTGCCGAACGCGACATGCTGCACGCCGGCGCCGGCGTGCCAGGACAGGAAGTCGTCGATCTGCCCCGGCCGGCGGTTCGGATCCGGCTCGATCAGCGTGAAGGTGACCTGCTGGGACGGGCTCTGCACCACCTTGGAGTCCATGCCCTGCCCGCCGACCTCGATGTACTCCTCGAAGATCTGCCTGAACCCGAACACGTCCTCGTAGTACTTGGCGGTCGGGGTGAGGCCACCGGCCGGCACGCAGATCGCCAGGTGGTCGATCGTGCGCAGCACCTTGCCGTCGCCGTGCGGATCGGGCCCGGTCACGTCGATCGCGCCGGGCAGGAACTCCCGCTGCGAACCGTGCCGCTCGACCAGCCGGTGGGTCACGTCGGAGAAGCCGGAGACCTCGGCGACGACCACCCTCCGGTCGTCCGTGCCGTACTCCCTTGGCGGGGACAGCGGCTCGGCGCCGCGCTCGACCAGGCCCAGGTAGGCGGCCCTGGCGTCGTCCACCCCGATCCCGACGATGGCCACGCCGTCGCCGTGCCGGTGCACGTACCGGGTCGCGGGATGGTCGGCGACCAGCCCGGAGGTCAGCACGATCTGGATCTCGCCCTGCCGCAGCAGCAGGGAGCGTTGGCCGGCCAGCCCGGTCTCGGGGCCACCCTGGCCGCAGATCGTGAACCCGAACGCGGTGCAGAGATAGAAGGCCGCCTGTCGGGCGTCCCCCACGTACAACTCGACGTGGTCAATACCGGAGATGTTCATCGTCCACCCAAGTTCTCACCTAGCGCGGGTTGTGGCCGTGGTCGCCGGGCCGAACAGCAGGCTGACGTTCTGCCCGCCGAAGCCGAACGAGTTGGAGAGTGACCGGCCGATGCAGGCGGTCAGCGGCGCCTTCGTGATGTGCTCGACGGCGCACGCCGGATCGGGATCGTCAAGGTTGTACGTCGGCGGCGCCAGGCCCCGCGCCACCGCGAGCGCGCTGGCCACCGCCTCCACCACTCCGGACGTCCCCAACATGTGGCCGGTCAACGCCTTCGTCGAGCTGACCGGCGGGGTGTCGCTGCCGAACACGGTCCGGATCGCAGCCGCCTCTGCGACGTCACCGAGCTTGGTTCCGGTGCCGTGCGCGTTGACGTAGTCCACTCCGGACGGTTCGGCGCCGGCATCGGCCAGTGCCCGGCGCATGCACTCCGCGGCCCCCGAGCCGTCCGGCCGTGGTGTCGTGGGATGGTGCGCGTCGGTCGTGGCGCCCCAACCGACGAGATCGGCGTAGCCCGCCGCGCCGCGCGCGTCGGCGTGCGCGGTCCGCTCCAGCACCACGAGCCCGGCACCCTCGGCGAGCACGAAGCCGTTGCGCTGGCGGTCGAACGGGCGGCTGGCCATGGTCGGCTCCGCCCAGCCGCGGGCCAGCGCCCGCGCGTTGCCGAAGGTGTCGGCGAACGTCGGGAACAGCGGTGCCTCGCTCGCCCCGCACAGCACCACGTCCGCCGCGTTCTCGCGGATGAGCCGCAGCCCGTCGGCGATCGCCTGGGCCCCGGAGGC
>Ga0299913_10005537_pt1 | contig 10803 bp, 9 predicted proteins | sample RVTome_9_FD_201360 | JGI IMG/M metagenome (GOLD analysis project Ga0299913, IMG submission 201360) | Soil microbial communities from uranium-contaminated site in the Upper Colorado River Basin, Wyoming, United States - RVT155D38 (version 2) ... | reverse complement strand
GGCCCCCCGCGACCGCAGGGCTGCTCGGACGGATCCCGCTCTTCGGCATCTGCCTCGGGCACCAGCTGCTGGGCCTCGCGCTCGGCGGCCGGACCTACAAGATGCCCTTCGGTCACCGGGGCGTGAACCAGCCGGTATCGGACACGCGGACAGGCGAGGTGCACATCACCAGCCACAACCACGGGTTCGCGGTCGATCCCGCCGGGTGGGAACGCGGTCAGGACGGAGCGTTCCGTACGGCGTTCGGCCGCGTGGAGATGAGTCACCGCAACCTCAACGACGACACGTTGGAGGGTCTCCGCTGCCTCGACGTCCCCGCCCTCTCCGTCCAGTACCACCCGGAGGCGGCGCCGGGGCCGCACGACGCCCAGGGCTTGTTCCAGGAGTTCCGGAGCCTCATCGAGGCGGGGGGTTGGGCGGGCTCAAGCAGCGAGCTTGCGAGCGGTAGCCCGATGGGAAGGGGCTCAAGCAGCGAGCTTGCGAGCGGTAGCCCGATGGGAAGGGGCTCAAGCAGCGAGCTTGCGAGCGGTAGCCCCCCGGGGAAGAAGTCCTGATGCCGAAACGCACGGACCTGTCGTCGATCCTGGTGATCGGATCGGGCCCGATCGTGATCGGCCAGGCGTGCGAGTTCGACTACTCCGGCACGCAGGCATGCCGGGTCCTTCGCCAGGAGGGGTATCGCGTCGCGCTCGTCAACTCCAACCCCGCCACGATCATGACCGACCCTGAGTTCGCCGACCGGACGTATATCGAGCCCCTCACGCCGGAGTCGGTGCTCGCGGTGATCGAACGGGAACGTCCCGACGCGTTGCTGCCGACGATCGGAGGCCAGACCGGATTGAACGTGAGCGTCGCGCTCGCGGAATCGGGCGACCTCGAGCGACTCGGCGTCGAGCTGATCGGGGCCAGCCTGGAGACGATCCACCGCGCGGAGGACCGCAGCCGATTCAAGGAGACGATGGCGAAGGCGGGTCTGGACGTGCCGCGCGCCGGGATCGCACATGCCCACCAGGACGCGTTGGCCCTCGGAGACGAGCTGGGATTCCCGGTGATCGTCAGGCCGTCCTTCACCCTCGGCGGGGGAGGGAGCGGATTCGCGGCGTCCCGGGAGGAGCTCAGCGTCCTTGCGAGACGGTCGCTTGCCGCGAGTCCTATCTCGGAGGTCCTCGTCGAAGAGTCGATCGCGGGCTGGAAGGAGTTCGAGCTCGAGGTGATGCGCGACCACGCCGACAACGCGGTGGTCGTCTGCTCGATCGAGAACATCGATCCCATGGGGGTCCACACCGGGGACTCCGTCACGGTCGCTCCGCAGCAGACCCTGACGGACCGCGAGTACCAGGGGATGCGTGACGATGCCCTTGCGTGCTTGCGAGCGATCGGTGTCGAAACGGGGGGCTCCAACGTGCAGTTCGCGGTGGATCCCGTCACCGGGCGTCGTGTGCTGATCGAGATGAACCCGCGTGTGAGCCGCTCGTCCGCGCTCGCCTCGAAGGCCACCGGGTTCCCCATCGCGAAGATCGCGGCGCTCCTGGCGGTGGGCTTCCGACTGGACGAGATCCGCAACGACATCACCGGCGCCACACCTGCCTCGTTCGAGCCGACGCTCGATTACGTGGTGGTCAAGGTCCCGCGATTCGCGTTCGAGAAGTTCCCCGAGGCGGATGCGGTCCTCACGTCGACGATGAAGTCGGTGGGCGAGGTGATGGCGATCGGGCGGACCTTCAAGGAGGCCCTCGGGAAGGCGTGGCGCGGCCTCGAGAAGATCGGCTCGGATCTCGGCGCCGCGTACGTCGACGGCAACGTCGACGCGCTGACCGCACTTCGCGAAGGGAGCGAGGGCCGGTTCCATCTGATCGAGCGGGCGCTCGATGCGGGCCACGGCGTGGACGAGATCGCCGCGGCATCGTCGGTCGACCCGTGGTTCGTCGACCAGATGTCCCAGGTGTGGGAGCGCGCCGAAGACCTCCGTGGGACCGCGCTGGATGCGCTCGAGCGCGATCGCTTCCTCGACGCGAAGCGCGGTGGCCTGTCGGACGCACGGATCGCGTTCGAGACGGGGTCGACGGAAACGGACGTACGGGCACGGCGGGAGGAGCTCGCGCTCCTGCCCGTGTTCAAGTCCGTGGACACGTGCGGCGGCGAGTTCCCCGCCCAGACCCCGTACCACTACTCGACCTATGAACAGGAGTCCGAGGTCACGGAGGCCACGCGGCCTCGCGTCGTGATCCTGGGGGCGGGGCCCAACCGCATCGGGCAGGGGATCGAGTTCGACTACGTCTGCGTGCACGCCGCGTTCGCGTTGGAGGATGCCGGCTTCGAGTCGGTGATGATCAACTCGAACCCCGAGACCGTCTCCACGGACTACGACACGTCGAGCCGGCTCTATTTCGAGCCCCTCACCGCCGAGGACGTCCTCGCGGTCTGCCGAGCGGAGCGACCCGTCGGGGTGATCGCGCAGTTCGGCGGCCAGACGCCGCTCGAACTGGCGCGGATCCTCCAGGGTGCCGGGTTCACGATCCTGGGGACCTCGCCGGACGCGATCGACCTCGCGGAGGACCGGGCAAGGTTCGCTGAGCTCCTCCAGGAGATGGAGATCCCCGCCCCCCCGCACGGGGAGGCGCGAACGATCGAGGAAGCTCGCCTCGTCGCGCGCCGGATCGGCTACCCGGTCGTCGTCAGACCTTCCTACGTCCTCGGTGGGCGCGCGATGGAGATCGTCTACGGCGACGACGAGCTCGAGACGTTCGTCCGGTCGGCGGCCGCAGCGTCCCGCGAACACCCGGTCCTGATCGACCGCTTCCTCGAGGGGGCGATCGAGGTCGACGTCGACGCAGTCTGCGATGGCGTCGACGTCTTCATCGGCGCGGTGATGGAGCACATCGAGGAAGCCGGAGTGCATTCCGGCGATTCCTCGTGCCAGATCCCACCGGCGACGCTGTCCGACGAGGAGCTGGACCGGATCGAGGACATCGCCCGCCGGTTGGCGCGCCGGATCGGTGTCGTCGGCCTGCTGAACCTGCAGCTCGCGGTCAAGGACGAGAAGATCTGGGTGCTCGAGGCGAATCCTCGCGCGTCGCGTACCGTGCCGTTCGTGTCCAAGGTGATCGGTGTCTCGCTCGCTCGCGTCGCGACGCTGGTGCTCGCCGGGAGGTCGCTCGCCGAGCTGGGATCCGAGGGAGTCATCCCGGCGGATGCAGGGCACTACCGCGGTCTCCCGTTCACCGCCGTCAAGGCGGCGGTCCTTCCGTTCGGCCGGTTCCCGGGAGTCGACACGGTGCTGGGGCCGGAGATGCGCTCGACCGGAGAGGTGATGGGGATCGACGCGGACCCGGGTGCGGCACTCGCCAAGGCGATGGTGGCGGCGGGACATGCGCTCCCGACATCCGGGACCGTCTTCGTGAGCGTGGCCAACCGGGACAAGCGCGCGATCGTGTTCCCCGCGAAGCGCCTCGCCGACCTCGGCTTCGGCTTGTTGGCGACGACGGGGACAGCCGGCGTGCTCCGGCGGGCGGGCATCCCGGTCGAGGTGGTGGCGAAGGTGAGTGAGGCCCAAGAGGGCGCGGACAACGTGGCCGAGATGATCCGCGAGGGCCGGGTCGACCTCGTGATCAACACGCCGTTCGGGCGGGGCCCGAGGACCGACGGCTACCACATCCGAACCGCGGCGGCGGCGGCGGGCGTTCCCTGTCTCACCACGATGCCGGGCGCGTTCGCGGCCGTCCGCGGGATCGAAGCCCTGCTCGCGGGCACGACCGAGCCCGAGTCGATCCAGGAGCACCACGCCAGCGCGCGGGCGCGGCCCGTCCAGGAGCGACTCGGGTTCGAGCCGGACCGCGCCCGTGCGCGTGGAACCGGGGCGGCATGAAGCGCGTCCGCGCCGAGGTGCTCTCGACGCGCAAGCTCGGGGCATATCACCAGCTCACGGTCGTGGCGCCCGAGGTCGCGGAGAAGGCGAGGCCCGGACAGTTCGTCGCCGTCCAGATGCCGGAAGGGCGGGAGTTCCTGCTCCGACGCCATCTCGCGATCCACGACGCGTCTCGCCGGGGTGGCTGGGCGGGCACGCTGGAGTTCGTGATCGACCCGGCGGGGCCGGGGACCTCGTGGCTCGCGTCCACCCGCGCTCACTCTTTCCTCGATCTGATCGGCCCTCTGGGCAAGGGGTTCTCCCATCCGCGGCGCTTGTCGAACTGCCTCCTCGTGGCGGAGCGCCACGGGGCCGCGACCCTGTACTTCCTCGCCCAGGAGCTCGTGGCCGCCGGCAAGCGGGTCGACATGGTCGTCGGTGCCGAGACGCTCGAGCGCGTGCTGAAGCCGATCGATGCGAAACGGCTGTCGCAGACCGTCGCGATCGTCACGGCGGACGGGACCCTCGGTGATCGTGGCGGGGTGATGGATGTCCTCGCGGAGGCCGCCGAGCGGAGCAAGGCACAGGTGGTCTACGCGGCAGGCCCCGCGCGGACATTGGAGCGCATCGCCGCCTTCTGCAAGGAGCGAGGGCTGCCGGCGCAGATGGCGCTCGAGGAACGGATGGGATGCGGCTACGGCCTCTGTCAGACGTGCGTGGTGCCGGTGGCGCGCAAGGACGGGAGTGGCTACGACAACCTCCGCACTTGCATGGACGGTCCGGTCTTCAACCCGGCCCGCGTGCTCTGGGACCGGTGGCTCGGTGAGCGACCCACGATGCTGCTCACCCCGGCCGAAGGCCTCCCGGTGGTTCGAGCGTGGCCTGGATGAGCGAGCGAAGGACATGAGCCCCGCGAAGCGGACGCTCGCGGTCGATCTCGGGGCCGGCCTCGTGCTGCCCACCCCCGTGATGGTCGCCTCGGGATGCGCAGGCACGGGTCGAGAACTGAGTGGGCTGGTCGACCTCCGCAAGGTGGGCGGCTTGGTGACCCGCAGCATCACACTGGAAGCGCGGAAGGGATCCCCGCCTCCGCGGATCGCCGAGACGCCGTCCGGAACGGTGTGGACCACGGGACTCCAGAACCCCGGGATCCACGTGTTCTTGGACGCGGAGCTGCCGCGCCTCGCGCGAGGAGGGGCGCCGGTGATCGTGTCGATCGCCGGCGGATCCCTGGAGGAATACGTCCGGCTGATCGGGGCGCTGCAGACGCGGCCGGAGGTCGTGGCGATCGAGCTCCACCTGTCCGGACCGGACGAAGAGCTTCGACGTGACGTACTGGGGGCGCACGTCGACCGCACCGGCGAGATCGTGGGCGCGGTGGCGCGGATGTCGCTGGTACCGGTCTTCGCGAAGCTCCCGATGTCGGCGTCGGACCTGCCTGAGCTCGCCCAGGCGGCCGTTCGAGCTGGGGCCCACGGCCTGACGATCGGCGGGCCGCCGCCGGCGCTCGGCGTACGGTCGGCGACGCTCCGCCCCGCGCTCGGCGCCGTCACGGGATGGATGTCCGGGCCCGCCCTGAAGCCGCTCACGCTCCGAGCCGTGTTCGAGGTGGCGCGTGCTGTCCCCGAGGCGCCGATCATCGCGGTGGGCGGGGTCCGGAGCGCCGAGGACGCGGTGGAGATGCTGCTGGCCGGCGCGTCGGCCGTCCAGATGGGCACCGCCGTGCTCGTCGATCCGGCGTCGCCGGTCGACGTCGCGAGGGGGATCGCGGGCTATCTCAAGGCGAAGGGCCTCGAGTCACCTCTGGACCTGCGGGCGCGCCTACGGGTTCCCGCGGGGTTCGGGACGCCCGACGAGCCGTGATCCCGCGCCCCGCTGATCCGCTCGTCGCGGCCCTCGACGTCTCCACGCTCGAGGAGGCCGAACGCCTGGCGGCGCTCCTTTCGCACCACGTGGGCATGCTGAAGGTCGGCCTCGAGCTCGCATGGGGTGTCGGCCCAGAGGTGGTACGCCGCGTCGCGGCGCACGGACCTGTGTTCGTGGACTGCAAGCTCCACGACATCCCGAACACCGTGGAGCGAGCCGCGGCGAACGTCGCCCGCCTCGGGATCGCGATGCTCAACGTGCACGCGTTGGGAGGCGAGGCGATGATGCGGGCCGCGCGCAGCGGCGCGGACCGTGGCGCGTCGGCGGCCGGCGTGGACCCGCCACTCGTGGTGGCTGTCACGGTTCTATCCAGTCACGCGGGGGAGGGGCTCGCGAGCCCCGCTTCGCTCGCGTTCGAAGCGAAGGCGGCGGGTCTGGACGGTGTCGTCGTCTCCGGCGAGGACGTCGAGGACGTTCGAGCGGCGTGCGGCGAGGAGTTCTGTCTCGTCGTTCCCGGGATCCGTCCGGCGGGATCCAACGGACACGACCAGGTGCGGGTGCTGACTCCTGTCGAAGCGATCGAGAAGGGCGCCGACTACTTGGTGATCGGTCGTCCGCTCACCGAAGCTGCCGACCCGGTCGGTGTCGCGCGAGGGATCCTTCGCGATCTTCGCTGACGTCTCGATCGACGAAAGCGCAGGCCACACGCGATAGCGCGGCTTGTCACGCCGCCGCGAGCCGTGCGTATACTCGCGCCCTCACGCCTCACCGAGCAGAAGGAGCATGGGCATGGCACTCCCGATCCTCACCCCGGAACAGCGCGCGCAGGCCCTCGCGAAGGCTGCGGAGGCGCGGAAGAAGCGCGCCGAGCTCAAGGGAGAGCTCAAGTCCGGGAAGCGGACGTTGGGTGACGTGTTGATGCGATCGACGGAGGACACCGTCGGGAAGATGAAGGTGTCGGCGGTCCTCGAGTCGCTCCCGGGTGTCGGCAAGGTTCGGGCACAGAAGCTGATGGAAGAGCTCGACATCTCTGCCAGCCGCCGTGTTCGGGGACTGGGTGCGAAACAGCGCGCGCAGCTCCTCGACCGATTCAAGAAGTAAGCCGGTCATCCGCACGGGGAAGCTCTTCGTCCTCGCGGGTCCCTCCGGGGTGGGCAAGGGGAGCATCGTTCGGTTGCTGGTCACCCGCGATCCGGAGGGACTCTCGCTGTCGGTCTCGGTGACCACGCGCGCTCCTCGGCCGGGGGAGGTCGACGGGGTCGACTACTTCTTCATCGACGACGACGCATTCGAGCGCATGATCCGCGCTGGCGAGCTCCTGGAATGGGCGGAGATCGTGGGGCATCGATCGGGAACCCCCCGTGGCTTCGTCGAGGACCGGCTGGCCGCCGGCCGAGACGTGGTCCTGGAGATCGACGTGGTGGGCGCGTCCCAGGTCCGGGAGCGGGTTCCCGGATCGGTCCTGATCTACATCGAGCCGCCGTCGATGGAGGAGCTCGAGCGGCGTCTCCGCGGGCGAGGCACCGAGACGGAGGAGCGGATCCGTCTCCGGCTGGAGACCGCGGCATGGGAGCTGGAGCAGCGGGGCTGGTTCGACCACGTGGTCGTCAACGACGACCTCAAACGAGCATCTGCGCAGGTCGCTGCTATCATCGAGGCATCCCGCTCCCCTTCCTAGGGAAAGGCCTCTTCTGTGATCGAGCCCAAGATCGACGACCTGCTCGCCGCCGTGGATTCGAAGTACTCGCTGGTGATCCTCGCTGCCAAGCGCGCGCGCGAGATCAACTCGTACTACAACCAACTCGGCGAGGGCCGTGGCGAGTTCGTGCCGCCCCTGGTGGAAACCGGCTTCTCGAACAAGCCGCTCTCGATCGCCCTCCAGGAGATCGCCGAAGGGAAGATCGACTACGAGCGACCCGAGGAGCCCGAAGCCGAGTAGCGACCCGCTCACCGGGCGACGGGTGTTGCTCGGAGTCTCCGGTGGGATCGCCGCGTACAAGGCCGCCCTCGTCGCCCGCCTCCTCGAGGCCGCCGGCGCGGACGTGAGCGTCGTACTGACGGAGAACGCCACTCGGTTCATCGGCCCGGACACGTTCTCGGCGCTCACGGGAGCGCCGGCGCACACATCCCTTTGGGAACGTTCGGGCGAGGTGCTGCACGTGCGGCTCGCACGGGAAGCTCACGTCGCTGTCGTGGTGCCTGCGACCGCCAACGTCCTGGCCAAGCTCGCACACGGACACGCCGACGACCTGCTCTCGGCCACGTTGCTCGAAGCCACGTGTCCGTTGGTGATCGCGCCCGCGATGCACTCGGGGATGTGGGAACACCCCGCGACGCAGGCGAACGTCGAGATCCTCCGGGATCGTGGCGTCACGTTCGTCGGCCCGGCCACCGGTGCGCTCGCGCACGGAGACGAAGGGATCGGCAGACTCGAGGAACCAGAGGACGTCGTCGCCGCGGTGCGAGGTGCACTGGCACCCCAAGACCTGGCCGGGCACACGCTGTTGCTCACGTCCGGCCCGACCCACGAGCCGATCGACCCGGTCCGCTTCGTCGGCAACCGTTCGACCGGCAAGATGGGGGCCGCGCTCGCGGCCGAGGCGCTCGGTCGTGGTGCGTCTGTGACCGTGGTCCTCGGTCCCGGAGCGGTCGTGCCGCCGGGCGTCGAGGTCGTGCCCGTCCAGACCACGGAGGAGATGCGCGACGCGGTCCTCGAGCGCTTCGACGACGCGGACGCGGTCGTGATGGCCGCGGCGGTCGCCGACTTCCGCCCGAAGGCGATCGCCGATGCGAAGCTGAAGAAGGACGCGGGAGTTCCCGAGCTGCTCCTCGAGCCGACGCCGGACATCCTGGCGGAGCTGGGTGAGCGGCGGGGAGACCAGGTGCTCGTGGGGTTCGCGGCCGAGACCGAAGACCTCGAAGTTGCCGGGCGCCAGAAGCTCACGTCCAAGCATCTCGACCTCGTCGTGGTCAACCTCGTCGGGCGCCCGGATACGGGGTTCGGCGCGGACACCAATCAGGCCATGCTGCTGGCGAAAGGCGGCGAGGACGAGCCTCTCCGCCGGTGGACCAAGCGCGAGCTCGCCGCCGCCGTGATGGATCGGGTGGCGGGGCTGCTCGGTCCCGGTGCGACGAGCGTTGGACCCGGCGGCTAGACTCCCGCCCGCATGAGCGGGTCCTACCTCTTCTCATCCGAGTCCGTTACCGAGGGACATCCGGACAAGCTGGCCGACCGGATCTCGGACTCGATCTTGGACGCGATGCTGCGTGAGGACCCCAACTCCCGCGTGGCCTGCGAAACGCTGGTCACGACCGGCCTCGTGATCGTCTCCGGCGAGATCACGACGGAGGGGTGGGTGGACATCCCGTCGGTCGTGCGCACGACAGTCACGGACGTCGGTTACACCAACGCGAAGTTCGGACTGGACGGCGAGACGTGCGGCGTCATGACCGCGATCCAGGAACAGTCACCCGACATCGCGCGCGGGGTCGAGGATTCGTACGAGCATCGTGAAGGTCACTCGGGCGACGCGCTCGACATCCTCGGCGCGGGGGACCAGGGGATGATGTTCGGATTCGCGTGCCGCGAGACCGAGGAGCTGATGCCGCTCCCGATCGCGATGGCGCACCGGCTATCCCGGCGCCTCGCCGACGTCCGCAAGGCGGGCGTCGTTCCGTATCTCCGCCCCGACGGCAAGAGCCAGGTCTCCATCGAGTACGCGGACGGGAAACCTGTGCGTGTCGACTCCGTCCTGATCTCCGCCCAGCACCGCGAGGAGGTCGACGTGGAGACGCTGCTCAGGCCCGACATCATCGCGGAGGTGATCGACCCGGTGCTCCGGGAGTTCCCCGAGATCGACGCGAGCGGGATGAAGCCGCCGATGGTCAATCCCACCGGCCGGTTCGAGATCGGCGGGCCGAAGGCAGACACGGGACTCACCGGTCGAAAGATCATCGTCGACAGCTACGGTGGGATGGCGCCCCACGGCGGCGGCGCGTTCAGCGGTAAGGATCCCACCAAGGTGGACCGGTCGGCCGCATACATGGCCCGGTATGCCACCAAGAACATCGTCGCCGCCGGCCTCGCGGACCGCGCACAGCTCCAGGTCGCGTACGCGATCGGCACGGCGCATCCCACGTCCATGAACCTCGACACGTTCGGGACCGAGCACGCGGATCCCGACGCGATCCTCGCCGCCGTCCGCGAGGTGTTCGACTTCCGGCCGGCGGCGATCATCCGGGACCTCGATCTCTCCCGGCCCATCTATGCGGAGACCGCCGCCTACGGACACTTCGGGCGCAAAGAGTTCCCCTGGGAGGGGACGGAACGCGCCGATGACCTCCGCCGGCTCGTCGGCTGAGGGCCTGTCGGGCCCGGTCGACGTCTGCATAGACCGGCCGCTGCTATCGCTCGACCGACCGTTCACCTACGACCTCCCCGCCGAGATGGGTGCTGGCGTGGGCTCGCTCGTCCAGGTGCCGTTCCACGGGCGCGTGACGCGCGGCTGGGTCCTCGGGCCGACCGAAGACTTACCGACGCGGATGCTGGCCGTCAAGAAGGTCGTCTCGCCGGTTCGATTCTTCGACGAGCGCCAGCTCGCGCTCTTCCGCTGGGTGAGCGAGAGGTACGTGGCGCCGCTCGCCGCCGTGATCGCACGTACGGTGCCTCCTCGGGTGGCGTCCGAGGAGGTGGAGAGGGATCTGCCCGACGCCGGCACGACGAACGAAGCGGGAGGTCCGTCGGCCGGGTTCGTGCTGGCCGGGTATCGAGGCGGGGACCGAGCGCTCGAAGCGCTGGGTGGCGGGCATGGTGCATTCGTGGTCCGCCCGGCTCCGGATGACGAGCAGTCCCTCGCCGTCGACGCGGTGACCGCGTGCCTCGCGGGCGGACGCCGCGCGATCGTGATCGTGCCGGAGGCGATGCCGGTGCCGGCGACGGCGCGCGCGCTCGCCGACGCCTTCGGTGACCGCGCGGCGCTGTTCCTCGGCGGGGGGAAGCGCTCCCGCTACCGACTCTGGCTCGAGATCGACGCGGGCCGATACGACCTGGTGATCGGCACGCGTCCGACGGTGTTCGCGCCGCTGGATGGGTT
>Ga0299913_10005536_pt1 | contig 10804 bp, 10 predicted proteins | sample RVTome_9_FD_201360 | JGI IMG/M metagenome (GOLD analysis project Ga0299913, IMG submission 201360) | Soil microbial communities from uranium-contaminated site in the Upper Colorado River Basin, Wyoming, United States - RVT155D38 (version 2) ... | reverse complement strand
TCGATCAGGCCGGAGAGAATGTCCTTCATCTCGGTCCTCTCGACGCTGGCGATGATCCTCAGGAGATCTCGTTTCTCTTCGGGGATCCGAACCGTCGCAGTGGCCATGGCGGCTGCCTCCTCGGTCGACGAGTAGCCTAGGCGCCCAGGCGCCCCGGCGTCAACAGCGGACCCCCGCCCCCGGGGCCTGGCAGGATCCGGAGATGGAATCCGCGGGTTAGGGGCGGGGCGGGAGCGGTACGGTGCTGGATCGCGCGGTCGCCGCTCCATCTCCCAAGTCGTGCGCGAGATCGTCGACGCCGGTCTGGCCGAGCATCGACGCAGTGCGGACGAGAAGCGCCGAGTCCTCCACGAGGTCGGAGCACGCCGCCGAGACCTCGAATCGCGCCACGGTCGCTATCCAGGCAACCCCGTAGCCGACGCCCGCGCAGATCGCGAGCGGCAGATGGAGGCCGTACTGGTTCGGGGAACAGGAAGGGTGACCGTCGTCGCGGACGCGAACCTCCTCGCCGCCCTGGTCGTCCCGACCGACCACTCCGCCGCCGCCGAAGCACGCTTCGCGGCCTGGATCGACGAGGGCTCCGAGGTCTACTCTCCCGCGCTCTGGTGGTACGAGGCGGCGTCCGCCGTTCGCAAGCACGTTCGCGCCCGGGAGATCGCCGAGACGAAGCTGCGGCGCTCGTCCGCACGCTCACCTCTCTGCCGGTCCACACCGTGCCGCCCGACCCCGACCTGCTCGCCGCCGCCACGGACTGGGCAGCTCGCCTGGATCAACCCGTGATCTACGACGCGAGCTACCTCGCTCTCGCCGACCGACTACAGACCGACCTCTGGACCGCGGACCGTCGCTCTCGCCGACCGACTACAGACCGACCTCTGGACCGCGGACCGTCGCCTCGCCCGCCGAGCTAGAGAAGCTGGCGCCGAGAATGTTCATGTGGTGATGTGAGAGCTGCTGGCCCCAGCATGGCTGGGAGGCAGGGACTCGGGTGGGGGCTCTTCCGGAAGTGACGGGGACGACTAGACTTATCTCCTAAGCGCCTCTCTGCGCTCGACTTCGGGCTCTTCGGCGAGTGTCGGCCGTTGGCCTCCTTTGGCCCATTCTATCCGCCTTTCGCGGGGGCGACGTCACGCGCGAACGTCACGCACGGGTGGGATTCGTGCTCCGCGCCGGAGGTGAACAGTGGGCTCGTAGACGCGTAGCCTCGAGAGGTGGTCTCTCTCGTCTGGGGGCTCAAGTCCAACCGCCGCAAGAGAAGGCTGAGAGGGAGCGGAGGCAGGTCGGCTCGAGCCTTGAGCAGAATCGGCGGCGGCTAGAGGGACCGCAACGCGAGGCCTCCCCAGATGGCGCTGACCTCAAAAGTGCAGGTCAGAGGGCGGCCAAGAGTTCGCTAAGAAACTTCTCGTACCCCTCCGCTTGCTCCTTTTTCTTTCTGCTGTCATGCAGGGACGACTGCGCTTCCTGCTCGATCTCGTGAGCATTCTCCGCCCTCGTACTCCAATCATCAAACCTCGCGACCCACTCGGATGAGTTGAAAGTGCTCCTGTTCAACATCGCATCGGGCACGGTAAACGCGTCGACCATTCCGCCGTACACCTCGCTGATGGCTCCAGCTGCCTGATTCAACCTCGACGCTTGGCTGGACACACTCTCGATCTCGGCCTCCCTTCGCTCGATCGCATCGAGAAAGCGGCGAGTGCGCGCCAGGTCCGCCTCTACCTCCCGCTTCTGTTCGCGTAGCGATTTGATCGGATCGCCCGCACCAAGAAGCACCCCATCCATTTCTAAACTACTTGTAGACCCCTGCAGTACCGATAGTCGCGAACGCAGTGAATTGATGTGGACATCGAAGTCACGCTCGATGTCGCCCTCCAGCTTCTTGGTGATCGACTGGATCTGAGCCTTAGCTTCTTGCAACGCGGCGCGCAACGACGCGAGCCTCAGCAGAAAGGCCTTATGGCTCTGTTGCGATTGCTGCGAGAGCGCATTCCTCGTGGGCATCGGTGGCGAACTGCTACCCTCGACGCGTTCGTTGTTCTCCTTGGGATCGTGACTTCCTTCGCGGACTGGCTCGGGATTCCGACGTTCAACAACGACGTGGACGTGGGTGGGCCTGCTGAAGTTCACTTCGATCTTCTGCTCCTGCGCCGCGGCCTCGCCGCCTCCTGCTGACAGACTGTAAAGAGAGAATGCGACGAGGAGAGTGATGGCTTTCATGGGCCCGTTCTCCGTTGACTTCAACGTGACTGGTAGCTGCTGAGTCAGCTGGCTCCGTCTCGCTGTCCGTTTGGCCGCGCGCGGAGCCATCAGAGAATGCCTTTGCCGATTCCCCCAGGTTCCCGAGGACTTGTCGGCGCCCGTTTCGGAGAGGTCGGCTTTCGTTGGGCTCGCTGCTGGCGAGCGCGCATCTCCGTCACGTACAACGGTGGAACCTCATCGGGAACTTCGACGAGACCTAAGGTCGTTTTCGCTGCGTCTGCGAGGATTCGCTCCAACTCAGCTACATCAGCATCTGGCAGTAGGATCGCGGACTTGGGATCGGGAAGGTGAGCGATCTCGTATTTCCGATCGGCTATGGCCTGGTATTCGATCCAGGTTCCATCTTGCTGGCGAACAGCCACGGCCAACGGGAACTCGGTTGCGGCGGGCCGGCTCGGATAGTTGCCAATGAGATGCTGGTCGGAAAAGACTCTCACGCTGTCCCAGCTGAAGGGAGTCTTTCCGTGGAAGCCTCGTATGCGCACCTCAACGAACGGAAGCTCCGTCGAGTTCTTGAGGCTGATCTCGATGGGTCTGTGCGGGGGCATCGGCTGGAACGCAGCATGCGCGCTCGTCGGCAGGCCGAACCCTGTAAGCAGCAGGGTGACCAATGCCGGTAGTCTGACCTTGCGGCTCACGGGGTGCTTTAGTCTTGGCGCGGGCGTGAACATGCCAGATCTCCGTCGAGCATTGCCGGGAAGGTGACGTGGAGGAGCGAGAGCATGTACCGTGCCAGGACAGACTCTGCACCTTGCATCGATGCGGCACGGGGGGTCTGCGTGGCGGGCGTGTCCGACCTTCTGTCCCCTGAAGTGGTCACCGGGTGTTTTCCCCGGGCGACAATCTCCTGAACTTCGGGTAGCCGCTGTTGGCGCTCGCACACGAAAAGGCCACGCGCCCCGATTTCGAGGAGAGCGAGAACGATAAGTCCGTTGATAAGAAGAATTACAAGGCGGGATTCCCAGCATTTTGGGAGGCAGGAAGGATTCGGGCGGGGGCTCTTCCGGAAGTGACGGGGGACCGCTAGACTTATCGTCTAAGCGGCTCTCTGCGCTCGACTTCCGGGTTTCCGCCAAGAAAAATCCTTCAACTAACGCCGTGGTGAGAAATGGCGGCTAGTGTCAGCATAATACTCAACTACACAGAGAGCCAACGTCTTCGTCTGCACACTTAAAAAGCCGGCATTCTAAAGAGACGCCCGTCGTCTCCGCCGTCATGCAGTTCTCTCACGATCTCCCTTTGATGAAACAAAACCTTGTCGTCCCTCTGGTCCCGCGGAAGGTCGGAATCGATCACGGTTAGGATGTACTGCAGCCCGTAGTTCGAGCAGACCCCACGAACTGTCTCTAGCAAGGATAACTTACGTCGATCATCGAGTCCCTCAAAGACTCCGTCGTGGTAAACAAATCGGTAGAAACGATCTCGCGCGTGGCTCACTAGAAGCGCCAGATCGAAACAAACACAAAGAATTTTCTTGTACGAGGCTCCCTCACCCTCAGCGGTCTCCCGTCGAGTGGGTTGTGCCTCGACTATGCCTGTATGAAACTCAATATTCCCGAGCTTGTTGACTGATATCGAAAGGACCGCAGGTACCGACAAAATTGAGCGCACAAACTGCGCGAATAGTCCGCGGATCTCAGAGTAACGCTCACTGCCTCTCCTTACCATATTGTCTATCTCATCCACTAAGCGAAGTCGCTCCTCTTCGATTCGCCGCATCTGCTGCTGAAGCTGCCCGGCATAATCCAGTCGGTCAAGACGTTGCCGCAACCGGACGAGATCCTCCTCTTCCCCGAGAAGCCTCTTTTGTAGCGCCCGGAACTTCGCCAGGGTCTCCCGCTGAGTCAGTACCTCCAATGACCGGACTCTTTGCGCGTTCAGCTGCTCCAGCTTGTCCTGAAGCAAATCCAACTCCCGTCGAACTCCTTGGCGCCTCTCTTCAAGCCGCTGTTTGCGACCCCTTGAAAGTTGCTCATTGAACTTTACAAGATCTCTGTAGTCCCGCACCAGCTTGTCGGGAAGAGCGGCCCGCGCCTCATCAAAACTCCGCTGTATGGCTTGGAGATCAAATCCAAACTCGGTCCCTAGGGAGTGTTCTATCTCCGCCTCTTCACGGTCTAGTATAAACCGACGTTCGTTTAAATCCGCTATACGCGACTCAATATCACGAACTGTCTCATGTGAAATCTGCGACTCAACCTCCTTAAAGTCGAACCGATTTATCTGAGCCCTGATGCGGTCAATCTCCTGACTCCTTAACTCAACGACTCCGCGAATCTCATCATATCTACCGGCCCCGGCGCCGCTAGCCTGAAGCTCTCTGAGGGCCGAACCGATCTCCTCCTCACGCCGATCGAGTTCGTATTTGCGCGCGACGAGATCGTGGTCGAAACCGAGCATCAGTGCCATGAACGGCTTCCAGTCCCGGTCTTTCCCTCGACCAAAGCGGGAGATCCGGAACTCATCCTCGTAGTCAGCCTGTCGTCGAAGAAAGTAACCAAGTCCTTTTCGATAGTCATAGGGACGAATTGAGTCAAGCTCAAGAAAGCCGTCCAGAATCTTTCGGGCGCCGCCCTCTCCTAGATTCGAAGCGTACCAGTCCTCATCTGAAAGCTCGTTGCAATCGAGGCCGCGCGCCTCATGTAACATAATGCTGATGGCTCGATGGCCGCTAACAGCTCGCCGCACAGTGACATAAGTATGATCGGAGGTCTCGATTTCGAGAAAAAACACGAAGCCACCAAACGCGGCCTGATGCTGTTTAAGGGGGTGAGCCTTATCGGGTGTGGCAAGAAGAACAAAATCTATGATCCGGATGAGTAATGTCTTGCCGAGATTGTGAGAGTCTTCATCGGTTAGGGTGGGATCTTTGACCCGCGCGAAAATCACGCTCAATCCTTCGTGGAAATCAATGCGGGGAAAGCGAGCGGCGTCGTTACTGTAAATCGAAACGATCTTCACATCTCATTCCTATCTCGTGGAGGGATATAGACGAGTGCGTCTAGAACTTTGTCGTACCTTACCAACCCGAGTAGATAAAGTGTATTGATAGCGGTTAGCATATTTGCGAGAGCTCCGTGGCCGAGTTTTGACGTTACAAGATCCTCTATTTCCCGTATCCGGATGGCGAGCACGGCACGAATCTCATCGAGCAGCAAGGCGGCCACCCGAAGAGCGCATTGATTTAAACTCAGATACTTAGTGGGTCGCATTATATGTCATTTTCTCCCAATGTCGCAGGTGAAGTACATGAAGCTGATGAGAATGCGGAGCGTTCTCGTCTTTCCGCTCAGTTCCGCCTGAAAGCGCTCGCGCACCGTGTGATAGAGTTGCTCGAGCAAATCCTCAAATCGATCGAACTCGCTCTGCCTGACGGCCACGATTCGCCGGATCTCATCCACTACCTCGTGATAGGTCCGATTAATCTCGCGGTTATAGGGATTAGAAAGGAAATCCTGGATGCGTGAAAAATACGGTTCGTCCATCTCTCGCATCACGGCAAAGCTGTCTTCGCCGAGACGATTCAACGTATTCTTCTTGTTAAGTTCAAGAAGAGAAAAGTCGAAGCGGCTATCGGCCGTGGGTGCAGGACCGACAACTGTGGCATGAAGAAGTTTGACGACATCTCTCAGGCTGTCCCAGGAGAGTGGCGAGGCCGGGCCGCGCGGGAACAAGCTGGGTTCGCTGGATGGAATGTCAAGCGCGTCGAGAAGCCGTCGCTTGTAAATGCGTTGCTCGGTCAGGTCGATCTGTCCATGCGTTATTTTGTCATGACAGCCGCCGCATATGGCGATCATATGGTTAGGGTCATGGTGCTTAAGCTCACTCCATGCCAGCATGTGATGGAACTGGAGCGGCAAGTCGCTCCTGCATATTCCGCACCTGTGATTGGCTTCGGTTCTAAGCTGTCGCCTTACCGACACGGGAGGGTGGCGACCGGGCTCCGCAGCCTCGAAGCCGTCTATGAATGTCTGTAGGTCGGCGTCCGTAAGTTCGTACGACGATCCTAGGGGCTCCGCGAGAAGTTTGACCTTCGTTGAGGACGAAGGTAGCTTGACGCCTTCTCTGATAGCTAGCAGTACTGTCTCACGCTTGCAGCCTAGAAGTGTCGCCGCTTCTTTCACATCCATAGGCGTTTCGCGTCTGGTAGTCAGTGGCTATGGACCGTAGGCTTGACTGGCGGTCGAAGGATAGCGCATTGATGATTCGAGAGGCCAGCCCTCAGGGTAGCGCGAAGCTAGGCGTAGACGTTGGACAACAGGAGCATGGCTGGGAGGCAGGGAGACGGACAGGGGTCCGTCCGGAAGTGACGAGGACGATTAGACTTATCTCCTAAGCCGCTCTCTGCGCTCGACTTCGGGCTCTTCCGCGAGTGTCGGCTGTTGGCCTCTTTTGGCCCACTCTATCCCCCTTTCGCGGGGGTGGCGTCACACGCGAATGTCACGCACGGGCGGCCTTGGCTGGGAGATTCGTGTTCCCTGCCCAGCCCTGCCCGGAGGTGAACTCGTCGATGACGTCCAGAATGGCACACGAAACCGTCACACGGAAGAGCTCGGCGGTGTCTCTCGCGTGCCGGGTTTCGGTGCCGAGGAATCGCCGGAGGAGGTACGGGAGGCGAGGGGGCCGTTCGACGAGCCACCACGAGTAGAAGTAGCCGCGACCGAAGGGCGCCGCTCCGACGTCGAAGACGAGGCGTCCTCTCTTGATCCGCAGGTACTCCCGCTTCGCGGAGAGCAGTCCTCCCTCCCTGAGGCAGATGCGGGAGATCCTGGCGCCGGGAATCTCCCTCCTCGCCACGGCCGCCTCGAGGACGTCGTAGAAGGCCAGGGCGGAGGCTGAGAAGTCGTCGAGGTAGAGGTAGAAGTGTGAGCTGACGGTCATTCGACACAGTGCAGCAGGGTCCGACCTCCTCTCGGGAATCCTCTAGCGAGGACCTAAGCGTCGCGATTGTAGGATGAGCCCTCCGCTAGCTCCCCGAACCAGCTACCTTATCCACCGCGATTTCAAGAACCCCCAGGACCTCGTGCAGGTACCAGGACGGAAGCTTAAACACAATGCTGTCCACTATTGTCGGCAAGAGAACGTAGTCGAAGACCTCCTGAGGATGCACCACTTTGTTCCTCCACTTCACGGCTTTCCTTATGATCTCCCAATTCTCCTTAGAACGACCGACAATCGGGCCCTCGCCCAGCTCTCGCGCCCAAAGATCTGTTGCGCTCCACAAGCGCTCGTCCAGTGGTACACTTTCATCCAGGAGAGCCAGCTCTTCATCGGTGACGGTGATCTCCCCTCGGCGCGCGGCTCCTTCTAAAAGGAACTTGATGTAGGCTACTGTACCTTCGAGCTCCACAAAAAGGAACCGGAGATAGTTGCGGGTAGCAAACTGGATACGTTCGTCTGAGTGAAGAGGTCGGTCAACAAAATCCTCCGCCCGGGCACGGCTGTAGGCGTCCTGCAACAGACCATAGGAGCGAGAAGTGTCCTTTCCAAGCCTGCTCATCATCTCCTTCGCGTACCCAATGCTCCTCCCTAGACACTGCTCAACAAGATCGTAGAACTCTGCGTCAAAAACATCTGTTGGCTTTACCAAAATGGAGGTCTCCACCCGCACCTCAGGTGTCTCTGGTCGCTGTCGCGGCGGGTTACCGGCAGCTCTACTCGCTATTGTGAAAAGGTCGCTCGCAGCTTCCAGGAACCAGAGAGTGGCTGACTGGAGATATGCGAAGGTCTCAAGTGACGCGAGATGCTCTAGCCGTTTGGGGTGGACGAATTCGTTCCGGTCTTCAACAAGTTTCCCGAAGCTTTGCCAGCCAACCGAGTTGAGCTTAAAGTCGGCTTCCTCGTCGAAGACCAAGGGGAACCACTTCAAAGCGAGCTTGAAGCTTTCCTTCGTGCTAAGGAAGCGGACCGGTTCATCGGTCACACGGTCGGACTCTCGATCGTATCGCTTCTCACTTAGGTGAGCGAGATCCTTCTGAGAAATCTCTAGTGCCCCACGGTTGACCTGTGACACGACAATTTCCCGCAGGAAGAACCCGAGAGCGTCAGCCAGTCCTAGGAGCGTTAGGGTTAGAGTCTTCGCATAGAAACGGAATTCTTGGTTGTCTACGCTCTCACCCCTGTTAACTCGCCGCACCCACGGCTGGTAGAGATCCATGGCGAAGGACAGGTCCTTCTGCGCGAAGTGGAGAAGCTGAAGTAGAGGTTTGACCTCGTTCCTCACATCAGGACTCAGCGGTACTCGCATCGCGACCATACGTCTACTCTACCGCGTTTGAGAACTCCCGCGAGCCTGGGACTCAGGCGGCGCGCTCGCGCAGCACGGCCTCGAGCTCAGCAGGCGAGAGTGTCCTCGCGCTGAAAGGACGCGACGGCTCGCCGTCGATGAGGAGGCGCAGGTAGATGTGGTAGTTCGGGAGGTTGATGAGGTCCTCTGGCTTGAAGACGGGAGCGAGCTCGCGGGCGATTAGCGGCGCGTCCTGTGCTCCGACCCGGAAGGAGATCAGCGTTCCGACGTTGCCGAGCACGGCGTCTCGGACCGCCGGCTCGAGCTGGCCAAGGTACTGGTGGGCGAGGACGAGTCCCACCCGGTACTTCCGGAGCTCGGCGAGCATCGTGGCGAGGGAGAGCGTGGTGAAGGTGTGGAACTCGTCGAGGTAGATGAAGAAGGGTCGGCGCTCCTCCTCCGGCACGTCGGCTCGTGAGAGAGCCGCGAGGGAGAGCGAGGAGACGAGGAGCGAGCCCAGGAGCGCTGCCGGGCCTTCTCCGATGCTTCCCTTCGGCAGAGACACGAGAAGGATCTTCCCCTGGTCCATGATCTCGCGGAGGTTAAAGCTCGACTTCTTGCCGGTCAGGATTCGACGCACCATCGGGTCGGAGAGGAACGCACCAACCTTGTTGAGGACCGGTGCCGTCACGACCGCTCGGAACGCCGGCGAGTACCCTTTAAACTCACCCTTCCAGAATGCGCGGACCTCCTCGTTCTCCAGGTGCCACACCAAGCGCTCTCGGAACTTCCTGTCAGTTAGCAGAGGTGGAACGTCGGCCAGCGTCGAGCCCGGCGCCTCAAGCACCGTCCAGACCACGTTCCGCAGAAGGTGTTCGAGGCGCGGCCCCCAATCGTCGGACCAAAGCTTCCTGAACGTCTCAACCATTCCAGCAACTGCCAGGGGTCGCACAGACTCTCCCACGCTTGAGAAAGGATTGAAGTTCCATTGCACGTCGGGGCCGAGGAGGGTCACACGATCACTTCCACCACCGCGTGGGGCCTCGTGTGCCGACTCAACCAATTCTCCATGCGGATCGAAAAGGGCGAACCCCGAGCCAGCTCGCATATCCTGCTTGGCTAGGCCTTCGAAAAGGGTGGACTTACCCGTGCCCGTCCGCCCAATCGCGTAAACGTGAGAGAACCGATCCTCGAAGCCAATTCCTACTACTCGATCTCCTACTCTGCTTCCAGGCCGAAACGTAGTTAGTCCGATAATAGTGGAATCCATAAAGGTAGCTGAAGTATAAGACCACTCTTGAACGGAGGGCAAGAGTGACATCTTTGCCACAACCAGCTCGTCCTCCCATCACTTCGCCAAGAGCACCTACCTTACCTCTGGCTTCGGACGCCGCTCCTGTTGCTGCTTGCGATCGGGTGTGCGCTTCGATATGCCGTACCAGAGAGCCAACGCGCCAGTAGCTGTCGATCCAATACATCGCGCCGGCCACTCACTTTCAGCGAACTCTCAAAACTCGACGTCTGGATGTTCCGCAAGACCATGTCTCTTCGCAATAAACTGACAGTGCCGGCGTGCGAAATAATTAACCGCGCCAATTACCACCATCCCTATCGCCATACCCAACAATGTTACTCTGTCAGGATAGAACCCATCCGCAAGCGCTACCAAGGCGAGAAGCCCAATGGCGAAACCCACAAACATGGATAAAATGGACGACCACTCTGCCAAGTACGAATAAAAACAAACCAGCCGCCACAGGTCAGGCGCGCTCTCCCGGATCTCCCCAAGGCGGACGGACGGAAAGTCACCGTGGGTGGAAAAGAGCTCGAAAGCGATAATGACGTTGTAGGCGCCATCACCATGCTCCACCTTAACCGCTGCCGGAATGGCAGGATCGAGAATCGGCAGTAAGTCACGGATCGGTCCGACCGGGACCTCGATAGCATCTAGGAAGCGACGGCGACTAAAGCGCACAAGGTAATGAATACCCGCAGCGAAGCCATTAAAGAAGAAACGCAACCAAAACCGCGGTGAAGATCTCTCCTGACGTGAAGCCACCCATGCGGTCTCTATCCTACTTGCTGTGCTTAAGACGCGAAATGCTTAGCCAGAAACTAGCGCGAAGCGTACTTGACCCGCTCAGGGCAACGAGCAATGACATACCCAAACCAATGGGCGCCGCGTAGAAGACCAGATCCTGATTCTCGGTCCAAGTGCCCCAGATTGTCGCAATCCAAACACCGACCCAGCCCAGCCCTATACTCGCAATTGCGCTAGCCTTCGACCACCTGTCTGCCAACGATCGACCGGCAAGGGCG